>Ga0206839_1054_pt1 | contig 30288 bp, 20 predicted proteins | sample Alteio_BWOrgCont_27_FD_152883 | JGI IMG/M metagenome (GOLD analysis project Ga0206839, IMG submission 152883) | Enriched cells from forest soil in Barre Woods Harvard Forest LTER site, Petersham, Massachusetts, United States -... | ecosystem: Environmental > Terrestrial > Soil > Temperate forest >... | reverse complement strand
TATTTTGGAAGAATTGAGCGACATTTTTCAGCGGGAAGGGATGAATATAGTGGATGGCGGAATGGTGTCTATATCAAAAGTGACGATCACGCCCGATCTGCTGGAAGCGCGGGTGTACCTTAGGTTTTACCAGGTAAAAGATGCCGCGGCATTGCTGCATAAAATAAAAGAGCGCGGTTGGGAATGGCGAAAGCTGTTAGGGCAAAGAGTAAAGAACCAATTGCGCCGCGTACCGGAGCTTCAATTCTATTCAGATGATACGCTGGAGCATGTCTTTAAAATGGAGGAAATATTTAAAAAAATAAGTGAAGAAAGAAAGGGTGAGTAGTTAAATAGTTAAATTGGTTAAAAGGGTAATTAGTTGAATGATATAAGTGATTTATTTCCTTTCAACCGATTAATTTTTTAACCAATTAACCTTTTAACTTATTGCCCAATTACTCTTTTAACCGAAAAAATGGCTCTGATCCGGCAAATAGCATTCAGGTATTTTCGTGGCAAACGTTCTGCAAATGCGGTACCTATATTATCGCGTATCAGCATGGCGGCTATTGCCGTAAGCAGTGCGGCAATGGTTATTGTTTTTTCCGTATTTAATGGTATGGAGTCATTGGTAAAGGAGGGTTATAATGCCTTTTACCCTGATCTGAAAATATCAGCGGTAAGAGGAAAGTTTTTTGCGATGGATGCAACAAAGCTCAGCGCTGTGAAGCAGATAAAAGGGGTCAGGAACATAACCACTGTAATAGAAGACAATGTATTTGCAGACAATGACGGGCAGCAAAAAGTGGTGATGCTGAAGGGTATAGACAAAAACTACTTTAATGTAAATGACATTCGTCCGTTTATCATGCTGGGTGATGATTCTGTATCAGAAGGGCATCCATATACTGCCATTGGTGGGCGGCATATATTGAACGAACTGGGCGCTGATGTAAGTAATGTATTCAGTAATATTGAATTATTCTATCCCGATCCTACTGTCACCAACCCGGAAGCCGATCCCCTTTCTGCTTTCCAGTCATTAAAATTGCATCCCGCGGGGGCATTTAGCATAGAAGATGATTTCGATAGCCGCTATGTGCTGGCTCCGCTATCGCTGGCCCAGGAGCTTTTTCATCAGAAAGGTCTGTACTCTTCCATAGAAATAAGTGCCGATCCAGGTGCGGCAGATAAAGTGAAAGAACAATTGTCACAGCTTTTGGGAGCAGCTTGGAAAATAGAGACGCGATATGAACAAAACAAAACCCTCTATATGGTAATGGGTGCAGAGCGCTCTGCGGTGAGGGCTATACTGCTCCTGGTGTTAGTCATAGCATCTTTTAATATGGTAGGTGCCCTCTCTATGCTGGTGCTGGAAAAGCAAAAAGATATATCCATTTTGCAGGCTATGGGCACACAATCTCAAACGATACGAAAAATATTTTTGCTGGAAGGGACCCTTTGGTCGCTTACCGGGGGAGGCGCAGGCATCCTCGTGGGTTGTCTTGTTTGTTTTGCGCAGCAGCACTATGGTCTTGTGAAGTTGGGCGGTTCATTTTTGGTAGACGCCTACCCGGTTAAAATAGAGCTGTCTGATATATTGCTGGTGCTTACCATTATACTGATTGTAGGCATATCAGCTTCCTGGTATCCATCAGTCCGCGCTACCAAAACCATAGACCTCACATTAAAAAGTGCTTAATTTTAAGAAAACCTGTTAAGCCTTATCTCTATCAGGTAATATTTTTGAGCTATTTTTGCCTTTAAATGCTGTTTAAACGTTTTTTTCTATTTTTATTGCCCATTTTCCTGTTATTAAATTCCGGATGCGGGATATATAGTTTTTCTGGCGCAACTATAGAAGGGAAAAATATATATATTCACCAGTTAGACAATAAAGCGCGTAATGTGGTGCCCAGTCTAAGTACTACACTTACCACAAAGCTCAGGAGCCGCATACTGTCGCAAACAGGTCTGAAACCTGTGACGAAAGATGATGCGGATTATGATATGACCGGCGCAATAACAGCCTATGAAGTCACAGTTACCGGTGCGCAAAGCGTGCAGGTAGCTTCTAAAAACCGGCTCACAATTAGTGTGCAGATCACTTTTAAAAACCGGTTGAATGATAAAGCAGATTTTTCGCAGACATTTACCCGGTTTTCTGATTTTGATGCCTCCCAGATATTACAAAATGTAGAGGCAGCATTAATAGAAGACATAGGAAATCAGCTTGCTGATGATATTTTTAATAAAGCTTTTGTAAATTGGTAGCGGGTTTCAGAAAATGATCAATCAGTCGTCCATAAAATATATTTCATCGCTATTAGAGTGGCCAGGCACACTTACTGATGGCGACCATGGAAGTATTGCGTTATTCCGGCAAACATTTCCATACTTTGTTCCTGCCCGGTATATACAGGCAATAGAACGCCACCGGAAGTCTCCGTTTTCTGCAGCAATGATTTCAGAGATACAGCCCTATATGGGCAACTGGATATTATTATGCGATATCCTGGAAGCAGGTAGAAAAGATGTAAAAGATACAGCCGGAGAAAAGATCAACGATAAAAAACGTGCGGATATTGCCAGTTTCCTGCAGGCAGAACAGGCAGGCAGCGGCGAGAAAAAGCCTGTTTCCAAGGTGCCCGGGTTTATGCAGGCAGCTAATTCCGGACAACAAAAGCAAACACCGGCTCAGGAGGTTTCAAAAGATATAAATAATAAAAATAAACAGGAACCGGTAAAACCAACCAATCCGGAAACAAAGGTGCCACCTGTAACGCAAGCTAATGCACCGGCAGTAAAAGTGGATAAAAAAGAAGAACCAAAACCTGTTAGTGAATCAATGAAGGTACCTCCTGCAACTTCCGTAACACCAGAAGTTAAAGTGGGTAACAAAGAATATCCCAAACCGGTGAGTGCGGAACTGAAAGCTACCCCTCCTATGCCTCCGACAGTACCGGAAGTTAGAGTGGATAAAAAGGAAGAACCCAAACCAGTGAGTGCAGAACTGAAAACTACTTCTCCGGCACTACCGGAAGTGAAGGCGGACAAAAAAGAAGAGCTCAGACCCGTAAGCGCAGAACTGAAAGCTACTCCTCCTATACCTCCGATAATATCGGAAGTGAAGGCGGACAAAAAAGAAGAGCCGAAACTCGTAAGCGCAGAACTGAAAGCTACTCCACCTGTGCCTCCGGCAGTACCGGAAGTGAAGGTGGATAAAAAAGAAGAGCCGAAACCCGTAAGTGCAGAATTGAAAGCTACTCCTCCTATACCTCCTGTAATATCCGAAGTTAAAACCGAGAAAACAGAAGAACCGAGCCTGGTGAGCTCAGAACTGAAAGTCACGCCTGTGCCTTCGGAAGTATTGCCAGAAGTGAAGGTTGATAAAAAAGAAGATATCATAAATCCCATTACTAAGGAAATAAAGATTACATCCACTAATGTTCCCGGAGTTATTGCAAAAGGGAATGAAGGGGAAGTAAAGTCCGCAGAGAAGAGTGTTATACCTCCGGTGGGTTCAGTTGCCGGGGAAGTAAGAGCTGAGGAAAAAGAAGAGGTAATAAAAACGGCTACTCCGGAAATAAAAACACCTCCGATGGCGGCTGCCAATATACCGGAAATAAAAACTACACCAGTAGAAGAACCTGTAAAACCGGTCAGCATGGAAATAAAATCAGCACAGCCAATATCTCCTGTCCCACCGGAAACAAACGCTGAGAAAAAGGAAGTGGGCCCCATGCCAGTAGCAATACCAGCAGAAAAACAGGGCGTTTTTGCGCGGTTTGTTCCCACTAAGGTAACTGTTGATAAAGAGCCCGAAGAGCAAAAGATGCTTGCCGCGCAACAACAAGGTGCAGGTATTAAACTTACACCTGTTAAGATACCAGCTGAAGAGACCCAACAAATAAAAGAAGAAGCAAAGATTTCTATAGATGCCGGCCAAAATTTGCCTGGCACAGCTGCAGTACCTCCTGTTAATACATCTATAGATGAACCAGTAAAAGAAGTTATTCAGGAAACTGTTGTTCCTGAAGCTCCAGGTGAAGAGCTGAAAAGCGAACCTGCTGTACAAGATCTGGGGAAAGATAATGCTCCGGTTATTGAGGATACCTATATTACAGATGGCACAGTTAATTTGTTGCAGGAAGATACGAGTGAAAAAATTGAATATTATGTAGAAACAGTAAATGAAGTGACGGACGCAGCTATTTTCCCTGAAGATAAACTAAGCGAATACATTGCTCCATTGATCGATACGTATGATACAGAAGATACAGAAACCGCAACAGATGACTTAATATTTTCGGTATATACAGAAGATTATTTTTTACAACAAGGCTTAAAAGTTTCTGATGAAATACCAGGGGAAATAGATGAATTGAAAGAAGACGTATATGAGGAGGATGAAGAAGGTAAAGAACTGATGGTTATGATGAGTTTTTCAGAGTGGCTGATGCATTTTAAAAATACATCAGAAAAGCAAATGGAAGAAAAGAAAGACCAGAAAGCCTTAAAGACCATGTGGCAGAAAGAAAAACTGGCTGCTGCTATGGAAGAGGAAAATGAAGAAATACCTGAGAACGTATTTGAAATGGCAGTTAATTCCATAACAAAAGAAGACGGCCTTGCCAGTGAATCATTGGCAGATATATATATAAAGCAAGGAAAATATGACAAGGCAATTGAGATGTATCGTAAATTAAGTTTGCGTAATCCTAAAAAAAATGCGTACTTTGCCCGCAGAATTGAAGAAGTTTTAAAGGAAAAACAATCATGATACCAATAATAACTATATTAATACTCCTGGCCTGTGTGGTACTGGCATTCTTTATCTTAATACAAAATCCTAAAGGCGGTGGCCTTACCGGTACATTCGGAAGTATGAGTTCCCAGGTAATGGGCGTAAAGCAGTCTACTGATATTATGGAAAAAGGTACCTGGACAATGATCAGCATCATTGGCGGGTTATGTATTATTTCTGTACTATTCTTTCAGAAACCTGAAGGCAGTGGTAAATCTGGTCAGCAGAAAGCTACCCCCACCACTAAAACTACAAAATAAAAATTTTTTGGTTGCGTGTTTATTAAGGATAACTGTTTTACAGTTGTTCTCTTATAGTTGCGTAAATAAATGTACGTTGCTTATGGTAAGTATTTCTGTTAAAAATCCAGCATCGCATTTACCCATTCATTATCCAGCCGCACATTATATTTTCTGTAAAAATTCAGTGCCGGCTCATTCCAGTGTAGCACTTGCCAGGTGATGCCATTCAGCTTTTTTTCTTTTGCTTCATTTACAAGCGCTTCCATAAGCAGTCCACCTATTCCCTTGCCCCTTGCTTCTTCGGTCACAAGTATATCTTCCAGGTACATTTTCTGCCCTTTCCAGGTGGAGTAACGTATGTAGTACAGTGCAAATCCTTTGATGATACTATTTTCTTCTGCTACCAGTGCCCACCAGACCGGGTTTGGCCCAAAACCACTTTCGATGAAATGTTCCAGCGAAACGGTTACTTCTTGTGGTGCCTGCTCATATACTGCTAATTCATTTACCAGTTCCAGTATACGCGGACAATCTGCAGCAACCGCTTTTCTTATATTTATGGGTGGCATGATGTTAATATATTCTTATAGTGCAATAGTAATAGTGGAAAGGCGTTATTCCAAATATACAAACGTGCCAAATTTGCGTTAAACTGTGTGATAATGATATATGGGGAGTTATTTAGTAATATATTTATCTGATTCTGTAAAAACAAAGAACCATATATATGAGTACACAAGGCGAAATACTTTGGGTGGATGATGAAATAGATTCACTGAAATCACAGATAATATTCTTAAAAAATAAAGGCTACGAAGTAACGCCGCTGTCCAATGGCTATGACGCATTGGAGTTGCTGAAAGAAAAAACAGTAGATGTAGTGCTTCTTGATGAAAGTATGCCCGGCCTCACAGGGTTGGAAACATTAGCTAAAATAAAAGAAATGCTGCCGCAATTGCCGGTAGTAATGATTACCAAAAATGAGGCGGAAAACATCATGGAGGATGCCCTCGGGTCTCAAATCACAGACTACCTGATAAAACCTGTGAACCCTAACCAGGTGCTGCTGTCACTGAAAAAAATAATGGACGGCAAGCGTCTGGTGTCTGAAAAAACAACCACCGCATATCAGCAGGATTTCCGCAACTTGTTTATGGCATTAAGCTCTAACCCGGATCATGAAGAATGGAAAGAGCTGTATAAAAAACTAGTGTATTGGGAATTGGAAATGACCAGGAGCGGCAGCGAAGAAATGATGGAAGTGCTGCAATCCCAAAAGACAGAAGCTAATACAGAATTCTTCAAATACATCTCTAAAAATTACGCTAACTGGATTAAGGATAATGGCAATAAAGGCCCCCTGCTATCGCATAAAGTATTTGAGAAAAAAATAGCGCCTCACTTAAAACAGGGAAAGCCCACTTTCCTTGTAGTGATAGATAACCTTCGGTTAGATCACTGGAAAGCCTTTCAGCCGATCATAACAGAATCTTTCAAGATCATGGAGGAAGATTTGTTTTACAGCATATTGCCAACAGCAACACAATACTGTCGCAATGCAATATTCGCTGGTTTGTTGCCGATAGATATTGAAGCCCACTTTCCGCTGGAGTGGAAAAATGATGATGAAGAAGGTGGCAAAAACCTATATGAAGAAGCATTCCTCGCCAACCAGTTGAAGCACTTGAAACTGGATAAGCTGAAATGGCAATACATAAAGATCACAAACAATGACGATGCAAAATCGATGGAAGATAATATACACAATTGCCTTTCCAACGATCTCACCGTGATTGTATACAACTTTGTAGATATGCTCTCTCATGCCCGCACAGAAATGGAAGTACTGAAAGAACTGGCTGGCGATGAAATATCCTACCGCTCACTGGCGGTAAGCTGGTTTGAGCACTCCCCGTTACATAGGGCACTACGCAAAATAGCTGATAAAAATATACAGGTATTACTCACCACAGATCATGGAAGTGTACGTGTAAAAACACCCAGCAAATGCGTAGGCGACCGCGCCACAACTACCAACCTTCGCTACAAGCATGGCCGCAACCTGCAATATGAAGAGCGGGATGTACTCGCATTTCGCGATCCCAAATTTGCCGGCCTGCCGAGGCCTAACGTTAGCTCCACTTTTATTTTCGCGAAAGGAGATGTATTCCTTTGCTACCCCAATAATTACAACCACTTCGTAAACTACTACAAAAACACCTTCCAGCATGGCGGTATATCATTGGAAGAAATGGTAGTGCCTGTGGTGCGGTTAGAGAGCAAATAGTTTTTAATTACTCAATGGCGTAATTGCTCAATTTATAGAATTGAAATCAATTATTTTAGGGTGAGTCATATCAGAAGATGAAACAATAAATAATTCCAGGAAAAGGCATTAATATTAAACCGGCAAATTAAAATGCCGGTTTTTTCATGCTTTTTGAAGGAAAATTTACCAATGACGGTTTTGATAACCGTATCACACAATTATTTGGAATAAAGTACCCAATTATTCAAGCCGGGATGATCTGGGCATCAGGCTGGCGGCTGGCGTCGGCGGTAAGTAGCGCCGGGGGGCTTGGCATTATAGGGGCAGGCAGTATGTACCCGGAGGTGCTGCTGGAGCATATACAAAAGTGCAAAAAGGCTACTGATAAACCCTTTGCAGTAAATCTCCCGCTGCTTTACCCGGAACTTGATAAACATATTGCCCATATCATCGCGGAGAAAGTACCTATAGTATTCACCTCTGCAGGCAATCCCAAAACATGGACAGCTAAGCTCAAAGAACACGGCATAACTGTAGTTCACGTGGTATCAAGCGCCAAATTTGCCAGGAAATGCCAGGAAGCTGGTGTAGATGCTGTGGTAGCAGAAGGTTTTGAAGCTGGTGGGCATAATGGACGTGAAGAAACTACTACGCTCTGCCTGCTGCCTGCTGTTAGAGAAGCCATCAGTATACCTCTGATTGCTGCTGGTGGCATTGCCACTGGCAGGGCTATGTATGCAATGATGTCACTTGGTGCGGAAGGTGTGCAAATGGGGAGCCGCTTTGTATGCACCCATGAAGCATCCAGCCACAATACATTCAAGGCTGCAGTAGTCGCAGCTAATGAAGGGGATACCGTTCTTACATTAAAAAAACTGACACCTGTGAGGCTGATAAAAAATCAATTTTATAACGAGGTACAGGAAGCCGAGAACGCTTGCGCTTCCATCCCGGAACTTGAGACAATCCTTGGCAGGTCGCGGGCAAAAAAAGGAATGTTTGAAGGCAACCTGGAAGAAGGTGAGCTGGAAATAGGACAGGTGAGCAGCATTATAAAAGAAATAATACCAGCAAAAGATGTAGTCGATACCGTATGGACTGAGTTTAAAAATACAGCACAGGCTCCTTTCAGGTATTGATATTCCTTAATGTAAGTGCTGCTTTTTCACTTAAGAGTAATTAAAATATTATTAATATACCAACCTTTAGATGGTTCAAAGCCGTCTCTATTACTTAGAAAAAGTAATCATATTATATTCAATTAGTTTCAGTAATACGCTTACGCTTTCTAATAAAATAAACATTAATATATTATCAGGATTCTTTTGATTAATTTGGAGAGATTTTCAAAAGGAGTATTGATAAATTAGTAGGCTTTTTGGGTAACTTTTATATATTTGTATTGCATTTTTATATTTGCTTAGTTTACTGTTTATGAAAAGGCTGTTGCCTGTGAGAGATACAATATTAATTGTTGCTGCTGCGCTTTGCCCGCCATCAAAGCGCGAGGCTTGGTGATGCGGCTATATTTTTTCACACATAAACCAATGGTATTTAATTTTTAAAACACGTTTTATGAAATATTTTTGCGGCTTGCTGGTTGCGTTTTTCCTGTCTTTTTCTTCATATGCTATTTCACCCATCACAGGAAGCGGCAGTATTTGCACAGGCTCAACGGATACTTTGCTCGATGCTACTCCGGGAGGCTCCTGGACCAGTAGTTCCTTACTTATAGCCACTGTAGGGTCATCATCCGGTGTAGTGACCGGTGTATATCCCGGCACTGCCATTATTACATATACTGCATCAGGTGTCCGCACTACTACGACTGTTACTGTAAATCCTGTGAGCCCTATAACAGGGGGCACCACCATATGTTCCGGCAACAGCACGGTTATCAGCGATGGAATTTTTGGCGGCACTTGGTCCATTAGTAATACCACGCATGGTTCTATTGTTCCCAGTGTCACTTATGCTACCTTCACCGGGTCGCTCACAGGCAAGGATACGGCTATTTATACATTGCCTACAGGCTGTAAAGTGTCTGCGGTTATCAATATCAATCCGTTGCCAGCCCCAATCACCGGACCAGGTGTTGTTTGCGTGGGGCAGGTCATTACATTAAGTGATGCCAGTGGTTCCGGCTCTTGGAGCAGTAGCCTTCCCGCTATTGCCAACGTGGGGCTGTTATCTGGTGCTGTTATTGGTGAGGCTGCTGGCCCTGTGAACATTTCCTATACATTGCCTACCGGTTGCTTTATAACTACTGCGGTAACGGTGAACCCTTTGCCAGCGGCGATTGCGGGTGTTACTCATGTATACCAGGGGTTGAGTACCACGCTCAGCGACCCCACGCCAGGCGGTGTATGGAGTAGTTTATACCCTTCCATTGCCACAGTGGGGTCTGTTACCGGAACTGTTACCGGCGTTTCTGCAGAGGTTGACTACATTAATTACACATTGACTAGTACGGGTTGCACTATCAATACACAGTTTCTTGTAAATCCATTTCCTGACAGTGCTGCTTCATTTCCTGTTATAGGTTGGTATCCATTTTGTGGCAATCTTAAAGATCATAGCACATCAGGTCATGACCTTCTTCCCGGCACGGTGCCTTTAGCATCTCCTACCCTTACTACAGATCGCTTTGGCAATACAAATACCGCTTATTTTTTCAATGGAACATCTTCAGCGGCGCGTTATAGCACAGTCTTCCCTACCAATGGTGATTTTACTATTTCATGCTGGGTATGCTATGATACAGATGCAGCTCATTATCAATCAGCTATTATTCTTTTCGACGGTTTATTTACTACGAATGGTGTTGGGTTTATTATCAGTGATGGTACTCCTGCGTTAGGCGCCGGGAACCAGGTAGGTGTTTACCTGGGCGGATTGAACTTATACTTAAATGAGAATATCCAGGCCAACCCTCTTTATAATTCAACTGCTACTCTGGACCCCACAAGCCCGCCCCTGGCTCCGAGGTATTGGTATAACCTTATGTTGGTAAGGGCTGGCTCTCTCTATTCTTTTTACGTAAATGATATACCTGCGGGTGTCTTCACGCCGCTTGTATCTATGTCACCCCCTACAGGTAATTTTCAATTAGGCGTTAATTTTACCGGTGGCACCCGTAAATATATGGGCTATCTGGATGATGTGGCTTTTTACAGTACTTCGCTCACAGATGAGCAGCGAACGGAACTATATATGTTTAATCCGGATCCCAAATCCTTTAATTTAGGCCCGGACAAAACGATTTGTTCAGACACCGTTTATCTGTCTCCGAATGTGCAGAATATAGGCTATACTTACCAATGGAGCACCGGGGATTCACTTGATACAGCGATCATTGTAACTCCTCCTGTATTGAGCGGCACATTGACCAGCAGCTACTCACTCACCATTTCAAAGCCTTATGGATGTAGCGTCAGCGATACAATGCTCGTGCATAAAAACCTGCTTCCCATTCACCTTGGCGTGGACACGAATATCTGTGTGGGGGATACCATAACATTAAATGCAACTTATCATTCCGGGAAGTATTTGTGGATTACAGGCGATACTACAGCCAAAATAAAAGTATACAATACGGGAGCATATTCCGTAACGGTGGACAGTAGTCTTTGCGTAGGCCGCGATACAATATTTGTTACAGCGCGCACAACCCCAAAAGTGGATCTCGGCCCTGATATTTTCAGTTGCACGGGATCTCCCTCTACCATACACAATATTTACCAGCTTTATGATACCGGCATGACTTATTTATGGTCTAATGGGAGCAACCTGGATACGCTTGTCACTACTACATCCGGTACTTATTGGGTGCAGGTGAATAACAATGGATGTATGAGAGCTGATACAATAAACAGTCTTATTATATACGATACCTTTTCGTTTTACTCGCACGATACCGCGATATGTCGAGGACAATCAGTCGTCGGTAAAGCTTCCTTCAACGCTATTATCAGTTATCAATGGACACCTACTACAGGGGTCCCGCTATCCACTGATCCCCAACCTGTTATCACACCAGATACTACTGCATGGTATTATCTTACGGGCAGGTATCCCGGATGTCCTGATATAGTAGATTCGTTTCATATTGATGTACAACCAAATCCAATTGTGTTCGCAGGAGGGAACCGAAAGGTCTGTCAGTATGATACATTACATCTCTCAGCCCAGGTTAGTCCAAATTGGTACTCTAAGTATATTTTCAAGTGGGGACCAGGCACCTATCTCGACGATCCTACCAAACAAAACATAATATTCACGGCAGGTGATACTACAAATCTGTATGTAACGGTGACAACCACGGCGGGATGTACGGGTAGTGACTCTGTAATAGTCGTCGTTTACCCCGGTAGTTATGACTCGTCCTTTGCTGATATACTAGTTTGCCCGGGGGATTCTTTAAACCTGAGACCAAATATGTATTATCAGGACTCGCTCGCAGGTGTTGTAGCTACTTATCAATGGCATCCCGGCACCTATTTTACGGATTCTACTGCTACCATGCCCTGGTTGCATGCAGTGACATCAATGGGCTTTACAGCAATAGGCACTTCACAATATGGCTGTCTTGATACATTTAAGTTCAATGTGCAGGTAGTGCCCAATGCAGTAATATTCCTGGGAGATTCGGTAGTCTTACACCCCGGACAAAGCTACCATATACCTACGAAGACCAACTGCTCTTATTTCTCCTGGTTCCCGTCTGTAGGTCTTAATGATACCAGTTATGCTGATCCTGTTGCATCCCCTCCTACAAGCACAAACTATATTGTACATGCTGCTACGGATGAAGGTTGCAAAGTTGTAGATTCCATCAGTATTCGTGTTGATCCGTCTACTATACTTGCGGTGCCCAATGCGTTCACTCCGGGGGCAGGCATCAACGCCTCTTTGTTTATCATAAAGCTGGGGGTCGCCACTTTGGATCATTTCCGCATATACAACAGGTGGGGTAATAAAGTGTTTGAAACGTCCAACATCAATGAAGGGTGGGATGGGAATTTTAATGGCAAAGCACAACCGTTTGATGTATACATGTATCAGATAGAAGCAACTACAAGTGCTGGTACAAAGTTCAATATGCAGGGCAATGTGACACTGATAAGATAAGCCTGATTAATGGTAAACTGATCAAGCAAATGTTTAAAAATACAGGGCTGGCATCCACGATGCCAGCCCTGTATTTTTAGAGCGAATGTTGCAATTCATTATCGGCCCTTTACTGAGTCTGCAGCAGGTGAATTTTTGGTTACACGGTAACGTAAATAGGAAATTACTTCGCCCATTTGTTCCTGGTCCATTTTAACCGCAACAGCATGATTGGTGGGATCACGCATAATGAAGCGAGACGTATACATATCAATCTGTTTTGCTGAAAAATCGGGAACCCCGTCTTTTGCTTTGGCGAAAATGCCATGACATTGTGAACAATTTGCTTTATAGAGCTTCCGGCCTTTCTCGAATGTCTCCAAAACCTTGTCTTTCATTTCAGGTGGTGTGCCGGGTGGTATGGTGTATCTTTCCTTTTTGTGAATGGCGCATTGCGACAGTACAATGGCAGATACAATCAATAATGTAATAGGTCTACTTTTCATAGCAATCATTAAAAATAGTTTATTTCTTCTTTTTCAACATAATAAAGTATAACTGAAATTGATAAGTAAAGTAAATAAAACCTATCTTGAAATAATTATTTTATTGTATTTTTGATCTAAATACTTATGATGTGAAATATATATATACCTATCCCCTGGCTGTTTTTTCTTTTATTGCGCTCTTTTGTAGCTCCCTTCCCACGGCACATGCGCAAAGCTGGTTGTGGGGAAAAAATGACATTGGTTCTTCGTTTGTCGATTCATGGCCTGCCGCAACCGATGGTGCGGGCAACGTGTATGGCGCCGGAGTTGCAAGCGGAAGCGTTATAAAATTTGGTGGAATTCCGATCCCTGTTTCAACCAGTTCCTTTCAATCTTTTTGGGTAAAGTACGATCCTACCGGCACTGTATTATGGGCAGATGGTACAATTTCAGGCAGCACTTATTTATTTAATATTACTACTGATCCTTCCAATAACCTGATTGTATTTGGATCTTTTACGAGTGCCGCCATGCAGATCGGTTCGTTTACATTAACGAATACGCTCACTGCCGGTTCAGCTCAGTTTTATCTCGCAAAAATAAGCCCCACCGGAACAGTATTATGGGCCGTAAATGATGGGAATGCTTATTCGGGCTGGTTTTATACGTTCAGCACTTTTATGATGAGCACGGGCAGTGTAACTACTGATGCTGCCGGTAATATCTATATCACATCTGCTTTCAATAAAAAAACAATGACTATTGGCGGTACTACATTAACCAATGCGGATCCCAGTGGCGCTACCTATGATGTTTTCGTTGCCAAATATAGTCCGGCAGGTGTGCCGTTATGGGCAACATCTATAGGAGGCAATAAAGATGACTATGCTTTTGGTATCACGGTATCATCACTGGGTGAGGTATACGTATCCGGTGATTTCCTTTCCTCATCCATAGTTGTAGGGTCTTCTGTAATCACAAATCCATATACCAATCCACTTGCTTACATAGCTAAATTTTCCGGCACTACAGGTACTCCTTCATGGGGGCAAAGTGGTGGCGGGAAAAACGGATCTTTTGGAGTAGGGCTCGCCCATGATAATTCCGGTAATGTATATCTGACGGGAGGTTTTGCGGATACTACTATCACTTTGGGAGCAACCACTATTCCCCGGCCTTATCCACCTAAATCTGCTACGCAGCTTGCCTTGTATTTGGTTCAATATTCACCTGCCAATACAGTCACCTGGAATAAATCAATTGCATCTCCTAACCAGGGCGTATGGGGCTATTCAATTGCCCTTGCATCTTGTGGTCAGATATGGGTAAGTGGTAATTATAACGAAGCCGCAGTAATAGATCCGGGGGATACACTTGCGCTTACAAAAGGAAGTGATCCTGTGTTCATTGCTGGTTACAATTTATCAGGTGGTGTAGTGGGTTATAGTGGCCTCGGTGGAGGTGGTGATGATCAGAATGGTATTGCCTGTGATGCTGCTGGTAATGTATTCCTGTGCAGTGATTTTTATGGTGGCACCTCCTTTGTTGTGGGGCCAGATACGCTTAATGTAAGCGGCGGCAGTGAAGTTTTTTATATGGCGAAGTATGCCAATAGCATAAAACCACCCGATACCATTTATACCCATAATGATACGAGTATTTCTTGCAGTAAGAGTACCTCTATTACCTTAACAGCTCCGGCAGGATATTCCACATACTATTGGGATAATGCCTCCGGTGGGTCCACCCGTTCTATTACTACCGCCGGTACTTATTATGTGTATTGCGTTACCTGCGGCGCAGATGTGCTTATCGACACTTTTAATGTATCAATTTCAGCGCCATACACTACTTACAACCGTATAGATACTAATTTGTGTGCATCGGTCACATCGGTCACATTAAGCGGGCCTCCGGGATATGCTAAATATAAGTGGAATACCGGCAGCCTCACGCCATCCATAGTAGTAGCCACTGCAGGTATTTATTTTGTATCTGCTACGTCAGGTTGTGATACAGTGGTCGACACTTTTCACTATACAGTAACACCTGTTGATACTACCGGCACTCATGTAAATAACACAGTATGCGCTTCACTAAACCCGCTGACACTTACTGCTCCCGGGGGTTATACTTCCTGGCTATGGAATACCGGAAGCACTGCTTCATCTATATCAGTCAGTATATTAGCTCTTGGTAACTTTACTTATGCTTCCTACGGCACAAAGGGATGCTCCACCTTTGCTGATACATTTAATATCGTGGTGGATTCTGTACCCCTAGTTTCTTTAGGAAACGATACGATGTATTGTAAAGGAGGTTATATTAAGTCTGTAAGACCTCCGGGCAGCAGCTATATATGGAGTACCGGTAGTGCTGCAGATTCCGTTTACATATCAGCAACCGGTACATACTGGCTTACCGTGTCATATCCAGATGGATGCAATGCGGCAGATACTATCAATGTCACAATACATCCTTTCCCTGTTGTAGACCTTGGGCCGGATTATGTAAACTGTAAGGGCCGGAATGACACCCTGCAATCATCCATCACATATACTGCGCCTACCTATCTCTGGAATGATGCCAGCACTACACCTTCATTGGTAGCAATGGCTACCGGTCAATACTGGCTGCAAGTAACTGATGGCGGATGCCAGTCTGCAGATACAACAAATGTGACTATTTTATGGGATACGCTTAATTTCTATAATCACGATACAGCTATTTGTCGTGGGGCTATTGTACCTGTATTTACCTCTGGCAATTCCGACCAGAAATACCAATGGATACCTACTGCAGGCATAGCGGCATCCACATCTGGCAGCCCGGTTATAATACCGGATACTTCGGCTACCTATATGCTGACAACCTCTATGGATAAGTGCCCGGATATGTATGATTCATTCCATGTGGATGTGCAACCCAATCCGTTTGTAAGTATTGGCGACAACCGCTTTGTTTGCCAGTTTGATACTCTTCATATCAATGCTTCAGTGATCCCATCATGGTACACGCATTATATTTATAACTGGGCTCCGTCTGCTGCTCTTGATAATTCAAATACCAATGCAGTTGTTTTCACACCCGGCATGGATACTTGGCTGAAGCTCATGGTCACTACCCCTGCGGGTTGCGCAGGTTCCGATACGGCGCTCATAACTGTTCATCCCGGCAATTTTGCCAGGCCGGATACCACCTTTAATATATGTCCCAGAGATTCTGTGCAATACAGACCCAGCGGTGCAGTAGGCTACCAGTTCCATCCCGGTTTATACCTCAATGATTCTATGAGCAGTGCTCCCTGGATCAAAGCAATTACAAGCCAGCAATACACAGTTGTAGCCACCAGCTCTTATGGCTGCAGAGACACCCTGCAGGTGAGTGTGAATGTGCATCCTGCAGGTGTCGTCTACCTGGGAGAAGATGTAACGATCTATCCGGGAGAGACTTACCAGATATCTCCCAAGACCAATTGTGATTACTTCTCATGGTTTCCAAATGTTGGCTTGACCAATGCGTACATTTCCAACCCGGTTGCCTCTCCGCAGGTAAGCACCCGGTATATAGTGCATGCAAGTAATGAATGGGGATGTAAAGTAGAAGACTCGATCAATATTAACGTTGATCCTCAGACATTACTTACCTTGCCTAATGCATTTACTCCGGGCTCAGGAATAAACAAAGATTTTACGATTATAAAAAGAGGCGAAGCCACGCTGAATTATTTCAGGATATTCAATCGATGGGGCAATAAAGTATTTGAAACAACGAATATAGATCAGGGCTGGGATGGTACTTACAATGGCACGCCACAACCATTTGATGTATATATATATGATGTCTTTGCTGTAAGCAAAACCGGCCAGGAGTTCCATAAGCAAGGCAATGTGACACTCATACGCTAATTTCAAGTCTATAAAAAGGATAGACCCCTTATAAAATTTATAGCAGCAATATACGTTTGTGACATATAGAAATTGGACGCATTTACAGTGTGAAAGAATTAAATTGCATGAAACTTTTTATAAGGTTTATTTTATTTTTTACTCCATTAATATATTTTTCACCTGGTGCGACAGCGCAAAACTGGCGTTGGGGCAGGGCGGGCGTTGGCGCTAATATTGACGGCTGGGCAGTGGCTACTGATGCAGCAGGAAATATTTTTGGCGCGGGGGTGAATTTTAATTCCTTACCGCTAAGTTTTGGAGGCATTATAGTGCCTACCCCGCCAAAATCCGGAGTTTATTACCAATCTGTTTGGGTAAAATATGATCCGTCAGGCTCGGTACTGTGGGCGGATGCTACTATTTCAGGCGACACCTACTTAAATAATATCACAACTGACCCGTCAGGCAACCTTATTATTTTTGGTTCATTTTCAAGCCATACGATGCAGATTGGCTCTTTTACACTTACAAATACAAAAACCGGCTCTCAATATTTTATTGCTAAAGTAAGTCCGGCGGGTACCGTGCTATGGGCCATAAATGATGGTAGTGACGTAATGCCCAATTATCTATACTTTTTCAGCACGTTTATGATGGGCGTAGGAAGCATTACAACTGATGTATATGGCAATATCTACATTGCATCTGCCTATCGTGGAAACACCATGACAATTGGCCCATACACGCTTACCAATTCAGACCCAACCGGATGGAGCTATGACGTTTTTGTAGCTAAGTATACCCCTTCCGGGGCAATTGCCTGGGCATCATCCATAGGCGGTAATCAAGACGATTTCGATTTCGGTATTGCTGTATCTTCCACCGGTAATGTATACATTGCCGGCACTTTTTATTCTGCTTCCGTACCAGTAGGATCTTCAGTAATAAGTGATCCTTACAAAAAGCCCAAAGCTTATATCGCAAAATTCTCATCCTCCGGAACTCCATTATGGGCACAGGATGCCGGGGGAATAAATGGTGCATTTTCAGTCGGATTAACCAGTGATGCATATGGGAATATTTATATGACAGGTGCTTTTGCAGACACATCAATAAGCTTTGGAGCTACTACAATTACGAAAACTTATCCTACAGCTGCGGCACTGCTTTCTTTATTCCTGGTACAATATAATTCATCAGATGTAATTACCTGGGATAAAACCATAGGATCGCCTTCCCATGACGTTTGCGGGTATTCTGTAGCACTTGCTAATTGTGGGCAGGTATGGGTTTGCGGTAAGTATAATGAGAATGCTTTTATAGATACAGGGGATACATTAGCCCTGATAGCAGGATATGACCCCGTATTTATTGCAGGCTATAATCTTTCAGGTGGGGTAGTAGGTTATGCGGGCGTGGGCGGCGGCGGTGATGACCAGGTTGGGATTGCGTGCGACCCCGCAGGCAATGTTTATTTGTGCAGTGATTATTATATATCCCTCACTGTAGGCCCTGATACACTTCCCGCCTGCACAGACGAAGCATTCTATCTCGCAAAATATGCATATCGTCCGCTCGATACAATCGTGAAAATAGATACTACAATTTGCATCACACATACCGGTATACAGTTGAACGCAACAGCTGGATATACCAATTATTACTGGAATAACGGTGCCACCTCTTCATCATACGTGGCTACCGCTTCCGGCAAATATTACGTACTATGTACCAGTTGCGATACGCCTGTAATAATAGATACTTTTAATATCGTTGCTTTCGATACTTTATCTAACCAGGTGGATACCGGCGCGTGTACACCCCTGCAGGAAATGACTTTGTTTGCACCCGCTGGACACAAATTTAACTTATGGAACACTGGCGATATCTCCAACTCGATTTCAGTAACTAAAACAGGTACTTACTGGGTTGCCTCAACAGAAGGCTGCAACATATACACTGATACATTCCATGTTACAACTCTTTCATCATTTCCCTTAGTATCGCTGGGTAATGACACCGCCTTTTGTGATGGGAATACGATCACCCTTAACACGCCCCAATTTGCCGGGTATGTCTATTTATGGAACATGGGAAGTACTTCGAGCTCTGTTACTATTACAGATGGCGGCGGCTACTGGCTTACTGTAAATAATAATGGCTGTGTTTCAAGTGATTCCATTCAAATTGTCAAACTATATGCTCCTCCACCAGTAAACCTTGGCCCTGACACAATATTATGTCTCGGCGATGTTGTACTGCTGGCTACACATACGGATGCAGGCTCCATATTATGGAGCAATGGAAGTAATGAAGATAGTATTGCCGTCTCAGAAAGCGGTATTTATTGGGTATCTGTTTCCAATTCATGCGGCATATCAAGCGATACCGTTAAATTGAATTTTGAACCCTGCGATATTGTTTTTCCCTCCGCGTTTACTCCAAATGGCGATGGGAAAAACGATATTATACGTGCTATAGGTTCTTTCCAGCTCTTCACAGCATTTTCATTGAGTATTTTCAACCGTTATGGCCAGCGCTTATTTTATACAGAAGATATTTATGCGGGTTGGGATGGCACATATAACGGCACAAAGCAAGATCTTGGTACCTACTTTTACCTGATAAATTATACGCTGCAGGGCAAGCACCACATGATGAAGGGGGATTTTGAATTAATAAGGTAAATCGTATATAGAAATCATTTTCGGAAAACGGAAAGAATACCCAATTTACGGCTATAATCTGTTTACAAATAAGGTAATAATACCTATTTGAAAATTGTTAGTTTATTTGTATTTTTATATAAATACTCATGCCTGTGAAGAAAATATATACCTATTTTCTGGTTATTTTTTTATTTCTGGCGTCGTTCAGCTTTCAGTCAGTTTCCTATGCGCAAAGTTGGGTATGGGGCAAAGCGGCAAACAATGGATCATTAATTGACTCCTGGCCAGTAGCTACAGACGCATCAGGTAATGTATTTGGTGCAGGAGTGGCTGCAGGTGGCACTGTGAAATTTGGTTCTCTTTCTTTGCCATCGGGTACCATAGGTGCTTTCCAGGCTGTTTGGGTGAAATATGATCCCACAGGAGTGGTGCTGTGGGCAGGTGCTACATCTTCCGGGAATGTTTATATTTTCAACATTACTACAGATCTTTCCGGTAACCTGATCCTTTTCGGGTATTTTACAAGTACTACTATGCAAATAGGATCTTTTACATTAACGAATACATACCCCACCGGGTATACACAATACTACCTGGCAAAAATAGACCCTGCAGGCACTGTTTTATGGGCAGTTAATGATGGCAATGTTAACCAGATCGGGCCTTCCGTTTTTATTACAAGTATTTTAGGTGCAGGGGGAGTAGCTACCGATGTCTCTGGCAATATTTATATCACGGCGGCTTTCAGTAAAAAAACAATGACCATTGGCAGCACTACCTTAACCAATACGGATCCCTCCGGCAGTTCTTATGATGTGTTCGTTGCTAAATATAATCCTTCTGGCACACCTGTATGGGCTACGTCTATAGGCGGCAGCAAAGATGAGTATGCTTTTGGAGCTACCGTATCCTCAACAGGCGATGTGTATATCGCGGGAGATTTTCTTTCACCGTCAATTTCCGTGGGATCATCTGTGATCAGCAATCCATATCTGAATACGCGTGCCTATATCGCTGAATTTTCCGGCAGCACCGGGGCTCCTTTGTGGGCGCAAAACAGTGGAGGCAAAAAAGGCTCTTTTTCTACGGGCCTGGCGCATGATAATTCGGGTAACGTGTACATGACCGGAGGTTTCGCAGACACCACGATTACTTTTGGAGCAACCACTGTATCCCGGCCTTATCCGCCTAAATTTGCTACCCAGAGTGCCCTGTTCCTGGTGCAGTATTCACCTGCCAATACAGTTACCTGGGATAAAGCAATTGCGTCGCCTAACCAGGGAGTATGGGGATATACAATTGGGTTAGCTTCCTGTGGCGAAGTTTGGGTCAGTGGTAATTATGACGAAGCCGCAGTGATAGATGTTGGCGATACACTTCAGCTGGTAAAGAACCCACATGATCCGGTATTTATTGCAGGTTATGATCTTTCGGGTGGTGTAGTAGGCTATGCTGGCCTCACCAGCGGAGGCGATGACCAGAACGGTATAGCCTGTGATGCCTCAGGTAATGTATTTATGTGCAGTGATTTTTTCCCCAGCACCCCATTTATTGTAGGCCCTGATACACTTAATACTACCACGGCTGGGAGCGAATCTTTTTATATAGCAAAATATGCCAACTTTGTAAAACCACCAGATACCATCGGCGTTCATAAAGACACGTCTATTTGTTCCAAGATAATAAGCATGACCTTGACAGCGCCTGCCGGATACGCCACTTATTATTGGGATAATGGTTCTGGTGCCACTACCCGCACCGTTACCACCAGCGGCACTTACTATGTGTATTGCGTTACTTGTGGTGTAGATGTGCTGGCAGATACCTTTAGTATATCTGTAAAACCACCGGATACAGCATATACCCACATAGACACAAGTGTATGTTCTTCTATTCCCACTGTCACATTAAGCGGACCGCCAGGCGCTGGTAATTATTTATGGAGTAACGGAAGCATTGCGCCATCTATAAATGTGACAACTGCAGGTACTTACTTTGTTGTAGCAACGTCGCCCTGTGAACTTATTGTTGATACTTTTCGCTTGACAAAGCCGCAGGAAGATACTGCCGGCACACAGGTAAATAACAGGGTATGCGCATCTGAAACCCCTTTGGCACTTACTGCTCCCTCCGGCTATACTTCCTGGCTATGGAATACCGGCAGTACTGCTGCTTCCATTACAGCCAGTGTTGCATCTGTAGGTACATACCTTTATACGTTGTATAACAGAAAAGCGTGTTCCGTTTTTATTGATTCATTTAATATCGTTGTGGACTCTGTTCCTGTAGTATTTCTTGGAAATGATACTACTATTTGTGCAGGTAGTTCCATTGAACTGACATCACCTGCACCACCTGATGCCCAATATACATGGGGCAATGGCAGTAATGCGCCTAAGATTGAAATATCCAATGCGGGTATTTACTCATTAACTATTAGTCTGCATAGTTGTGTAGCTTCTAATACCATAAACATTTCTGAAATGACGCCACCTGTTATCAGTCTTGGTCCCGATACCGTTTTATGCATTGGCCAGGAGGCTTCATTAACTGCAAATACAACGTCAGCAGGTTCCCTGTTATGGAATACCGGACAAAGATATCCTAACATAACCACCACCGAATCCGGCGCTTACTGGGCAACAATATCTAATGAATGCGGTGTTGCCAGCGATACCATTAATGTAGAGTTTGTAGTATGCGATTTATGGTTTCCATCTGCGTTTACTCCCAATGGTGATGGCAAAAATGATATAGCCAGGGTAATAGGATTTTTAGAGTTCTACAAAGATTTTTCACTAAGTATCTTCAACCGTTATGGCCAACGTGTATTCTACACAGAAGATATCTATGCAGGTTGGGATGGCACATACAATGGGACAAAGCAAGATCTCGGCACTTACTTTTACCTCATAAATTACTCCCTCCAGGGAAAGCACCGGATGATGAAAGGAGATTTCGAATTAATAAGGTAAATCATTATATAGAAATCATTTCCGGAAGATGGAATTAATATCGTTCAGCCGGGACAAGAAATGTTAATTTCTTCGTTAAAACAGCATCTGTTTTTCTAAAACAACAGCTTTGTAATTGACTGTAAATCTTTTTTTTAACGTGTTTTTATTGTCATAAAATAGAAATATTTTTCTTTCCCGGAAGGGATATCAAATATTGGCACATAACTTGTACATACAATATAAAGGAAAGTTCACACAAAAAAGGAACTTGGAACGGAAAAGTGTATGGGTGTTGTTATGATTTTATTCGCATTTACTCTATCAGTGGTTATTAACTTTGTCGAAAAAGCAGTAAACCCTGCCAATAAAGAGGATATAGAAATGAATGAAGCCAGGGAAAGCTTCGTAGTAAATGAAGCTGAATAACAGGAAGTTTATCCCTCCAAAAAACCTGCCGCATTTATCTGATTGCTCTGTTAATCTGTGTAAAGAGCCTATCTCGTTGCTTTAATCAGGTCATCGTTTCTCATAAATTGAGGGCATCTGTATGTGGTAAGATGCCATGAAACGCTGAGCAATGCCATCAGGTATTGGTCATAGCTGGCAGTATTGCCACGCTGCTTTCCCGCCGTGCCTATCGGGTTATTCGGGTTGATCTCTATAGATCTGTCCTGTAATATCTGTACTATAGATCCTGGAGGGAAGCGGCCAGCGCCTACGTATGTAGTACTTACATCATCAAGATAATCGGTAGTAGTAAGCCGGTCCGCTATTTCTAGCGTTAGGTTCACCCCGCCTTTTATCCAGAATTTCACCCCTGCCCCTATAGGGAAGCAAGGACTTATATTACCATACTTTCGGTCAGCATATCCTACATACTGCCCCTCGGTGCCTTGCGGTTTTAGATAATATTTGGTGCCATTATATGTTGTATAGGGGTCGTAATAAAAAGCGCCGATGCCACCGGTAAGAAAAGGTGTAAACCTATGATGCTTATCGCCAGTTACAAAACTGAAAAAATTAAACTCCGCCTGCATTCCCAGCTCATATATCTGGCTGGCAAAATTGAGGTTGCGCAAGTGCTCGTATAGATCTGTGTTGTATTTGTCGTCATAGCTCACCTGGGTATAGTTAGCTAAGAATTTTAATGAAATATAGGAGTTCATATGTTTTCTTGCATAGATACCTCCTGCAGCAGACACAGTTTTAAAGCCATAATTGTCATTCAGATCGCCAAAGTACTGGGAGCCACCGAGCGCTATGCCAAATTCCATAGAAGTGAAATAAGTTTGTGCCCGGCTGTTAAAAAAGCCGGCTATTGACAAGAAGAAAATAACTATGGTAAATACCCTGCGCCTGTATATCATTCTATCGGGAAACTATAAATATTGCCGTTGTAACGGTAAAAGTAATTTTTTATTGTAACAGTTTTATATACACATTTAACTTCTAACTAATAAAAATTTTAATATAAAGCCCTTTTAACTTATTAGCTAATTAACCTATTACCTCCTCAATCATTTCCCGCAATATTGCTTTAGATAATCTGCTGCTTGTGGATTTTTTAATTTATAAGCTATCCTGAAGTCACCGCAGGCACTATCCTTCTCATTAGCCTGGTAATGAAACATGCCTCTGTATATATATGCCTGTGACCATACAGGATCCATATTCATACAAGTGTTTATATCATTGATGGCAGCCCGGTAGTTTTTTTGTTCTCCATAAGCCACCGCCCGGTTCACATAGCCCATAATATGGTTGGGGAATAATTTTATTTCCATATCAAAATCGCTGATAGCCCCGGTGATGTCGCCTGATTTGAATTTGCAGGAGCCACGCATGCTATATGCCATGTAGAAATCATGCCGCAGATTAATGGCTGCATCAAAATCTGCGATAGCTTCTTTATAGTGGGCAGTCGAATACTCTTTTCTCGCTTTTGTAAGTAGTTCAAGAAAAAAAACTTTCCTGGTGGCTAAAGCCCGGTTCATGTCATTCATGCTTTCTTTCTCATCCCCGATCATTTCATCAAGTGCTGATTTTTGGTAGTAGCCAAGCGTAAATTTAGGATTAATGCTGGTTGACTTGTTAAAATAATAAAATGCATTTTGGAAGTCCCCTTCCATTTCATATAAACCTGCCAATTGATAACAGGCTCTCCAGTTATTGGTGTCTAATTGAATGGCGATTTTATATTCTTTTTCCGCATTTGCCAGGTCATCATTAAATACCAGGTCATTTGCCTGCAGGTAGTGTTTTTCACTTTCGTTCTCTTTTTGTTTGCAGGAATAAAGAAAACTTATTGCCGGTAGTAGTAGCAACAGGAGATAGCTGCGGTACATCTTTGTTACAAATTTTCAGAAAAGATACTCCTAATAACAGAATATGGCAAGACTATGAAAAATATTATTTGTGCACTGCGCCAGTTATTGTAAGATTTCATAAAGAGTAGTTAATATACAAAACTATCAGCCATATTTTTATAATTTAGTGCGAAATAAGACTTTATGAAAAAGATCATTTGCATTGTATTGTCTGTGCTCATCATGAGTATTTCCTCTTTTGCGCAGGATGCAGCTAAACCGGCAAAAGGCGCTAAGACTTCCAAAGCGGCAGCAAAAGAAGCAACACCTGCTCAAAATGCTACAGCCCCTGCTGGCAAAACAAAGAAAGATGGCACGCCCGATATGCGTTATAAAGCTAATAAAGAAGCAGCAAAGCCCCAGCCTAAGATGAAAAAAGATGGGACCCCGGATATGCGCCACAAACAAAATAAGGAAGCAGCAAAAAAGAATTAATAACACCTTGTCCTCAATTTCGTAAAAAGCACTCAAAGGATGTGCCAGGCTTTTATTTATAAAATGTGAAAATGCGCCCAATTGTAGGTCTGTTTATTATGAGCATGCTGGTGGTGATGACTTCCTGCAAGGAAACCACTAAATGGTCTGACTATACTTCAAAAGAAGGAGGGTTTACCGTTACTATGCCATCCGAATTAAAACTGTCGGATAAAGTATATGGTAAGCAAACGATACACTTTATCACATGGAAGCCATCCAGCTTTGCACTGGATATGTTCAAACTTTTTGAAGTTAGTTACATGAATTGCCCCGGCGCTGCAGGCGCTGATTCTACCAAACTGAATGCCTTGCTGGATACCTGCATCAATATGCGCAAAAAAGATTTTACAGAGCTTGACATAGATGCACAGCCTATTTTATTAAATGGCTATCCGGGGCGGGCATTTATGTTTCAGCCTCAAAGAGGCAATACAATAGCCATTGTGAAAGAGTGTATTGTAGGGAATAAAAGATATGACCTCACGGTAATATCTAAAAAAGACTATCCTACAAACAATGAAATCAATCGTTTTTTCAACTCCTTTAAAGTGCTGAAATAGTTCTATTATTATTACATACAAGGCCCTTGATTCATGCTGTTTAATACCAAAGAATTTGCTATCTTTTACGGTATAGTACTAGCTCTGTATTGGCTGGTATGGAAGTGGCGGAATGTGAGGAGTTTTATGTTGCTGGCGGCCAATGGGTATTTTTATTTCCATTTCCATTATAGGCTGCCGGTATATCTGTTTATATTAATAAGTATCAGCTATTGCTCCGCATTGGCATTAAGCAGGCTGGATCATGAGCGGCAAAGAAAAACGCTGCTGATTGTCACAATTGCTATTCTTGGTCTTGGTCTTTTCTATATAAAGTACAGCGGACTCATATTAGGCAGCATTCCCGGCCTGGACCAGTGGCAGGCAAGCGCGCTGCATATTATCATCCCTATAGGAATCAGTTATTTCACATTTTCCAGCATAGGTTATGTTACAGATGTATATCGCCGCAAAACAATTGCCGAAACCAATTTCATCATCTATGCGTCTTATATAAGTTATTTTCCGCACATCCTGTGCGGCCCCATACCATCATCTGCCATAATACTGCATCAATTCCGCCATCCTGTTAAACCCTCTATGCAGGTCATTGAGTTGTCCTGTAGCGAAATCCTTTGGGGATTATTCAAAAAAATGGTGGTGGCAGATAATTTGATCATCACGGTCAACTATTGTTTTGAGCATTATGCAGACCTCTCCGGCAGCACATTGTTTCTGGGGGTTGCATTATTTAGTTTTTTCATTTATGCTGATTTTTCAGGTTATTCAGATATAGCCAGGGGCACATCCCGATTGCTAGGTATAGAGCTTGCCCGGAATTTTCAGATGCCTTTATTCAGTCGTAACCCAAGTGAACTGTGGCGCAGGTGGCATACATCTTTAAGAAAATGGATACTCGATTATATTTACCTGCCCTTGGGTGGGAATAGGGGCTCTAAGTTGCACTATATCCTGCTCATGTTTTTTATTTTTGGTTTCAGCGGTTTATGGCATGGAGCTAACATTACATTTGTCTGCTGGGGAATATTAAATGGAATGTATTTCCTGGTATATATCCTTACAGATAACCTGGTGCATTACAAGCAACCTCCATCACCGGGCAGGATATTTCCTACACTAAAAGAATTTTCTAAAATACTTTTCACGTTTTTCCTTGCTACAATCATGCGGATCTTTTTCCGCTCGCCGGATATTTACGTGGCAAAAGCAATTTTCACGAAGGTATTTTCCAGCTCATTGTTTGCCATACCTGTCACACTTGTAACGGAAAAATTTGTATGGTGTATTCCAATGATAGTAGTAGAGTGGGTGCAAAGAGAAAAGGGCTATGTACTGGAAATGTTTAAATATAATCCTATAATAAGAATTGCTATTTATTTTGCGGTTATCAGTGCCATTTATTTACTTTGCAGAAAACAAAGTACAACTGAATGTTATTATTTTAAATTCTAATGTTTTGATGATTACGTAATAACTATGAGCATACAATTGATCGCATTAGGATTTATCACTTTTTCTATATTACTTTTTGGTAGTTGTAAAGACTCTGGTAGCAATGAGAAAAAGGTATCAGATATAGAATATGCACACTTTAGGGAGAATGCAGACAAGCTGGAAAAGCTGAATGAAACATACAGGGATATACCCGATGAAAAAATAGTGATGAATAATGGCGGGAACAGCTTGCTGTATGCAGAATTAAAAGAACGGTATAAAAATGACCTTATCCAATTAAAAAATGCCGTGGAAGCTACAGGGGCAAAGTTCGTAGTGATCATTATGAAGCCCATTGAAAAGCCGGGAGATGCTATTTTAAATTTCAAGGTAGGCAGGCCATTTATTTTGAGCACATGTAGCAAATTAGGGATCGACTGCTTCGACTTCAGTGCTAAAATAGATGAGCAAGACCCCAAAACAGTAACGCTCCTTCCCCGTGATGGGCACTGGTCTAAGAAAGGTGGCGAATTTTTCGCATCACTGTTTATCCCGGTAGTGAAAAAATACATAGGTAATAAAAGCACCGTAACTTATAAACCTTCAGAAAGAGCGGAAACCTTTGGCGATCTCCCTCCTAATGATGATGAGTTCCTGGATGGTGGTAAAGACATTCCTTATCATGTAAAGGCAAATGCCCAGGGATTGCGGATGGATTACGATCTCAAATTTCCTAAAACCAAACCCAGGATATTATTCATGGGTAGTTCGCATATCTATTCTCCCTTTCTTGATAATGAATTCATTGCTACATCCGTTGTGCAAAAGCAAATGCCGCAAGTGGAAATACTGAATGCTGGCATACTTTCTGCCTCTATCGATGATTATTTGTCACTTTTTAATGAAAAAGCCAAGTATGCAGAGCCCGATGTAGTGGTCATGCAAACAAACGGGGGTGATATCATACATCTCTTTTTTTCAAACCGCAATCACCTCTCCCGAAACCATGTTCCGCACTATCCGTCTGCACTGGAAGATGCATATTATCATAAAACATATAATTATGAGTATGATAAATAGGTAGGCTTTTGCACGCTCTTTGTATGCAATAGAATCCGGATAGTGTTGTATTGTTATCGTATTTTTGCATAATTTTTAAGCAATTGCAGCAATGGAATATAAAGACTATTATAAGGTACTTGGTGTAGAAAAAGGAGCTTCGCAGGACGATATTAAAAAGGCATATCGGAAACTGGCTGTAAAATATCATCCTGATAAAAACCCTGGTGATAAGAAAGCTGAAGATAAGTTTAAAGAAATAAATGAGGCTAACGAAGTATTAGGCGATCCTGAAAAGAAGAAAAAATACGATGAGCTGGGGGCCAACTGGCAGCAATACGGGCAGGCAGGTAATGCAGGTTTTAATAATGCGCAATATGCCAGGCAGGGGAGGAGCAGCACCCAACAGGGGCAATCTCAGTTCTTCACAGACGACAGCCAGTTTTCTGATTTTTTTGAATCATTTTTTGGGGGTGGCTCCTCTTCAGGTGGTAGCGGCAGGCGTGGCGGCATGCAGCGAAAAGGTGAAGACTATGAAGCAGAAACAACTATAACCCTGGAAGAAGCTTTAAGTGGCACCTCCCGTCAGGTAAACCTCGCAACCCAAAAATTAAACCTGAAATTGAAACCCGGTATTGCTAATGGGCAGATATTGCGCATGAAAGATAAAGGAGGCCCCGGCATAAATGGCGGCCCTAATGGCGATCTCTTTATTACCATTCATGTGCAGGAACACGAGCTATATAAAAGAGATGGGGATGATCTGCATTTCGATCATTCGCTCGATGCCTTTACAGCTATGCTTGGAGGCAAACTTACTGTTCAGACCTTAGACAAGGCACTGAATATAAACATACCCGCCGGTACCGACAGCGATAAGATATTCCGCCTCAAAGGAGTTGGCATGCCTAAATATGGAGATGCTACACAGCGTGGCGATGCGTTTGTGCGCATGGTGATCACCGTACCTAAAAACTTATCAGATACAGACAAAGAAGCTATCACTAAAATAGCTAAAAAGTATATGCCAAAAAGCTGATTCAGTTATTTCATTGAACCATTTCAAAATTCCGCCATTACCTGCATACAGGTAGCCACTACTTGCCCGCAGGTAATTGCGCATTTTTCATTTGCCATTCTACAAAATGTAACCGACCTTTGAGGTTGATAAGCGAAGAAGCCTCATAATTTATAATAAATAGGCGTTTGAGTCTTTGTAGGTATGAAGCTTGCATGCCGTAGCTAGAAGCAAAAACCTTCTTTTGTCTTAGTACAAAACACCTCCCTCTCCCTTGGAGGGGAGGGGCGGGGTGAGGCAATAAATACGCAAATGTGAGCAAAGAATGCGCAATTTTTTTAACTTAAATCATTGATTATCAATAAAAACTTGTTTTAAAATAGATTTTGCAAAACGGGCAAACATAAAGAATAATATTAGAAATAAATTTGGAATGACACTTACTTCCCAGATAAAACATGCAGCTCACGATGCCTTCAGGCATCTTTTCCCGGATGTATCTATTGATATAAGCACCATCCTGGTAAATGAAACCAAACCTGAATTTACAGGTGACTACACTATCGTGTTATTCCCATTTTTAAAATTACTGAAACAGCGCCCCGATGCTATCGGTAAGCAATTGGGCGATTATCTTACCGGGAATACCCAGTTATTTTCTGAATACGAAATTGTGAGCGGATTCCTCAATCTCTCCGTAAAAGACAACTACCTCGTTTCCTTTTTAATGAATCATTGCACAGATGAGCATTATGGGGAAAAAAGCAAAACTGATTTTCGGGTAATGGTAGAATATTCTTCGCCTAATACCAATAAGCCATTGCACTTTGGCCATTTGCGCAATATTTTTCTCGGTGCCGCTATGGCGGAAGTACTGAAAGTAAATGGCAAGGAAGTGATAAAGGCAAACCTCATAAATGATAGGGGTATTCATATTTGCAAGTCAATGATAGCATGGGAG
>Ga0206839_1045_pt2 | contig 30413 bp, 13 predicted proteins | sample Alteio_BWOrgCont_27_FD_152883 | JGI IMG/M metagenome (GOLD analysis project Ga0206839, IMG submission 152883) | Enriched cells from forest soil in Barre Woods Harvard Forest LTER site, Petersham, Massachusetts, United States -... | ecosystem: Environmental > Terrestrial > Soil > Temperate forest >... | reverse complement strand
GATCATAACAAACCGCTGCTATAGTTACATCACAATTGGTGTTATTAATAAAATTAGCAGCCTTTGATGCCACGAAGCTCAAGCATAATAATGCGAGCATAAGTAATTTTTTCATGTTTTTATAATGTTTTAAAATGTGAATAAAAAAGAGATATAGGTCTGAATCGCGTTTTTGTATTAAAAATTTTACTTGAATCTGTGAAGGGGGCCTTAGCTCATAATCAGGCACTTCTGCTGAAACATTGTATACTTATGCAAGTAGAGGAATGTGTAAAATACAATCTGAATACTGCGTAAGCTGTGTTATTCAGGATGTCTTCGGTTTTGGGTTATTGCGAAATACCTGCAAATGCCAAACATTAAATGAAAGTTAATTTTTCCCATAACATTTGTTTTTAATAAATAACAAAGGTGAATAAATAATTCATTAATGATATACGTGTTTTAGCGGATATAGATAAAAAGTATAAAATAAGAGGATGATATAAATAATAGTGATAATGAAAATATTTTTGCTTATATTAATGCAATTCATACTAGACTCAAAAATCAGATTATCGCAGGATACCATTTCAAAATTTAAACAGTTTAGGAAAAGTTTAGTCAAGGTGGGTTCACAGCAAAAATTAGGGCTGGCCTCAAAAATCACAAATGTGATTTTCAGACCAGCCCAGGAGAAGTGTTTTAAAATTGTTGATTAAAAACGCGAAAAAATCATCAACAACTATTATTATATTACTGAACTATCAAGTCTCCTGTTGTGCTAAAAAAGACATTGGCAGGGGGACAAGGTTGGCATGCACCCAAAAATCCTTGCGGAGGAAAGCATGGGAATCCGGGTGGAGCTACTGTTACGCAAAATGGCTGCGGGCACTGTGGATTTGCCCAACACACCTGATAGGCTAGTAAATTAGGTGGTACTTGACATTGTGGACAGGTAGGCAATGGTAACGTGGCTCCAGGAGCAACGAATATACAGGAAACTGTTTGTGGGCACACGTTGATAATAGTGCATGAAGCAGGGTCATAACAGATGGCGCAAACCGTAATGGTGCAATTGGTTTTATTAATAATATTTTGGGCCTTTGATGCCACGAAGCTCAAGCATAATAATGCGAGCAAAAGTAATTTTTTCATGTTTTTATGATGTTTTAAAATGTGAATAAAAAAAGAGATACAGGTCTGAATCGCGTTTTGTATTAAAAATTTTTACTTGAATCTGTGAAGGAAGGCTTAGCGCATAATCAGGTACTTCTGCCGGAACATTGTATGCTGATTGCAGGCACAGGAATTGTAAAATATATTCAAAATGTCCTCAGCGTTGGGTTATTGCAAAATGCCAGCAAGGACCAACCATCAAAATGAAAGCTAACTTTTTTCATAATGTTTGTTTTCAAGTGAACAACAAAGGTTGTTTAATAGTTTATTATTTATATTCGGTTTTTAACGGATATAGATAAATAATATAAAACAGAGAATAATATAGATAATCATGATAATAAAAAATATTTTGCACCTACTTAATGTACGTTACACGAAGCTCAAAATCAAGTATTCGCAGGGCAGTACAGATTTGATTCCTGTTCCCTGTTCCTGTTACGCTAATTATCAATCAGTTAAAAAGACGGCAGAAGCAGTCTTTATAATGCAATAACATTACAACTACCGCCATTTCAAAATATAAACAGTTTAAGAACGTTTAAGTTGGGTGGGACTCCTAACAAAATTTGGGGCTGATCCCAAAAATCACAAATATGATTTTCTGGTCAGCCCCATTGAAATATACTAAATATGTAGATTTGAAAACGCGAAAAAATCATCAACAATTATTATTTTATTACTGAACTATCAGGTTTCCTGCTGCATCAAAAAAGACCTTGGCAGTGTTACAAGGTTGGCATGCAGCTAAAGCTGCTGCTGCTGGAAAACATGGGCCGACTGGAGCTACAATTACGCAATTTGGGGGCGGACACTGTGGATTTGCCCAACACACCTGATAGGCCAGTGCCTGAAACGGTACCTGACATTGTGGACAGTTAGGCAATGGTATGGAGCTACCAGCAGGAACGATTATGCCGGGTGGGCAGTAGTTGAAAATAACACATTGCTGAGGATCATAACAGATCGCGGATACAACAATGTCGCAATTGGTTTTATTATAAACCATAAGTGAGGCAGCCTTGGATGCCACGAAGCTCAAGCATAATAATGCGAGCATAAATAACTTTTTCATGTTTTTGTGATATTTTAAAATGTGAATAAAAAAAGAGATATAGGTCTGAATCGCGTTTTTGTATTAAAAAATTTTACTTAAATTCGTGAAGGAGGGCTTAGCCTATAATCAGGTTTCCGGTGTTGCAAAATGACTGCAATGGTCAATTATTGAAATGAAAGGTAACTTTTTCAAGATGTTGTTTTTTAAATGAATAACAAAGGTTGGTTAATAATTTATTAATAATACCCGTGTTTAAACGGATATGCATAAATTAATATGAAGTTGCAAAAAATAATATAAATAATGAGTAGCAATAAAATATTTTGCATATATATTTATATTACCACAAAATTCATTTTCTTTTCAAAGCAGTTTAAGCGCATTATTGACTGAAAATCCTTGGGGTTAGATTCCCCTCCAGGCTAGTAAAAAATCAAGGGCTTTCAGGCTATAGCCCTAAACGATTTTTTCTTTGGGCAACATTCTTTTTGTGCCAGGGATCAAGAAATAAAATGCAGTTTACGAATGTTTTTTTTATAGTTAAGATCACCATAGAAAATAGGAATATAAAAGCCCCATGCGCATGCTGGATTTATAGATTAAATTTAGGGAATCATATATAATTTTGACAAAGGGAATAATTGTGCTCATTTAGGAAACAATTGTATTTCCCAGGTCGCTATCGAATTTTTCTAAATGCGGCGGTAGAAGGTTTTAAAAATAAAGTAATAAACATTCAGGAATCGTGGAATAATGAGGTGATTAATATAAGTGGATAGCTTAACTCGAAGTAGTAGACACTTCCCGAATATCAGTCCAGGCAATGACCACGCAGTATTCCACTTTGTAATAGAACAATAAGAATATTAATGAGGGCTGTTCCTTAACCAGAAGTCTTTTATTTATATTTTTTGATGTTGATAGTACTATATTGAGCCTAATAAATAATTTCGCAAATAGCTTATGTTCTATTATCTCTGAATGAAGTTTTCATTATGGAATAAATAATAGCCGATAATTTAAGTAATCTGCATTTATATAAATATTTATTTACAAATTATAATATTATAAAATAATTATAAAATATTTTTATAAATAATTATAAATCAATTTATTATTAATAAATTATCAAATTGTAATTTTATTAATAATAAGTGATTAAATGTAATAAAAATTTATTTGAAAGGATTATACTCTTTTTTAAAGTTTATTTTGTTAAATTTACTCTGGTGATTTTATTTTTAATTAAATAAGCCTTCTTATCAACTTACATTTAAAACAAAGTATGTTATGAAACGTTTCTATCCATTTATCCTTGCGGCAGTTTTACTTATGTCGGGTGCAGATATTTTTGCACAAAGCACCACCTTTACCTATACAGGTGGCATGCAAACCTTTTCCGTTAACACTGGTGTGTATTTACTTGCTGTTGATATGTATGGAGCGTGCGGTGCTCCTGCAGGTCCTTCCTCTATTTTAGGTACCCCAGCTGCCGGTATGTATGGGTTGGGTGGGCGTACCCAGGCTACACTTTCTGTGACTCCTGGGCAAATTCTGAATATATTTGTAGGCGGACAAGGAACGACTGGAAACGGCTCCGGTGCTACCGGTGGCTATAATGGAGGCGGAAGCGCAGCTTCGTATGGCGGCTCCTATAGTGGAGGTAGCGGTGGTGGATGCACAGACATCCGGATCGGAGGTATTGGTTTCCCTGCAAATACAGTGGTCGTCGCCGGTGGCGGCGGCGGCGGCGGATATAACGGTGGTTATTATACCGGTGGCGCAGGAGGAGGACTTACAGGAGGAACAGCCAACGGCACAGGAGGAGGTAGCGCTTCCACTGGTGGTTCTCAAGTTGCGGGCGGCATAGGCGGTTTAATTGGTGGTTATACACAAGGCAGTACAGGAACACAACCTACAGGTGGTTCCAGCCAGAGCCCAAGTCCGGGTATAGGTGCAGGCGGCGGTGGCGGCTACTGGGGTGGTGGCGGCGGCTGCTGGAATGGCGGCGGTGGCGGATCTTGTTATGCCAACTCTTCGGTTACAAGCGGTGCTTCTTTTACCCAGGCATATCCGTCTGCGACGGGAAATGGGCAATGTACAATTACTGTGTTATGTACAGTTCCTACATCCGGGCCTATATCCGGCACAACAAACATATGCCCTGGTATATCATATAATTTTACAACAACTAGTTCATCTGGGGGCACCTGGAGCAGTACGAACACATCTGTTGCTACAGTGAATGCAACAACAGGTGTAGTTACTGCTGTAGCCCCAGGCACTGCAACAATTAGTTATTCAGATGTTGTGTCTTGCGGTGCTGCATTGGTTGCTAAACCAATAGTTGTAAATCCGTTACCGGTTGCTATTACAGGTACGGCCAACGCATGTAAGGGACTTACCACTTCATTAAGCGATGGCACATCCGGCGGCAAATGGAGCAGCAGCAATACCACTTCCATAACTATTAATTCAACTACCGGTGTTCTTACCGGCGTGGCTTTAGGTACATCTATCATTACTTACCAGGTAACTGCAACCAGCTGTTATGCCACACAGGTAGAGACGGTAAATGTCTTACCTAATATATATACTACGGGCATGGTTGGTAGTGGCACCTATTGTAGTGGAGGCACCGGTTTTCATATCACACTCAGCAATACAGATGCCGGGGTAAGCTACCAGTTGTCTAATTCGGGTAGCCCAATCGGAAGCCCTGCCACTGGCAGCGGGTCCCCATATGATTTTGGTTTGGAAACACTTGCAGGACCATATACAGTGGTGGCAACGAATATAGCATCCCAATGCCCGATTGCAATGGCAGGAGCACCAACGATCACCGTAAACCCACTGCCAACGCAGTATCCGGTAACAGTATCGAGTGGGGGTAACTATTGTTCCGGTGGAACTGGAGTAGACATCCAATTGACAGCTTCAGATCCTGGAGTGAATTACCAGTTATATAATGGTGCTCTTGCAGTAGGCGCGCCATTATCGAGCCCCTCAGGTGCCCTCCTGGATTTTGGTATGCAAACCGGAGCTGGCACTTATACAATAGCAGGCACTAATTCTTCGACTACGTGTATGGGGAATATGTCTAACAGCGTTGCTGTGAATATCAATCCTCTTCCGAATGTATATACTATTACCGGTGGAGGTAGCTACTGCGCAGGCGGCACAGGAGTGCATGTTGGATTGAGCGGTTCTGATGCAGGTATCAATTACCAGTTATTTGTTGGAGGCGTATCAAGTGGTATTACCAAGACCGGCACTGGTTCTCCTATAGATTTTGGCGCGATTACGATGTCAGGGGCCTGCACAGTGGTTGCCAACAACCCAGTTACCGGCTGTACGAACAATATGTCCAGCGGTATATCAGTTGGGATTAATGCATTGCCTTCGGTGTACAATGTAACTGGTGGCGGCAATTATTGTTCCGGCGGCACAGGCCAGCATGTGGATTTAAGTTTTTCAGGTTCATCTGGCATTACTTACCAGCTATACAGATTATTTAAAGGGACGAACACACTTGTTGATAGTTTATCAGGCACAGGCAGTTCTCTTGATTTTGGTTCAATGACAATACCTGGTGTTCCCGGAGATTCGGGCACCTTTACTGTAGTAGCAATCAATACGACTACCCAGTGCAGCAATGCCATGAGTGGTAATGCAATAATAAAAATAAACACCCCGCCATTTGCTTTCTTAATGACTAATGGCGGTGCTTATTGTGCAGGTGGTGCCGGTGCTTTGGTTCGTCTCAATGGATCAGCTACTGGTACCAGTTATCAGTTGCTGGTTGGCGGTTCTCCAGTAGGCAGCCCGGTAAGTGGCACCGGCGGTATTTTATCGTTTGGTTCACAGAAAGCAGCAGGTGTCTATACCGCAGTTGCTACGAGCGGGACTACCGGTTGCAGCGCGCCGATGAACGGAAGTGTAACTGTGAGCATCAACCCTGCTCCTACCGCTTATGCAATACTAACCCCAACGGGCAGCAGCTATTGCGCTAATGTGGCTGGTACACAGATTAAACTGGGACAATCAGATGTTGGTATCCGTTACCAGATATATAGTGGTGGTGTGGCACTGACTGACACACAGGCATTGCGCAATGGTACTGGCTTCCAGCTTGATTTTGGTATCCGTGCCGCAGGCACGTATACAATCATAGGCACGAATGCGATTACCGGTTGTACGAATACGATGTCTGGCAGCCCTCTGGTAACAGTTAACCCATTACCATTGGTAGATACAGTTACCGGCGGCGGCAGCTATTGCACCGGTGGTACCGGTTCCCATGTAGGATTGTCGTACTCAACAATAGGAGTTAATTACCAGCTGAGCTACAGCGGATCTGCAATTGGCAGTCCGTTAGCTGGCACCGGTGGCCCTCTTGATTTCGGATTGGAGACCGGTAAAGGATCTTATACAGTAATGGCTACTAATGCAGCTACGGGCTGTATGAGCAATATGTCCGGATCAGTGGCAGTATCCACTACAGCACTTCCTACAATATATGCTACTACCGGTGGCGGCAACTACTGCGCAGGCAGTGGTGGTGTTCATGTAGGACTGAGCGCATCCAATACTGGTATCAACTACCAGCTATATAATGGGACTGTGCCAGTAGGCGGCACTGTTCATGGCACCGGCCTTAGCCTTGATTTTGGTCTGCAGAGCATCACCGGCACTTATACGGTACAGGCCACCAATGCATCGACTTCGTGCACCAGTAATATGTCTGGCAATGCGATTGTGAATGTGAACCTGCTGCCCAGTATATATTCAGTGATTGGCGGAGGCAACTATTGCAGTGGTGGTACAGGCAAGGATGTGAGCACAAGCAATTCAGATATGGGCACGAATTACCAGTTATATTATGGCTCTGCGAAGTCTGGCGGAATAATCATGGGTACAGGTTCTGGGATAGATTTTGGAATGAAGACAATACCTGGTACTTATACAGTACAGGCAATGGACGCAGTGACAGGTTGCAGCGTGATGCTGTCGGGCAATGCGCTGATCAACACATTACCGTTACCATCTGTATTTACAGTGAGCGGCGGCGGAGCATTTTGTTCCGGCGGCAGCGGGGAGCATGTATACCTGAGCGGCACGAACATAGGAATTAATTACCAACTATATGACAATACTACCAGCACCGGGCTTACCCCAATATCCGGTACCGGTACGAAAATAGACTTCGGGGCACAGACTGCAGGCGGCAACTATACGGTAGTAGCTACTGATGCAGTTAGCGGCTGTACGAACAATATGTTCTCCTCAGCGACTATCATTGTAAATGCATTACCACAGATAGATACAGTTACCGGAGGCGGTTATTATTGTGCCGGAGCTACAGGTTTAAAAGTAGGGTTAAACGGATCGAGCCTTGGCATTAATTACCAGGTATCCGTTGGCGGATCAACAATAGGCCTACCATCATGGGGCAGCGGCAGCAGCCTGGATCTTGGCGTATTTACAGCAGCAGGCGCGTATAGCGTACAGGCTATGAATGCAGCTACCGGCTGTACATCAGCAATGTACTCGACTATAACAGTGAACATTACCCCTGTAGTAAAACCAACAGTAACCGTTACGGCAGATCTTGGATTAACAGTATGTGACAGTTCACTGGTAACGTATACGGCAACAGGCGTCAACAGCGGTACGAGCCCTGTATATGCTTGGTATGTGAATGGGGTGCTGGTACCTGGAGCAGATACGGCTACGTTTGCCTATATGCCACCAGCCACAGGTACTACGATAACCGGGGAATTGATGAGCAGCGCGATGTGCGCAGTACCGGCCAATGTGAGCAATACAGTAACGATGGTAGTGAACCCGCATGGGATGCCGGATATCACGATATCAGAAGATCCTGGTACGACAGTATGTAAAGGCACAGGGGTTACGCTATCAGCTCTATTGCCTGCGTTTGCGGGCTCAGCACCCACCTATCAATGGATGGTTGGAGGAACACCTGTAGGTACAGGCAATACATATATGTACGTACCATCAAATAACGATGTAGTGAGCCTGCAGATGAACAGCAATGATATGTGCCGTTTATCAGATTCAGTAGTGAAGAGTGTGACGATGACAGTAGAATCACCTGTAGCGCCTGTGTTTACGATCAAGAGCAAAAGCAGTGGTATACTTGGCGCGTCAGATACACTCCAGGCAGTGATTACCTCTAATGGCGGCCCATCACCTACTTACCAGTGGGTAGTGAACGGACAGCCGTTATTAGGACAGACGAAGAGCATATTTGTAACGAGCAATTTGTTCAACGGAGATTCGGTAGCCTGTATAGTGACCGGTAGCGGGAACTGTGGCGGCTTGCCATCTTCACAGCATGTGATCATGAGCATTCATGGTCTCAGTGTTGGCCAGGTTAATGGAACATCTATGGACATTCGTGTGATACCGAACCCCAACCGTGGTTCATTTATGATCAAAGGAACGATGGGTCATATCAATGATGGGGCTGTATCTGTAGAGATCACGAATATGCTTGGGCAGGTAGTCTATCGTGGCACAGGTATGGTTCAGGGTGGTCAACTGGCAGAGCAAGTGGATATGACTGGAAATATCTCTAATGGGATGTACCTACTAAGCATCAGTTCAGGTGCTGATCATGCGGTATTCCACTTTGTGATAGAACAATAAGGATATAAAGTAGTATACAATTAATGAGGGGCTGTTCCTAACCGGGACAGCCCTTCGTATTTTGGTTTAGTATTCCCGGTTCATACAACAAAAGCAGATGGATAACGATTGGAGTGTAAGGGGTGATAGAATACAATGCAACCCGCGAAAGTGAGGAGGTGATTTTTTAGCGGTAGGATTCTAAGGATACCGATGAGTTGTATATAAACCTCGTTATTTTTCTTGCTATTAATGAGGGCTGTTCCTAACCGGGGTCATTCGGTGTTTTTGCTTAGTATTCCCGGTTCATACAACAAAAGCAGATGGATAACGATTGGAAGATTATGAGTGATAGAATACAATGCAACTCGTGAAAATAAGGAGGTGATTTTTTAGCGGTAGGATTCTAAGGATACCGATGAGCTGTATTATAAACCTCGTTATTTTTCCTGGTTCCATATGAGCTGTTCCAGTTCTTTATGACCTGGAATAATGCTGGCCCGATATTGAGGTATTATATCCCACTTTTTTTCTTCGGCATTCCATTTTTCAGAAATTGCGCTCCATAAAATATGTTTATCATTATTTACGATAAATACTTTGTAATATGGGCTATTCATTGAAACGAACAATGCATTCCCGGGAAGCTCTATAACGTTTCCTCCACCTCCAAACCTGATTGGTTCCATTCCTTCGGTAGTGCATTCATATTCCCAGATTATTTTTAGAGAATCATCTTTTGAGACAGGCTCTTTTAAAATTTTTACTTTAGGTGGTTTACCCGGGTTTTCGCCATTATTATTGAAAAGAAATAAGCACCCGATTTGAGAGAGTTTTACACTATGCTGACTGGAAAATAATTTGTTTCCATGCACGGGGGCACCAGGTTTGTATATTTCGCCATAAGTGTTGATCACATTACCTTCGGGATATTTTATTTTAAGTATGCGGCTGAAGCTATTGCTGCTTAAATAAATAGTTTTTGAATTTTCATCAAAGAAAAATGAGTTTTCGTGCATATCTGGGTGTGCCTGGCCATCAGGAAACATATAGTTGACAAGATCGGATTCTTTATAATAATCAGCAGATCTCCATGACCATACCACATTGCCCTGCTCATCATATTCGATTATAGTGCCGAGTGGCACTCTTGGGAAAAAAGAGGTGACAAAATTCTGGCTCACTTTGCGGCCATCGGCAATAACATTACTATCAGTTGTATGATTCTTGTTGCTTTGAATAACAGGTATTGCACCTAACACCATGTAATGGCCGTTTTTAAGCCGGGTGAATTCATGATGATAATGTTCATTAACGTCGCCACTTACTTTGCCGGTATTAGGGCCTTTCCATAAAATATCTCCATTGTAATTAATATCGTATATATCTCCTTTCCGGATAAAAGTAATGGTGCCCTGCGGACTGATTTTAAGATCATGCACCTGCACGTCCTCATTTCCTGATGTGTCTATATCCGGTACAAACCATACTGGCTGCCCATTCATATCGTACAATGCCCTGCTGCCATCTAAAAAGACATAAGCGTCTTTATATTTTTCTGCGCTATGTAGTATTCTAAAGCGAACCGTGGATGTATCTACATCCGGTATTGTTAATGTGCTAAAATGATACAAGCTGCTTTTTGTCTTAATACTGGTATTGACAGTGCGCCATGTATATTGTGTGCCGAAAAACGGAACTTCAGCTATTACCTTCTGCTCTTTGGAGGAAAGCGTTTTTATGATATGCTTTTTAAAAGAATCTTCTGTATTGTAATTTCCTGATGCTACCTCGAGTTTGTAAATATCTGAATGACCTGCATGCCCAGGGAATGAAAAACCTATTAACCTGTAGTTTAATTTACTGCCTTCCTTTGGTAACAACTGAGCATTTACCGCAAAAGGCAGCATAAAAAAAACTGACAACAGCGAGCATAAATTTTTGATCATGCAAAATAATTCGTCGTAAATATAGGAAATATTATTTATTGCATTAGTTTCATCCTTATTTAAAATAAGTTACGCAATATAAAATAATCATAATTTAATTTCTGTACTTATTAAGATTTCATTGGTATTTTCAATAGCTTATTCCTTCGTTTTATTCTCATTATTCCATATGAGTTTTTCCAGTTCAGACCGGCTGCTAATGATACTGGCGCGATATTGAGGAATCATTTCCCACTTATTTTGGTCGGCATTCCATTTTTCAGGGATAGCACTCCATAATATTTTTTTGTCCCGACTCACAATAAATGTAGTGCCGTATTGCTTACCCATACATGCAAACATAGACCCATCCGGCAATTCAGTAACATTGCCTCCCGTAGCAATCGTTTTTTTATAGTCCACTTCTACAGCACAATCGTATTCCCATACTTTTTTCAAATGATCATTACCAGGTCCGGGCTCTTCCATCATTACTATTTTGGGGATGCCTTCCTGGTTATTGCATGTATTGTTATTAAAAAGGTATAAGTAGCCATTTTCTGATATGCGTGGATTATGCTGCTGGCAGAAAAGATCATCACCTCCTGTCTGTGAATTATTTTTATAAACCGGCCCATAAGTATGGAGCACGATACCTTCGGGATATTTAATTTTTATTATCCTGCTCATGTTTCTTAAACTCAAATACACTACTTTATTTTTTTCATCAAAGTAAAATGAATTTTCATGTGGCTCAAACCCACCTCTCATCTCAGGGGGCTTAAAGTAATTTGCAGGACTTTCCTGGAAGTACTTTGATAATTTCCATGACCACACTAGATTGCCCTGCTGATCATATTCAATGATGGTGCCATAGGGTATGGGCATATACCCTTTCTGTATATAAGCTGGGAGACTGTCCTGGCTGATCTGGGTACCATGTTGTGAAAGTAAATGGTTGTCGTTTGAAACGTTTTCTTTTATTTTTGTCAATACCAGTTCTTTTCCCAGCATCATATAATGCCCGTTGCTTAGTTTTGTAAGTTCATGATGATAATGCTCCGCGCTGTCTCCGCTTACAGCGCCCGTATTAGGCGCTTCCCAGAGCATATCGCCATTATAATTTATTTCAGATGCGCTGGCACATAGTATGAAGGTGATATTGCCATCACCAGATATTTTAAGATCGCATAATTCCGCATTTTCATCATGGCAAAGGCCTTTTACATCCGGCAGGTACCATACAGGGCGCCCATTCATATCATAAAGCACCCTGTTATTATCATAAAATACATAGGCATCTTTATATTTTTCAGCAGATTTTGTGATCCTGCAACGTACATTAGCTGTATCTACTTTTGGGTCCATTATTGTGCTGAAGTGATGCAATTCACTTTTTTCGTTAGTGCTTCCGCTATTAAAGGTCATTCGCCATGTATATGTTTTTCCAAAGGCAGGCACTTCAGCTATGGTTTTGCTATTATCTCCTTTTTGTGAAACGATTATATTCTTTTTAAAAGAATCCTCTGAATGATAATAACCTATAGCAATCTCCAGCAGATTATTATTTGTCTTATGTACAACAGGTGCGTAAAATCCTATGATACGGTAGTGCAACATACTGCCCTCCGTCGGAAGTACCTTAGCTGTGAGCAAACCCGGTGCAATAAAAAAAAACAGCAGGCTTAGAAATTGTTGGCGCATAATGAATTCAATTGGAATTAAATGTAGATAAAAATGTAAGCTACAAAATGATTATTCTGATCTTTATTTGAAAAATATTATAGTTTTAATAAAGAGGGGTTTAATATAAAATATATTTTTTTTCAATATTTTTTTTATCTTTGATAAGAAATAATTCATTCGCAAATCGCAAACAAATATGTTAAAAATATTCCTGGCCAGGAAAGCCGCTTTTACTTTCGCGGTAAATAAATGGGAGTAATTTTTTTTATCACTTTTTAAATTCTAAAATCTATGAAAAAGACACTATTTTTTTTAATGGTATTACTTTTTTCGATCGGCCGTAAAAACTCACGCACAATCAATTTCATTTCAAAATAATTTATCTTGCGATGCCTATGTGATTCTGTCTGCAAATGATGCATATAGCAATTGTAAGTTTTTTAATTGCGCTCTTTCACCCATTACAGTTAGTGCTAGTGGAAATTGGAGTACTTCCAGCCCAGCGAACTTAAACAATTGTTCCGGTTATCCTAGTTGGGATCAATATTGCAATTCTCCATTCCAGGCTATAGACCCATCAACATGTCAGTGGGATGGCTTTAATATACAAATCGGATCAAATATGTATTTTTATGGTCTTTCTTGTTCTGGGGGGAGAAATACATTATTTTGTGGTGGAAATATTGTCTCAATATCTGTTACACCATTGCCCGGAGGTTCTTACTCTATAACTTTTAATTAGCATTAATTTGTAAATTTTTTTAATGGTAGTACAGGATTATTTTCCTGTACTACCATTAGTTCATATTATTATTTACTATGTAATATTGCTTGAAGAACTGCTAAAATATAGCAGGGTACAAGAATATTTGAAGATAAAATGTGGAATCGAAAATTCATTCTTATTTCGCCCATAAGAAAATAGAGCCTAGATTTTTCAGCATTTATTATTGCTCAGCGATTAATAAAAAGAAAGAAATGGTTAATATCATTAACTCTTTATTAACAATTTTGTTCGTTAAAAAAACATGAATTTTTCTTACTATTGTATCAGTTTGGTGTATTTTATTGTTTTTTTAAAGAAATAAAGTGTATGGAGACCCATATTTCTCAAAATAAATTGCAGTTTTTGGGATGGGTGTGAAATGGGGACGCGCGTTAAGCCAATTTTTAAATTATTTGTTCACAGTATAAATAAGTTGTTTGCAGTATTAAATCCAATCTTTTACCTGGTTCTTAAACAGATACTTTTATGAAACGATTCTACCTTTTTAAACTGATCATCCTCATAGCCCTTCTATTAGGATCGAACGAGCGCATTTTTGCTCAGGCTTCTACTTTCACCTATACAGGTAGCGGCCCCCAGTATTACACGGTTCCTGCTGGTGTAACGTCTGTATCTATTGATGCCAGCGGAGCATCCGGTGGCAACTCTAACTTTGGTTATGGTAGTCCGGGCAAGGGCGGTCGTGTGCGGTGTAATCTTGCGGTAACCGGCGGTCAGGTGCTGAATGTTTATGTAGGTGGCCAGGGAGGTTCACTCTCCGGCTCTTATGGTTCAAATGCACCCGGCGGCTACAACGGTGGTGGACTTAGTGGTATTTATTATTATCCAACAGCTGGTGGTGGTATGAGTGATGTGCGTACCGGTGGCACTGCTTTCCCTTCAAACGCGGTAGTTGTTGCAGGTGGCGGCGGTGGCGTTGGTAGCCTTTATTCCAATTGCAACGGTGGCGATGGCGGCGGCTTAACAGGTAAGAGCGGACAATGGAATGGATCTTCTTCCTGCGCTTGTTACTGTCCTACAGGTGGGACACAGACAGGTCCTGGGAATAATGGTACTTGTTCCGGAGGTACGGCTTCACAGCCTACCGGTGGCACAGGAAATATTTATGGCGGCGGCGGCGGCGGCGGCTATTATGGCGGCGGTGGCGGCTATTACTACGGTGGCGGCGCAGGTGGTTCTTCTTATCCTGCAGCCGGTGGTGGTAATATATCCGGCTTAACACATACACAGGGATATAACAGTGGCAATGGCGTTGTGGTGATATGCCCCGGCCCAATTGTCGGAAACATAATCGGTTCCCATTTTGTATGCCCATCTGGTGTTACAACCCAGATGAGTGATGTTGGTGGGGTTACTGGTGGTGTATGGAGCAGCAGCAAGCCATCTGTGGCAGCTGTTGGAGGTTCTACTGGTATCGTGACAGGTATTTTACCAGGCACGGCTACAATTAGTTACACTGTTACCAGTGCCTGCACTTCAGGCAGTGCGGTCTATACAATGACCGTTTTAAGCGGACCTACTATTTATAATGAATTAACAAGTGCCCCAAGCTATTGCGTTGGCGGTGTAGGCGTTGATGTTGCTACAGATGGTTCAGATGTAGGCACCACTTACCAATTAATGTTAAATGGTAGCCTTGTGACAGGAGCATCTAAATCAGGTACCGGATCTGCTATTGATTTTGGTAACAGGACAGTGACCGGCACAAATGGCACCTTCTCTATTCAAGCTACTTCAGCTTCTGGCTGCATAGTAACTTTAGCCGGCAGCACACTTATTTATACTACACCATTACCCAATGTTTATCCAGTCTCCTCTACAGCAGGTGCTTTTTGTGCAGGGGGAATTGCTCCTCACATTACATTAAGTACATCAGATGTGGGCGTGAATTATCAGTTATTCTATAACAGTACACCGGTAGCTGGGCCTACTATGCCAGTAGCGGGAACAGGTTCTTTACTTGATTTTGGTGCGCAGACTCTTGGGGGCACTTACACAGTATCTGCTAGTAACGCTACCACCACTTGTAGCGTTAATATGACTGGCAGCCCGGTAATAACCGTTAATCCTTTACCTACTCAATACACTGTAACATCCGTTGGCACTAGTTATTGTGCTACAGGGGCCGGTGTCCCAATCAGCTTAAGCAATTCAAAAACCGGTATTCGCTATCAGTTGTTTCTTGGCGCAATGGCAATTGGCGGACCGATAAACGGAACAACAGGAAGCGTTATTAATTTTGGTTCCCAGACAGGCGCAGGTTTGTATACAGTGCAGGCAACCGATAATACTACACTCTGTACGCAGAATATGACGGGCAGCATTAATGTTGCCATCAATCCACTGCCTAATGTTTATACAGTTACAGGCGGCGGTAGCTACTGTGCGAGTGGCACTGGTCTGCATGTTGGATTGAGTTCATCTGATATCGGCATTAATTACCAGTTATTAGTAGGTGGTGCTCCAACCGGCTTGCCAAAAGCAGGCACAGGCTCAGCGTTGGATTTTGGTATTAAAACTGCTGCGGGTAGTTATACAGTACAGGCTACAAATGCTGCTACTGGCTGCCAGAACTATATGGCGGGTAGTGTTTCAGTTGCAGTTAATCCACTTCCTACAGTTTATACAGTATCTGCTCCAGGTGGTGTTTCCAGCTACTGCCAGGGTGGTGCCGGTGTCCATATTAATTTAAGTTTTTCAGATGTAGGCGTTACTTATCAATTATACATGGGTAGTGCCCTGGTGGGGACACCTATTGCCGGTACTGGCTCACCAATCGATTTTGGTGCACAGTTGGCACCAGGTAATTATACTGTTCAGGCAACGAATACTACTACTACATGTACAAATAATATGGGAGGCAGTGTTACTATCAGCATTAATTTACTGCCAACATTGCATACTGTAACCGGTGGCGGTAATTATTGCTCAGGTGGCTCAGGATTGCCAGTTGGCCTTAATGGTTCCAACCCAGGTATTTTATATCAATTGTATAATGCCAGTGCACCAGTAGGAACACCAGTTGCGGGTACAGGTTCTTCAATAACTTTTGGTCTCCAGACACTTTCAGGCACTTTCACAGTTGCTGGTACAAATACGATAACTGGTTGCTCAAATACAATGACCAGTAGTGCAAACATTATAGTGAAGCCATTACCCACTTCTTACCTCGTGACCGGCGGTGGCGGATATTGTGCTGGTGCTGCTGGTTCTGATATTGCTTTAAGCGGTTCAGATGCAGGTATCAGCTACCAGTTATACAATGGATCTACCACAGTGGGTGGAGCTATATTGGGATCTGGGTCTGCCGGTATTGATTTTGGTAATCAAACTGTTGTTGGCACATACACAGTAAAAGCTATAGACAATGTTACTACATGCAGCACTATAATGCCTGGAACAGCTACTATAAGTATCGATCCATTGCCTACTGTATATTCAGTATATGGCGGCGGTACTTTCTGTACCGGTGGTATGGGTGCAGATGTTTCCATGTCTTATTCTAATATAGGCATCAATTATCAACTATATGCGGGTACCAATCCAGTGGGTGGCCTTGTACCAGGAACAGGCGCTACGCTTGATTTTGGATTACAAACAACTACCGGCATCTATACTGTAAAAGCAATCAATGCAGCAAATGGTTGTTCCTTAAATATGACTGGAAGTGCCAACGTGACTTCTACGGCTCCTCCTGCTGCTTATCCTGTAAATGTGACTGGCGGCGGCCATTATTGTGCTGGTGGCACAGGTGTTGACATTACTCTTGGCTCATCTAATACTGGCAACCTTTACCAGCTGTATAACGGCTTAACTCCGGTTGGCCTGGCTAAGATAGGTTCCGGCAGTACTATAGATTTCGGAATGAAGACTGTTTCAGGTACTTATACTGTAGTTGCTACGAATGCAGTGACAGGATGTACAATGAATATGACCGGTAGTGCAACCGTAGTTATTGATGCGTTACCAAATGCATATTCAGTAACAGGTGGTGGCAGCTATTGCAAAAATGGCACAGGACCGAATGTAATGTTATCTAATTCTGATAACGGAGTTACTTACCAGTTGTATGTAGGCAGTTTCGCTGTTCCCTTTGGCAATCAGACAGGCAGTGCAGGTACATCTATTAATTTTGGCTCGCAAGGCGCGGCAGGCAGTTACACCGTGATAGCTACAGACGGCACTACCGGGTGTAGCAGTAATATGTCTGGCAGCGCAGCAGTTGCGATACTTCCTTTACCGGGATTGTATACTGTGACTGGCGGTGGCAACTATTGTGTAGGCGGTACTGGTGTACACATTAATCTTGACGGATCCAGTAAAGGAATCAGCTACCAATTATCAAATGGCAGCCCTGTAGGCGCCGCAGTAACTGGTACAGGTTCGGCTCTTGATTTCGGATTACAAACTACAACAGGTACTTATAGCGTTTCAGCTACTGATAATACTACAGGCTGCACTGACAACATGATGTCGAGCGTGCCAGTAGGCACTAACCCGCTTCCAGATATAGATACAGTAACTGGCAGTGGCCATTATTGTTCCGGAAGCACTGGTGTCAGTGTTGGTCTTAACGCATCCAGCTCCACAGTTAATTATCAGTTGGTATTAGGTGGCCTTACAAATGTGGGTAGCCCGGTTAAAGGCACTGGCTCTTTACTTAACTTCGGTCCGCAGACAGCCGGCGGCTACTATACAGTAGTAGCTACAGATGCTACTACTATGTGCAGCAGCAACATGGCGTCTTCTGCACTGGTTACTATCGATCCGCTTGTTACTCCATTTGTTACGATATCCGCTCCAAGCACTACTGTCTGCGCAAGTTCTACAGTGAATTATACAACGACAATTGCTAATGGAGGCTCTGCCCCAATGTATCAATGGAGCGTAAACGGCAGCCCAATTTCTGGCGAAACAAACAGCACCTATAGTGGCACACCATCTAACCTGGATATAGTATCTGTGGCGCTTACCAGCAATGCAAACTGCGCTTCACCAACTACTGTAAATAACGAGGTTACTATGACAGTGAATCCAGCTACTACGCCTGCTGTTTCTATAATGGCAGATCCGGGCAATTCAGTATGTCCCGGCACTCCCGTAACATTTACAGCCGTGGCTAGCAACGCAGGTACTGCTCCTACTTATTCATGGATGCAGAATTCTAACCCTGCGGGAACCAATGTATTTACTACATTAACTCCTTCTAATGGTGATGCAATAAATGTTACAATTACGAGCAGCGATCCTTGCGCTACTACAACGACTGCAACTAACTCACTGAATATGACTGTTACGCCTCCGGTAAAACCAACCAATGTAGCGCTTACAGTTACTCCGGGTAAAAATATCATTGCGGGCCAGTTGGATACAGTAATGGTTAAATTCAATACTGCAGGTACTAACCCAACATTTGAATGGGAAATAAATGGTGTTGTTATCCCAGGTGAAACAAGCAATATGCTGATCCGTGATAACTTTAACAACCATGATTCTATTACATGTATCGTTACAGGAGATGGAATTTGCGGTGGTATATCTGTTGGGGCTTCTGCAAGCATACTTGTAAGAATAACTACAGGTGTAAACCAGGTTACTGGCTTGGGCAGCGATATCCGGGTAGTACCAAACCCGAACAAAGGCGCATTTGCTATCAAGGGATCACTTGGTACTACAGATGACCAGCAGGTATCTCTTGAAATATCAAATATGCTTGGCCAGGTAGTTTACAGCAATAATGTAACAGCCCATAATGGTATCATCAATGAGCCGGTGCAATTAAGCAATACAATGGCAAATGGCATGTATCTGTTGACAGTGCGTTCAGGCAGTGAAAACACTACATTCCATTTTGTAATAGAACAATAAGCAAAACTCAATAAAAATTAAAAGCCCCGGTAAGTCCGGGGCTTTTAATTTAAGGCAGGTACAAAATGAATAGCAGTAGTAATACCAATTATACTTGTAAATCACACATAGCCCACGATTTCAATCGTGGGACAAAGTAATACCAAAGTTATACAACCGTTTTAACGGTTTAGATATGCATAGTATGTTTTTAAAGTCCACTTGATATTATCCCGATTATACATGTAAATCACACAGCCCGCCCGTGAAGCCGGCCGCAAAAAAGCCGCAGATGAGCAAACTGAAAATGCTCATGGGAAGACCAATGAGCAATTTGAAACAAGCAAAATAGAACACAAAGAATTGATTATCAGTACAAATGAAAAAACACCAGCAAACGAAATTGCCCAACCTGCAATTTTCAAAAAAAATGGGAAAATACACTCCCAGGCCATAGTCCCGGATACTACACCGGCGGCCTGCAGGCAAAGTATAATACCAGTTCAGCTTGAAAAATGCACTGCTCAACTCCATTGTGTGGAGCATAGTTGGTCTGTGTGCGTGGCTGCGACAAAAACAATCCCGCATAACACTTTAAAAAAATTAGTGTAGTTTAAAAGCCTAAACGTTATAAATGCAGATTTTTTGATATTTCCTGCTATTGAAAAAACACATTTTTTCGGACAGAAACTCATATCGTGAATACAGAAAAAATGAAAGGTATAGATGGTAATATTGTTATTGGTAAGGTTGCTTTTTTGTTCAGTTTTGCTGCTGCCAGTCTTTGTTTCAGTAGTAAAACTTTACAAAAGTAAATTGAGTAGAAATACCTGAAAATAGATAGCGTGTTTATACTCAAAAAGAAGTATTTTTAAGAGCAAAAAAAATAGTATCGTAATTGACAAAAAAGAATTTTTTTTTTCTTGCCGGTAAAAAATCCTCTGGAATTTATTTGCTTTTACCGATTTTTTATTTTAACTTTCAGACAGAAAAAGTACTTTAATTTTCTGTTGTTTATACACGATTTAATACTCTTTGATAACGCGATTTTGAAGGCATGATTTTTGAAGGAGGAATATTTAATACAGCTAAAAAAACATTGTTAGACAGATTTATGAATGGCGTGAAAACCATGCTGGAAGCGGTGTTCGATTATATCCAACTGATTATGAAATTAGTAGCTTCATAATCATGAAAGATTTTTTTTTAAAAAAAATATGTAAATCCTATTTTGTTGATTATTTTTTCATTACTTTTCGGGCATTGTTCAAAACTATATTGATATGGGATCAGGATTTATCTACACTAATCATGTTGCGAATACAAAAAAAAATAAAAAAGCATTTCGTTTTTTACGAACGCTTTTTGTAGCAGGGATACTCCTGTTTGCTATTCCTTTTACAAGTATAGCCCAGTCACCTCCCCAGTATATTTTGGGCACGGATGTGGCTATCAGTGCTTGTGCAGGCAGTACCATCCCGATAGATTCCATATTAGGTATAACAGGAAATGCAAACCAGACAATAACCTGGCAGGCCGTGGCCATTGGTACCGGGTTTACTTCATTAGCTCCATATGGTAGCAGTCTTACCGGATTCCCTAATGGAGGCACTACTCCTTTTTCAAATCCTTCCAATGATACATTATACCCCACTGCGGGCTCCTTTTTTTATACAGCACCTTCATCTAATGCAAACGGGAATGATTTCTTCCAGATACAGGTAAGTGATGGTACTAATACAAATCTGATCAATGTTACAGTGCAGATCAATGCCACCCCTTCTTTTACATTGGGTTCCAACCCTATTGTATGTACCGGGCAGACAAATGCCGTTATTTCTTTCTCTAATGTCGTAGGCGTTGGGCCGCATACAGATACATTCCAGTATGATGGCATACAGCATGTATATGTGGTGCCAAGCGGTATATCTTCTCTTAATTTTGATGCATGGGGAGCGCCGGGCGGCAGCGACAATATAAGCGCTACGCCTAATCCTGGTAAAGGCGCGCGTGTGCAGGGAACTTTAAGCGTATTACCAGGTGAAGCGCTATGGGCAGTGCCAGGCGGACCGGGCTCTAATGGATCTACGGCAAATGCTACTACTCCGGCCTTCGGAGGATACAATGGTGGTGGTAATGCATATTTTGATCCCGGTGCAAATGTTACTGGCGGTGCTGGTGGCGGTGGCGGCGGTGCTTCTGATATCCGTATAGGCGGTACAGCATTATCAAACAGGTATGTAGTTGCAGGCGGCGGCGCAGGTAATGGTTGGGACTCTTCTTTGAATGCTCCCTTTGCAGGCGGCGATGGCGGTGGGCTCACGGGTGTTAATGGCCAGGCAAATGATGTATCATCTTTTGCTACAGGCGGCACACAGTCTGCTGGTGGCTCTGGTGCATCTTATTCCCCCTATGCATCAGGCAGTAGTGGTATAGTGGGAGTAGGTGGTGATGGTGCTAATGATTTAGCGGCAGGTTATGGAAACGGTATTTCAGGCGGCGGCGGCGGTGGCTATTATGGCGGCGGCGGCGGCGTATGGACTGGTGGTGCCGGCGGCTCGTCTTATGCCAATGGTGGTGTAACCAACTTGACGATGACCCCCGGATTTAATACAGGCATAGGATATGTATTTTTCTCATACACTACAGTAGGTATTTACACCATCTCATGGGGTGGCCCTTCATCGGCTGCCGCAGTTGCAGGCTTCACCGATGTTCCGGCAACACCGTTACCAGGTTCCGGTAATCTTATAATAACAGTGCCTGCTACAGCTCCTGCGGCAACATATACAGCAACGCTTACACTTAGCAATGGCATTTGCAGCACGGATTACCCCATATCAGTAACTGTAAACCAGACACCGGATGTAGTGCCTGTATCTAACATTACAGCATGTAATAATTCGCCTGAAACAGTAAATTTCAGCAGCACAACAGCAGGTGGTGCAACATATAGCTGGAAAAACAGCAATACTGGTATTGGTGCACCGGCAAGCGGAACAGGTAATATTTCTTTTACTGCTACCAATACTTCATCAGGCCCTCTTACGGGTGTGTTTACAGTAACGCCTACACTCAATGGCTGTACCGGTGACTCAATGAGCTTCGCAATAACTACTAATCCACAGCCTGCGCTCACACTGGGTACTTTCCCGACTATATGCGCGGGTGCTACAACTGCAACACTGCCATTTACAGGTTTGCAGAATATCGGGCCATTTACTGATTCGTTCTCTTATTTAGGCGGCAATCCTCAGCCACAGACATTCGTCGTTCCGGCAGGTATTACAAGCATCAGCTTCGATGCTACAGGTGGTATTGGCGGTCTGGACGATCAGAGTACGGTCCCGGTACCTGGCAAAGGTGGCCGCATTACAGGTGTGATCAATGTGAATCCTGGCGATACATTAAGCGTATTAGTAGGCGGTGCCGGCTTCAATGGGTCACCATTCGGTGCGGCAGGTGGCTTTAATGGTGGCGGCAGCGCCAGCTTTTATGGCGGTATCGGCGGCACGGGCTGCGGTGGTGGCGGTGGTGGCGCATCAGATATACGTCTGAATGGCACTTCTCTTACAGACCGTGTAGTGGTAGCAGGCGGTGGCGGCGGCACAGGCTGGGATAGCCCTGTGGGCGGATACGCAGGTGGTGATGCAGGCGGCTTAAGTGGCGCTAATAGTGCTGCTAATGTAAATGGTTCTTTTGCAGGCGGCGGCACGCAAACAAATGCGGGTGCAGGTGCTATTTATCCCGGCTGGATTCCAGGTGGCAATGGCGCTGCAGGCGTTGGTGGTAACGGCAGTGTGCAGGGCGTTTCCGGCGGTGGTGGCGGTGGCTACTATGGCGGCGGCGGCGGTATATGGAATGGCGGCGGCGGCGGATCGTCGTTTGCTGATCCTATAACAACTACATTGGTTAATTATACGCCTGGATATAATATTGGTCATGGTTATGTGAAACTCAACTATACAACAACCGGAACTTACACTATTACTAACTGGGATCCATTAGCGACGTCTGCGGGCTTTACAAATGTTCCTACTACTGCTTTACCAACTTCTGCATTCTCTATTCCGATACCTGCATCTGCACCTTCCGGGATATATACAGCACAATTGACAATTGATAACGGCATATGCCAGAATGTTTATGCTATACAAGTAACTATAAATCCATTACCAACTGTTCCGGGTGTTACTTCTCAAACTGTTTGTAACAATACAACAACTGTGACAGAAAGTTTGGTTGGCTTAGGTTCTATACCTACTACTAAATTTTACTGGACCAATGATAATGCAAGCATCGGTCTTGCATCAGTTGACTCTGGTGATGTTACTTCATTTACAGCAATGGATACCACCAATGTTTCACAGATAGGTGATGTTGTCATTACACCGGTAGATACAAGTACAGGTTGCGTGGGTGATACCACTTCCTTTACAATCACCGTAAATCCAACGCCAACTTTGAGTAGCTTGCTTAATCCGGCCGCAATATGCAGCGGTCCTGTCAATTATGTACCAGCAACATTAGATACGGCTGTCACCACTATTAACTGGACCCGTGCGACAATGGCTGGTATTAGTAGCCCGCTGCCTGCTTCTGGCAGCAGCACTATTACAGAATCGCTTATTGATACCTTTGTAAACCAGGTTGCAGTACCTTATGTGTTTACTTTGTCATCAAATTCCGGTATATTATGTGTCAATACACAAACGGTAACAGTAACAGTTAATCCGCTGCCAATGTTTATAAATTCAGTAACGGATACTGTATGTTCTGGTTCGCCGTTAGGTATCAACCTCGTTAGCCTTACCCCCGGAACCACTTTTGCATGGACGCATGATGTTCCCCCCGGACTTGCTACTTTACCAGTACCGGGCACCGGAAGCCTGATAAATGATGCATTGACCAACATAAGTGCTAATTTGATCAATGTTGATTATTCAGTTACAATGACTGCTTATGGCTGCTCAAACGGACAAAACTTATTTGTGACAGTTCACCCGGTACCACAACTGAGCAGCCCGTTGATGCTCACTACGGTATGTTCTGGCGATACAATTAACTATACAGCAACCAGTGCAACCAGTGCTTCTGAGACGGTTAGCTTTATGTCTAATCGTGTTGCAAACCCTGGTATTACACCAAGTACTTATGTAGTAAGTGGCCCTGATATTCATGAAGCAGTGACAAATACTACTACATTTCCAATAATGGTACTCTACCAGTATAATTTAAGTGTGGGTGCATGCCCTGCTCCGGTGGAGACTGTATCAGTAACAGTAAACCCCATACCACAGCTCACAAGTGCCACCCATCCGGGAGCAATTGCATGTAGCGGCACTCCATTGATATATCATTATACCAGCAGCAGTGATCCGGGTACTACATTTGATTGGGTGAGACCACTTGCATATGGTATCAGCAATACCCACATGACCGGTAGTGGTGACATCAATGAAACACTTACTGACACCACTGTTTTGTCTGACACAATTCCTTATGCTTATACATTAAGATATGGATCTTGCGCGAGTTCAGATACAATATGGGCGGTAATCAACCCAATACCTGTATTCACCAGTGCATTTGCTGACACAGCTATATGTGATAGTATAGGGTTCACTTATGTACCGAGCAGTTCCACACCCGGAGCTACTTATGCTTGGAACCGTGATTATGTGCCAGGCATTGTAAACGTAAGTAAATCTGCAAGCGGCAATATTATGGATACGCTTATTAACACTACTTATACAGATGTTACTGCTATGTATACAGTTACCGTAATGGCGAATGGCTGCACAGGGAGTTCGAAACCCTTTAATGTAACCATTCATCCTACTCCGAAACTTTCATCCACGCTCACACCTCATTACATTTGTAATGGTGAGCCATTCTCTTATCATCCTACAAGTTATACTACAGGTACTATCTTCGACTGGACACGTCCTGCAGTACCTGGTGTAAATTATTTCTCCGGATCTGCATTAACCAGTTACGGGGTAGGGGATATTTACGAAAGGCTGTTTGATAGTAATTATACAGAGCATATCGTTACCTATAACATAAGGCTAACGGCTAACGGCTGTACCAATTTATACTTCGACCAGGTAAAACTGGTGGTAAGCCCCGGCCCACAACTGCCAGGTATTGTTACTACGTCGCCATCATCTCCTTGCTCCAATACGCTTTACCAGACCTATGGTGCAGGTGCGCCACCTGCAAGCGGTATATCGTATGACTGGTATGCGAATAATGCAACCATCTGGTCTATGACAGCTGATCACCAGTTTGCTTATGTGAATTTTAATTATCCGGGTACAGCTTATGTGCGGCTGGAAGGCACTATAAACCTCACTGGTTGTGAAACTTTTGATAGTCTTTTTGTGAATGTGGGCACAGGTGTTGCCGACAATCCAAAGGTGATTTACTATGAAGGTGAGTTTATCTGTTTGCAAAGCAACATGGACTCCTACCAATGGGGATATGATGATATGGCAACATTTGCTTCCACTACCATTACCGGGGCTACAAACCAGAACTATTATGATCCTACTGCAGATCTTACCCATAATCGTTACTGGGTAATTACAAATCATAATGGTTGTATGCAGAAGTCCTATTATAACGGGCCGCTGGGCATCAATGACGTAAATGCTTCTGATATCGGAGAAATGAAATTATTCCCTAACCCGACTAAGGACAATATTAATGTGGAAATAATTACAACAACAGGAGGCGAAATGCAGGTGGAAGTACTGAACCTGCTCGGTCAGAAATTAACTACTGTGCCTGCTATAAACCAGAAAGCTACTATCGATGTTTCTGCTCTTCCGGGTGGATGTTACCTGATTGATTGTTACCGTAATGGGATTAAAATAGCTACTTCTAGGTTTATTAAAAATTAATTTTCAACATTAAAAATCCGATAGATGAAAAAAATAGTTTTCCTGTTAATAGCGGCCTGTGGAACGTTATCTGCAATTGCGCAATCGCCCGCTGATGCCAAGAATAACACGGATAATAAGCCTGATGTAGATAGCGCTTACAGGCCAAAATGGAAGGCAGATAGCTTTTTGTCTCATTTTGTACTGGATTTTAATTTGCTGGGTGGCGTGCTTACGCAAAATATAAAAACTGCCAATACATACCCCAACTATGCCAATGAGATCCCCAGCCTCTCTAACACGGGCAAGCTCAAGTTTTCTAATGGTATGTCCTATGGGGCAGAGCTGCAGCTCGGTTATTTCTTTGGTGAGAAAGCACATTGGGGCGTAGGTCTTGGTTACTCCTATTTTTATCAGAAAGGGAATCTTACTTTGGATCAGTTTAATGTACAGTATCAGTCTAAAGATAATTTCGGGAATACATTCAGGCAATGGATCACGGCAGATGCTCCTGTACAGGAGAAACTCGTGATCACCAATATGAATATTCCTTTGGTGCTTAAATATAAAAACAGGTTTACAAAGAGGATTGGCTTTACCGCCGATGCAGGTATTATTTATAACCTGCAAATGCAGAATGCTTATACTACCAATGCTTCATTCGATTACCAGGCAATTTACAAGTACACGGCTGACCAATCAGGCAACCTTGTTCCGGTATACGACAATAACGCCAGCCCTGCAATTAACGACTGGCTGATTACCAAAGACCAGGTAAACAAACATGCAGGCGGAGACCTTCCCGATTCCTTCAGCTCTTACCGCAAGCAAGGTTATAATGTAGGTATTGGGGTAAAACCTGATAAGACTACAGGTACTACCAGCTACACACAAGGTTCCCTCGGCTTCATTGTAAGGCCTGCTGTTAACTACTTCTTCTCAGATAGGTTGGCACTTAACATAGGCCTGTATTACATGTACCAGCCTGAAACCAATACTACACAGCATGGCTATATGCTTACCAATAAGTTGGGTGATTATTCTTCAGTCACAAATACTGTAAGCTCCAGCGCGTACCAGTCTTATGGGCTTAATTTAGGCTTGCGTTGGTTCCTGCATCCACCTAAGGATAAGGATAAAGACGGCTTGCCTGATAAGTGGGACAGGTGCCCTACAGATTCTGGTTTATGGAAATTCCAGGGCTGCCCGGATATGGACGGCGATGGTATACCTGATATTGATGATTCCTGTCCTAAGGTGCCCGGTCTTGCTAAGTTCCACGGCTGCCCTGATACAGACGGTGATGGCATACCTGATAATCTTGATGCATGTCCTACACAACCTGGCCCGGCCAGCACACATGGCTGTCCTGACCGTGATGGAGATGGTATACCAGATAAGGATGATGCTTGTCCTGATCAGCCAGGTCTCGCTATCTTCCACGGTTGTCCTGATACTGATGGTGACGGCATACCAGATAAGGATGATAAGTGTCCAACTGAGTACGGACCTAAGAGCAACAACGGTTGCCCGGTACCGCCGCAGGTGATAGAAGGGAAGGGCGCAAGGCCGGATGTGGCTACCCCGATCCTCTTCGATCTCAACCAGTCGAGCATACATCCTGCTTCTTACCCAATACTGATGGAAGCTATTATAGAGCTGAATGAAGATGAAACTTCTACAATCGTGATAGATGGGTTTACGGATAATACCGGCAGCGTAGGCTACAACAAGGGCTTGTCTAACAGGCGTGCTGATGCGGTGAAGAACTACCTGAAAAATAACGGTATCTCTGTGAAACGCCTCAAGACAGTAGGCCACGGCCTCGAAAACCCGATAGCTCCGAATGATACTCCGGAAGGAAGGGCTAAGAACCGCCGCGTGACTATGACGCTGAAACACAATAAGTAAAGAACATACGGTAAACCGCTTATATAACAGGGAGTTGTTTTAAAAACAGCTCCCTGTTATTTTGATAAAAAGAGAGGGTTCCAGACAAGATGCATACTTAAAAGTTCATGATTATAGCTCACTATTGAACTTCTGTACGCTATTCTACGACATAAAAAGCGCCATCAAATACTCCCAATCGATCTCTTCTATCATCAAGCCCCAGAAAATACAATAGACCTCTTTCATAAATCATAAAAACAATTGATAGTTGCAAATAGCTGCTATTAGGTTAAGCCTAAGACCAAATCGTCTTCTACGATTTCTGTAGCGTTCGGATAATACTTTGAATATTTTTAATTTTCTTATCACATTTTCAACCAACACTCTGCTACTTGCCAGGATATGATTATCCTTTTTGTGCTCTATAGTTAATGGATATTTTTTTGTTGATTTAGTTGGCAGTTCACAGTTCGCATGAAACTTCTTTAGTCCCTGATAACCGCTATCTGCCTGCAATACAACTGACATCGGCAGATGTATTTTACTTTCCTTATACAGCCTAAAGTCATGCTTACGGCCTTTGGCAATATAGGTACACAATATTATGCCAGTTGCTTTATCCATTACTACCTGACTCTTTAGCGTATGTCTTTTCTTTTTGCCGGAATAATACATGCGTTGTTTTTTTTAGGCTGTTCAATTGGGCTTTCGCTTACATCTACTATTACTACTTCAGATAATATACCTCCACCAGCCAGTTTCTTCTTCCCAGGCAAATGAAAAACTTCAGATGCTATTAGTATTGACTCTACGGTAGTGTGTTTCACTTAATCCATAACTGACACCAACATGAAAAAAGGTACGGTACTCACGGTAGTACATTAGCATTATCAATACCTGATCAGCAATGCTTAATCTTGTAGGCCTTCCTCGGCTCGGATGCTTGCGATGGCTTGCAACATGTGTGGTAACAACAGCTACCATCTGATCAAATACAGGGCGTTTTACCCCAACCAACCGCTGAAATTGTGCTTCTTTTAGATGTTGTATGTCTTTGTAGTACATACTGGGATAACAAACTTACAAAATATCCTTATCATATACTGCTAATTGTTTATGGACGAGGTCTATTAACTCATTTTTCCTGAAATATTAAGTTTACACGAAAAAATCCATGATTACCTGCTTGCATGTAATCATGGTCTGCTCACGGGTAATTGCCCCATTTGCGTCCCACTGTCGAAATTGCAGGCTGTGTATGTTACAAAGCGAGGCTGCGGCAGTGGAGACCAACGTGGGTTGATGGAAACCGGGGTACATATACCCCGTCAAAATAGATACTCCACACAATTTCCTGACTTTATCTTAATAAATTAGATATCAATATTAGCGCCACATCTATATACATCTGTTACTGTATTGGAACTCATGGATAAATCTACTCTTGTTTTATTTTTATAATTATTTAGTAAATAATTATTTATGGTGGTATGATTTTGCTATATGTGCTAAGTTTAATCTTGCTATCTCCAATTTAGAATTTATAATAATTTTTAGCTCTGTATTGTAATTAATTGCCATGAAAACACAACCTATTAATATCCTGCTTGCAGATGATGATATAGACGATTGCCTTTTTTTTAAAGAGGTGCTAGATAAATTAATAGTGTGTACTTGCCTTACAGCTGTGCATAATGGAGAACAACTGATGCAACTACTTACAAAACAACATCACAAGCTGCCTGATGTTCTTTTCCTGGACCTCAATATGCCCCGTAAAAATGGATTCGAATGTTTGTTGGAAATAAAACTAAACAAACTTTTAGAACAGCTTCCTGTGATCATGTATTCTACTTCGAATGAACAAGAGGTTATTAACTTACTTTATAAAAACGGGGCGCAATATTTTATTCGCAAGCCCGCCAAAATTTCGCAATTCAAGGAAATAATCCAAAAAACACTGACGCTTATAGCACAAGGAAATATTTTACAACCGAATAGAGAAAATTTTGCAATTACAGTGTAAAGAAGTTTACATATCTTATACAAGCATATTAATTGTTGCAATGGCTTACAATGTAATCAGTATAGCAGGTTCTATTTCCAATTTCAACATAAAACATCTTTCATGATACAGGATATAGATAAGATAAAATCTGATGAGTTGATTGTGGCCAACAAAGAACTTGCATTTCAACACGAAGAAAAGGAAAAGCGGGCAGTAGAATTTGGCATTGCTAACAAAGAACTTGCATTTCAACACAAGGAAAAAGAAAAACGAGCAGCGGAATTAGGTATTGCTAACAAAGAGCTTGTCTTTCAAAATGAAGAAAAAGGAAAACGCGCAGAAGAGTTAATTGTTGCTAATAAAGAACTGATTTATCAAAACGAAGAGAAAGAGAAACGCGCGGCAGAATTAATCATTGCTAATAAAGAACTTGCTTTTCAAAATACCGAGAAGGGAAAACGCACAGAGGAGTTAATTATTGCTAATAAAGAACTTGTCTTTCAAAACG
>Ga0206839_1052_pt1 | contig 30562 bp, 26 predicted proteins | sample Alteio_BWOrgCont_27_FD_152883 | JGI IMG/M metagenome (GOLD analysis project Ga0206839, IMG submission 152883) | Enriched cells from forest soil in Barre Woods Harvard Forest LTER site, Petersham, Massachusetts, United States -... | ecosystem: Environmental > Terrestrial > Soil > Temperate forest >... | reverse complement strand
TTCCAATTGCTGGTAGGTAAGGAATAGATTGTGCTCATAGTCAGAAGCCGCAAGTAATAAGACATTGATGCCTCTGTACTGCCGGTTGGTGATGAGGTTCTTCGGGAAGCCACCCGTTGTCCACGGCTTCTGCCAGGGGACGATGCCTTTGTTTAATTGCTCGATGATCTTTTCGTTGACGGTGGCGTACACGTTCTGCTGTGTACTTTTGTTCGCAGGTGCTGCTGTTGATTCCATACACTGTTGTTTTTTGTTGTTAAAAAAATGAATTCAAAAACAGTGTAGGATACCAGAGCGTATCTGTGAGGGAGGAAGAACTTGCCTATTTAGGCAAGTGGGGTGAGTAATAAAAAGCAGTCCGAAGACTGCTTTTAGAATAATTGTAATTGCGAACCTTGACCTGTTTGCTTTCCTTCCTTTGATGGGAGCACAATCTCCGGTTTAGGAGCAGGCTGCTTTTCCGGGAATGTATTTTTATACATTCTCCATAACCTTGATCGCTCCTTTTCCTTTACCTGGAATATCCCGAACGGCAATAGCGAAATGACGTAACTGATACGGAAATCATTAGGGCTCAGCGCATCCGCACACATGACCTCTGAATGAAATATACCGTTGAGAAAGAGATTAAGCGCCGTCATTTTTACACAGGTATGGTCAAGGTCTATGCCATAGAACTCATGCTCCTTGCCCATGCAGTGCGCCCCGGCAAGCAACATTCTGCCGCTGCCGCAGGTGGGATCAAGCACCCGCTTCGGTTCTTCGAGATGCTTGCTGTCCCCGCAGATGCTTCGCGCCATGAAGTGGCATACGTGCATTGGTGTAAAGAACTGCCCGGAATTCTTGCGGCAAAAATTCAGCTCGTAATACTCGCCAAGCACGTCATTGCCCTGAGTGTCTTTGTACCTATCTTCCATTTCAATACTAAGGCGGCCAAACATCTTTGGGAACAGATGCCGCAGGTCGTCCTTTGCATATTTAGCAACAGTTTCAAGATACAGGTCTTCATAATGTGACTTGCCTGCGCCTGGGATTTGCGTAGCGGCGCACAGGCTCATGGTCAGGAAGTCGTCAAAGACGGGGCGCAGGTCATAGCGGTAAGAAAAAGCATCCATCATGCTTGCGAACGTCTCCTGCGTGCTTTTCATTTAGGTAGCTGTTTAGCAGTCAGGAAACATTGCTACCTTGGGAACTCGTACTGAGCCATTCAGGTGAATCATGCAGGTATTGCCACAGCCCGGAATCTTCTCTGCGCTCGATCTTGACAATGCCCGGCGGGTTCCGGGAGATGACGAAACTTTTGCGGAAGCTGTCCGGCATGGATATGTCTGCTGCCGTTATTTCGCCAAAGACCACCCCGGCTGACCAAAGGTTGAGCACCGCTATCTTCACGCAGATGGGGTCGCTCTCTGCTCCGTAAAACACGTTGCCTATTCCTGCGATCTCTACGGCGGCAAGCAGCACCCGCCCGGTTTGGCAGCTCGGATGAAAAATCACGACAGGGTCATCCCCATCCGGCGCGATTCCTTGCGCCATTTCCTTGCAGACCTCCCATGGAGCAAACGGCACACGCTGCATGTGAGCTTCATAATATTCGCCGAGCACGTCTATGCACTCGTTCTTTTCCTGGCGCTCCCGTATGTCGGCATCAAGCGCAGTCAGCATTCCAAGGAGCAAGGCTCCCTTGTAGGGATACTTGTCAAGAATTGCCTGCAATTCTTTTTGCATCTCCCATTTTCCCGTTTTGGGGTTCCTCAGGAAGCCAAGGAGGGCGGTATCGAGGAAATCTTCAAAAAGTACCCGCTGGTCATATACGCCTTCTTGCGCATTCATCAGGCTTGCAAATGTGTTGCTGTTCATAATACTGTTTTTTGTTGTTAAGAAATTTGGTTTCAAAAACAGTGTAGGATACTAGCGTGCAGATTTGAGGGGGGAAGAACTTGCCTATATAGGCAACACAAAAGCAGCCCGAAAGCTGCCTTTGATGAAAAAACGATTGCCGTGTCCCTATTTTTTCCTAACCATACGGGCAACGGCCACAGCCTCGAATATTTTATGATAATAGCCTTCCTCATTTTTCTGCTCCCTGCGGTATTCCGGCCACAGTTCAGGATGCTTATCGACTATGGCGGCCATGAGAGATACTCCGGTCGGAGCATCCTCTCTGCAATGCCGCGCCTTTATCTCCGAAAAAGTATAGTACCGCGGCCTGATCCCGGTATGCTCGCACAGGGCATTAAGCGACCCAATGAGCTGCGTAAAGCCAAGGGAGGCAGGCAAGGTGTCTGGAATCTTCACCGTTACCTTTGTGACATCGTACTGCTTCAGCACGGATGCGAGGAAACTGATGATATTGTGCAGCTTTTTGCGCGACCATGTTCCCTGGAATGACTTGATCTCAAAATACACGAGCGCCTGCTTCCGCATGACGGCGATCCCGATGCGCCGGGTTCCCGGATTAATTCCGAGAATCGTATCGGCCTTCATGCTGCTTGATGAGGTAGGTGAATAATGCGCCGCGGGTCTTGCGTATCTGGTCTGCCGGAATGGACATGACCTTTTTTAGCTTGCCACGCAGGAAGGATTCAGAATATTTCTCTACCATGTCGCGGTAGAATGGGAGGGATTCCTGGTCGCTGAGGGTATCGGCCAGCTCATTGGCCAGCTTTTCTTCTTTTGAATTTTTCATAGAATTGGGTTGCCTCGAAAGGCTAGTTATGTGGATACTTTGTAAAAGAACCTGTGTTTTTTGTGTGCCGTTACGACGTTATTTATTTATATAAAATAAATAAATCGAACGTTGAACGAAACGATACTGAAAAGATGAGAGGCAGAAAAAGGCACAGAAAAAAACACGCTTGTCGGAATAGGGCAATTCGAGTTGTGTGTTTAGCTAAACAAACTTGAACAGATCGGGCTACGGTGCGCGTTCCGGTCGCCGTCTGGTTTTCCGTTTCCTGTGTTTTATGAACACTCGCTCCTGCGGGTACAATGCGGCCTGATAGTCCTTTGTGAGCGTATAGTACAGCTCATTGACCACTGTTTTGTAGAGGACGGAGAGCTTTAGGAGATTCTCGCCGCTCGGCATCCGCTCGCCATTCTCCCACTTGGAGATCATGCTCGTATTTCTGAGCAGGAGCTTTCTGCGAACATCTTCCTGTGAATACCGCATGAGCTTGCGGTGCTTTTTCAGGCTGTTTGGAATGTGCTTTTTGTTTCCTGCCATCTCCCAATGAGCATACCAATCTGATATACGCTGTCAGGGGGGAATAAGTTGCCCCGAAAGGCAAATCTGTGGAAAACCATCTGCTGGAATTCTGAGGTTGCGGTTTAGAAAAAGTAAATACCTTTTTCATGTTTCCGTTAGAACTTGACAAATATGGTACCGGCGGTAGAGTTCCCAAATGAAGCATACCAAACAGGACAAGGACGCAACAGTTGAGAAAGAGTTACACAGGGTTGACAAGCTGTTCCGCGATTTGGAAAAGGATAAGACCCTGCCGACGTTTGGCGATCATTTCATGCGCTGCCTGATACTGGGAACGGCTGAAAAGGTCAATCTCAAAAAGATGTATCCGAAGACCTACGATAAATTACGCAAGTGGCTGGATGAGCATAACCGGAGGATTATTGCCGCCCGGAAACCGAGGAAATAAATAACGGATTTTATCCTGCATGTTGTAAAAAACCTTGCCTATTAAGGCTATATTTTCCCCCTGCCACATTACCTTGCGGCCTGTAAAAATGGTAGTATGGAAGGAGAAGATAAAAGTCATGAGTACATTGATTCAAAAAATGTCGAATCCTCCAAAGAGGGGAAGTCCCCGCCTTTGTCTTCCAACAAAGCCCATGAACGGTTTCCTTTTTTGAACTATACATGTATTCCTAACCCTGAAAAGTTGAATAAAGCATTTGACATTTTGTTTGAAGAAGTACTCAAAAACAACCCAAACGCCCTATGGAACCAAGAAAATTAATTGCAACCTACGCAAGAGTATCAACCGCCAGGCAGGAGGAGGAGCAAACAATTCAGGCCCAAATACTGCTTTTCAAAGAGGAAGCAGAGAAAAAAAACTATCATATCGTCAAAGAATATACTGATGACGGATGGACAGGTGATACTATTGTCCGGCCAGGACTTGACCAGCTTAGAACAGATGCCAGATGCGGTATTTTTGAAGCCGTGCTCATCTATGATCCTGACCGGTTAGCCCGCCGATATTCATACCAGGAATTAATACTGGATGAGATAAAAGAAGCTGGGGTTGAAGTAATCTTTATCACAGTTTCAGCGCCTAAGAACAGCGAAGACAAAATTCTGTACGGTGTCCGGGGACTTTTCGCAGAATATGAGCGGGCAAAAATAACTGAGCGGTTTAGAATTGGTAAACTGAGGAAAATAAAAGAAGGACATATTCTTACAACCGAGGCTTTATACGGTTACACTTACATTAAGAAGCAAGAAAAAGTACACGGGTACTATGAAATACACCCGGAAGAATCAAAGGTTGTGCAAATGATTTTTTCATGGGTTGGAGACGAGGGACTGACGCTACGTAAAATAGTGCGGAGATTGCAGGATATGGCAATACGTCCCCGAAAAAGCAAGCGGGGCGTGTGGAGCACGAGTACTCTCTCAACCATGCTGAGGCACCGGGGATATATCGGTGAAGCACACTATGGCAAATCATACGCGGTTGTGCCTGAAAAACCGCTCAAAGTGGAGAAGTATAAAAAAATGAAGAAGAGCAGCCGCAAAGTTCACGCAGAATCTGAATGGTATATTATTCCGATACCCCCGATTATCGACAATACTCTATTTGACAGGGTACAGGAAAGGCTTAGGTTGAATTTTCAATGTTTGTGCAAACGAAACAAAAAGAATGACTACCTGTTGGCAAATAAAATATGGTGTACTTGCGGCAGAAAAAGATCGGGCGAAGGGCCTCAACAAGGCAAATACCTGTATTACCGCTGCAATGACAGAGTGCATAGTTTCCCATTGCCGCCTACCTGCACAGAAAAAGGAATAGATGCAAGAATTGCTGATGAGCGGGTTTGGGATAAGGTAAAGACCCTTATGAGTTCACCTGACCTTATGAAAGAGCAAATTAACAGGCTGCAATCCACCGTAAAAAATAAATCGTCATTTTCTCAGACCGACATAGAAGCCCTTGAAAAAGAATCGGCGAAATTAAAATTACAGGAGGAACGATACAATGCGGCGTATGGAGCAGGATTATTTACGCTTGAAAAACTAAAAGAATACCTCATTCCCATAAGAGAGCGGGTAAGTGCGATTGATGCTCAAATCGCAAAAATCAGGGCAGGGCAGCAGGAAAATAAGTTGTCAGTATTACCAAGCGAGGAAGCCATTATATCTTTTGCGGAGCAATCAAAAGCAACTTTAAACAATTTAGATTTTACCGCTAAAAGAGAAGTTATTATTAACGTCATTGAGAAAATAATCGGTTCACAAGACGGCGGTATTGAGGTTTACGGCCACATACCAATTGGCTCAATAGAATCAAATGTCGAATTCATCCCTAACTATCGGCATGGTCAGGACACAATCAGACATCAGATACAGTTCCATTTCAAGGTTAAAATCCCTCCAAAGAATTATATCATCAAGAAAGCAGCGTAATTTATATGTATTTCTAAACCCAAACCTATTTCTTAAAACTTGCCTATTTCCGAACTATCTCCCCGTACATGCTCTATAGTTGTACACCTATTACCTCTGTTCAAGCCGTATTATTTCTCCGATGGCATCGGTGAGAACAGATACAAATTGACCTACCTGCGATACACAGCATAAAAAATGACCGCCCTGAAAATTTCTTTTAAGGCGGCCACTGATTTTCTGTAATTCTTTTAGTATGGAACTAATTAAGAGTTATACTACTTGATGAAACGGTTACCGAAACGGAGCTGCTGCCACATGTCAGGTTATTTGTAGTGGTCAACATACATGATGCCAAACCCATCGTATATGTGTTACTTCCAATAGTTACATCAAAAGCCTCCCAATAACCGGTAGGTACATCAAGATGGTTAGGAGGAGGGCATGCCTGTAAGTAGTGGATTGGAGCATAACAATCGTTAAGGTTTGCGACATACGATGCCCAGGATACGTTGCCCCCTCCACTTGCCAGTGTAAAAATATTTGTGTAGAATTGCCCGCAATTATTATACATATCGGAGGCATATATTCTAAAATTGGCATTGCAAGCGGTGTTGTTGGTTATTGTCATACTCGGTTGTGCATACATTGCTGTGCCGGTAAATAAAGCTGCTATTGTAATTAATAGTTTTTTCATAGTTTTTAAATTTTAGTTTAGTTTTCTTTCGCAATATGCCAGGCAAAACTGTTTCCTTGTATTTTTTACTTTATTTAAAAAATTTCCGCATAAGTTGCGGTGTGAGTATTATCTGTATATATTAAAATCACTTTTGGGCCACGAGCATTATTGTCTTGTAAAATTAGAAGTAATGGCTCTACTTACATAGAGGCAAAAAACTGATTTTGCAAGTTTTAAAAGCCGAAAAATCACATCTGCCTGGATTGTTTGATTTTAGCTAAAGGCATGGAAATGGGTTACCATATTCAATTTTGGCAATAACTATCATTCCAATTTCCTGAAATAATAGGTGTGTGATACAATCTCAGCGTGAATAATTACGCCTTTATTGATAGCCAAAACGTATATCTTTCGCTCCGCAAAAATTTAGGCTGGAAACTTGATTTCCGGCGTTTTCGGGTGTATCTCAAAGAAAAATACAACGTTGAAAAAGCCTATTTATTCATCGGCTTCATTGAGACAAACCGGCGGCTATATACATACTTGCAAGAATGTGGGTTTGTACTCATCTTCAAACCAACGCTTACCTATAAAGATGGAACAACGAAAGGCAACTGCGATGCGGAGCTTGTCCTGCAAGCCATGATTGAATATGAGCAGTATGGTAAAGCGGTTATCGTAACTGGCGATGGTGATTTCTATTGCCTGATTGACCACCTTGCGACAAAAGGGAAATTAGAAGGAGTGCTCATACCGGATCAGCACAAATACTCAGCTCTTTTGAAAAAGGTAAATGAGAGGGGTCATAAATACCTTGCATTTATGAACGACTTGCGGAATAAGCTCGAATTGAAGTCATAAAAAAGGGCCCTGCAAGGACGGAACCTTGCAGGAGCCTTTTCGTGGTGATGGGAATAGTATATTCCTACTGATATTGTTTGTCAAGCAAGAAAAAAGCCCGGATTTCAGGGCTGAGAATGACACTGAGCAATTCGTGCTCAATATCAAACATCTTGATTCGCATTTTAAAATGGAGTACACTTAAAGTGTATTAAACGAACTACTCAAATAATCTATGAAAATGTCAAACCTGAAAGAAGGCCCCGTTATACACAAAGTCTTGCCAGCCGATTTCATTGTTCGGGTAAAAGACTTCAAAAGAGTGTTAGCCGAAGTTGAAACAGATTCGCTTGAAAGTACGCTTGACGGCTTCAAAAGGGATAAGAATCCGGAAGCTGAACTCAAAGTATGGGAAAAGATAGCGGCAACCTATCAATGGGCTGTCATAGGCAGTCCTGGACTTACTAAGGAACAAAAGAAGGATGTTTTTGCAGTTGTTCTCGGTTTGTCTATGGGCACAAAAGATTTCAGCAATTGTAAGAACTTGGATAAAGAACAAATCGCCGGAATCGTCAGCCATTTTTCATAAAGCAGTAGCTTTATTCCTTAGCAAGTGCAGCAGAGTCGCCCTGGCCTCATTAATACCATTAAGCTCTGCGTAATTTTCGGTGCCGGCCTCCGCTCGCGGGTCATAAATAGACTATGGTTTTGCATAAAGCATCTATTTTAGTATATCTTTGTCATACTAAAATGAAAGAGCGCGATGAGAGAATCTGTGCTAAATATATATAGGCCGGTCTTTCCGTTAAGTCAGTTTGTCAGCCATTTCACATACATACAGAATTTCTATCCCGCGCATAATTACGACAGATACCTTCCTACTGGCAACATTGAGTTATTTTTCGATCTTACAGACCATGAACAATGTATGTATGATAGCAATACTTTTACAGTAACGCAAAGCGTGAAATATGTTTGGATTCAAGGATTACGGAACACATTTGTAACCATCCCGTCGAAAAGAATGAATCTTTTTTTCATTACATTTTCCAAAGGTATGTTTTACCCTTTCCTATCTATTATTAATATGCCACTTGATGAAATAACAGGAAAAATAGTAAATGGAGATTTGATATTAACTAAGGAGGTATTGATTTTGCGGGAACAATTACTCTCTCTTGCAACACCTGATGATAGATTTTTATTGGCTGAAAGGTATTTACAGAAAATTTTAAACCGTAAACAGGAGTTAAACCCCTTTATTGATTTTTCGGTAAAATGGATGCAATCCGCACAGGATGATACATCCTTACAAAAGCTTTCCGGAAAAATTGGTTATTCCCAAAAGCATTTCATCCAGATATTCAGAAAAAACGTTGGTGTTACTCCAAAAAATTTTCTCCAGGTTTTGAGATTTCAGAAGGCAATAAAAGAAATAAACCGAAACAGCAATATTAATTGGGCAGGCTTGGCTTATGATTGCGGATACTATGACCAATCACATTTCATTAATGATTTTAAACGACACTCCGGCTTTACACCGGAAGAATATGTCCTGCAAAAGCGTGAACTCTCGAATTTCATTCCGATAAAGTAGGTAAATTTTTTCCTATCAGAAGTAGTAGATGTCGACATAATTTTGTTATCGAAATATTTCTGGTATGAAAAACATGATATTTATTCTTCTTACGCTATTATCCTTCAATGCAAATGCTCAATGGACTTCATTATCCAGTGGCACAACCTTCAATCTGAATAGCGTTTTTTTTACAAGTGAGGATACGGGCTTTGTAACAGGAGGTAATACTGCTAATAGCGTTATATTAAAAACAGTAAATGGAGGCGTAAGCTGGACAATCGTATATTCAAAACCGACAAATGATATTCTGAGTACGATTACATTTAGTAATTCTCATCATGGTTTTGCTGTAGGTGGTACACAATCCGGAGCAAATGTCCCAATCCTGTTATACACAACCGATGGGGGGAATACATGGAATAGCTATACAAGCGTTCCCGCACAAGGAAATTTTTCAGCAGTTAAATTTATTGATACCAGTAACGGTTATATAACAGGATCTAACTTGTTTCAATATGGAATGAAAACCAATGATGGTGGCAATACCTGGTCGAATTTACCCTCAGTCTTTGATGATTTCTATACCATTTGTTTTGCAAATACCACTGATGGGTTCCTGTCTTCGTGGTCAGGTGGATTGCTAGCAACCAATAATGGCGGCAACACATGGACCACACTTCTGTCGTCTGCCATCGGCAATATTTCCGATATTCGGTTCACTACACTAACACATGGTATTGCAGTAGGTAGCACGGGAACAGATGCGCTGATCTTGAAAACGGTCAATTCAGGCTCATCATGGACTACTATAACCAGCTTCACAAGCGGGTCATTAAGTAATGTCTCATTTCCCAGCCCTTCCAGGGGATTTGCCTTAGGCGCCCTTACTTCAGGCGCCCCTATAATAATCTCCAGTGCTGATTCAGGGAATCATTGGAGTACAATGACGCTGCCCATTGTTTCCGGAAATATAAATGGCATATACTTCCCTGATATTAATGTTGGATATGCTGTAGGTGACAGTGGAAGAGTATTAAAATACAGTAACACCACTTATGTTAGGAACATTACGGAAAACACTTTGTTTTATTCGTATCCAAATCCGGTAAATAATATCTGTTACTGGAAAGTAAACAATAACTATTATGATGCAAATGCAAAGGTTTCATTGTACGGCATTAACGGGAAATTATTAGACGATGCTGATTGTCAGGAAGGCAAGATAGATATGAGCAATCTTGCAAATGGTATGTATATTTTAAAATTTGGGAATAAGAATGTATTAATCGAAAAAAGGTAGGATACGTTCATTTCTCTGTCTTTGCCGCCGCCAGTTGTTCGTCGATGCGTCTTCCCAATCTGTAGAATACTGAATTTGCACGAAATAAAATCAATTAAAACCAATTTTTATGAAACGATTTATTATTCTGTCATTTGTTATTTTTGGATGCACTCAATCATTTAGCCAGATACTGTATTATCAAAATGTGCCGCCTGTCGTGTTAAGCTCATGGGGTTCTTCAACTGTACATATTGATGCTACGGACACCTTGTGTCCGGCATTGATTATATGGAATGATTTTGGCTCGCAAATAGATGTCAACGTTTATGGGACTACTTGTGAAGTACTTATGAGCGGCACTTACCCTGCTGCATTAAATGCCGGGCAACTTATTTCAGCCAGCGCCACATGGGCAGTTCCAAGCTATGCAATATTATTTGATGGCACAAACGGTAACTGGCAAAATAAAACAAATAAGTACCTCGGAGTGCGTGTTCAGGAATCAGGGTTTTGGTATTATGGCTGGATACGAATGGATGTAAATAACACCGGCACATCTGCCACAGTCCTTGACTATGCTATCTATAAACCGGCAGGATCCACTATTCTTGCCGGGCAAATGCCCGCTACTACCGGTATCAATATTGTTCCATCGGATGAAGTAATAACCCTCTTATGCCAAAAGAAAAAGCTCAGTTTTATAGGTATTGATGCAAGCCAGGTATATGAACTTGCATTGATAGACATGACCGGCAAACTCATAGGGCGGTATGAATATAAATATAATGAAACGATAGACTTGTCCGGTTATGCGACAGGAATATACGTTGCTGTATTGCAAAACAATAAACACCAGGCAAAACGGTTTGAAATAACCCTATAAAAATGAACCTGGTATTTTCCTCGCGCTGGTTTATTGAAAGGACAAAATTTTCAGTATTGAAACGACTTTAAACAAGAATTACTCATTAAAAATCAATTCACATCTAATTAATGAAAAATACTACAACATTCGAGAATATCACATGTGCATTCATCTGTATATTGCTATTTTCCTTCGATGCAAATGCCCAGTGGACATCATTATCAAGCGGCACTACTTCAAACCTTAACGGCGTTTTTTTCTTAAATGCAGATACAGGTTTTGTAGCAGGTGGCGACGCTACCTCAAACGGCATAATATTAAAAACAGTAGATGGCGGCGCAAATTGGACAACGGTATATTCGGGCGCTACAAATACCAACCTGGGTGCCATTACATTCAGTAGCACGACTCATGGTTTTGTAGTAGGACAAACAGGCCTGAATGTTCCTATTCTTTTATATACTACGGATGGAGGGAACACCTGGCATAACTATACAGCCGTACCCGCAGCAGGAGGTTTTGCAACCGTGAAATTTATGGATACCAGCAACGGGTATATTACAGGAGCTAACTTATCCCAGTACGGGATGAAAACCACCGACGGAGGAAATACCTGGACGAACCTGCCACCGATAGCCGATGATTTCTCAACCATTTGCTTTGTCAATACAAATAAAGGCTTCATTGCGCCTGATGATGGGGGGCTTATAGTAACAAATAATGGCGGGAGTACGTGGGTGTCGCTTTTGTCAGCTTCGACCGGCTTTATTTCCGACATGCAATTCACCACGCCTGCCATAGGTATTGCCGTTGGGAGTGCTTCTACAGGGCCGATCATTTTAAAAACGGTCAACTCCGGATTAGTGTGGACGCCTGTGGGGAGCCTTACCAATGGATATTTAGTTGCTGTTTCATTTCCGGATCCCCAAAATGGCTTTGCTTTAGGAGGCGACACTTCAGACAGCCCGATAATCATTGCGACTGCTGATTCAGGCAGCCATTGGGACACTATGGTGCCCCCCATTACTTCCGGGTTTTTACGTGATATCTATTTCCCGACTGCGAACGTGGGGTATGTGGTTGGCGATACCGGCAAGATATTTAAATACAGCCATCCTACTACCGGCATAAAGAACATTGCAGAAAATACCGGATTCCAGATATATCCCAACCCGGTAAAAAATGCTTGTTACTGGAAAGTGAATAACAACTTCGGAAATGCATATTCAACGGTATCATTGTATAGCATTGATGGAAAATTAATTGCCACTGCCCATTATGAAGAAGGTATGCTGGATATAAGCAACTTTATAAATGGCATGTATATTTTGAGATTTGAAAATATAGCAGACTTAATAGAAAAAGAATAGAATAATCTCGACATTGTCCACGCAAAGCAGATATGTTGTCTTTAAAGGCAAGTTGTTCCAGATGGATAACAGAATCACTGGCAGAATCTTGCCGGTGATAATAGTTTACTAACGTCTTGAAAGCTCCATCCTATGCTTCATCCTTCTGAAATTGTACTCGTCCACAAACAGCTTCAGGTATTCTTCAACGCGTAGCGACTGAGCCTGAACCAGCAGCACTTCGAGGTACAGCGTCAGCTTGTCAACCAGGTGGGCATGGTCGTAGTTCTTTGTGCTCAGTAATATGAGGAGTGCCTCTACAAAATTCCTTGACCTCCCGTAATTGGATACGTTTAGAACTCTTGATTGGACTGTGATTAAGGTAGCATTACAGTTTCAATCACCATCCCTTTGCCTATTCGTATACCCATGTTAGAGTTTTAATATGATTCGCGTCGTATCCGAACTATACGAAAAATACATACGGGGAACAGAGAAACAGGCAGTCGTACAAAACCTATTGGTACTGGTATGCAGTATGACTAATTCTGTTTACACTGGAGCAGGCATAACGTGCAAACGAATTTATATCAGCACCCGGGTTGTAAAACATGTGTATGATAAGCGCCCTGCCGAAGAGTTTGACTTTTTGGTAGAGAACTTGCATCAGATATTAAAGTATCCAGATCGGGTATTTAAAAATAAGGACGCCAAAAAAGGGGACTTTTGTTTTGTGAAGAAGATACATAACAGCCTTTACTTGGCCTCTGTTGAGGTAATGAAAGACCTGGCAGGCGAACATACGCATTGCGAGGTCATTACATTTTTCCGCGTCCAGAAAGAAAGTTATCTCAATGGTTACGAACTTTTATGGGAATGGAAGGTCGGCGAACCTTCATCGTAATGCTTTCGTTTCTGGCTTGCGCCAGCCTAATCGCATCCCGCAGTAGAGCCTTTCTGACTTTCACTCCCATAGAAATCCATAACCTTTAATAAAACGTTACCTCTGTGTCATTTGTGACTGCTGAAACTATACCCTATAATGACCAATTTTGCAACAAAAACAACTACAGTTTATTAGAAACAAAATCATTGTTTTTCTCATTTTGCATATTATCCAGAAAACCTAATGTATTTATACGCATGATAACTGTGTCTTTTACGCCATTCCGTTCTGTAGTTTACCCCTTGTGCTCCTCGATCGGATTTTTGAACTCGCCTTTGACAAACGCAACCTTTAGCTTTTTAGATACTTCATACGGCACACTATACCACATTTCAGAGGCTGCGGAAAAGTGGTCACTTCAAAAAAAATGTAAATCAGCCTTTTCCGATACCCTATTCTTTATTCTCAGCCATTTTTAAACAGGCTCTTAAATTAATATACGGGTTACTTCCTGCCAGTTAATTAAATACGGTTTATATTTGATGCTGAAAATCACATTATGAGAAAATTATTACTTCTGTTAACTCTATTTCCTTTTATTGCCCAAAGCCAGATCATATTGCCTGTAGCCGGTAATGGCAGCGTGGGATATTCAGGGGATGGCTCGCCTGCCGTTTATGCTACTCTTTCAACGGCATATGGCCTTGCCCTGGACCGGTTTAACAACTTATATATAGCCGACGAAACAGGAGAGCGTATACGTGTGGTGTCGCAATTAGGTATCATTAATACTTATGCAGGCAATGGCGTGCCAGGCTGGTGGGGTGATACAGGTCCGGCAACCGCTGCCCAATTATATGGTCCTAATAATATGGCATTTGATGCAGGCGGCAATATGTATATAGCTGACCAATGGAACGGACGTGTGCGTAAGGTGAGCGCATCAGGGGTAATTACCACTTTTGCCGGAACGGGGTCCAGTTCCGGGGGAGGTGACGGAGGCCCTGCAACCGCTGCTTCATTGATACAGCCAACAGGAGTTACCATAGACGGTGTAGGTAATGTATATATCGCGGACTACTCCGGTAACAATATTCGGAAGGTTGATCCTTCCGGCATTATTTCCACATTTTGTAATTCCACAAGAGTAACGGGCTATACCGGTGATGGCGGACCGGCTACTGCGGCTACAATAGACCTTCCCTGGAATGTGAGGTGCGACAATGCGGGGAACCTGTATATAGCAGATATGTACAATTACTGCATCCGTAAAATAAATACTTCGGGCGTGATCAGCACTGTTGCAGGAACCGGATCTCCCGGATATGGAGGGGATGGTGGGCCGGCAACGGCAGCATCGCTCTACTGGCCTGAGGACGTGTATGTGGATGGGTCAGGTACAATATACATAGCTGATATGTTCAATGACCTTATAAGGGTGGTAAATCCTTCGGGTATCATCAGCACCATAGCCGGGACTCCCACTATTAGTGGTTACGGGTATAGCGGCGACTGGGGGCCTGCTACTGCTGCAACTTTCAGAAATCCGAGTGGTATTGTGGTAGACAACCGTGGTGTTATATATATTGCGGACCGCAACAACAGGAGAATAAGAAAGATTGTGGGGTATAACAGGTCGCCACAGTTTTATTACAGCAGCAGGCAACTGACCATCTGCGAGAATGCGGCATCCATAGCCGTTGATTCCGCACTGGGAGCTGTAGACACCACAACAGGCTATACGGACACATGGACGCTGGTATCAGCCCCGGTTAACGGTACTGCCATAGTATCTTATACTACATCATCATCCGGTGGTGGTATGATACCCTCTGGACTTACCTATACGCCCTCTGCCGGCTTTACCGGTAATGATTCGTTCAGGGTGCGGGTATCCAATGGATTACTGGCAGATACCGCCATGATCTACATCGTGGTAAGCCCGGTACCAACAATGGGACCTATTACCGGTACAACAGGCGTATGCGCAGGTGCTGCTATTGTAGTCAGTGATACAACAGCCGCGGGTGCGTGGAGCAGCGGTAATACAGGCATTGCCACTATAAGCAGCGGAGGCGCAGTGACCGGGGTAGCTGGAGGAACAACCACTATTTCTTATTCCGCTACGTATGGCTGCGGCACGGTGATGGCAACAACATCCGTTACCGTAAACCCGTTGCCGGTAGCGGGCACGGTGATCGGCGTAACAAGTGTATGCGCCGCTTCTGTTGCTACACTCACTGATGCAGCGGCAGGGGGCATATGGAGCAGCAGCAACACCGGCATAGCTACAGTGGGCAGTACTGGCATGGTGGCTGGCGTGTCAGCTGGCACGACAACCATCTCCTATGCCGTTACCAATGGCTGCGGCAAGATAGCCGCTACAGCCACGATAACCGTGGATATTTTACCGACAGCCGGAACGATAGGCGGATCAGCGGGCGTATGTGTAGGTGCAGGTATTTTATTGACAGATGCAGTAGCGAGCGGAGTGTGGAGTAGCGGCTTAACAGGCGTAGCCACCATTAGCAGCACGGGCACAGTAACCGGTGTGATGGCAGGGACAACTACTATTTCTTATACTGTTACCAATAGTTGCGGATCAGCGACGGCAACAAAAACTATTTCTGTAAGTACCCTCCCGGCATATGGCACGATAACGGGCGCGTCAAGTGTATGTGTGGGTGCGGGTATTACGCTGACAGATGTTGCTGTAGGCGGTGTGTGGAGCAGCAGCCTGACCGGCATAGCCACTGTAAGCGGCGGGGCAGTGACCGGTATAGCTGCCGGCACGACCATCATATCTTATATGGTTCCCAGTAGTTGCGGCGCGGTAGCTGCAGTAACAACAATAACCGTAAATCCGCTGCCGCTTGCGGGCGCTATTACCGGAGCGGCGGGCGTATGCGTGGGTGCCACTACGTCATTGTCGGAGGCGGCTGGAGGCGGTGTATGGAGCAGCACCTCAACAGGTGTAGCCACTGTAAGCGGCGGAGGGACAGTAGCCGGGCTGGCTGCCGGTACCACCACTATTTCTTATACTGTTACCAATAGTTGCGGATCTGCGGCAGCAACAAAAACCGTTACCGTCAACAACCTGCCAGCAGCAGGTACCATAACAGGAGCAACAGGCGTATGTGCCGGTATCACCACTCCGCTGACAGATGCAGCCACAGGCGGTGTGTGGAGCAGCACCTCAACAGGTGTAGCCACCGTAAGCGGCGGCGGAGCAGTAGCCGGGATTACTGCTGGTACCACCACCATTTCCTATACAGTTGCCAATAGCTGCGGCACGGCCGCAGCTATTGCAATTGTGACTGTTAACCCGCTGCCAGTATCAGGAACTATAACAGGAGCAGCAGGCGTATGTGTTGGGGCTACCACTTCACTGACAGATGCAGCAACAGGCGGTGTATGGAGCAGCACCTCTACAGGTGTAGCCACCATAAGCAGCGGAGGAATAATAAGCGGTGTAACTGCAGGCGCCACTACCATTTCTTATACCGTAACCAATAGTTGTGGCACAGTGGCAACAACGTTAGCAATGACGATAAATGCACTGCCATCTGCGGGCACAATTACGGGTTCGCCGGAGTTGTGTACGGGCCATACAGTTACTTTATCGGATGTAGTGGCAGGGGGCGCATGGAGCTCCTCAAATACAACTGCCTCTGTAAGCGGAGCAGGAGTGGTGAGCGGCATATGGATGGGGACAGATACGATATTGTATATCGTAACAAATGTGTGTGGATCTGATAGTGCGAAATTTCAGGTTACAGTACTGGCTCCTGATGCCTGTGCGGCGCTTCAGGCAACAACGAATACCCTATTGCAGGGCGCTGCCAGGATATACCCCAACCCTAATGGCGGGACATTTACACTACAGATATCAGCCAGTATACAGGAAGACGCAATTGTGGCTATTACCAACATAATAGGACAAAAATTAAAAGAATTTAGCATGCCCGTCAACAGTACCAGCGAAATAAAACTGGATGAACCGGCAGGGCTGTACTTCTTATCCGTGACGACCACATATGGTAAAAGTATAATAAAATTTCTGGTGGAGTAGATGATATAAGTAAGTTTTTCTCAGTTTACAGATTAATCTCATCTCCCGCAGAGATACATGAAGTAAAATAAAAACCACCGGCAATATTCCGCCGGTGGTAACTGTTTAATAACGCCTTGAAAGCTCAATCCTGTTCTTCGTCCGTCTGAAATTGTACTTGTCCAGAAACAACTTCAGATATTCTTCAACACGCAGCGACCGTGCCTGAACCAGCAACACTTCTGGGTACAGCGTCAGCTTCTCAATCAGATGGGCATGGTCGTAGTTCTTTGTGTTCAGCAATATCAGTATTGCCTCTACAAAGTTCCTTGACCTAAAGCCATGCGGATGGAATTGCTTCAGCTCCATGATCTTCTTTGCCCGGAGATATGCCTCCGTTATCTGCTGGTCGTCCACTATCATAAGCCCCGTCCTAAACTTGTCGAATGAAGCTGTCCCGCGGCTGCGCTTTCCCGCAACAATGAGCTGGCAGACCGTGATCTCGAATTCATGGGCATCATAGAACTCCTTAAACCGGATATAGTTCGGGTTGCCGGATTTTGCATGGGTTTCCATGAAATCTACGATCGTCCAGTTGCGGGAGTTCACATTGAGGATTGTAACCTCCTTGATACCCCAGCCTGGCATGACCATGAAGTATACCGGAAGACCGGAGCGCTTGGCGGCTTCAAACCGGTGCTGTCCGTCGATGATCTGCATGTTCTCATTCACATACAGAATGGTGAACAGGTAGCCGTCTTTAACGAACGAGTTCATTAACGCTTCTACATGGGCTTCATTAACAAACCTGTTTTCTTCCAGCAGCTTAAAATATGCCCATTCCGTTGTCGAATAAATGGCATATTCATTGGTGCCGTGAGTTGTGCATTTGTAGGCGAGAAAGTCGCCAAGCGTTGTGTTTTCAGCGATTTCGCTTGCAAGCGCTTTTTCAGTCAGCTTTTTAATGGATCGGATAACGATGTCTTTTTCGGTCGCGTGTGTCTTCATATTTAGTTTGTAAATTTTGGTTTCAGCCAGCCTAGCATGACACACTTAAACTTTTTCTAAACTCTTGTTGTGGCTGGTATTTGCCTTTAAAGACAACATATTCCCCCTGGGTTACACTCATATTTCTTTGTACGCTGTATGCATGGAGCAGCACGACATTACGCCAATCGGAATAACCAACTATCGGAACACCAACAAGAAGTTCGGCATCAAGGACAATGACCGGCTGGGACATATCTACTGCATCGGAAAGACGGGCGTAGGGAAATCTACTTTGCTTAAAAACATGGCGCTGTCAGACATTGAGCGAGGACTCGGCTGCGGGATCATAGACCCGCACGGCGATGTTTCAGAGGAGATATTGCGGCAGATTCCCGGAGGCAGAAAGAAAGATGTTATCTACTTCAACCCGGCCGATCTTGAAAAGCCCATAGCCTTTAATCCTTTGCACGCCATACACCCGAACTACCACCATCTGGTAGCTTCCGGCCTTGTATCCACGTTCAGGAAGGTATGGAGCGAGAGCTGGGGGCCGAGGCTCGAATATATCCTCCGGTTCACCTTGTTGACCCTTCTTTGGTACCCACATGCGACCTTACTCGATATACAGCCGCTACTGACGGATATACGCTTCAGGAACGATGTCCTGGTATATGTACGGGATGAGCATATCCTGGCCTTTTGGAAGAATGAGTTTGAGAAGTATTCGCCAAGCCTGCGCAGTGAGGCAATTACGCCTATTCTCAACAAGACGGGGTTGTTCATATCCTCACTGCCACTCCGGAGTGTCGTAGGACAAAAGACGAGCAGTTTCAGGATGCAGCGAGCTTTGGATGATGGAAAGATATTAATAGTCAACCTGTCTAAGGGGAAGATCGGGGAAGATGCCTGTGCGCTCTTAGGCTCCATGCTGGTGACTGCCATACAGCTTGCCGCCATGCACCGGGCAACGCAGGAGGAACACAAACGCCGCCCGTTCTACCTGTACATTGACGAGATGCATAGCTTCATAACCCTAGCCTTTGCCGATATTCTGGCCGAGGCCAGGAAATATCGGCTGTCTTTGTTCCTGACGCATCAGTATATTAACCAGTTGCAGGAACCGATACGGAAGGCGATATTCGGGAATGTGGGGACGATAATCTCATTTAGAGTTGGGGCTGAGGATGCTGAATATTTGGCACGGGAATTTCATCCGGCTTTCAATGAGGAAGATTTGGTGAATCTGCCCCGGTATTCTATGTATCTGAAACTTATGATTGATGGGGCTACAAGCCAGCCGTTTAGTGCGAATTCTATTTCAACCAATCTTGATCAAAATAAAACTGAGAATCACTTCTTCTAGTATGCTTGACAATTTCATATATAATTTGTTATTATGTATTCATTATGCGAGTTAACATTATGAAGTAAAAATGAGCATGGAAAACGGAGTATCCCAATCAAACTTGTCTTATGGAGAGTCCCAGAAACAATATGATAATACAGCAAAAAAACAAGCGATAGAGATGCAGGCTTCTCGCTCTTTTGAGCTATTTGGGAAAGTGCTTGGTTTTGGAAGTTCGTTCAAAGAGGACATTGTGAGAATTGATGCAGAAATGGAAAAGGAAGCTCGTGAAAAGTTTGAAAAAAATCCTGAAGCCGTAGAAAAGGAATATTTGGATAAGCTGAAAAACTCAAGTTTGGTTGTCGAAGCGATTAGTGAGGGCGGCGTTTCGATTGACGACCTCACTGACAGGCCAGAGTATATAAAAAAGGACCCTCGCTACCAACCCGTTGAGTATGCTCTTGATGGGGTAATAAATGGCAAGAAAGTTTCGCTCCACGTTGATGTTTCAGAAAATACCTATAAAGGTTCTATTGATGGACAGGAACTGCCGCAGAACCAAGCTAAAAAAATATTTGACGATTATTTGGAAGTTGCAAAAGAACGAACAGGAAAAATCATACAAGCAATGAGACAAAGAAATACTGAACCCCATCAGAATAATACTTAAGATTAAAATCAATGACCCCACAAGACCAAGCTAAAAAAATTGAGGAAATCTATAATGAGGCCATTCAAAAAATGGAAGCGTTGGGCAATGAGCGCAAGGAAATCGTGCATGGGTATATAAAGGAGCTCGAAGCTCAAAAGGCAGGCGCAATTCGAGCCTCTCTTGGTTTAAAAGATAATCAGTAATTCAAATGGTAATCGAAAGCGATACGCTTAACAAAATCAATGAATTGGAGGTAAATAAGGACATTATAGGGCTTAAAGACATAAAAATGATCGCTGAGGCTGGTTTTGATGGGGATATTGCCGGAGCTGCAGAACAAGCCATTACTCGTTTAACCACCAAAGCCGAAGAAGTAGCAAAGCTCTCTCCAAATCAAGAGAAGCAAGTTGAGAACCTTGAGGGTTCCAAAGATGAATTAAATGAGCGTACAGAGACAATTGATAATCAAATAAAGAATATTGATGAAACTGCAGAACGGAAAATTGGAGACATAGAAAATGAAACTACTCAAGAAGTAAAAACGAAAATAGCTCAGGGCGAAGTCATTGATCGGTTTAAAAGAAAGTTCGGAGAAAATTATTTCGTCACCGAAGAGCTGCAGCGTAGAAGTGCCGAAGTAGGAGCGTTTCTCGAAAAAGTCAAAAACTCAGCTTCAAATCCTGACACGGTAAATGAGGCAATAGATAAATTTAAAGAGGATTCAATAACAATGTTGGCTGAGAATGGAGCAGTTCAAGCTGAAGCACGAGCTCTTGGAAACAATCCAAGCGCCAACTTAATAAATCGTGCTCGAAAAAATATCAGTACACGCCTAGGCATCAATGTATCAGCTTATGCCATGAATAAAGTATTGCAAAAGTTAATAAGGTAATCTGCTTTGATTTAGGTGCGTAACAAAATATTGAATTAGTACTCTCATTTTTTTCGACTGTGGCAGACATATGACCATGGTATTTTTAGGCTTTGCCATCAGCATAGCAGATATGATATTTCCATCTACGTTTTGCAAATAATAGATTTCTTTTCGATATCATACTCATAACCTTCACCTATACTACTGACGGTTTTGTAGCCTTTTTTATTTCCCGTAGAAATTTATTCCGGCATTTATAAACCTATGAACTTTCAGTCCATAGTGATTTATTGTTTCCACCGTTAGTGAAAACTATGCACTTTAGTGCAAGGGTTTCAGTGATACGAAAAAATCTGTATACTTGTGGATGTATCGTCATGGGAGTCATACAGTATCAAAGCTGACTGTTCATATAGTATGGATAACGAAATATCGGTATCATGTTTTGACTGGCGATATTCAAAAGCGCTGTCGTGAATTGATTATCCAGTTATGTGAATCAGAAGATGTGAAGATATTGAAGGGAGTTGTAAGTAAAGATCATGTACATATGAACATTGAATACCCCTGCAAAAGCAGTGTGAGTGAACTAGTAAAACGCTTAAAGGGTGCTACGTCAAGGAAATTGCAAATGGAATTTCCACATTTGGCTCAACGGTATTGGGGTAGGCATTTTTGGGAATAGGGTATGGCGCATGGAGTACCGGCAATATAGCAGAGGAGATAGTGCAGCAATATTTAGAACATCATCGTGATGATAGCAGCCCGAACGCGGAGAATCTGATCCTGGAGTAGGAATTTATTCCGGCACAAACGAACCTATGCACTTTCAGTGCATAGTAATTTAGTTTTAAAGTTTATTGAATAACATATTTATATATATTATGCGAAGATTGGGTAAGATCAAAAAAATTGAAAAACACGAAAATTGGTAAGGATTCTCAGACTGGCTCAATTACAAAATATTATTGATAAAAAAAACAGTATTTTTCACGTTAATTACAAAAAAATTTTATTATACTTTACACCCGAGTAAATTTTAAATAAAAGTAGTTATAAAGACTAATCCATTTTTTACGTCGTTTTCAAACATAATAGACAATCTTATATGCAGCTCATTAATATTATTAAAAATAGCATGTTATGAAAACTTATTTTTCAAATTTGTTTATTTTCTTAACTTTTTTGATACTCCATTTATGTGGTTCATGTGATTCGTGTACTAACCCGAAAGAGAAATCTCACCCCAAAACAATAGAGATAAATAATATAAATTTCTTCTTAGATAAAACTGAAAGTATGCAGGGGTATTTAAATGGTTCTGCTGGATTTGCAAATGATTTTCCAAATATTTTGGTTGACATACAATATAAGATTAATAACGGTAGGCCAATACGAATTTATTATGCTTCAGATTCAATAGAAAAATATAAAAAAAATACAGAAGATTTTAATAATGAAATATCGACAACCAAGGTTGCAAATAGTGATGGTTATCCTATTTATAAAATATTTGAAAAAATAATATATTATACAGGTAAAGATGATATTTCAATTTTTGTTTCTGACTGTATTTTATCTTTTTCCAATAATGAGATTAGAAAAAATCCTGAGATTAGTCGACAAAAAATAGGAGATTTAAGATCAACAATTAATGCAACATTTGAAAAAGCAAAAACTAAGAATATATGCGCTTCTGTATTTGGATTTAATTCGAAATTTTATGGAAAATATTATTATTATGACAATACCTGGAAAGACTTTGAAAAAAAAGGAATAACGCGACCATATTATGTATGGGTAATCGGAAACAAGGATTTAGTGAAAAAATTTGATAGCTGTTTAAATGTTATCTCTTCCTTCAATCCTGGGCTAAAGCAAATTAATTTTGGAATATTTGAAAAACCAACGCAGGATTATAAAATATTATTTAATTATGGAAAGGAGGGGGAATGGACTGCTGAAAATAATGGGATTTCAGATGCAAAAATTAATTTAGGAAAAGGTAAATCAATAACTTTTGCTATTGCAGTCGATTTATCTAATTTACCTGTCTATGCAACTGAAGAGCATTTCTTAAGAAATTGTTTTCAAAAAAACGAGAAGGACGCAAAGTATACACTTGCTGTAAAAAAGATTTCGAGTACAGATATTACTAAAGCATTGCCTAATGAGAAAACAGCCTTACAAAATAATACTCATATTATTACCATAAATGTTAGTGATTTAATACCATCACAAGGATTAATTAGTTTCGAAATTCCTGCTCAATATGATACTTCTTACTATGAATGGTCAACAATGAATGACAAAGATCCAAATAATTTTGAGGGAAAAACTTTTGCTTTTAAACACTTGATAGATGGTATTAATGATGCTTATCAGAACAAAGCTGATAAATTCTTAAATATATCAATAACGATAAAAAAATAAAGCCATGTTTACATTTTTATACGAAATATTATGCGGGAAAAATAACGATCCTATTTATGCTTCACAAATATTCCCATTTGTAGGTTTGTTTACTTTAATTTTTGCAATTTTATTTGCGATAATATTTTATATGATTTTAGGCAGATGGAAGCCTATATGGGATAAACTTAGTCACTGGATTATGACTTTAATATTATTAATTACTGTAGCAATTCCTTTTGCAATAATACAAGCTAAAAGTGCAACTCAAGCAGAAACAACAAACGCCTATATTGTTAAGTTTTCAATGGCTAACGCATTATTTGCCTTTTTTTACTTTGTAATTTTTTCATTATTAATTAAAAAGGCTTCAATTTTTGCTAAAAGAACTCCTTTCTAAATACTAAATTATGGCACGAAATACATATGTCTTTGGAGTTGGTGGTACTGGTGCTCGAATAATCAGATCGCTCACGATGCTTCTTGCTTCTGGTATTAAATTAAATGATACCAACAAGATAATTCCAATAATTATAGATGTCGACGCAAAAAATGCGGATACTTCTCGTACACTAAAAGCATTGGAAGCCTATAAATTAATCAGGGCCACAGGATATGGAAACCAGGAATTAAAAGATGGCTTTTTCAATACAGATCTTAATACACTTAACTCTATAATGCCTGAAAATGACGTTAAGATAAAACTTGAAGATTCTTTTCAGCTTCACTTCGATAATTTAGAAACAACTTTTTTGAAATACCTTGATCCTAAAGAGGAATTGGCAGGAGATATTAACATGGATTTATTGGAAGCATTATATGATAATACCCCCCTTGACCACGCAAATTTTCAAAATACGGAACTTAATTTAAGGCTCGATATGGGCTTTAAAGGGAATCCAAATATTGGGTGTGTTGTTTTTAATACATTAGGCAATACTAAGGAATTTAGGTTTGTTTTAAATAACATAAGCAAAGGGGATAGAATTTTTATTATTAGTTCTATTTTCGGAGGAACAGGCTCATCTGGTTTTCCCCAGTTGGTAAGGTTACTTCTGGAAAATGAAAAATTACAATCTAATTTATTCGGAGCGCTCACGGTAATGCCTTATTTTAATGTTACTGACAAGAAAATGAGTGCTATAAATTCTGACCGGTTTACTTCTAAAACGGAAGCTGCGCTAACATACTATTCAAAATCTTTGAAGGGCAAATTAAACAGTTTATACCAGTTATGGGACAAGCCCTTGAAACAATATGAAAATAAGGAGGGTGGTGAAGAGCAAAAGAACAATGCGCATATAATAGAATTTTTAGGTGCCACGGCCGTTATAGATTTTATAAATAAACCTGATCAGTCTTTCAAATCTAAAGATCGTCCAGATTATTTAGATTTTGGCATTAAAAAGGATGACCAGCTAGTAGATAGTAGTTTTTTCTTTGATAATACACGTAATAAAATAATACAGCCATTAACGCTGTTTACCTATGCTATGAAAGTGTATTTGGAAAAAATACCACAATACAAAGACGAAGCCTTTTATAAAAATCTCAATTTGAGTAAGGATTTAAATAACAGCACATTTTATCAAAACCTTACTTCTTTTTTTAAAGATCATTATAAATCGTGGTTAAAAGAAATGATAGATAATGAAAGAAAATTCCAGCCCTTTAATGTTGACGATGATTTGAATGGTTTAGTAAGAGCAAGGCCTATAGAAGTTAAAAAGATACTTGGTGTTACCAGAGATCCTGGGATCAATGATTCTTTGCTTAAAACCAAGCTTGGAAAAGATGAAGATACATTGAAAAAAACTATAACAAATAATGAAGAGAGGTTTTTGAAACTTCTATTCCAGATAGCTACAGAATGTTTTACTAAATTGGAATCTTTGCCTTCAATGGTATAAATTTTAAAATAATTATGGCACCATATATTTTCAGAAAGTACACCGGATATAATCCAAACGAAATTAAATGCTGGAGCCCCAGCAGTGTTATTGATACAAATAGTTTCAACATTGAAGATATTGTAGCTACAAGAGGCGCATCAAAAGCAGGCACTTCAATTCCTTCTCCATTGGGTCGTCTTGAATTATTTGATACTGCATTTCATATTGTTGCCACCGACCAGAGAAACAATCTTGTTGGGAAAACAATATATCACCAGTTAGTTTCTGATTGTCTGGACGTAATGCAGTTAATGTTCAATACAAAAAATTCGGAAATTGGTATTGGAAATAGAATTTGGTTTAAGGAGTGGAAAATCAGAGATAATATTGACAAATTAAAATCAAAAGGGGAAGCACACCCTCATTATTTGCTCGGAAAATCTTACGAGCAAATATTTTTTGATAGAATTAATAATAGCTATACCAATACGGAAAGCATTTTTTTGATTTATTATGAAAATAAATTGCTTGGAGGAACATCTCCATTAACCTTATTTTTTACTACACCAAATTGGGCAAGATATATCAGCGACGGATTAATAGCCAATATTCCACGTAGTATAGATGGTGATGTGTTTTTCGATGATGATTATAGAGCTTTAATTGATCGGGAAGAATCATTTGTAAAATATGTATACAAATTGTTTCTGCAAAACCGGCAAGCTTTTAACAATTGTGATGGATTAAGGAAATATATCAATAAGTCAATAGATACCAGGTATCCACAATGGAGAAATCAGTTTCCTGAGTATAACAATGTAAATTTTGCTGAAGATGAAACAAGTTTAATGGATAGAGATTATAATAAAATAAAAACCAATATTGATGGCAAATATTTAACTGTTAATGGAATATATTTTTATAATGAGCAACAAGGGCGAGTAACAAATACTATTCAAAATAATAGTGATTTTATTATTAGGGCATCTGAAACAAAATATGCAAGACAATTTGATGATAAAGGTACTTTGGTTGACATAAATCAACCTCTCGTATTGCTCGATGGCATGAACTTACCTGGGGATTATATGGATAGAAATGCACCGTGGGATTCTAATACGAGAGTAAAAGATTTTTATCATCGAGCTATCCCACTCTATGAAAGAAAACTACCTCAAGGTAATTCTTTAACAGTGACATATCCTTTTGTTACTACAGACGATTTTCTTGAAGATATCCTGATAGAAATGCCATATAAAATTAATAGCTCGAAATTTTATACTGGTTTCAGGGGCGATTTTAAATACTTACTTCCTATAAAAAAGGAATACTTTAATTTTTTCAAAAAAGAAGACCTTGATAATAATTTATTAATCGAGATTGATGAAACAAAAGTAACAGTTACACTAAAGATACCTATAAAAAACAAAAGAGGTATAAGGGAAATTCCATTCGTAAAAACTTATGATAAAAGCAAGGGCAAAGTTATAGAGTGCAAAGCAGGCTTAGGTATTTATCCATTTTACCAAGTAACTGATGCGGAGATTAACAGTTATACTATTCTATTAGCTGAACGCTTCGGACAAATCAGGTTTGAATCATTGTCTTTCTTCTCATTTAAAAACCCTTCTTTTCCAGAGAACTCTTTAGCCCACAAACGAATAGATCGCTCAACACCTTCAGATATTGAATCTGGAGATTCTCTTACAACTTCTAAGTTTTTCCTAGTAGACAAAGCTTTTGATTTTATTGAATTAGCTTATACCGGAGACAACGAAAACAAATTATCAGGCCTTATTATACCTAATTTCATTAATAGAAAATTCAACAATGAAAATCTTGTAAAAGCATTCACATTTGCCATAGATTTTGGCACCTCCAATACACATGTTGCATATATGGAAAACGGGGGGGCTATACCTAAACCATTTACTATCGAAGAATCTGATCAACAGATGGTTTTGTTGAATGCTCCAGGCACAGAAAATGACTTGAGTAAATACTCAAACTATGGTCAATTCCCCTTCATTGGTAGCACTATCAAAAGAGAATTTATACCCGCGCTAATTTCCAATAGCGATTCTACTATTTCTTTCCCATTTAAAACTGCATCGAGCGAAATAGCGGCCTTCAGTAATATTGAAAAATCTAACGTGCATCTGTTCAGCCATATTAATATTGGATATTATATAGATCAGGAAGAAAAAAAAGCCGACGGATCTATTCCAACCAACATCATTTATACCACTAATCTTAAGTGGCTTTTGGAAAATAATAATGATGATACGAATAAAAGTAGGGTAAAATTTTTCCTGAAACAATTACTTATTCAGATAAAAGCTAAATGCGTCATCAATTCAGGAAAGCTAAGCCAGTTAAATCTTGTTTGGTCTGTACCCTTAAGTATGGAGCGGGGAAACAGAACAACTTTAAAAAATATACTACAGGAAGCATTTAATGAAGTATTTATTAATTCGGGAGCAAAGATCATCAGTCAACCAATTCCCGAATCAATAGCTCCATACTTCTTTTTAACTCGTTCAGAAGATGGAATTAAGGATACTGCGAACGTAATTAATGTAGATATTGGAGGTGGTACTACTGATGTTATGATGTTTATGGAATCTACAGGTAACCGATCCGATAAATACCTAACAACTTCATTCCGCTTTGCCGGTGGAGATATATGGGGAAGTGGTTTCAAAAGCAGATTAAAAGATAATGGTTTTATAAAAAATTATTTTAAGTATCAAAAAGCGAACAGTATAAGTCCAAAAGAAAATGAGTACTTAAATAAAATAAAAGATGATGGAAATTTAAGTTCTGACGACTTGATAAGTATGTTGTTTAAATACAATGACAAATTCAGATTTACTGATTCTATCACAATTGGCAATCCTAAAATGGCGCTTATACTGTACCTACATTATAGTGCTATTGTTTATCATATTGTTCAGATCCTGGAAATAAAGAAATACCCGTTGCCAAGATATCTTTCGTTTACAGGTAAAGGAAGTCAATACATAAAATTAATTTGTGGAGGCGATGAGGCTGAATTAATTGCTTTCACTAAACTACTGTTCAAGGCTTATACCAAACTGGATGTTCAAAAGGCCTTTACAATAAACTTAAATAAAAATCCGAAAGAGATCACAGCGAATGGCGCAGTACTTTATTCGTTATCATCTGATGATGAAAAAGCAAAGTACGAAAGTGTTAAAGAATTTGTTCACCCTGGTTTTAATCCATCCAATGATCAGGAACTTTTGAACACATTGTTGAAAGCTGAAAACCAGGAGTTTTTTGTTTCAAATACTTTATCTATTGATAGTCCTTTAAATATTGGGGTACTTAATAATCTGAATATTTTTTTACAAAAGACATTAAGTGATAGAGCTATTATAGATTTCCTTTCCGACTTTAAAATCAAAAATGTGAAACCAGCCCTATCATCTCTTTTATGGAACGGAGATATTTTTAATGGAGAAGGGCATATTTACGATAGCTACAGGAAAGTGCTCAATGAATTGCATAAACAAGACCCTGAAAATCAATTACCTGAAACGTTATTTTTCTTTGCTTTGAAGGATGCATTATACTGTTTATCGAAAGAAATTATGGACACCAATACAACTGCGTAAAATGAAAAAAATAGCTGCTATAATTTTATTTTTCAGTTCTTTTTTTAGCTGTTTCGCTCAGGAAAAAATAACTAATGTTAAGAAACCAAAACAAGACGTTAGTATAAAAAATCAGGTTGAACATGCTCGATTTGAAATAATTGTTGCCACTATTGAATTCTTATCTTTAGATAAAAAAATATATGCTGACGTAAAGGATAAACATTTTTATGAAAAAAAAGATCAAACTCTTGAAGAGAAATATCAAGATTTAAGGAACTTTTCAAAAAATATGGTCAATGTTGACAAATTGCTAATAACACCATATAAGGATATTCCATTAAATTATTCAGATCCTAAAAACAGCTTGAATAAGTTCATTACAGACATAACGACAGAGATAACGACAGATAAATCAACTGATAACGACGCTACAAAACCTAAAAAAGCTAACAGGAAAATCGACCTCTCCAAAGAATACGATATCTACATTAGAAAATTAGAATCAATAGTTGCTAAAGTTAGCTTTTCTAAAGAATTAAACACCGATAGCTCTCTTGTTGCAATGCCTGTAGTTGGTAAACCTCAGACTACAACTATATCATCAACCACAATTTCATCAAATGTAGATGATAATAAACCCGATTCTAATAGTAATAAATCAGATCCGGACGATAATGATTCTAAATTACCGTCGAAGGGGAATAAAATGCCATTTATTTTAAATATTATATTTTTTATATTTTCTTTTGTGTTTCTAGGTTTGTACGTTAAAGTGAATAGAAATAAAAAAGATTTAGAATCGTCTTCTAAGAAGGCCAGTGAAATAAAAAACGTGGAAATTCAAAGAAGAAATCAACAAGCTTCTGAACTGAGAGCAGAGCTTGAGGAAACAAGGAAAAAACTAGACGATGCTAATATCACAATAGATAGACTTAATGCAGAGCTAGATAAATCAAAAATAACTCAAAAACCACATCAGTCTTTCCATACATCCTATCAAACAGAACCACTTGTCAACAATCAAAACGCATATAAACCATCTCCGCAGCAATCTACTACGATTATAAAATATGCAATATATGCCGACCAAGGAGATGGGTTCTCTTCTGGTGAATTACATGATAATGAAAGTAATGACACTGTGTTTGAAATCAAAATCAAATCGCCCAATTCAGCCGAATTCAAAATTTCAAGTAATGTACAAGCACAAAAATCGGCATTAATTGACCCATCTTCCTTTTTGAATAAAACCTGCGAATATGATGGCAGCCCTTCCAGAAACACTATAATAAAGACCAATACCCCCGGGGAATTAAAATTGCAAGGAAATAAATGGCTTATCATCACTCCCGCAAAAATTAGTTTTACGTAGAAAAATTAAATCTTAATTTTTTATCAATGTCCCAATCATTAGACCTAGAGACGTTTAAAAAAAGGTTACATGATCTTTTGATTGACAAGGATGGTAACATTGATAATGACGATCTCAATTATCTTAAACAGGAAGCAAAAGTATTAGGTTTAGATGAAAGGCAAATAAATAGACTACTTCAGACCGTTGATGGTACAATTAATTGGGATCATATTCATAAACAAAAGGAACAAGATATATTAAAG
>Ga0206839_1051_pt1 | contig 31074 bp, 30 predicted proteins | sample Alteio_BWOrgCont_27_FD_152883 | JGI IMG/M metagenome (GOLD analysis project Ga0206839, IMG submission 152883) | Enriched cells from forest soil in Barre Woods Harvard Forest LTER site, Petersham, Massachusetts, United States -... | ecosystem: Environmental > Terrestrial > Soil > Temperate forest >... | reverse complement strand
GGAATCCGCTCTGTCAACTTAAGCCTTGACACCCTCGACAGAAGCCGTTTTTTTGCTATCACACGCAGGGATGAACTACCGCAGGTGATGGATACCTTTAATCAATTACTGCTGCATGGACTGAATATAAAGCTTAATGCAGTGGTAATGGAAGGCCGCAATACGGAAGATATCATTCCACTAGTAAGCCTGGCAAAAAATTTACCCATAACGGTCCGTTTTATAGAAGAAATGCCTTTTAATGGCAGCGGCACTTACTACCCTGCCCTGCAATGGGATCATGCACGGATATTAGAGACAATAAAAGGCAGTTTCCCCAATATTGAAAAAATCCCTGATCCGCGATTTTCAACATCTTATAACTACCAGGTTCCGGGACATAAAGGCAGTATAGGGATCATTGCGGCATATACCCGTTCGTTCTGCGGCACTTGCAACCGGCTACGGATAACACCGCAAGGCATGCTTAAAACATGCCTTTATGATGGTGGTGTACTTAATATAAAAGATATGATACGAAATGGCTACAACGACGCTGATGTAGTTGCAACAATGATGAATGCAATAAATCACAGGGCTGTAAACGGATGGGTAGCTGAGAGTAATAGCATACATGAATCAATGTCAAGCATTGGGGGATAATGGTTTCATATGGTAACAGTACAAGAGGCGGAACAAATAATACTCCACCACTGCAAAAACTATGGCAGGGAACTCATCCCTTTTGAGCTATCCCAAGGCAGATTACTGGCAGAAAATATAGAAGCAGACAGAGATTTACCACCCTGTAACAGGGCCACTATGGATGGCATAGCTATCTGTTATGCTGCTTTGGAAAAAGGCCAACACCTATTTAAGATCAAAATGACAGTAGCGGCCGGTGATGAACCGGAAGAAACAGGAGATGATGAATGCGTGGAAATAATGACGGGTGCTGCGTTACCTGATTCCACAGATACAGTGATCCGGTACGAAGATCTTGAAATAAATAATGGCATGGCAGCTTTAATGACGAATACAATAAACAAAGGGCAAAACGTTCACAAAAAAGGAAAAGATAAAAAACAGGGAGATATAGTAGCTGCAGCCCGTCAAATAGTAGATGCAACCATAATCAGCATGGCAGCTTCCGCAGGCCAAAGCATGTTGCCGGTTGCGCGGCTGCCAAAAACGGTGATTATTTCAACAGGTAATGAACTGGTCCCTGTAACCGCGCATCCTACACCCAGCCAGGTAAGAAGTTCTAATAACTATATTATTGATGCCGCATTGCAACAGTATTCGCTCCGGTCAGACAGTATTCATATACCCGACGACCTGGATACCACACAGGAGCAGATCAGTAAATGCCTGGATCAATACGATGTTCTCATATTAACGGGAGGGGTTTCGATGGGCAAATTCGATTATGTGCCGCAAGTTTTGGCAATGCTGCATGTGGACTGTTTGTTTCATAAAGTAAAACAACGCCCCGGTAAACCTTTCTGGTTTGGGAAGCATCCAAATGGTGCATTGATTTTTGCTTTTCCCGGCAACCCGGTTTCTGCTTTTTTATGCCTGCACCGGTATTTTATTCCCTGGTTAACAGCTTCGCTTGCTGCTCCTTACCATTATGAAGAGAAAAAATTATATGCAATACTTGGTAACGACATTACTTTTGCTGCACCGTTGCAATACTTCATGCAGGTAAAAGTAAATGTCAATGAGCTGGGACAACTGGTAGCAATACCTGTTGAAGGTAATGGATCAGGGGACTTCGCCAATCTGCTCGATAGCAATGCATTTATGGAGTTGCCATTGAAAAAAAACAATTTTACAAAAGGAGAAGTGTATCGTATATGGCCCTTTAAAACAATAGTGTAATAATAATGAACAACTTTACCCATTTAGACGAAAAAGGACGTCCGGCTATGGTAGATGTCAGTGAAAAGGCAGTGACGCTACGCACAGCTACCGCAAGAAGCATTGTTGTGATGCCCGCTGAGGTGATGGACAAATTTGCAGACGGCGATATACAATCAAAAAAAGGGTCTGTATTCCAGACAGCGATCATAGCTGGTATTATGGCTGCTAAAAGAACGGGGGAACTGATACCACTCTGCCACCCTTTAGGACTTGACAATTGTAAGATAAACATCCATGTAAGTGAACAGAAAGAAGTGGTAATAGACTGCACCGCAAGCATCACAGCAAAAACGGGTATAGAGCTGGAAGCACTGGTAGGCGCAAGTATTGCCGCACTTACGGTGTATGACATGTGTAAGGCTATGAGCCATGATATAGTAATAAAAGAAACAAAGCTGATAGAAAAAACAGGTGGTAAGCGTAACTTCAAAAGAACATAATAATAGTGCATCTCCTTTATACGGGCTGGTACTCGCGGGAGGAAAGAGTATCCGCATGGGCCATGATAAAGGCATCATACATTGGCATGGTCAGGAACAACGTTACTACGCAGCTGATTTACTCCTGCAGTTATGCACAGATGTATTTATTTCGTGCAGACCTGAACAACAAAACGAAATTGTCCCTGCTTATAAAACTCTTCCTGATAATTATACAGGCTCCGGCCCTATCGTTGGCATTTTATCTGCATTCAAAATGAAACCGAATGTGGCATGGCTCGTAATTGCCTGCGACCTGCCTTTGATCGATATCGAAACACTTCAGTTTTTAATACAGCACAGGGACCCATATGCTATAGCCACCACCTTTGAAAGTCCATATGATGGCTTGCCAGAGCCATTGATCACTATTTGGGAACCAAGTGCCGACAGTGTGTTGCAGTCTCATTTATCCGAAAACTTTACCTGCCCACGAAAAGCATTGATCAGGAATAAAGAAAAAGTGAACATACTTAAAGCACCCAATCCGGACGCACTGATAAATGCCAATACTCCGGATGATGCCAGGAAAGTAAAAGAATTATTATCTGGTGGTGACTAGGGGTGAGCTGCTACCCATACATCGCCATCTTCAAACACTTCTTTCTTCCATATAGGAACAGTTTTCTTCAGCGTATCTATTACATACCTGCACGCATCGAAAGCAGCATCCCTATGCGCGGCAGATACTGCTATGACAACAGGTACCTCCCCTACTTGCAGGATACCTTCCCGATGATGGATCAGTATTTTTTGAACCGGCCATTTCACCATTACTTCGTCAGCAATCCTGCCCATCTGTTGTAGCGCCATTTTTTCGTAAGCCTCAAATTCAAGACGTATTACCTGCTTGCCTTTTGTTGTATTTCTTACTGTACCTATGAATACATCGATCCCGCCACATTCCGGAGACATAACCCAATTAATGCACCCCATTATATCAATACTTTCACTCATGATTTGTATCTCTGTCATACCAAAAAATTTATCCTCCGCTTACCGGGGGTATTATGGCTACTTCATCACCCCAATATATGGTATCAGATAGTGAAGCATACTCACTGTTAATCGAAAGCATAAAAGACGATAATTGCCCCAGCGCAGGAAAACGTTGTGAAAGATGTAATTTTAAATCCCCAATTGTTGCATTATCTGCTACATCCAGCTCCACTAAATTACTTCCCAGTATTTCTTTAGCAATCCCAAATGCCAATATCTTTATAACCATGCGATTGTATCTTCCAGAATAAAATTAGCAATTTTAACCGGCAGTATATATTTTATTTTTAAACCATTTATATCACTTTTTTTCTTTAAATTGCAGGTAAATACTCAAAGTCATGAAAAGAATATTATTCCTGTTATTATTTCTGCCTTTTTCCGGAAAGTCGCAGACCATTACAACCATAGCAGGCGATAATTTAAGAACTTATACAGGCGATGGTGGTCCGGCTACTGCTGCAAGTATAGGACTTCCTATCGGAATTGTAATTGACACTGCCGGGAATATTTATTTTTCTGCTGATGAAATTAATATTATCCGCAAAATAGATCCTGCCGGTATCATTACCCCATTTGCCGGAATTGCCGCTGGTGGATATAGCGGAGATGGAGGCCCTGCATCTGTTGCAAAATTTTCCTCGCCTCAAGGTCTTTGCTTTGATAAATATGGCAATATGTACGTTGTAGATGGCGATAATACGGTAGTGCGAAAAATAAATACAGCCGGTATTGTTTCAACGATTGCGGGAAATGGTACTGCAGGCTTTAAAGGCGATAATGGACCGGCCACTAATGCAGAATTCGAAAATCCCGTAGACGTAAAGGTAGATACAGCAGGCAATGTTTATATTTCTGATTTCGGAAATGCGAATATCCGTAAAGTGGACAAATCAGGTATCATCACAACTATCGCGGGTAATGGTACCAGCGGTTATACCGGGGATGGAGGACCTGCTACAGCAGCAGAATTAAACTGGCCTGCAGGCCTTGCATTTGACAGCTTGGGCAATTTATATTTTGCAGACTATAGCAATGATGTTATCCGAATGATAAAAAATGACACTGTATATACAGTTGTCGGAACTACACCTGGAGGCTTTTCCGGAGACGGCGGGCCTGCCACAGCCGCCCAGCTATGGGGGCCATGGGGAATAGCATTTGACAAGTCATGGAATCTCTTTATTGTAGAAACATTTAATAACCGCATCCGGGAAGTAACTGCAGCCGGTATTGTTCATACCGTTGCCGGCAATGGCTACGGCTCCACAACATGGAGCGGTGCATATGCGGGGGACGGCGGCCCTGCAACAAATGCAGAATTATATTGGCCGGCTTTTGTGGCTACAGGCGCTGCCGGTAGTTTTTATATTACCGATGAAAGCAATAAAGTGATCCGGAAAGTAGATACTGTTCACCCAAAAAGCTCACTGGACGTGCAACAGGTTGCTAACAATACGAACAATTTTCTTATCCTGCCTGATCCCAATAATGGAACATTTACTATAAAAGGCTCATTAAGCACCATTAATGATCAGCAGGTATCTATAGAAGCCAGGAATATGATTGGCCAGACCGTGTACCAAAGCCAGGTGTTTGCACAAAGGGGAACAATTAATACACTTATAGTATTAAATGAGAATTTACCACCCGGCATGTATGTGCTCAATATAAAATCTGCTGCTGAAAATCACGTGCTCTCATTTATAAAGAATAATTAAAAAATTTATTGGCCATTATTCCTTAATAAACTGAGCCATTTTATCGCCATCCTTGTTCAAAAACAATTGTGTTCAAAAGGAGTATTTTTCTGCATGAGGAAAAGTTTTGTTGTTAATATTGTTTAATTTTATCCGGCAAGTTTGAATATTGTTTTTTTTATCGACTAAAAAACATATTCAGATAATTGCAAGCGGGTTTAATTGAGAATTTTTTAGCGAAATCATTTTCTATGAAAAATAAATTGCTATTTGCGTGTGCTATCTTACTGCTTACCACACAGGTCTATGCAGGCAGGTACTCATGTATGTATAAAAGCAGCAAAGCAGGCGCTGCAAAGAGTACCTTAGCTGATCCCGGAGAAGATGATTATGATATTAAATACCTTAAATTCAACCTGCATGTTACAGATACATCCGTTTACCTCTGGGGAGATGTAACGACCACAGCGCAAGTAGTAGCCTCTCCTATGGGCAATTACCTGTTTGAGCTGGATACACTGATGGTTATTGACTCTGCTAAAGTAAATGGGGTACTGCACCCGGTTACCAACGTAGGTAATTTACGCCAAATAACATTGCCTTCGGCAATACCCAATGGTTCTTATTTCAGCGCGCAGATATTCTATCATGGGGTACCGCCTCCCGGCAGTGGTTTTTTCAATGGCCTAACACTTGGAAAATCCAGTTTGGGCACACATATGCTATATACCGTAAGCGATCCGTGGGTAGCTATGGTATGGTGGCCTGCAAAACAATCCTGCGATGACAAAATAGATTCTGTAGATATGTTTGTAACCGTACCACGTGGCGTGGTAGACGGGAGCAATGGCGTGCTTGTAAATGTAGATACCACTACCACACCTGGTTACAGCCAATATCACTGGCAAACGCACTACCCTATTGATTACTACCTTATTTCTATAGCAGTGGCTAGGTATGCGGAATATAAATCTTACCTGCATTTTACAGGCAGCACTGATTCCATGCTTATTCAGAATTTCTTTATAGATACAGCAACATTTAATCCTGCTTATAAAGCTAACTTCGACAGCCTTGGCCAGATCATTGATTATTATTCGTCCATGTTTGGCAGGTATCCTTTCTGGAAAGAAAAATATGGCGTATGCTATACTGATCTGCCCGGTGGTATGGAACACCAGACCATGACCACTATAGGCGTGCCCAACACCTATATCATAGCACATGAATTGATGCATCAATGGTTTGGCGACAATGTCACTTATGCCACATGGGGCGAAATGTGGCTGAGCGAAGGTTTCGCATGTTTCGCCGAACAATTATTCCTCGACCATTTCTGGGGATCCAGTGCCGCTAAGGCGCACAGGCTGATGTACCTGGGCAGTGTGCTGACCGCCCCTTGCGGCATGGAATATGTAAATGACACTACAACATCTGACAGCCTCTTTTACCAGCCCACTGTATACTATAAAGGGCAAGGCATATTAACTATGCTGCGCTACCTGGCCCCTGCTGACAGCCTGTTTTTCCAGGCACTGCGTACATACCAGCAGACCTATGCTTTAGGTGTTGCCAGTATCGCAGATCTAAACGCCATCATAAATTCAGTGTACGGCTTCAATCTCGATGACTTCTTCAATCAGTGGATATATGGCCGTGGGTTCCCTCTATATAAAATTACCTGGGACCAGGCTGGCAGCACTGTATTTGTGAAGTTGGTGCAAAACACTTCCTGCCCATCTTATTCCGCTCACTTCAACACCCCGGTAGAATTGCAACTACATTCCGCCACACAGGATACTATTGTATGGGCATATAATACCATCGACACACAGGTATTTACCTTTAACTGGACAGGCGCAGCATCATCTGTGATAGTGAACCCGGACGCACTGACCTTATGCAGAGTGGTTGGCCTTGTAAAACAAGACACTACCCTACACTCATTATTTGTCAGCAGTCAAATACCAGCGCCGCCAATAAAAATATTCCCTAACCCATCGAAAAATTTCTGGCAGATAGACCAACTACCTGAAAATCTCCTTCTGGTACTTACTGATATCAACGGGCGGAACCTCTGGCAGGGCGAAAGCACAAAAGGTACCACCTTGATTCCCGGAGATAGCCTGCCCGCAGGTAATTATTTACTGAAATTAAGTAATGGAGATAGTATAAAACTGGTGCATTGGTAATAATGTCTCAATTGCTGAATGTCTGAATAGCTCAATGCTAAAAATTTATGAATTCTGCTAAATCACTGTTATGAAACGCTTTAGTACCTTACTGTTATTTGTGCTGTTCTCATCTACCGGCTACACACAGCAATACCTTTTCTACCTGCATGGCGCTATCGTGGAAGATCAGGGGGCTAATGCTGTTTCTCCACAGTTTGGCAAGTATGAATATGATAATATAGTCAGCACTTTTCGCAAAGAAAAATTCATTGTGATCAGCGAGGTAAGAGCAAGAAATACCGACCCTGAAACCTATGCACACAAAGTAGTAACCCAAATCGACAGCCTGATAAAAAGGGGTGTGAAACCAGGCAATATAACCGTTATTGGTGCATCTAAAGGTTGCCTCATCGCTATTTATGTATCCTCTTTCCTGAAAAATAAAGATGTTAACTTCGTCTTTCTCGCCGGCTGTTTCAGCAGCCTTTCCGCTGGTGAATCAGGCATCAATTTCTGCGGCAATATTTTATCTGTTTATGAAAACAGTGACGATATAGGCCGCTCCTGCGCGGAACTCAAAAAAAGGTCAACACTTACTATTCCACATTATAAAGAAATAGAACTGCATACCGGCCTCCACCATGGCTTTATCTACAAGCCTTTAAAGGAGTGGGTGGAACCTGCCATAAAATGGGCGCATAATGATTATGAATAGTTGAAGTTGTGTACTTACAGCACAATTATCGTTTTCCATCCTGCTACTTGCTGTTGTTATCGTGAGCCTATAACGCTTGGACGTTTCTCCTGAATCTCTTTTGACTTCATCAATTATTAATTTATTAACAAATGATGATGATAAAATATGGAAATATTTTTAGTTTAGCGTCCTAAAACACTCACTATGTCTACAAACAAAACTTTATTACTCACGGCTATTATTGCTATTTTTTTATGCTCGTGCAGCAACAGGCATTATTATCTCGTAGCACTGCAACATGCACAAAATCCGACTCCCGATAAGGTATATGATAAGCTGACCGAAATAAGTCATTCAAATGATCAACTGATCTGGAAAACTATTAATGGTAAGCAATATGTGCTGGTTGCCACATGGACAGCAGATACCCCAGCGTATAACAAAATAGGCAAGTATGACAGCAGTAATGGCCTATGGGCTTACAATACAAAAGACCATAAAATATGGGTGACTTTAGATCCTTATCTAAAAGAAGAACCCTACAAAAATATGAGCGATAAGAAACTGGATATGCGGTTGAAACAGTTAATTGGCCTGCCGCCGACATCTGTATATAACTACTTTCTGGAAGTATGGGTAAGGCCGGAAGATGTGGTGCGTCCCTGCTTTGACCCGGCAACAAATACCAACGTATGTGAATTCACACCCTCTGAAAAAGATAAGCTGAATATTACTTACTCTTATTGGCTGTACCAGTACCTGTATAATTCGTATTCAAACCCAGATAGGATGAAACGGTATCCCTTCTCGCACCTTGGTTATACTTATGATTGGAATCATAAAAACAGAAGCCATGTGGGCCTAAGCGAATTTGTGATAGACAGCTACAAAGATGTGTACGTGAACAGAGTTTATACCACGCGACAGTACTTCAATAACTAAAACACTTTAGCAGCTAATTCATTGTAGAGCATTTTTATAAGGCCATCTGCAAGGCCTATTTTAGGCACATATATTTCATCTGCCAGTGCCCAGCGCATAATAGAGATATATACCTGCAGGGCAGGCACTATCACGTCTGCCCGGTCGTCGCGGAATTGATAAAGATGTTTCCGCTCTTCCAGCGGGGTGTAGCTAAGTTCCTTATAATAATCCTTCAGTAAATCAAGAGGAAGCGGCCTGCCTTCTTTCCGCTTCGATATGGAAAATATCTTATTGATATTGCCACCTGTGCCTATTGCTTCCAGTGGCTGGTAGCCACGTGCATAGGTTTTTATGTACCATTTCATATGCTCCCATTGTTCATCAGTCACCTTGTTATGGAGCATACGTATAGTACCTATATTGAAAGACTCTTTGAAAATAGTATGGTTCTGGGAAAACAGCGTGATCTCCGTGCTCCCGCCTCCCACATCAATGTACAGGTATGATTTGTTGTCACTAAGTTTTTCTGCTATATGCGTTTCATAAATGATATTGGCTTCTTCCTGCCCTGTAATGATGCTTACTTTCAGCCCGGTTTCTGTTAATATCTCTTCCAGTATTTTGCTGCCGTTAGAAGCATCGCGCATGGCCGAGGTAGCACATGCTTTGTATGCTGTTACTTCATAGATGTTCATCAGCAGCTTATAGGCCTTCAGTGTCTCCATCAGTTTCTTCTTTTTCCCATCAGAAACGAAGCCATTGTCAAATACATCAAAGCCCAGGCGCAGGGGAATGCGTAACAAGGTGAGCTTAGTGAAATCAACGGAACCATCTTTATATAAAGAGGCTTCTGATATCAATAACCGGGCAGCGTTAGAGCCAATATCAATAGCCGCAAGTATCAATGCTTATAGTGTTTATTTCGCAAATATTTATAAATAGCCTCCTGGGAGCGCACATAGGGTTTATCATCTTCTTTCCGCACGTAATTATTATTTTGATCGTTATCTAAGATACGCCCTTTTACGTTCTCCGAAAGCTGGATATTTAAAATGTCTACCAGTTCATCACGGATACTCTTGTCATATATTGGGCAGGCTGCTTCCACCCGGTGATCCAGGTTCCTGATCATCCAGTCAGCAGATGATATAAACACCATCGGATCATTATTATTCCCAAAAACCAATACACGGGCATGCTCCAGGTATTCATCAATGATACTGATAGCAGTAATATGGTCTTTAAATGATTTTTGCTCTGTATACGCGCAGCATATACCGCGTATCACCATTTGTATATCCACACCGGCCTTGGCTGCGGCATATAATTTTTCAATCAGTACCGTATCTACAAGGCTGTTCAGCTTTACAATAACAGAAGCAGGTTTTTTCCTTTTTGCTATCCTTATTTCTTTATCTATAAGCGATAACATCACTTTGCGCATGCTTACCGGTGATATTGGTAATATCTTGCAATTCCTGAGATTTGCTTGTTTTTTTACCGGGTTTTCAATGAAATCAAATACCCTGTTTACATCCGCGATAATTTTCCGGTCTGTGGTAAGCAGGCAGTGATCGCCATAATAGCGGGCGGTATTCTCATTGAGATTACCGGTAGAGACAAAGGCATATTGTTTTGTACGGTTAAACTCTCTCTTTTTTATCACGCACATTTTGGCATGCACTTTCATATCATGAATACCAAGAACTACTTTTACACCTTCCTCTTCCAGTTGCTCTTTCCACCGCATATTCGCTTCTTCGTCAAACCTTGCCCTCAATTCCAGCACCACAGTCACTTCCTTACCATTACGCACGGCATTTATCAGGGCATTGATGATCTTTGAGTTTTTCGCAAGCCGGTAACAGGTAATGCGTATGCTTTGCACAAATGGGTCAATAGCCGCTTCACGCAGCATATCTATTATGGAATCGAATGAGTGGTAAGGCAGATGCAACATCACATCTCTCTTCTCCAGTATGTCCATAATGCGGCATGGCTGCTGCAATAAGGGGTGAACAAAAGGGTGTTGTCGTGGCGCTAGATCATTAAATATAGAAGCCGGGAAATCAATAAAGTCTTTAAAATTATGGATTCTGCCACCTGGTATTAGATTGTCTTTTTTGGTAAGCCCCAGCCTCCTGGTTAAATAATTCAATAAAGAAGGGTCAATTTGTCGGTCATAAACAAATCGCGTGGCGCGACCATGCTTGCGGTCTTTCAATCCTTTTTCCAGTTGCACAATGATATTCGTGTTCACATCATTATCTATTTCCAGCTCTGCATCCCTGGTCACTTTGATAATATAACCAAGAAAACGGTCAAACCCGAAGGGAGCAAAGAGCATTGGAAGATTGAACCTGATAATATCTTCCAGCAATATAATATCTGTCTGGCCTTCCTCCGATGGCAGCGTCACAAAACGGGGCAGCACCTTAGTAGGTATCTCTATTAATGCATACCGCTGCACCATAGACTCTTTAGTGCTGCCCAAAACGCATGCAAGATAAATAGATTTATCCCGAAGCAGGGGTATATGAGGGATTGTCTCGATCATTAAGGGAATGATCTGCGTCCGTATTTTCTCTTCAAAAAGCTTTACTACAAACTCCTTTTGATGTTTTGACAGTTGCTTTTCATTCTTAATAAATATATGTTTCCTTTCCAGTTCGGTAATGATATCTGAAAAAGTCATATCAAACTCAGACTGTTGGGTCATTACAGTCTGCTGTATCTTCCTCAATATCTTATCCGGGTTGGCTTCCAGGTGCATTTTAGCCGCCTTACCCAGTGTCACCATTTTATTGAGTGCTGCCACTCTTACACGAAAAAACTCATCCAGGTTGTTCGAGAAAATGCCTAAAAAGCGTAAACGGTCGTGAATATGATTGGCGGAGTCATTAGCTTCCTGTAGCACCCGCGCATTAAAAGCCAGCCAGCTTATATCTCTGATAATGGTTTGCTTATTCGATTTTACCATGAAAATTAATAATGGCTAAAAATACTTTAAAATAAACCTGTAAAAAGGAGTTTACAATTTCTTAATACGGTCAATAATAGATGTGGTGGAATATCCATCCACAAATGGTATGATCTCTACTGCCCCCCCGATGCTTTTCACAAATTCTGCGCCCACAATTTGTGAAATTGTATAGTCGCCACCTTTTACCAGCACATCCGGTTTTACGAGTTTTATTAATGTTTCAGGGGTATCTTCGTCAAACAGGCAAACTGCATCCACACACAGCAATGAAGCAGCCTGGAATGCCCTGTCCTCCTCATTCGTTACGGGGCGTTCAGGCCCTTTCAGCCTTTTTACGGAGCTATCTGTGTTCAGACCCAGCACAAGCACATTGCCAAAATCAGCTGCTTTTGCCAGCAGGTCCAGGTGCCCATGATGCAGAATATCAAAACATCCGTTTGTAAATACTATTCTTTTACCTGAAGCTCGCCATACGTTGCACTCGCGCACCAGCGCCTCCCGGCTATATATTTTGTGCTGTATCCATTGCAATTTTTGCATCTCTTCTCCGGTTATATGCATGAATCGATAAAAGGGATATTACCCCAAGAATTATAATCAGCACAGTTTGAACAGCCCATGCTATCCATCCGAAAGCCTGTGCAGGAATATCAGCAATATTATAGACAACAAGTATCTGCGCTACCAGCAATGTGTACATGCCAATTCCTCCCGGAGTTATGATAAGCCCCACACTACCATATACCAGCACTATTAGTGAGGTAATAGGTGGCAAATGGTGGGTAGCTGGCAGGCTTTTCAACCCGATATATATTTGCATTACATACATAAACCACATAAGTACAGTATAGCCCAAAAACTGCCATCTCTTCTTCATGCGAAGAATGGAAAGAATACCATGACTCATTTCTTTCAGGACTTGGCCAAACTTTGTTTCTCTATTCCTTCTGTATATGATTACTAAGGCAATAAACAACATGATACCCACTATCAGCATTATAAACAACGCTTCTTTGTTCTGCTCAATTTTTTGAGACAGCAGGTTCATTTTGTCTGATACGTAATTGCTGATGATATTTATCTGGACAAGAAATGATAAAACAGCGATTGTCAAAAGACATATAATATCAAAAGCCCTTTCGGCGACAATAGTGCCAATCATTTTGTGCGCAGGCATTTTTTCATACTTAGCCAGCACGGTACACTTGGCCACTTCACCGGCACGCGGCAATGCAAGATTGGCAAGATACCCGATCATTACCGCAAACATTGTGTTTGTCACCGTAGGGTGCATAGACATTGTTTCCAGTAAATACCGCCAGCGAAGCGCCCTGAAAAGATGAGAAAGAAATCCGGCAATAAAAATGGGAATCAAATACCAGGCATCAATGCTTTTCATTGCACCAATCAGCTCAGAAGTTTGCTGATCAGTAAGCTCATGCAACATATGGTAAACAACCCATATCCCCAGCCCGAGAAAAATTATATATTGTAATATTGTCAGGATGGCTTTCTTCATAACCTATAAAGATACAAATCGAAACGACAAATTAATTCCTGCGTTTCGTGGATTATAAAGTATTGTCCTCTTTTGGGAAAATTATAACAGGCTTATTTTTTTTCGCTGCTTCAAATTCCATGATCGCATAAGACACAATGATCACGGTATCTCCTACTGATATTTTTCTTGCAGCCGGGCCATTCATACAGATCATGCCAGAGCCTCTTGTACCCTTAATCACATAGGTTTCTAGCCGCTCGCCGCTATCTATACTGAGCACATGAACCTTTTCATTTTCGATTAAATTAGCTGCATCCATTAGGTTTTCATCAATGGTAATACTGCCTATATAATTCAGGTTAGCTTCAGTGATCTTTACCCTATGAATTTTAGATTTTAATACTTCTATCTGCATAGCGGCGCAAAGGTACATGTTTAGTTGATTAGTTTATATCAAAACACTGATACTAAACAAGAAAATAGTAATGTAATGGTCACATAGATTGATAAATTTATACGCTATATTTACCTTAAAATTTTTAGTTATGCAAATGAATATTTACCTGTATTTCAATGGCAATTGCGAAGAAGCCATGAATTTTTACAAAGAAGCGCTGGGCGGAAATATTGTATCCATGATGCGCTATGCTGATGCACCAATGCCATCTGATGAAGATTACAAAAGCAAAATAATGCATGGAGTGATGCAGGCAGCAGGCAGCACACTTATGTTCTCTGACAGCAATAAGAATCACGATGCCGTAACAGGAAATAACTTTTCTGTTTCTCTTGGCTTTAGCTCTGACGATGAAATCACCAATACCTTCAATGCTATATCTGCAGGTGGAAAAATAACGATGCCCTTACAGGATACCTTCTGGGGAGCTAAGTTTGGCATGTGCTGTGATAAATTTGGCATTAACTGGATGTTCAATTTCGATAAGCCAAAAGCATAAGAGCCTCATTCGCAACGGGTGAAGTATATGATACAAAACAAAAGAGCCGCTAATATCACTTAGCGGCTCTTTATAATAAAAATTATATCTATTGAATTAAAACAGTAGCATCCCCGGCTCCGGTGTAACTTACTGTAGCATATGTCATTGTTAGCGGTATAGCCGCCGAACATGTAACGCATAAAGTTCCCGAATAAACTGGAAACCCTGAAGGACATACACCACTACCAACATTTGTAGAAGTAGGACAACTAGGCATATTTACCATAAATTCATTCCAAACTACCGTAGCAGGATTAGGGGCAGGGATTGTGTTCCATGTTACCATAGTAGCGTCAAATGGCCCTATTGAAGAGCCGGGGTTTATAATATAAGGGCCGGTATTGTTTGTTGACGGACACCCTCCCACTTGAATTACTACTATTGCAACACAGGCACTCTTGTTAGTAATGGTAAATGTTGGATTGTAAGCTGAAGCTTTTAAACCTAAAAGCGACAGAAAAACTACTGAAGCGGCAAGCAAAATTTTCTTTTTCATAGTAGATTTGTTTTTAGTGAATAATAAAGTTATATAATTTATATGAAAGATATCAATAAATTGAAAATAAAAAACAAAAAAGAAGAAGCGCTATGAGAACGAATGCCTTATAGAATGAAATTCCGAACATTGCTATTAACCCTTGCTGTTGTCATTGATCATCTTCCTTAAAAAAATGTCCCAGCCTCCCCTACCCACACCAAATTCCTGCAGCAGGATATCATCTATCGAGGTATAAGACATAATATGTTTCAAACCTTCAATTCCATTCCTGTGATAAGCGTCAAGGCAAAGCATACCTACTATAGTGCCGTAGGGATTGGTATAATTATCCATGTAATAAAAATCATCCAGTTTATCCAGGTTTATTTCCTTGTGTTGTTGCAAATACTGGTCCAGGCGTTTTATGTGCCAGTATAATTCGTGCCCCATGCTGCCGCCATAGAAGACCGCAAGCCCTTCTTTTAATGGTGATCGTGGATAAAGGCGATTGAGATATACATGAACTACTTCGTGAAAATAATTCTCACCCCATCCGCCACAGTATACAACATTATCTATGTCATCAGACATCCCGCTTGGCTTACTCCGGTTGCCCATAGCCACCGTAAAATCGAAACCTCTGAAATGTTCCAGTTCTTCTTTTGTATCCGCGAAATAATAACGGATGTGAATAGGCGCTACACCCCATTCTTTCTCCAGGTCTGAGATGCGGCTGATGAGTAGCTGCGCCTTCTTTTTGTCAAAATGATGGTAGGCTGGGTAATGATAAGTAATATTACCTACCTCTTCTGTTTTCCAGTCATTCCCGGCAAGCCGCTGTGGACTGATGAAATGTAACGTATTATTCCTATCCGCTTCTATATAATGATTGGTAATTGACATTACGGCTATTTTGCCTGTTGAATCACACCTTCCAAATAGAGTTTTTATATGCACATATCCGTTTTCAGGCTTGGCATATAAGATGGTAGGCTTGCCAATAATATAAGTGGGTGCTTCGGTATTAATGCCATATACCAATTGATCAGGACGCTTGAATTCTTTGCAATCTTCCTCACCCCAGTAATTACTATAGTCAGGCAAATGAATCCTGGTAAATTCACCGAAATACTTGCTGATAAAATCTACTGCTTTTGTCAGCTCTGTATCAGCAGGATCTACCGGGTTGTTTACAGGGATCTGCGCGTGGCAAAATTGAAAAGTGAATACTGCGAATAAACAAGCATAAAATTTGATCATCACACTCCTATTATCCCGCAATATAGAAGAAATATTAAAAAAATTAGGGCCAGAGATAAAAAGGAAATAAACACAGGGACAAATAGCGTGAATATTCTATTTTTGTCTAACTTATACCGATAAGCTCTGCGATGTATTTCAATTAATTTCCTGTAATTAAATAGTTATGAAAAAATTTATTTGTTTACGGTATGTTCATTTTGTCTGCTTATTCGCATGCTTGTTTGCTCCATTCTATACATCCGCACAAAAAAATATTACAGTTCTTAAAAATAATTTACAACAGGCAAATAATGATTCCACAGCTCTTAATGCTTATAACGCAATCTTCCTGCATTACGAATATTCGAACCCTGATTCGGATATATACTATATGAAGCAGGGCGTTGCCCTTTTTACCGCGCATAAATATTTACGTGGCATTGCTGAGATGCTTTCCAACCTCGGAGGGGCATATTCTACCCAGGGTATGCTGGACATTGCTTTAAAAACGGATAGCGAGGCTTTGAAAATATACAATGAAACGAATAACAAGCGCGGAATTGCAAATGCACATGATATTTTAGGCGTTATTGAAGGCAGAAAAAGTAACTACTCTGAAGCTACCCGCCACTTTTTCATTGCTTTAAAAATATATGAAGACATAAATGATACCGATGCCATTGCAGATACTTATGTGAAGCTGGGCACTGCAAACGAGATGATAAACAATTTTGACAAAGCGCTTGAATATTATAACAAAGGGCTGCTCCTGCTAAAAAATAAGCCGGTAACTGATATTGTTATCTTCCTGAATAATAACATCGGCTCTGTTTATGTAAATAAGAAAGATTACGCTGATGCCGTGAAATATTTGCAAAAGGCCCTGGAAGAAAGTGCACAACCGGCATACATGCAAATCCGGCTGTTGCCATTAGAAAATATGGGAGATGTTTATGCAAAAATGGGCAATCTAAAGGAGGCACTGAGCTATACCCGCCAGGCATTATCCATAGCTGAAAATGAAAATTTACCGGAAGATAAAGCCCGGATATTAATAACTATTGCAGACCTGACACGTAAAAACAATCCTGAAAAAGCAATTGAGCTGCTGGACACTGCAATGCTTACTGCGCAAAGGATTGGGGAAAAGAGCATACAAGTGGATGTATTAAACAGCATGCTGGACATTTATAAAGAAAAGGGAAATTATAAGCAGGCTTTTTCCCTGTTGCAGCAGCAGAAAAACTTATCAGATAGTATCTTAAGTGTGGACAAGACACGCACTATAGCAAACCTGGAAGCTTTATATGACTTCGACAAATTAAACTTCAAAATACAGGAGCTTGCCTCGTCTGAACAAAAACAAAAACAAACTAAAAATACAATAGCAGCCGTTGCCCTCCTGCTGACTATATTTTTATTTGTCCTCGCTTTCTTTTTTTGGAAAACAAAAGTGCTGAACGCAAAACTTTACGAACGTGAACTGAGACTCCAAAAATCAAGCATGGTGAAAAATAAATTAATCTCCATTATTGCCCACGACCTCACAGGGTCTATACGTTTTATGCCGACGGCATTGAGACTTTGCAGGGATAAATCAATACCAACAGAAGAAAAGAATTCACTTTTACTACAGGTAGAGCTAAATGCCATTGCATCATACCAAACACTGCAAAATATGCTGGATTGGGGCAAGGCCCAGATCCAGGGAATAATACTAAATCAATCAAACTTTAATGTAAACGAAGTATCAGCAGAAGTATTGCAGTTTACCAATATAGCCGCAAGCAATAAACAAATTACTATTCATAACGGCATTGCTCCGGAAACAGAAGTCTTTGCGGATGTAAATCATTTCAAATTTATTTTCAGAAACCTATTGTCAAATGCTATAAAATATACTAACAAAAACGGAGAAATTGTAATCACTGCTGAAAAAGAGAAAGATATTCCGTACATCATATTTTCAATACAAGACAATGGAATTGGGATCAGCGATGATAAGAAACGGAAAATTTTTGATCCCTACGGAACAACCACGATCGGGACAGACAATGAAAAAGGAAATGGAATCGGGCTTAACCTTTGCAAAGAATTCTTAATAGAAAATGGCGGTGACATTTGGATGGAAAGTGAACCCAATAAAGGTTCCATATTTTACTTCTCACTAAAAAGCAGGCAATAATTTTGGCGCAGTAATAATATATTATTTGCTATCAATACACTACTCAAGTTTTTTGGGAATATCTATATTCGCACTTAAGTTATACACTGCTGCCATCTCTATTATTTGCACCATGTTTGACAGGCCGGTTTTCTCAAATATCCTGTTTTTAAATGTTGATACTGTACTATGCCCCAGGTTCAGCGCAGTAGCAATATCCTTGGTTTTATATCCATTTAGTAAATAATATAGAATTTCTAATTCTCTTGGTGTCAATGAAGAAAATGGATTATTATTTGTCGTATTCTTGGAATCATAAGGAATAGCTTCATCATGGACGAATTTGCTTATGTAGTTGATTGTCTCCTCCTCACCCGCAGATTTATTAAGATAATGATGTATATCATATCTCCTAAAGGCTTCCGCATAAATCTCGCGTAGCTGCATTGAAAAAATCATAATTTTTATATCGGGATATAATTTCCTGATTGTCGGTACAATTTCGAGAGAAGTGCCGTCGGAAAAAATAATATCTAATATAAGGTGGCTGCATTTCCCTTTTTTTAATTCATTCATTAATCCATTGCAGCTATCCGCCTCATAAACATTTTTGCAGCTTAACCGGTTCATTAGCAATAGCCTTATCCCCTGCCTGATCATACTGTGATCATCTGCAATAATGATATATGGTCTCATGAAGCAATAAAACTACTAAAAAAATTAATTTCCCATACGCATGCAAACATATATATATAGAACTTAGTCTACAGACCAATGATGAATTTAGGGATAGTATTGCATATAAATATTATAGACCAATGCTACGAAAGATAACTATCCTTGGTTTGATAATGCTCCTTCCGCATTACCTGAAAGCACAAATAATACCCTGGGAAGGGAGTACCTTAAACTATCGGCTGATCGGTTTTTCTTTTCCATCCGTAAAGGACGCAACTAATAATTATACACTTGAAATTGCAGCAGGCAATTACTATTCTGAAGATTCTTTCAGGAAAAACATCATTATAACAGAACATCCCGCAACGAATAAAATAATTACCGAGGTTCCGGAATTTGGCAAAGGATATACCTGGCGGGTAGTTTATGGTAACAATAAACCGTTAAAAGCAAAAAATACATTGTATCATTTCAGTACCGGAACAACAAAAGAAGTAGATACAACCTTATTTCGTTTAAGGATCATAAACCATACGGAAAAGTATAAAGACGCGCTGGTATTTTCTGATGGCAATAAAGTGCTCTATGATATGAATGGAAAACCAGTATGGTATCTTCCTTTGATGAACAAATCATTTCCTGAAAATCCTTGTACTCAGGACATGAAACTCTCTGCCCAGGGAAGCATCACGTTTCTAATGGGGCCCGATGCTTATGACATAAACTATAATGGTGATATTTTATGGGAAGGACCCGGTAATGCGAAAGCGAGCGGAAATGACATTGAGAACTATCATCATGAATTCACGAAACTTGGCAATGGACACTATATGATATTCGGGAATGAGCTGATGCTATGCAGGATACCTACCTCACCAGATGATAACTTACCCATTGTTTTTAACGATACCATCAAATCAGACAGCATTAAAGCCCATTATATTAAAATGCCTTTCGGAACCATAATAGAATATGATGAGCAAGGTAATACCATATGGTCATGGAAATCTTCAAAATACTTCCAGGAGTCTGATCTTGTTAACTACAGGCCTGCGAGCGGCGCTCCAATTATTGATTTACATGAAAATGCATTTTTCTTTGATGAAAAGGATAGTATCATCTACCTGAGTTTTAAAAATATAAGCCGGATTGTGAAAATTAAGTATCCTGAAGGGACGATAATAGATGCTTATGGCGAAAAATACGAAAAAAATCACCCTGCATCAGGCAACAACTTATATTGTCACCAGCACGCCTGCAAGCGTTCAGCGGCAACAGGTTGCGTGTTCCTGTTTAACAATAATGGCTGCAATCCGGGAATGCCTCCAAAAATAAAAAAGTTTAAGGAGTCTGCTTCGGCACATGAGCCTCTTAAAAAAATATGGGAATACGAGTGCACCATCGAAGGGAATTATCCTAAAGGTGCACCTTCAGGTGGAAACGTTATGGAGTTAAAAGATCAATCTTTGTTTGTGAGCATGGGTGGCTTTTACAGTAAAATGTTTATTGTTACCGACGACAAAAAAGAAGTATGGAGTGCAATACCGGAACATTGGATACCCAGTCAAACGTGGACACCCGTTATGGAATACAGGGCTAGTATCATTGAAAACAGGGAAGATCTGGAACGCCTGATATGGAATGCTGAAACTAATAGTGCGACACTCGCAGAAGAAAATAAAATAAGAAATAGCCGGGAATTGAGCAGTGTCAGGCATTCCCAACCATAATATTGCGGTTTTCCATTCTTCACTTCTTTATTATTTCATAAAATAATATATTGCCTTTAAGATACTGCCTTTATAAAGTCAGTTCTTTGATGTTAAATAAGGTTAAATACACCATCATGTATTGCTTTGCATAATATATTTGTTGCAGAAACGTTAGTAAATAAGCAAAAACCATGGGGGTAAAAAAAAATAAACTGAAATGGATAAAGGGGCTGATGCTATTCAGCCAGGTATTGCTATTACTGTTTACTGCCCAATGGCTCGTGAGCCAATATAATGACCAGCGATCACAGCTAAAACAAAACCTCACTGCACTTTTTGCCAATGTGCAGCAGCGAATATCTGATTCTCTTTATCTCAACCAGGTTATTGATACTTCCTCTCATAAAGCTATTGTTTTAAATACAGCAGAACTGCCATCTGATGGCCGGAACAATAAAAAAGTATCGCTCTCTCCGCAAGGCCTGCATAAGATTTTAAGCGGGGCCAGTATCTCAAAGACAGAAGAAAAGAAATTGTTCAATATCGATACAACCGTTTTCGATAAGATATTTACCAGCGTGATGAAGCAAAACGGCTGGGATTTCCGCTCAGAATGGATCAATAGCAACGATAGCGGATCAAGAGCCAGCAAAGCAATTTTCATCCAAAGCAATTTTTTCACCAATGCAAATGGCGTAGCGGTCTATAATTACTGGTGGTACCTGCTTGAAAAATTATTGCCGCAGCTATGTTTTGTTTTTATCTTGTTATTTATCACCGGCGCTGCATTCTTTATGGCATTCAGAAGCCTGAAAGCACAAATAAAGCTGGGCGATATGAAAGATGATTTCATAGGCAATATGTCGCATGAACTGAAAACTCCTATTGCTACCGTAAAAGTAGCCCTTGAAGCGCTCAATAACTTTAATGTAATAGAAGATGCAAAACTGAGCAGGGAATACCTGGGTATGGCCGCTTCTGAAATGGACCGGCTGGAACTGCTGGCTACGAGGGTGCTCAATACCTCCTTGCTTGAAAAAGGTAAATTGTACCTGCAGCGTGAACACAACGACCTGGAAAAGCTGGTGGAAGATGTATTACAGACCATGCAGTTGCGCCTCGCCCAGCACAATGCGAAGGTATTGTTTGAAACGAGTGGAACAGCTTTCCTCGTACCCGTGGATAAACTGCATACACAAGGCGTGTTGATCAACCTGATAGACAATAGCCTGAAATATGGCATAGCGCCTGTACATATCAATATACGCCTTACTGAAAATTCAGGCGCAGTGCAACTGACACTTTCTGATAATGGACCCGGCATTCCTGAAGAATACCGTGAAAAAGTGTTTGAAAAATTCTTCCGTGTGCCCACCGGTAACCGCCATAATACACAGGGGTATGGGCTTGGACTGAGCTATGCTGCACAGGTAATGCGCCAGCACAATGGAGCTATTAATGTAAATAACATTGCTGGCGGCGGATGCATGTTCACACTAACATTTTAACTGCTTTCAATTAAGTCACCATCTAAATTATTTCCCTCATAGGGGTTAAGGGTATGAAAAAAAAGGTACTCTACATTGAAGATGAATCCTACCTGGCTAAAATAGTAAAGGATACGCTGGAGCTGAAGGGATATGAAGTATTGCATAAAAAAGACGGAGTGCGTATCATGGAATCTGTAACCAGCTTTGCACCTGATATATGCCTGCTTGATGTAATGCTGCCCCATATAGACGGCTTTACGCTTGCCAATCATATCCGCAATATAAACCCTAATCTTCCCATTATTTTTCTGACAGCGAGAACGCAGACTGATGATCTGGTAAAAGGGTTTTCTTCCGGGGGTACGGATTACCTTAAAAAACCATTCAGCATGGAAGAGCTCCTTGTGCGGATGGAAAATCAATTGAAAATAATGAACCGGGATGCGTCTGTAATACAATCGCTGCCTGATGAAATTGCGCTGAAACAATATAAATTTTATCCCGGCAAATTTGAATTGCATACCCTTTCGGAAATAATAAAACTCTCTAACCGGGAATCGCAGATACTGGGCATGCTATGCGCACATACTAATGGAACTGTAGACAGGCGCGAATTACTCAATATTGTATGGGGCAACGACTCCTTCTTTAACTCCCGCAACCTGGATGTATATATCCGGAAATTAAGAGGCTATTTTGCCGGGGCTGAAGGAATAGAAATAGTGACGCTGAAAGGAAAAGGATACCATTTTGTAGTATCATAAAATCCGTAAGAGTAACCCTTAATCCATATCTTTTCTTTGTAAAGCCACATTTTACAGTTCATTTTCAGGAAAATACCGGAAATGGTTTATAAATAATTGAAAATAATTTGGATACTTGCCCTCTTTAATTAAATTTGTCTCATTAAATCACTAAAAAAAAGAATCGTGGCGTACGAAAACAAGAATTTTGGAGATAACCGGGGTGACAATCGCGGAGATAACCGTAATGAAAGTTTGTTTAGCAAACGAATTAAAGCAGGTAAAAGAAGGACTTATTTTTTTGATGTTCGTTCTACTCGCGGGAACGATTATTTCATAACAATCACAGAAAGCAAAAAGCGCTTTGATGATAATGGTTATGACCGTCATAAAATGTTTCTGTACAAGGAAGATTTCAACAAATTTCTTGTAGGACTAACAGAAACTATCAATTATGTGAAAACAGACCTGATGCCAGGTTTCGATTTTGACGCATTCAACCACGACCAGGAAAATGAAGAAGGAGTAGCAGTTATGGCTTCCTCAGAAGTTGCTGATGTTGCAGAAGTGAATGAAGTATCAGCAGTGTCTGAAGTATCAGGGATTAACGATGCAGGCAACGTTGACGACTGGAAAATATAACACGCAGATCTCAATAAATATATTTTAACCTTCACAAACAGTGTGGAGGTTTTTTCATTTGAGGTATCGTGTTATTTACGGGTTATAGCTACTTTTAAATACCTCGCTGTTGCGATGGTTTTTGAATATAGAAGGTCAAATGAAGATAGCCTTATTTGTGAAAGTGGAGACATGGTGCGTTTTTTTACTGTTTCAATGGCGTTTAAATATTTATGGAGACAAACTTCCATACTAAACTCTGACACTGCCAGCATGCGGGCTGCATGCTCCCTCGTATTTACAGGTATAGCCGCTATTTTAATTATTTTACTCACAGCGTCTTCTATATCACCAATGGCATACACACCCAGGCAATCAGCAGCAAGAGGATGATACTCGTAGTCTTCTATGCCACTTACCCGGGTACCTACCATACCACAGCCTGCTGCAAAGGCCTCCATCATAGCTATAGGGGTGCCTTCAAAATCAGAGGTGAGCACCAATATATCTGACTCAGACAAATACCGGGATACTTCCTTCTGAGAAAGCCAGCCTGAAAAAGTAATATGTTCCTGTAAGCTATATTCCTTAACCTTGTTTTCCAGTGGAATTTTTGCATTGCCATCGCCTATAACATTGAGGTGAAAGGCTATATTCTTTTCTGCCAGCAAAACGCATATCTTCACAAGGTCTCCAGTCCTTTTCTGGTAATCACTCACCCTGCCTGCATATACTAACTGCAATACATTGCCACGGATTGTATTGACAGAAATATCCGGCAGATTTATCCCGCAGGGAATTGTATATACTTTTGCCGGGTCCAGGTCTGCGATTTTTTCTTTTACCGTTTTACTCACTCTCCCGGATACGCAGGCCAGCACATCTATCTTACCGGAATAACGCTCCGCCTGTTTATAATAATACGCTTCATCAGCATGAAGCACTCCAATTAGAGGATATGAATCAAACAAAGCAGTTGCAGCCTCCCAAATTGAATTGTCATCAGCAAGGATTATGGGGGTGCCTGGCGGCACCTTAATTAATAGTTTCTTATAAATGTAGGTACGGTATTCAGGTGTGCCGAACTCAAATTCATACCCTACATCTATTTTTAAGATTTGGACAGTATTCCTTTCTTTTCCCAATAATTGCAATAATGTTTCCCGCCCAGCTCCCGATACAAATTCTTTTACCGGTGCAACAGTGACAAAGTATACTTCATCTCCGCTCCTGGATAGTGCTATAGCTGCATCTGCCATCCATCTCGTTACCCCACCTCTGTGGTACGGGTGGCATAAAAATGCAATTCTTTTCTGCTCAGCCATTTAATCTTTAGTGTGTCTCAAAATTATAATTAAAACAGTATAATGGCTTGTTATTTCACTGTAATAATGAAGAACAGGATGTAAAAATATTTTGCCATATTTGCACTATTAATAGCATAAAGATGAAAAAAACAACCGTTATCAGTCCAGGATCAGTGGTAGTTAGAAATGATAATAAGTTTATGATAAGCCCTATAGGTGATGAAATAGTGATGATGAGTATGGAAAACGGTAATTATATTGGTATTAATAGTGTAGGAGCCAGTATATGGGAAAAACTGGAACAACCGACCCCGGTGAATGAATTAGTCAATTATTTGGTAGTTATATATGACATTCACAAAGATGAATGTGAACAAAAAACTATAAAATACCTATATGATATGCTCGATGCAGAGATGCTTACTGTAATTTCTTAAAAATTTGATTTTTCTTAATGTACGTCCAAAAACTAAATATGACCCAAAAGGGCCATATTTAAAAAAATATTTTTTTAGTTTACTGTAAATTTAAAATCTAGTTGTAAATGAACTCTAATTAGCTTTGTGTACCAGTATCAGAGCTGGTAGATCCACCGCCGAGTGTATCATTCTTCACTGAAAGAATAGTAATTTGAGGATCAGACCATATTTTCTTAGTACTTTGAGCAGTAGCAGTAGCAGTCTCTAAATTTTGCATGATTAGTGAATGTTTTTGATGATGAATTCGGCGCTATAAAGGTACAATAAAAATCTTGAAACTTCCAAAACTCATTTTGTATTTTTTATAATACTGAAATAAAAAATAGATGCAAATTATTGAATGTTAATTTCTTAATGAATAGTGATTTGCTTGCAGCCATTCCAAAAAAAGACAACACATAATGCCCTGTATCACCCGTATACCCGCTATTTCAGATAGTTTTGTCATTCCCGCTGCTGGCCTTAAACTATTCATAGCCGTCATCATTCTTTCCTTATCAAGATAGCTCCAGACAAAATTATATTTTTCTGAAATAACAATACCTTCTATATATTTTTTATTACTTATAATCCGACTTATATAATCAGGAGCATATGGTAATTTGTCTTGCCGGATTTGAATCTCCGGAGGTAAGATTCCCGCCATTGCCCTGCGCATAAGGCTTCGCCTTATGCCATCTGCGCGAAACTGCTGAACAGGTACATCCAGCATGAACTCCATTATATTTTTATCAAACATAGGTATTGCAGAGCCCATGTTATATGCCCCATCCCTGTTTGCAAACAAACCCATCAATCTACCCATTCTTCCTGACGCCATGTAATTAATCATATAATTCACCTGGTCAGTTTTATTCCGGTAAGAAATCTCTTGTTTATATTTCTGAAACAAGGCATCGTTCAATGTCGTTTGATGCTGCCAGTTTATCTTGTTTTTATGCAATAACGGGGCAACGGCATGGTATAATCCCGTATAAGCAACTACATCTGTTTTTAATAATTCAATAATTGATTTTTCTTCCTTTTTTCGTGATTGAGAAAATATTTTTAGTGCATCTCCCAGGTTCAATTGCCGAAGCAAACTGTAAATGGCAGGGTTTCCCTTCCACGATACGAAAAAATCTCCCCCAAAACCGGAATACAATAATCTTATCCCTTTTTGCTCGGCAGCGGCATTTATCGCCTGGTCCATATAAAAAAATGGATTGGGCAAAGATTCTTCTATTTCGAAAACCTTTTCGAGATTGCTGAAAGTGCCGGTATCCGGAGGCTCCACATAATGTTGTTCCAGGTTCTTTATATGTTTCCCAACAATCTCAATATAATACCGCTCATCTTTTTCTACCCCTTTATGATTTTCAGGTAAAACGGAGGAAAACGCAGACAAAGTTTTATTTTTCTTTTCAAGGATTTTGCCGGCGATACATGCTATAGACGATGAATCCAGCCCGCCGCTGAGGGTTATGCCAACTGGCAAATCTGTGCGTAACCTGTTCTGCACAGCTTTGATCAGTAATTCCTGCAAACATAATGCCCAGTCTTCATTTTTTGTAAACCGATATTTACTCAATTGCCGGGGCTGCCAGTATTGCTCTATTTTAATACCTCCCGGCCCTGAAATGAGCTTATTGCCACCACACAATGCAAATATCTCCTTATTGTATGTATGGACAGGATTGGATTGCCGGTAAAAATATTCTATTAAAGTATCCTCATTAAATACATTGGATGTTTTCTTTACAGCTACAATACCTTTTAGTTCACTTGAAAAAATGAATTGTCCCGGTATATTATAATAGTATAATGGCCTTGCCCCAATAGGATCAACAGCGCAAAACAGTTGTTTTGCCTGCTTATCCCAGATGGCAAAAGCGAAATCTCCTTCTAAATAGTCCAGGCAACTTTCGCCCCATTTCTTATAGGCTGCTAATATTAACAGCGAATCAGGATAGGTAGTCTGTAGTTGCCTTTCAATATTTAAATGCGCGAAAAGATGTTCCCGGTTATCTATACGTGCATCAGTAGTAACTACAAGATTATCTTCTTCAAATGGGAGCTTTTCAAACCGTTGTTCCGGCGTAATGATTAATTGATGATGACCGAGCAGCTCCTGTTCCGTATACCATACTCCTTTTCCATCCACAGCACGATGCAGGAGCGCCCCCTGCATTTTAGGAATATCTTCCTCCAGTTTATCTCCCTTCCTGTTGATGATTCCGAAAATAGCACTCATAATTTATCCTTTAGGAATATTAACTGCCAAACTTGCTCATCACGGTATATTGTTCTATAACCGGACCTCCGGTAACAACCATATCCCCTGCTTTCAGCCACGAATGGGCACGCAGTTTATTTGCCTGGTCTTTAAAAACACCCAGGTATAAAGTACCTTTGATCCCACGTTTTTTCAGCATGACTTTCCCCGCTATGGCTTGCTCAAAACACTTGGTTCTCCAGGGTGAATACCTACTTCCTCTTAAGATTGCTACCTGTATATTTTTTAAAACAGCCTTATTGCCATCCGAATCATCGGTCGGTACTTCCTCATTCACTCTCCCCAATAATGGCGCTATTCTCTTAAAAGGAAGCAGTATTAACATGGCTCGTGCAAATGCCAGCAACAGCCATGCTTCTGTAAACAAGAAATATTCCTTTGAGGATAATTGCTTCATCATCATTTATCTTTCCACAACCCTTATATACAATTTTGTCAATTCATCTGTCGACAATGCAACTATAACACAAATAACCGGCATTGCAAGATAAAACATACGTTCCATAGAGCCTGATAGCAACATCTGCAGGAGCACGGACGCAATGAAATAAACCAGGTACTTATCGAGCGAGGCTAATAATTGCTTATCCCATGCCGGGTTTACCAATAAAACAAAGACGGGCGCAGCCACCCACCAGCCTGTATTCATAATTATTTTAAACAGTGTATAAATACTGAATAGCTTCTTCAGGTTTGGAAAGATGCCAGAAAAAAGACCGAGATCAGTCCTGAAATCCATATTCATATCGCCCATCGTATATATATCGTATATATACCTGAATCCAAAAAATAAAACTGCTGAAATGGAAAAATAAAGCAACATTCGTCCTTTACCCAAATGACTAAAAAAGAAAATAAGCGGTGCTATGAATATAAACGACTCCTTTGCAAAAGGCCCGATGAAAATAGCCCATACCAGCATACTGGTGTTTTTTAGCTTAATCCCCAGCAATGTCCATGCAACAATGACACAAAAGAAAGAATCCACTAATGGGAAAGCAACCATATAAATAGTGTACCTGCAAGTAAGCATCACCAGTATGCCTATAATGGAGGAGAGTTTACTAGCCCCAAATGCCCGGCAATAACGATAAATAAGCAAGCCGAAATAAGCTGTAAGCACCATATTTATCACCAGGAAACTAAAAGACAACGAATAATTACCGGTAAAATAAGAGGGGCTTATATGCCCGAAAATGCGTCCGAACAGAAAATTTATTGCTGCGGCAGTAAATGGGATGAGCACCCGGTAACGCCTTACCAGGTTTTGATGAAAATCAAAATGTGCTAAACCAAGATAAGTGGCACAGTCCGGAAAACGCGATAGGTCATATTGAAAAAGGGTAGCTACCGCAGGGCCGGTAAGCACTGCTATGCAAAACATAAACACAAGCAGATGTTCCTTTAATAATATGTTTTTTAATCCTTGCACTATTATTATTTTTTACATTTCGTAAATATAGCATATAATCTTCTACTAAAACAGAGACTCTAATTGCTGCACCAATTGCTGCACAGTTCCGTTTAGCGGCCTGCTTACTTCATATATGATTGCATTGTTGCTTAAAGCTGCAATCGTTTTGAAATGGAGGGTACGTAAATGGGGATTAGTTATCAGGTATTTACGGTAGGCCTGCTTTTCCAATTGTTGAAAGGCTTCTATGCCTGAAAGACGCTTGCAACTCACCACATCCATTTCATGAGACGATCTTAAAATAAATATTTTATCTATAGGATATGGCTCTGTAAGAAAAATGTCATAAAAAAAGTATCCGTATTTTTCTGCGTCTGGTTTTACCTTGAATGATCTGTCGCTGAATGACTCGTCAGCGAGCTTAGAAATAGCATCATCCCAGAGCTTCACCATAGGATAAGATGCAACTCCCATAATATTTTGCCCGTTTGCAGGATCTTCCCGCAATACGCAAACATCATCTGTAAATATCCGGTATCCTTTTGAGACAAGGTGCGCCAGCGTTGTAGACTTTCCGGCACCGGAATCTCCTGTAAATAGAATCAGCCGGCCATTTTTTATAATCCCTGAAGCATGAAGCGGCATTAATCCTCGTTGCAGCATTACTACCGCCATTACTGTAGCGAGTAAATATATCCGGATGTTACGTCCTTCCATACCTGGATAGGGTTCTATATGTACTTCCTTTCCTTCTTTTACATAATATTTACATACGTTTTTTATATCCAGGTAGTATTCCTGCTCATTAATAATGTATTCAACATCATTTTGAGCCGTGTATTGTTCCAGCAATGCATCTGGGATATTTCCTATCGTAATCGTCACGTCTTCATGATCAAATGAGGCAGGCAACAGCTCAGGGAATTCAATCTCTGAAGCTATATATAACCCAAACCCCCAATAATGATGCATACACATGCTATTTGAGTGCAATAGTATAAAATATGGTGTAGATTACCGACTTTTGAAACACGGGTATCAGCCATTGATGAAAAAAGGAATAGATTTTAAATATTTTCGTAAAGATTTATTTCGTTCCGTATTGCTTATCTGGCAGGCGGGTAAAGGCATGGCTATAATAAATACTGCCCTTCAGTTTATACAAGCCATCCTTCCTATTATATCTCTGTATTATATCAAATTATTAGTGGAGCTGGTAACACAAAGCCACAAAATCACTTTTGATACTATTTTGCCTACCATCATTGCATTTTGTATAGTGCAGTTTTTAATAGCTGTCACAACCCAGTTTGCCTCTTATATCAATACCCTGCAACAACAAAAAATTACAGATTATGTATCAGGCCTGGTATTGAACAAGGCTGTAAATGTGGGTATGGAATACTATGAAAATCCTGATTATCACGATAGCCTGCACCTTGCGCAACAGCAATCCCAATACCGCATCCCCCAATTGGTAACCAATATAAACTTATTCCTGCTCAATAGTCTCACACTTATTTTCCTGGTTTGCTTTTTCTTTACGCTACAATGGTTTTATGCTTTACTGTTTGTGCTGCTGTCTATTCCATTAGCTGCGATCAAATGGTATTATAGCTACCGCCTCTACTGGCTGGAGCGGAAGTTTGTACCGGTAGAACGGGAAGCGAACTACTTACATGAGATACTCACGGGTGCCAATTATGCAAAAGAAGTACGGGCGTTTGGATTTGCAGCTTCATTTATCCGTAAATTCCAGAATATCCGCTCCACGATCTATACCGGGAAGAAAAAATTACAGGTAAAATTGAATACCTATAGCCTGTTCGCGCAGGCTATAGAGGTGATTGTGATGGTAATCATTTTCATCATGCTGGCTAAAAACGCATGGATGGGAGAGATAACTATAGGTGTGTTTGTTATTTATATACAGGGATTTCAGCGGTTGCAAAATGCATCTAAAAACTTCCTGCAATCCTTTATCCAGATCTTTCAACAACGCTTGTTTTTAAAAGACCTTTTCCTGTTCTTTGACATTGAGTCAAATGAGTTCCCATCTGCTACCCCCTTTCCTCCCATATCTAAAGGATTAACGCTTAAAAATGTATCCT
>Ga0206839_1050_pt1 | contig 31355 bp, 38 predicted proteins | sample Alteio_BWOrgCont_27_FD_152883 | JGI IMG/M metagenome (GOLD analysis project Ga0206839, IMG submission 152883) | Enriched cells from forest soil in Barre Woods Harvard Forest LTER site, Petersham, Massachusetts, United States -... | ecosystem: Environmental > Terrestrial > Soil > Temperate forest >... | reverse complement strand
ACCCTTCAAGGCGCTGGCACACTTGCCGCTTGGGATGACTGCGCATATTCTCTATACCGCCATTGACTCTAAAATCCCCGCGACGCTTTCCTCCACCGTCATCCATTTTATCCGCAAGGATATCGGCTTTAACGGGCTTCTGATGTCGGATGATATTTCGATGAAAGCGCTTAAGGGAAATTTAAGTGATCTTACCCGCCAGAGCCTTGAAGCCGGTTGCGATGTAGTGCTGCACTGTAACGGGAAAATGGATGAAATGCAGGCAATGGCAAAAGCGCTGATACCACTTGAAGGCAAAGCAGAGCGCCGGTTTGAACGGGCACTTGCCAAACTGATACGCCCTGCCAAATATGATTATGCCATGGCGGAGAAGCTGGTAGACAGTGAAGTGTGAGTTTTTATGGAACATTTCTTCGCCACATCCGCTTTCATCATTCCGCTTATCATTGCCATCACCATGCATGAAGCCGCGCATGGTTTTGTTGCCAATCTGCTCGGCGATAACACGGCGAAGCTTGCAGGGTGAGTTTCGACCCTATAAAGCATGTAGAATTATTCGGCACTATCATTTTTCCCGGCTTTCTCCTGCTGACCGGCTCGCCCTTCGTATTCGGCTGGGCAAAGCCGGTACCGGTTAATTTCAGCAAGCTCAGAAAACCCCGCCGCGATACGGTGCTTGTGGCACTTGCAGGCCCCGGCACCAATATCCTCCTTGCCTTTTTAAGCGCACTTGCGCTCAATATCGCCGCCTTCGTCTCACCCGAAAAAGCGCCGTGGACGTTTATGAATCTCTATAATTCCGTGACGGTCAATGTTGTGATTGCGGTGTTCAACATGCTGCCGGTACTGCCTTTAGATGGCGGGCGGGTGCTTGGCTCGCTGCTTCCACGCAGCCTTGCGAAATCTTATGCCCGAAGCGAGCGTTTTGGCATGGTCATCATCCTGCTGCTCTTTATGCTCCCGGCTTTCCTGCATGACGCCAGCCTGATGCACTTCAACCCCAGCTATTACCTGATTTACCTTCCCGCCGACTTTTTACGCGATATCATCCTGCACGCGGCAGGAATTGGCGATTCGCAGTAGTTTTAATCATTTCCCTTAATAAAATATTAATAAATTCATTATATTCTATTAATAATAATTATGTAGAAGGTTATCGTTAATGCCCTTTTTTGATCAGAAAGAAGTCTCCCATTCCTATTACATTAACCTTGAACGCTCTAAGGATCGTAATGCAACATTTGAAGATCAGGCAAGAAGGCTGGGATTTGAATTAGGATCTGCAGAAGGGCAAATGACACGCGTGCCCGGTGCAGATGGTTATCAGTTACTGGAAAATTATAACAGGCCAGAGGAGCAGCGAGAAGATACCGGTGTAGATGTAAAAGATATATTACATCGTTCAAAACGTGAAGCTCCAGTGCCACCCGGTATAGACTGGCTGGATCCAATAGAAGCTGATATGGTGCTTCCTGAAGGCACAGCGTCCTTGCCAGAGGACGATAAACATATTATGGGGCAATATGGTTGCCGGGCAAGCCATGTCAAGGCTATGAAACAGGCGTTACGTGATTGCGCCCCGGGCGATAATAGATGGATTGTCATTTTTGAGGATGATTCCCTTATACCGGCAGAACAGCAAGATTATATCAACCTGGCGCTTCGCAATGCGCCTGAAAATGCAGGAGCTATAATGCTGGCAGCAAAGCACCGTTTGCTGAATGGTTCTATTCCCGTTGAAACCAATTCACCGGAATTTGCACTTCCTACCCAGGCAAGAACAACCACTGCAATTGCCTATCGTCCGGAAATGCTGAGAGTCATGTTAGACGTATATGAGCGCAACTTAAAGATGCCATATGACAAAGGCGGCATATCAAGCCTGAGTAATGTCAATAGCATTATTCAAGAATATACAACGCTGGGGTATATTCCTGATAAGGATAAGCATAAAGATTATAAAATTCTTATAGATACTTTTCGCAGAGGAATAAGAAAATATAATGCAAAGGCTCATTTATTTTATACGCTTAATCCATGTCCTGTAGTAACAACCGGGGTGGACAGTGACACTGGCAATATGGTAAATCCCGATGATTCATCACTAGCTCTAACATTACAAGCCTTTCCTCGTGAGAATGTTAAACAGGTGAAAGAAATTATGGGGGTTTTACATTCGGAAGCTGCTAAAAGAGATGCCAGGAGAGTAATTAATGAGGCTGTTAAAGAAGGAACACATACACCGGAAAACACCTTGAGACTACTCTCTCGTATACAGCAGGCGGATGCACGTATCAATCATGCAACAAACCAAGCGCTGAGTAAGATGTAGCGTATGACACGGTTTTAGACATACTGTACTACTGGCTATTCTTATAAAATCCCTTCCCATATTCCTAAGACTAATGCTAATAAGGAATTTCACGTGATTTCGAGGAGCGGTTATGCTGGATATGGATGAGGATGTTATGGTCAGAGAAGATGTGCAGGAAAAAGTTGACATGCCTGTGCCTGAGGCATTGAGGCTTGCCGTTGCAAAACGGGACAGCGCTGCTTTTAATGCCATATACCTCCGGTTCCTGCAGCAATTTCCCGAATTCGGCAATGCACTGGCTGATCCTGCTGCTCCTCTTCATGACAACCTCGTACCTTACAATCCTGTTTTTGACGTTAGCGCCGGTTTCGCGCTTGCCGGAAGCAATACCGGGGAAATAGCCACGCCGCGCGTAAAAAAACACGCAACCGCATTGCTCACGAAAGGCAAGGCGGCGCAGGATGTGTTTGCCCATATGCCGCTTAAGGACAGACTTGAATTTCTTGCCCTGCTTGAAAAAAGAATCGCCAGGCACCAGGATGGCATCACGCTTACCATCACCGCCGATACCGGCAAACCCATCGCCAATACCGAAGCGGAAATGAAAAAAGGCGGACAGTGGTTTACGGATGCGCAGGAAAAAGCATGGGGACAATTGGGGGAAACCAGAGAGGGCAAAAAAACCAAATCCATAGAACCGCTGGGGGTAGTGCAGATCATCAGCGCCTATAACTATCCTTATGCGCTGGCTATCGGCGGCATCGTCGGTGCGCTTGCGGCGGGCAACAGCATTATCATTACACCTGCCAATAAAGCGCCCAACTGGATATTTCCGTTTATGCAGGCAGCCAGTGAAGCCATCGCTGAATTCGCGGATAGCCGCAAAAAGATAACCGGCGAGCAAAAAAATATCCTTGGCTCCCTTATCCAGTATAGCATCGGCGTGAACAAGCCGCTCACTGATGACGTAGACCTTGTGCATTTTGTCGGCAGCAATGCCGTGGGCGAAGCCATAAGCACGTCACGCGCGAAAAAGCACAAGAAATCGATTCTGGAATTGGGCGGCAACAGCGTCGTGGTGGTGATGAAATCCGCCTTAGGGGTAAAAAGTAACGGCGGCGCGGAAGGTATTGCGCAAAAGATTTTTGATGGCTTCGCACCCGCCACCGGACAGCGCTGCACAGCGCCGCGCCTTATTTTCCTTGAGCCCGGCACTAACGCAGTCGCAGGCGCACTCGCTGCGTTATGCCGCAACGAAGCGCTGGAACATAAGCTTACGGGCAGCCCCTGCAATCCGTTTGAGAGGGATGCAAAAATGGGGCCATTGATGGATACGCATGCGCGCAAGCGGATGGAACAGGCATTAGCGCTTGCAGAAGAACTGGGAGCGGCTGTCAATGGCGGGAAGGCAGAAGAAACAAGGGTAAATATCAGCGGCAATATTGCCCCGGGGGGATCGTGCTGGGTCAACCCGATCGTCATTGACTGGAGCCATGTGGACAGGAGCAAAATCAGCGATGACCAGCAGGCAGGGCTGGAAGATCTGCTCAATAACGAGACGTTCGGCCCGCTCGTGCATGTGGTAAAGACCATACATAACCTGCAGGAAGCGATCGACGAGACTAACAGACGCGACAATTATAAACTCGCAGCAGCCGTTTTCACCGGCACCCCGGAAGATACGGAAACGTTCCAGCATGATACCGGCATTACTTCCGTCACTGAAAACAGCGGACCTAAGGATCAATCGCCGCAGGGGCCGCACGGGCATCCCTGGCTTGATTCCATCGGCGGGGAAAGTCACTATCTTTTGTACACCCGGCAATTTGTTATCAAGAATTTAGGGCAATAAAAAAGGGCAACACCTTTCGGTGTTGCCCTTTGGTTTTCCAGAAACGTTTGCTTCAGCAAAATAGTGAATTATTTTTGTATTTGACCTAAAAGGTAATCTTCTAATTTTCTCAGAGGCATAACGATAGCTAGAATAATTTTTCTTACATAGCTCATATCCCCCTCCTTGAATAATTATTGACATGATATGGCATACTGAAACTTCCTTTACAAGGAAACAATATGATTATAGCGCATAATGATTAATATATTGTGAACATATTGTTAAATTTAAAGGTATGATTTATAATATAAGGGATTTATCCCGAGGAATGAGAACAATATGGCTAAAATACGCAGCACTACATATTACCTAAAATTGGCTGTTGCCATCATTCTTCTACAAATTTTGATAATTATAATAACTGCAGCGCTATATACACTGTTTTTCGCATTTCCTATGTACGCTGCACAACATCCAATGTTTGGCGCTCCATTTAATACATTTATTTCGTTTACGATATTCGTATTTATGTGTGTAGCTTTTCTGCTTGATGCTTATAATTCTATGGCTGGCTTTTATGGGTTTAGTAGACTTTCCTTCACAAAAAGAAAACCCTCAAATCCCATAATTCCTTTATTCACTTCTTATTTGTATAATATCTATGCTTTTGCTGTAGCCTATTCATATATTTCGCATATATGGCCGGAATCCTTTAATACCAAAAGCCCACTATCAACCATTGATTCAATTTACTTCTGCGTAATAACATCTGCAACAATTGGGTATGGGGACATAGTGCCAGTAACTTCGACTGCAAAAATCATAGTAATTATACAGACGCTTTTAAATCTTTTTTATGTTATTTTTCTTTTTTCCGTATGCTCAACACATTTAAAAGAAAGAAGAGTATTGATTAACAAAGAAATAGAAAAACGAAAACAATGATTTTGCAGATTAATTATTAGCTTAACTGCAGGCTTTAAGTTCCGCTTGCAGTTCTTCAATATATCCTTTGCTTAAATCAAGATCGACGAGGATGGCCTGCAGCTCGGCTGTGGATGTAGCATTCTCTGCGAGGTGTGGCACATTCCAGCCGGGTTCGGAAACAGGTTTGGCATTGCAGGAAACCGCGACAGGAACTTTGGCAATGACGGGTTCGGTCACCAGCTCCGTATGGCTACAGGCAGCCAGCATCAGCGGCATACATAAGGTTTTGTATCTCATATCATCCTCCATGCTTTACGTAATTATCAAGCAGCTTTTTCATATCGGCGCATTCATTGCCGGTGGGCTTCCATGTTTTTATACTCCCGGCCTGCGCAATATATTTCTTTGCATCGCTTTGCGCGGCTGCCAGCGACTTTGCCGCCGCCGCACTTTTCTTTGCTGACTCTGCCTGCAGCTCCGTTACTGCCGCATTCTGGGTTTTAATGGACGCGGAAAGCTGCTGGTTGATGTTAAACAGCGTGGCGTTTTCTGCCTTGCTTTGCGAGAGCCTGCTCGCCAGATGCGAAACCTCCACATGCTGGATGAGGATCGTGGCAAGCAAAATAGCTTCCGCCACAGCAAGCCAGTGCTGGCGGATAAAATTGAGAATTATAAGGAGCATGGAGATTACCTATAATAGGTTTCAGGTGTCAGAAGGGTTAAAACTTATTTTTACCATTTATTAATATTTTGCAGATATAATGCAGCTTAATACCCAATCCAAACCTTTATCTTGCGGTAGGTGGATAAGCATGCCAACTCACCCTCTGGTCGGTTCCATACACGATATTTTGAGAGAAGAAACAAAACCTATCTCAGATAAGCGGTTTCAGGAGATCCACGCCAAATATAAGCGGGAGCTTATAGAAAGCGCTGGCATAAACTGGCGTATAATAGCAGAAGACCACGGAACGACATATCATGTGGAAAATCTCATTCTCACACTTAACGAACTCAGGAAATTTGGCGTGGATGCTTCTATTCTTCTGGAAACAGGCCATGGCAAAGAGCAGGCCGAACAAACAGTAGCAGAAGCCTGCCGGGAAGTGATTATTTCAGAAGCTGTAAGAAAAATTGGTGAATTGAATATAGTGAATAAAACTCTTGAAGAGCGTGACATGGGGCTTTTTAATACGACTCCCGAGGGGATGCTTGACGCTTTGATCCTGTCAGGCAGGGAGACAACCGAAGATGATGATCAGCTCAAGTACCTGGAAGAAAGAACACGCGCTTTAATCTTATCAGGCCGTGCTGAAATTTTTTATTCCTTTATGAGTCTGGCAGAAAGAACACTGGATGTCCTGGCAACAGGAGTGTCAGAGGCTGAACAGCCATTCCGATCAGCCTATAAAGCAAGGCAGTCTATGGTAGATGAAATCACAAGAAGGCTATCCCTTGCCCCCAAAGAATTAAGCGATCCAGACGCGAAGCAACCTCATCGAAACCCTGATCTTCCGCACCATTAAAATCCCCGTGAAAAACCGCTTCCGCCACCGCAAGCCAGTGCTGACGGATAAAACTGAGGATTATGAGGAGCATAGGATTTTCAATACGGTGAATTAGCGTAAATTTATCACCTTGCAAAAATTCAAACCATGATATATGCTTATACGTATAAGCGCATAAAGGTAAGGATTATGACTCGGTGGACACTGGTTGTTTCTGATGCCACGGACAGGGCATTACGCACTTTTCTTGCTCAAACGGGCGGAAAAAAGGGAGATCTGTCGGATTTTGTCGAAAAAGCCGTGCAAGACAGGCTGTTTCACATGACAGCAGATAAAGTTAAACAGCGTAACAGCGTTTATGATCAGACGGAGCTTATGAGCATCATTGATGAAGCAGTAGCCAATGTACGCGCTGATGCGCCTCACTCTTGACACCAACATCCTGATAAGTTCCCTGATGACGGAAGATACGCCACCGGCACTGCTTTACAGGGCATGGAAAAACGAGCGGTTTTCTCTCATTACTTCAAAAGAACAACTGGCGGAACTTACAAGGGTTCTTGCTTATCCAAAGCTAAAACCATTTATTAATCCTTTTGAAGCGAGGGAGCTTGTTGCAGGATTAGCAATTCATGCGATTATTGCCAGCGGCCTTCCGGTCATAAGCCATTCTTCCGATCCCTCAGACAACATCATCCTTGCCACTGCGATAAAGGGGCACTGCAACTTTCTGGTAACAGGCGACAAAAAAGACCTGCTTGCCCTTAAGAAGATTGAGGAAGTTTCCATTATAACAGCAAGAACCGCTATCGAAATTCTGGAAAAGCCTGCTTTCGACAGTGGACATTAACTCGGCTCTAATTGCCAATTACAAAAAATTGCTGCCTACTACCAGCAGGCGGAAAACTTTGGTGAGTTCGCGCCCGGCGGCAGTAGTAATGAAATTCTTCACCTGGTAGACCTGCCCTACCGCCCCGCCGGAAAGCCATACGGTGGTGAGCGTGCTGTTACTTGCTACGGAGCTTTGCGTCACGCTGACGCCTGCCGGCGATACTGTCCAAACGCTGTCGCCGCTGCCAGGTATCGTATCCGCGCCTAAGTCCTTTGACCAGTCGAGCGAATAGTCTTTCACTTCATCCGGTGTTTTTGTGCCGATCATGCTCATGGTGTTTTCCTTTCATGCCTCAAAATTTCTGGTGTCTGATTTTATACCCACGTTCCTGCTGTCGGCACTGCTGCCCTGCCGGTTCTCGAAACTCGTTTTTCCCGGCTCGCGCTTATGCGCCGCACCCGCCCGTTTTTCCGCAAGCAATGCGCTTTCGCGTTTTTCCTGTTCCAGCGTAAATATATTCACCGGACGAAAGAACTGATACACGCTGCCGTCAAACGCAATCACTCCGCCTATACACTCATCATAAAAACCGGCGATGATATTTAAGAGATCGCCGCCTGCCACGCTTTCTGAAAAAACAAGAGCCAGGGCGGCACTTGCCCCTATGCCGTCGCCACCGATTACAGAGTCCGTTGTTGCTGTGGCATAGCTGACAAGCGTTGCAATGTTATCCCCTCCCGCTACGGTGTCGGAAGTTATGGGATTGCAGATCGCACTTGCGGCAATATTATCATTACCCGCTATGGTGTCAGAAGTCGTGGGATTGTATACGGCGTTTTCTGCAAGCCCGTCACCACCTATTAGCGCATCGCTGGTGCTGCCCGTGTAACTCGCCGGGCCACGCACGCCATAAGCGGCGCTCGCATAGCGGGACAGGGCATAATTGGCGGAGAGGGTCATATATAAGCCTAGCTGTCAGGGATCAGGTGTCAGGTTTCGGCTATTTTTCTGACACCCGACACCTGAAACCTAAAAACTGTTTACATGTTACATGTAACATGATATAATTAATATTATGAGAACTGATATTTCCGAACGGGTAGAAAGACATAGAGCGAAGCTGCGCGAGGCTGGCTTACGCCCTATACAACTCTGGGTGCCTGACACCAAACGCAAAGGATTCGCCAAAGAGTGCAAAAAGCAGTCTCTTTTGCTTAAAGTAGATCCGCAGGAGCGGGAAATAGCAGCGTGGCTTGAAACGATTGCCGATAAGGACGGTTGGCATTGAAACGCGGCGATATAGTGACCATAGCCCTGCAGGGAGATTATGGGAAACCACGCCCAGCGCTTATTATCCAGTCGGATTTATTCTGCGATCACCCATCGCTTACTATCCTGCCGATCACCAGCGAAATCCGCAATACGCCGCTCTTCCGTATCACAGTCATGCCGGATACGGAAAACAAGCTGAAGCAGCCTTCACAGATTATGGTGGATAAGCCGCAGACCATTGCGCGCGAGAAAGCCGGATCGCGCATCGGTCATGTGGATGATGACATCATGCTGGAAGTCAATCGGTCTTTGGCATTGTTTTTGGGGATAGCATAGTTTTTTATAAGGGGGCGAGTGACAAGGGTTTATTTCCTCGCATCCTACTCCATGCCTGCACACTACCTGTCTAACTTTTGAATTCTAGCTAGACATAGAAAAACATTCGTTATAAGGCTGAATTTAGAGTTTAATTTTTCCTGTAATTACAATTGATGAAAGACTACTTTAAATTTCTTTTATCTTCCTTTTTAAGCCTCAGCGCTATCCTGGCTTTAGCCCATTATGGCTTTCATCCAGAAACTGTCATATACATCACCGTTGGTGTTATGCTTTTTTATAAACAATTTTTTCAAGTCCCAAGCTATATACTATGGCTTGTCTTTCTGTATTTGTGGTGGAGGTTTGTTAAAAACACTTTTCCTTATCCACCTCACGCTATGGATATTGATAGAGCGATTCAGGGAGCATGGATGCTGGCAGGTATTATTCTGTTAAATCCCCTCTGTTATGTTGCAGTCAGAGGTTTTTTCTATCTACTCAATAAATATTTTGAAAATAAATTAGCAAAAAAGCACCTACAACCGCAGAATGCCAAAGCTGTAGAATTATCAAAATCGAATATTACAAAACTTCGCCGTTATTGGGCTATATGGTTTGGTATTATTTCCCTATCCGGTGAGGTTCTTATTAAGGTTGCAGAAGTGATTCTTGCTATACCTAAGCATCCTTATGAAAATTATGCAGCACCGTACCCATTAGTAGTTGCTTGGTTTTTTGCCACTTATATGAAACAGAGAAAACGCTCCTCCATGGAATCACGCGAGGAATAACTAAACAACCTTCCTTATCCTGAAATTCCCGATTTTCCATGTAGCCGTGGCGGAGCCTGCTGAGCCGCTCGCATTAAAGCCGAGGGTGGCGTAGCAGGTGAAATGATCGGTGCCGGAAGGAACGACGACGGGCGCGGTCTTAAAGGTCATCGGGGTGGAGTCACCGCCCAGCGCCATATACGCGCCGGATGCGATGAAAGTATCAGCGCTATTGTCACCATCCGTACCCTGCATCACTACTGTACCGCTTTGCGTAAAGCTTATCTGCAAAAGCAGGCGGTTGACACTGGCCTGGCCTGAAAGCCACATGTCGCATTCGGCGATAATCGTGTCACCAACGCTGATATTATAAGCAGAAATCGTGCTGCTGGTGATGCCGAAATTATATTGCTCGCTGCTGGTGCCGCCGCCGAGCGAGAAGGTGAATACCTGGCGGCTGCCGCTTAAGCCATCGGTGCGTGTTGATTCTATGGAACCTGCCATCGTGCCTGTCGATGAACCTGACCCGCGGAATGCATTAAAATTCCCGGCAATGCTGCCGGTGAGCGGCGCTGTCGGCGAGCCGGGCGTGGCGGTCATCAGCCAGCTGAAATTAAGCGCGCCATCCTGATTGTAGGTCGAATCATAACCATCCGCCTGGCTTACGATATTGGCAGGGCCAGTTAACCCCAGCGCCTGCTCCAGTTGCTGCGCAAGACGCAACCCCATTGCCTGCGCACTCGCCGTTGACCAGTGCAGCCCGTCGGAAGTCATGAGCGATAACGGATTGCCGGAAGAGCTGGTGGCATCCGCCCAGAAATCCTCGCCATCACAAATCAACATGCGCTTGCTGGTGTTTGGGTTTTTTCCATTCACCATCAGGGCATATTGATATGCCCAGCGCTTGACGTTATACATCTGGTGGCGCGCGTTGGTAATAGCCGAACCGCTTAAAGAAGCCCAGTAGCTGCGCGCCTGATCGGGGCAATAGACGACGAATTTCCCCGCCTGAATCAATGTATCGAATATCGTCTGCAGGTTGGCTTTGGAAGTCGCCGCTGAAACGCTGTTGGTAATATCGTTAGTGCCGATGCAGACAAAGACGATATCCACGGGCGCGGCAACAATATCAGCTAAGCGGTTGACGCATTGCGTTGTCGTTTCCCCGGCATTGCCGAAAGTTCCGGTACCGCCAAGCACTGCCTGCAAGCTTGCGCCTGAGCCGGTGGAGTCGCTCACGGTGAGCGTCGGCAATGAAGTGAAATTAATGCCCTGTGCCGTCACCGAAACACTTTTAATCACGCCGCCGGACAATACCGGAGAACCAAAAGTCAGGCCGGTACCGGTGCCGGAAAAAGAGACGCTAGGCGAGGTGTAGTTAGAGCCACCGTTTAGCACCTTTACTTCGAACACCGCCTGGAACTGACCGATATACCCTTGCGTCAAATCAAAATTGAGGCGACCGCGCAGAAAACGATTCGCCCAGGCAATCGGCGAGCGGCTGGGATACTGAAGCGCCGGATTTGCATAAGTGGAACTGGAGGCATTTACATTGAGACCGCAGTAAGATGCGCGCGAATCGCCGAATGCCTGGATGCGCGGCGTGGAGAAATTGAGCGAGTTGTTATAGAGCATTGTCGCTACACCGGCAGTAAGAATATGCGCGACTGCCGCACCGCTGGTATGGCTTGCCTGCGTGGTGCTTTCATAACCCGGCGTCACAGTGAAGGTTGTGCCGGAGACCACAGTCACCAGAAATATTTCCTGATCAATCACAATGCGAAATTGCCCGCTTGCCGGAAAACCGGAAGCGGAAGCCACGGCGAGCGACGTCGCACCCGCAGAGATGCTGCTACCGAGCGTCGTCTGCGCCAGATTGGAAAACTGTTCAGTGGCCATGGGATTTAATGATTAGTGGTTAGAGTCGAGTGGGGGGGCATACTCACAATTGTCATTCCCGCGCAGGCGGGAATCTCTTTATCCGGATAACAGAGCGTTGAAACAGGGATTCCTGACAATAAACGTAAAATAGGTTGAATCTGTATATGAGAAAATCTGATGCGGAAAATTTTTTGCTTATCGCTGAAGAGGGCAGGAATCATGCGGACAGGTGAGATTTATCCTCTCTCCTGTCCACACGATCCTGTTGTTTAGCCCGGAGGACACTGGTCATAGCGCCCCCCTCCTCTTCTTTCTTTCCAACTCCCTGCTTTTTTCGTCCTTTATCCGTTGGTAATCTTTCTCGTCCAAGTATATTTCTATTGCATGGCTGGCGATAAACACCACCAGGCCAACAAATCCTACAATCGCCGCTGCAAATGCCGCTGCTTCGATCGGAGGGATAAGAAGAAACATACTTGATGCCGCGAGTACAACGATGGTCCAAAAAACGGGCCAAGGCTTTACTCTAAATCTTCGCTGTCTTTGCGGCGGCGGGTCAGGCTCTATTGCGTAGTGCCTTGTGTCCATGTCCTCTCCTGAGAAAACATAGCTCCACTGCTGCAACCACTTTTGTGTGGATTGCATATTGGACAGTGGAAAATAGAATACCACTAAAGTGCCTTCAGTTTTGAAGACTTTTTAAAATCCTTTCTACTGGGCGACAATAACGGCATGATATTAACAAATATTAACCATTTTGTCAATAAATGCTTCGTGGGTAGATTTATGAGAAAACATAGATGGTTAGCGTGATACCGAGAGTATCCCCACTGGCTGTGATTTTTATGTTATGATGTATAAAATGAGAAAACCGATGCGGAAACTCTCTTGCTTGCGCTTAGAGAGAAGAACCCGATAGTTAGTTTCCTAACCACCCCACATCCGTGCGATTCTTTTTTCGGGAGCATTAGCCTCTCCCATTTCGGCTGTTCCTCCAGCGCGAAATTACTAGGAGACCATAGCCCCCCGCGATAAATACACCCAGCAGGGTGTAAATAATCACCAAGGTGTTGTGTACCCCCGGATGATAACCTTGTATGAAGAGGGTTATCAACTCTGCCATCAACGGGATGCTGAAGAGGATGATAAGCACCCCGCCCAACAGCTGCGCCAGAAATCTCATGTTTTCCATGCTGTTCCCCTTTCGGAAACGAGCATCTACACTGCCAAAGCTTTCCTAAGCTTTATGCCTGTGATTAAGATAGTGGAGATAATACGAGCTACCACTAAAGTGCCATTTTCAGTGGTAAAGGTAAAAAAATCCTTTCTACTGGGCGACAATAACGGCATGATATTAACAAATATTAACTATTTTGTCAATGAATGTTCCTTGGGGCAAATTTCTTAAGAAACTGAGACGGTTGGCGTGACGCTTAATGTATCACCACTGGCAACGCCGCGGGCGACGCTGAAGTCGGTAGCGCTATAAAGCGTGCCGCTGGTTCCGCTATTCACGTTTGCAATAAAGGAGCCGGATACGGTGGCAGTAGCATTGATGGAAATGCTCACGGCATTAGCCGTATTGCTGCCGCCTGAGGTCGTGCCAAAGGTAATGGCAGAGCGATTACCCGAGTAAGGCGTGATTTCATTCCAGCCGCTATGCGAGGCGAGCGTATCAGCGGCAGAAGGCGTGCCGCTGCCTATCAATCCAAGATACCACACCGCCGTATAAGATGAACCCTTGAAATACTGGTTGATAATGTCGGTTTTTCCTGCGGTCATCACAAGATTATGCACATGCTCGCGCCATTTCTCCCTGCCATCCGCATTATAGCAGACAACATCATAGGTAAATGCCGGGGCAAGTTGGTTTTCTTTAGTCATATTGGCCTCTTTAAGTAATTTGTTGTAAGGGGACGGGTGAAGATTCGCCCCCTTGCTTACGCTTACCCCCTCTAAAGGGGTCGTCGCTAACGCTCCTTCACGTATCCACGCAATTACGAATTACACACTCAAAAACAACGCCTTCTCCGCTGTACGTCTGCGGGTAAGCCCGTCGCTTACTTCACCATCTGCGTGATTCCACGCAAGAAACTGATCGGCAGCGCTATCGTAATCGCCTTCATTCAGCAAGACGCCAAGCGTATGTGTGAGCGGCGCGGTACCAGCGTTATAGATAAGCGAAACAAGGGCGGAAAACTGATTATCATTAAGCGTGGCGCTTATATGCTGTTCCACTGCCGATTTCGCATCCGCCAGATCGGCGCGCAAAAGATCTTCGGCCTCCGCTTCCGTTACCGGCGAACTCCAGGCATTGACATTTTCCGTATGACCATAACCTATCGTCCATATTCCGGCAGAATCCCGGTAAGGATAGGAACGAAATCCCTCGAAGGATTTGATAAGCGCAAGGCCAGCGGTGTTGATTTGTCTCATAAGATTCTTTCGTGGGTACGTGGAGGAGGCGAATCTTCACTCGCCCCCTTATAATAAAAACCTACTTTATAAACCTTGTCAGCGCCCAGGAGACCACGGCAACAACAATGCCGCCGAGCGCGCTTGAGCACAGCAATAATGCCGCTACGCTGCCTTTGCTGCGGTTGATAAATTCGTATATGTCCTTAATGTCCGTGCGAATGCCATTAATGGATTCAAATACTTTGTCCGCCAGATCGCTGAGCGATCGGGTGATTTCTTCCTTGTGCGCCTTGTGCTGTTCACGCAAACCTTCTATCTGGTTTTGCATGACGGCGATTTTGATGTCCTGTTCATTGGGCATAGTAATTTTTTGTTATAAGGGAGCGAGTCGCTTACGCTTACCCTCTAAAGGGGGCGAAGCTAAAGCTCCTCCACGTACCCACGCGAAGTAATTTTCCAGCTTGTAAAATTCATCACATCTCCCACGCAAGCGCCAGGCAGTACACATAGTTTCCCGTTGAAACGACCTCGCCGGAAAACGTGCCGGTGGAACCGTTAAGCACGGCTTCCAGCGCCTGTACATAGTTGAGGCCGAGCACCGGATAGGCTTCGAGCGAGGCATGGATGGATGTATTATTCGACAGATCGGTGTCGCCGATAGCGCCGGTGAACGCGGTCGTGGAGTTAAGCCCGATGCCGATAGCCGAGTTACCGCTGCTCGGGGCAGTGATCATGCAGTCGAACATGGCGCTCACGAAAGTCTGCTGCAGGCCATCCAGAAATGTTATGCGATTGGATGTGCTGTTGTTGGATGGTCTCCAGGTCGCGCTGTTATAGGTCCAGTTGGTTGCAGCCTCCCGCTCCATGGCGCAACACCGGACGCGATTATACGCGTTATAGAGCCCGATGATATTGCCGGTGCCGCCGGAGGCAGGCGTGGGCGTGAGCGTAACCGACGTCTGCCCTGCCGCAGTCGTATAGAATGTACCGAGGTACGTACCCTGGTATTGCGCGATGGCATAGCCGGTAGAGCCGTTGAATGAATCGCTGGAACTGATGGCGGCATTATTAACCCATATGCCGTTCTTCTGCGTGATGGAGGCATTGCCAGTTCCGGTCTTGCCACCTGCACTCGTGCTGCGCGACGAGGTGCCGCCCCAGTACATTGCCGAAAGCGTGGGCGTACCGGATTGCAGCGAGACATAGATATCAAATACCTCGCTTGCGGGATGATTCGTTGAATTAAGCGTGAGCGTCAGCTGGGCGAATATGCCTGCGATAAATTCCGCGCCATTATAGATGGGCAGCGCATTGCCGTTATACGGCGCATAGTAAATACTGGCCTGTGCCGTAGCATCCGCATTCATGACAGGCGTGTTGCTCGCAAGCGTGAGCCTTCCCTGTGGCACTGGCGTAAATGCATTGACAGGAATGAAGATGCCGTTGGTTTCATCCACCGCGCCTACAACAATCCAGGCGCTGTTGGCGAGGTTGCGCAATTTGATCAGGTTATTAGTAGTGTCATGCCACAACATACCCGCTTCCGCTGTGCCGGGCGCCGATGCACCCGAATTAAGCGTATTGAGCGTATCGAGCGCGTAGTTGAGATCCTGTGTCATCTGCAGCCCGCTCACCGTGCCGGTGGTCGGAAGAATCAGGGAATTTTGCGACATGGTTTTTCCTTTGCTAAAATAGTGGAATCAAAAAATGAATTGCAAATATGGGGGTTACGAGTAATGCTTACGCTTGGAGTATATTTGACTTGAGGTTGAAATGCCTGGCGGTAAATTGCTGAACACATTTATTGCGCTTATCCGCCGGCCTCCGGCAAAGCTGCTTTATTGCATTATTTTTGCTTTAATCATCATCGCTTCCCTATTAGTTACCGGACTTTACGGCGGTTCCTTTGAAACCGCTTTTGATCCGTCCTACGTCCGGCATAAATTTTCCAAAACGGTTCGGAATATCCGGAACTTTTTTATAGATGACAGCTGGTATGTTGAAAAACCCAGCATAGTGCGCGTTAATTTTTACGCTTACGGCGGATTGACGATCGACGTGAAGAATGCGCCTGAGGGCGAGGCTGAAATCATGGTGGACGGCAAGGATATCAGCGCAACGCTCAGAAACCAGGGCTCCTTTGTTTCCGATGATGACGGAAAGACTTATGAACGCTATGATTTTGACGGCTCGGTACAAGAGCTGAATGTGAGTGTCGGCACTAATGAAATCGTCATGAAATATGCTACCGCCATCCTGCCCACATATGAGATGAATATCACCTTGCAGCAAATGAAAGAATACGAAAAAACCTATCGCCAGAAGTTATTCAACGCAAAGCTGAAAAGGCAAGGAAAGCTGAAGAAGGAGTAGGAATTAATACCCCTGTGCCAGTACGTTCACGTTTCTGGCTACGCCTGCCCCTCCGTTTAGCACCTGTACAGTGCATCCTGAAAGACTTACGCCGCTTACCACCGCAAGATCGCCGGTCTGGGCGTTCAGGATAGTCACCTGTATGGCGGGTTGCGTGGGTGAACCTTGCGGGCCGCCATTGAAAGCGGCTGCAGTGGAAGAGCCGTCGGGAGTAAAAGTGATTGCAGTTCCGCCGGATGCGAGGCTCAGGTTCACGTAATGATCATCGCGGTCAGGAACGTCGACGGAAAGCACAAATCCACTTAGTATTGCCTGCGTTTGCGGGTCATCCACCTGAATCTGCATTCTCGCCGTAAATGCCATAGCGTTATAAGTGCCAGCGATATATTTCTGCCATGCTCCCCATGTTGAGCCATTCTGCGACAGGGAAATTTCAGGATAGACATCGGTATTGACGGATGCCGCCCAGTCGAGGATATCGGTATCACCCAGATAATCATATACCACCAGAATGTTGTCGGTAATCTTGACGCCCTGCGATGTCCAGCTGATGAGCACCTGGCAGGGTACGACGCGGCCAATATTGATCTCATGCCCGGCAGGGATTTCATAAGTGCCGTTGCCGCTGCCGCCGTAAAACAGAATATCAGTGGTGCCGAGAAAATCAGCGTCGGTTAAAATATTGCCGGAGCCTGAGGTAATGACATCCGAACCGGAAACCACTGCCGTGCCGCCGAGCGCGCCACTCCATCCTGTTGCCGCTTCATCATAGGTAACAATAACGTTGCTAGTGATCACCGAGCCGGAGATGATAATCTGCGTGGGCGTTTCACTATACACCTGAAACCCCGCGAGCGGCTGGCTGTAGGCCGCAACCCAGTAGGTGCCATCCCCCTGCAGGGTAAAGGGAGGTGATGCCACCCTGCCCAGAACCTGCGCGCCTGTCCATGCCGCACCCTGGCGGATTTCATATTGCACCGGGCGGAAATCATCCGCCGCATCCCAGGAAATCTGGGTGAGGGTGCCGTTATAGTTGGCGATCAGGTTGGTAATATCAGGCAACGGCGAGGAAAACGCTGTCCCCTGCAACTGATAGCTATAGGGCAGCACATCGGCAAGCGTCTGACCGCCGCCGCTGTAAATATTGAACGATACCAGCTTGATGTAAATCGTCGAGCCGATGTAATTCTGCGTATAACTGTATTTGAAAATACCGTTATCAATCCTTGCAAAAAGGCTGCCTGCCATATGCGCGGAAGGGTTAGTGCCATAGGCTCCGCGCGCCAGCCAGGTGAGGTTATACTGGTTGCTGGCAGTGAGCGTTGCATTCTGGTAAGCGATATATTCGCCATCCACATAGCACAGCGTTGCCAGCGCAAGGGCGTCACTTTGCGAGCCGGAAAGCAGTTCGCCTTCGCTTTGCGATAAGTTTACCGAGAGCGTATCAACCACGTCAATCGTCTGGCCGTTGGTGTTCTCAATCGCGGCAGGCAGCGCTGCGGAAAGTACGCCGGTGCGCGCCGATCCGCTGATACGCCCGGCGTTTTTATAGCTGTTGCCGTCGGTAGAAATATACACATCGCAGCCGCCCCATAATGCACCGCCGCTTACGGCAATCCACACTTCCAGGCTTTCGGCAAGCTCGGCGGTCGGCTCAAAAATCACCGGCGCATTGGCATTGCCGGGATTCGCATTGTAATTATTGGAATAGCCTTGCCCCTGCTGGTAGCTGTATAGCGGCGCACTGCCGGTTCCGGCCAGGTATTCCTCGGCAACAAACGTCAGCGAACTATCATCGTTCTCGGTGATCTCGGTGATGCGCACCCATTGCTCGCTCAGGCCAAGGCCGGGTTCGGTGAGGGTTACGATATCCATCGGGTCAAGCAGCACATAACGCTGATCGAGGGTGAACTGGTAGGTGTTGCGGATATATTGCCGCTGTAACTGCAATTGCACCGACGCTTGCGCAGCGCTGGTATCGGCGAACATGTGCATCTGCTTAGAGGACGACTGGCGCAGGCCGAACTGTTCGATCATCGCCAGATCCTGCGCTGTCACTACGGCAGGGTTATAGGAATTGCTTCTGTCCAGGCATTCAATGGAAATCGAGTTGATAGCATCGCTCGGGCGCTGGCGCGTGAGTAGCACCGGATCATGGCTTTCGCCCGTGCTGGCACTCGCGGTCGAAGCATTGACATTATCCATGAAATCATCTTCGCCCAGATCGTAAAGCGGCGATGAAGGCGGCGTATAGGTATAGCCGTTCGCCGTGATTGCCTGATCGCCGTAAGGCACTAATGTCAGCACGCCGCTCGACCAGACAAACTCGCTGTTGGTCGCGGTGGCGAGATCATCGAGTATGGAGGCGGCCTGTGCCTGCGTCGTATATGCCGGGGAAATCCAGAGACCATTTGCGATGCAATACGCCTGATAGGTGCTGAGATTGCCCAGCCGCGCTGACGGAAAACCCGCACCGTAATGAGGGTTGCTGAGCATATCGGCAATCACGAGGCTTGGGTCGGCATCCACCAGCCCAAGCGATGACAGCGAGTTCGCGTAAAATCCCGCCACCTCAAAATTATTATTGGGTAATTCCGCATTGCTGCCAAGCTGGTATGCACTGGTGGCAAGATAGGCAATGCCGCTATAGCCAATCGCCTCTGAGGGAAAATTTGTTGTGAGATAGCCCCACGGAGCCTGCCCGTATGGGCCGTTAAATTCCGAAAGCCCCAGAGCCGCAAGCGTAGTCATCGATTTGCTGACATACACATTGCCGACGCTTTCTATCGGCCCTTCGCAAAGCCCGAGCGCCACCGCCGCCTGATAGGTGTAAGACGTGCCGGTATTGCCGCTTTTGCCGCCCCCGCCGCCGGTCACGCCGCCCTTGCCGCCGCCCCCGCCGGAGGAACCTTGCGGCGTGGCGATGAAATTGCCGTACCAGATGAGGTTGGGCGCGATGCGCGTAGTGCCATACAGCAATGTGACGCCCTTGCCGTAAGTGGAGCTTTGCAGCTGCAACCCAGACACAGCAGCAGCCTGCACTGCCTGCGATTTTGCACTGCCGGTTAAGAAGGACATAGGGGTGAGTAGTTAGTGATTAGTGGTTAGTGATCAGAGTTGCGAATCGCGTAGGCACTTGGGGAGATAACCGAATTAGTTGTTGAACCTAAAGCGCCGAAGAAATGCTGAAGTTATAAAAACGCAGTTCGTAGTGACCGTTATCTTGGTCTTGATATGCTATACTTACTTCCCTCTATAATGCGCCCTATTTTCTTTTCCTTTGTATCATAATCATACATACAATAAAGTAGCCAATTTTTCGTCGGGCTTCAAAAAGGCAGTGACTAAGCCAAGGAGCTTGGCTTCTGCGGCATCAATTACAGCACCGTGTGATTTATATCCATTTGTTGAAGCAATTTTTGCAAGTAGTTCATCAACTTTATCTTTTTTTCCGCGCATCATTCCATTTTCCAAAAGACGGCGGGCAAGTTCTTTCATTCTTTCTGAAAAAAGAGAATACAATTGTCTCTGATGTTGTGGAATTTGCGGATCGTTTGCCAATAATTCACATGGGAAAGGGCCAGAAGCTGTCACAATTTGAGGATCTATTGGCCCTAATTCTGAATTGATTCCAAAAACAATCTCGGATGCAGATAAAGCTATTACAGTGCCCGCAGATTTAGCCCAACTTGGAACTATAACACGCCATGATTTTAATCTTTGCCGTAGAATACTAATTAATTTTTCTGTAGCGTTTACATCACCACCAGGGGTCTGTATAAATAAATCGACTTCATCCGCTTTTATGCCCGCCAATATTTCAGATAAATCATCTGGGTCGGTATGGTTAATTGCTTGGTCCAATTGCGCAAAATAGACGCAAAGGGGGCGACCAGTTAATGTCTCTATATCGTGTATTAATAATTGACGAAGATAGCGATCTTTTTCTTTGACCCAGTATTTAGGCGAATGGGAGATGGGAATAGAGCCCGTTCGAGGAAAGCATTTTTCTTTTTCCATCCGCGTCATTGCCTTCTGATTTTTCGTCACCAAAAATAGTTGAGCTTCTTAGATTAGGTTCAGATTTAGGGACAACATAAACTACCCCTAACGGATTGTCTAATAGAACATTTGCAGAAATATCTATGGGTTTATGATTCGATTTTGCCATAATGCTGTTTTCCTTACTTAGGTAGCATAAAGCGCCTACATGGCACAGAAACGTTATTTTGGAGAACCATCATTGTATGTAGTTTCTAGACGCTTTTATTGTTGTCTACAAGATAAAACTGTTGCACTAATGCCATTAGCAATAGCATAACATAAAAGTGTTACAGTTTTATGACAGTATGGATTATTACCCAAAAAAACAATAAATCCATAAAAGGGGATAACCCCTAACTATCTATTTCTACAAGCTAAAATACCTAACCTCTATATGTCACGTTACCATCCAACAGGCCAACGTGGGCGCTCGGAATCGAAAGTGGAATTTTAGGTTTTTTGGGATAAATTCTCCAACTGCTTTTGTGGATCCCAGTTAACAGGCGGTTCTGATTTTCCTTTATCCCAAACCATTCCTTCATTGATCCACTTTTCGCGCCATTGCTTATAGGTAAATCCGCGGTCGTCGTCAGTAACGCGAAATTGAAACCGACAAGAAGGGCAAATTTCAAACGATGCAGCATATTGGGGGTCTTTTTTCAATCCCGGATAACCACATACAGGGCATGTATAAGTCATAAAGACTCCACAGTAAATCATCGTAATATATATAAAATATTCTATTCTTCAAGTTCTGGATGTCCGGGTCTCTCAAGCCCATTATGTATAAGAGGATCTCCCGCTACACTACCAGTTGGAGCATTTGCAGAACCTGTCGCGGGGGCTTCTGGAATATCATTGTTAGGTATTACAACACTCGGCATTGGATTAATTACGCGCCCACCATCGGCTGTATTTGACATCACATAATCTATTTGTCTCTGGAAATATGTGGGACTGGTAGGTTTATAAAAACTCGCGGTCGTTCCATCGGCATTGTATACGCCAAAAGTATTTGTTGCCGGATCCCATGCCCCTATTTCTCCACCATTTGGATACTCTACCATTGGCAGATTATTCTGTCGTGCGTAATCTAAAAACTCGCTTGCCTGGCTTGCATAATCTTCTGCTGAAGTTGTGCCAAAATCAACGCCATGTTCATCGAAATGCGTTGTAAGATTTTTTAGATCGCCGCCCCATGATGATGGCACATCACTTTGCACAGCGTCATTTTCAGCAACCTGTACACCCTGCGGCAAAGCAGGTGTGGCAGATGCATCATCTTTCGACCTGAACTCTCCACCTGTACTATTGGGAGAGCCAGCAGGCCAGCGGGGGTGTTTGGAATCGAAGTCGGAGTAGCTATCGTCATTACTAGCATCGCCCGAATCATCATTTTCCTCGTCGTCACTTTCGTCATCAGACTCATCGTCGTTTTTCATGAGAGCTTTGAGAAAAAGACGCGAGCGGCGGGAGAGTTTATCTTTATCGAGCAGCACAATAGCCTTGTTCAGGCGTTCATTGCCTGCTTCCGTTAGATCGTTCAATCCGCTCAACGCCAGCATCATTTGAAGCTTTATAAGCGCTGGCACTTTATCGTAATCGTAAATGCATACTTCATGCTCAATGCCATATTCCAGCTCCGTATCCGGCACTTCCGAAAACAACTCTGCGGCACGTTTGACATAGTGCTCGGCATGAGGCGGAAATCTTTTCCCATATGCCGCATGGAGCAATATACGAAACCTTCTTTCGCTCACAGCAACTGAGCCGTCTGGAGCTCGTTTAGCGAATAGCACGCCTGCCAGAAACAAGCCTTGTGGAGTTGCGGTTAATGTATTCATACCTACTCCCACACGCTGAAAAACCTGACCGGCCTTAGCTTGCCTTTGGCAAAAGTGTTTTCGCCGATAGTGGAAAGCCATCTGGCTTTGCTCGCATCTTCGAGCGTGCATTCCTGGCTGACATAGGCGTGGATAATCACCGGCCATTTCACCACTATCGCTCCGTGGCTGAAGCAGCGCCCGAATTTCCACAGCGCAATGTCACCGGGCAACGGCTCCGGTATTTCATGGGTATATTGGAGCAGGCCGTTCATATAGCGCTCGGCTTCGCGGTGCAGGTGCCAGTCATTCGGGTAATAGGGGATATCGACATGCCCCACGACACCTGCTTCCTGAAATACTTCGGCAAGCAGCGTCAGGCAATCCACTCCCACGCCTTTCACCCTGCCGCCCGTATGATACGGTGTGCCAAGCCACTCGTGCGCCACCTCAACAACGCGACGGCGTTCAGCATTTTCCATATTGCGTTATGATTGCGGAGGCGCTGGTGCGGGAGCTGCCTCAGTGGATGTACCCAGCACCTCATGCAGATCAGCTTTCGCCTGGGCGTGTTTTTCCTCATCAAAATGTTTTTCAAACCACACTTCGATTTCATTTTTCAGGGCTTCGGCGAGGCCTTCAATTTTAGCAATTTCTTCTTTGATAGTCATAAATTTCCTTTCGTTTAGTTATTATTATAAGGGGGCGAGTGAAGATTCGCCCCCTTCGCTTACGCTTATCCCCTCTAAAGGGGTCGGAGCTAAAGCTCCTCCGCGTACCCACGAGATTTTCTTACCCCCTACACTGCCGTTTCATTCTCCGGCACGTAAGGGAATCCCCGGAAATTAGTGAGGTTGGAGAATTTATTCTGGCAGGTGGATTGCTGCTTGTCGCATCCTGGCACCAGCGAAAACGTGTCGCCAGCATTTGGCGCGGAAGGCAATGGCGCAATGGTGCTGATGGTGGAAGGCGTTCCCTGAACGTAAGCTTTTATGGTGCGTGAAATCCCGTTATTAGCGCCGGAGGTGAAACTCACTATCCCTAAATCAAAATAGCCTGTGGCCTCAGATAATGCTGCATTCACCACGCTTGCTGTGGAACCGGTAAGCGCGCTGCCGGTGACGGTGAAACTGGCGCTGTTTAAGGTGCAGGCGGAATCGTATAGAGTATTCAGGCAACCCGACTGGTAGAGGTTGCGCGGCAGATTCTGGTTGAGCAATTCCAGGTGGCTGTTGATGGAAAATGTCGCAAGCGAGCTGCTTGCATCAATCTCGGCAACGCGCCCGGCAAACATGATCACCGTCCCGGCGGCTACATTGCCATAGGTTGGCATGAAAGCGCGGTAGAGAGTTATCTCAGCGCCGTCAAACACACCCTGTATGATGGCGGATAAAAACGGATCGCCAAAAACAGCGGAGGTTCCGGGTAAAATATCAAACACCAGCGTATCCACCGCAACGCCTATTTTCCAATGGCACTTTGCTTTGCTATCCTTGCGATCAAAATATGGTCCGGTCGTGCCGCCCGCGCTCCAGGTAACGCTGTTCCAGATGATATCCTTGTCGCCACCACAGTAATAGAGCTCGCCGCCGCCGGAGAGAGAAAACTGATACAGATCGGCAGTGAAGAACTGACGCGATGCGAGCAGCGAGATAAGTTGTGAGGATGCAGGTTTCATAGGAGGTATGAGTTGCGAGTGGCAAGGTGCGAGAAAATAGCGTGGATACGTGGAGGAGTTCTATACGACGACCCCGCAGGGGAGATTTCGCGGAAGCGAAATCGGGGGCAGTGTATCCCCCATAATAAATCTCTAATTTTTAACGCTGATAAAACTAAATTTCTTCGCCTTGTAGTATTGCGAAAGGAACATATTGAACGATACGCTGTCGGTAGCCATGCGCACGGGGAAGTAATAGCTGAAGTCAGCAGTGATGGCTGCTCCGCTTGCAGGCGCCGTGGTGAATGTGATCATGCCCGGCGACGTGCCGCCCCATGAACTTGTGGAAACACCGCTCGTCTGCACTACGCTGTTCACGTAAATATAGCTCACCACATTGGGGGCAAGCATGGGCTCGATAAATCCGCCGAAAGTGCGGATCAACTGAAACACCTTCGTAGTCCCGTCGCCGGTAGCAATCGCCTGACTAGTGATGCTGTTGTCATCTGCATCCTGATATAAGAACGTATCAAACTTGCCCTGGCGCTCATTGAAGAACCCGGCAAGCTGCTGCAACTCACCGCAAGAGGCGTTGCTGCGCAGGACGTTATAGGTCAGATCCCACTTCCAGCGCGGATAGGTCTGGCGCGCTAGCCGGGTTTCCTTGCCGGAAAGCGCCTGCTGCACAACGGTATCCCATTGCGGCGTGCGCACGACATCAAACCCCAGCCCGATGAGCGAGGGAAGTACGAGAGTGGACATAAAGGTAATTATTTTTGGATTGTTGAAAAAATCAGATCTTAAAAAGGTCTTTGAACCATTTTACAAAATTATCTGCGTATGGAGAATTTTCCGGTTTTAGAAAACTCTTGATAATTGCTGTGCCAATGCTTTGCGCTGGTTCTTCCTGCCACGCCAGCCATGTACATATTTCCGCTTTTTCGATGTCTTTATCTTTATAACCAGCGCCTTCTTCCCGCGCCGCTTTCGTAGAGTTTTTAGCGTGTAACAAAAGCCAGTTTTTATTACCCTCTGGAATCATAGTTTTTGCAAACGTTTCAAGATTGCCTTCCAATGCATTATTCGGCATAATCCAGATGCCGAAACGCCCACCGTATTTATTGCCAACAATCAGGCCATCTTTGGGAAATTCATCTACGATATCAGGAAATTCTTTGATAGATAAATTACGAAGTTCAGTCCAACGCTTCGCAAATTCATTATCAGCATCTACTATAACACCAATGGTAACAGGGTTTTTAATACTCCCCTTTAACACTTCATATATGCCGGGAAAACCTCCGCAGTCTTTTATATCGACAGGTGCATATTTGCCGGTCGCTTTATTGAGAGAATTGGTAAGTTTGTATTTATCAAGCAAACTTGCGATCGCATATTTATCATCACTTCCCTCAACCAAAAGAATATTATCCATTACCTGACCTCTATATGCCTTCTGGCGGCAATGGATATTTCATCTTCCGTGTATGCAACTGCGCGGTTATGTTCCGGCTCAAGCCTTTGTATGGTAACTTCGCTGCCTTCATCCACACCTTCGCGGCAAATACTCGCGAGACTGTTAACACAGTCCAGGCTATGTGTAGTAGCAAATACCTGAATATTATGTTTCTTCGCGGTCTCAAAAATCATTTTCCAGATGGATGACATGACCGAATAATGCAATCCTGTATCAATTTCATCAACTAATAAAAAGCCGTCTTTTGATTGTACAAGCGCCACAGCCAAAGCCAGCGCGCGCCACATTCCGTCGCCAAGACTGCCAATGGGAACAGGAGTATCATTTCCTTTTAGTTTGACTTTGAATCCACCGCGTTTCTGGATAGGCAGGATGCCTTCTATATCCGGTTCCACATACCTGATGGCTTGTAATACAATATCTTCTTTCCAAGTCAGTCCAATATCATCCCATTTATAGTTCAAGCCAGCGACCGATAACAGGCAAGTAGGAATATATTGGCAATTGATTACCTGACCGCTGGGATTCCATATCACTCCAAAAACATTCTTACGGTTAAGAATTTTTGGAATAGTTAAGGGGATATAATCCGTTTGTTCTTTAAAGCTTAGTATTAATGTTACTTCTGATCCCAGCACGCTACAACCAATACCACGCGCCTTGTTATCCGCAGAGATGGAAAAACTGCCGCCAGTTATTTGATGCCCATGGAAAAGATGGTTAACATCATAGTCTGGTTCTGACGCAGGATTACCATAAAGACTTGCTAAATCCACCTCAGCCTCTTCATTACGATTCCTTAAAATACCCCATATATTACGTGGATTAGCCAGAGATGCCAGAATCAATACCGCCTCCAGCACTGAAGTTTTACCGCTATTATTCCGGCCAACGAGCAGGTTAACGCGCCCCAAACCTTTCATTTCAAAGTGTTTAAGTCCGCGGTAACCATTTATTTCTAACGAATTGAACATGAACGATTGATAACAAATGATTATAGCAAATACAAGTTCAGCTTTTCCACGCCGGTACGTTGCTATTAAAATTCCGCACCTGAGAGGAGATGATGCTGGCGATTTGGGAAGCATTGTTTTTAAGGAACTGCGCGCCGGTCTGGGTATCGATGGCGTTGACATTGATGGTATAATTATCGCCGCCACCGAGTCCGCCGCCCTCACGTATGCCTTGCGCGAAATTCTGCGGCACGACCATTTCACCCTGATGGAGCTGCGCAATCATATCCGAGCCTAAGTTCCACGCGCCGACATCGAGCGATACCAGCCCCTCCATCGCCGCGACCGATGCATACGCGACTCCGGCAGGAATGGCAGCGGCAGGGCCAAGCGCCGGCGACAGATTCGCATAGACGCCGGAATAGGCCGCCGCTGCGTCAGAGCCTATCTGCTTTATCAGTTGCGCCGCGCCGGAGGTGGAGCTTGTGGTAGCAGCTTCCTGATCGCTCGCGGTAATCTGATCGTTCCTGGTTTGCGCGGATATTACTTTCTGCTGATCGGTTTTCTGCACTTCCTGCAATCCGAGCGCGTCCGTTGCCAGTTCATGCAGCAGTTTATTGGCATTGAGCTGGACAAATTTTATTTCCAGATCCTGAAGGATTTTGAGCGTCGCCTGATGCCAGCTTTCCGTTCCCCTCATCATCCCGGAAATGGCGGAGTCTGAAGATTTCTGCAGCGTGTTAAATAATTCGCTGACCGGATTCTGCGTGCTCTGGGCTTTGAGTTTCACATATCCCAGGCTTTCGTTCATGACGTTCATTGCGGCCTGGAATTCGGAAATATCCGCACCCACCGTCACCGTTATTGTGCTGTCTGCCATAATACATGCTTCTTAAAAGATATGATTATTGTTCTGTTTTCTTTTGATATGTATCAGGACCAATCTGCCTGACTCCGGGTGGAAGCCCCATAAGCGCGGTTTTGAAACTGATTTTGAGTTTTATCCCTGGCGTTTCGCACTCCAGTTTTTGATCGCACACGGAATGATAATCAATGATATAGGTATCTTCAACCTGCCAGTATTTTATGATCGTGAATATGGGATAATTATCGTGATGCCCCAGATCAACCGTATAGGTCTGAATCATATTATCGTTCAGGGTTTTTATATCACGCGAGGAATGTTCTCTTACCCAGACGATGGCCTTGTTCCACTTATAGCGGCAATCCTCTTTTCCCGTACAGGTTACCGGGCGATCAGCAAGCTCATGCAGCAGCGCTTCCTGCTGTTGCGACATCTTCTGGCTGCACCCTGCCAGCAAAGCCGGAATCAGTATGCAAAAAACTATTCCCCGCTTTTTCATGCTTTATTATGCATTATATTGTATGGAGCGTTAATAATGACACAGATGAAACCATGAAACCAGAAAATTGTAGATTTGTTTGTACGGTATGTTATTTACGTGCATTCATTTATATACGGATCGTATTTCAGCAATTGAAAGATTCCTAAAATACGGGGCAGTATATTCCTCATGCAAGCAAAACCCGTGAAACAGGTTTTGTGCCGCATTCCCGTCGGTTTCTACTTCGCGGGAAACGGCGGGAATGATCGAATATATCCGTCGCATCTTCAAGGACTACTCCAATTCTTCACCTGCAACGGGTATATTAGTTTCTCATGAAATATTTCACCTTATGTCTGTTTTTTGTACTCGCGGCCTGCGGGCTGCAAGGGCCGCATGTAACCATAAAATCAGACAGGCATAGCAAAGATGTTGAAATTTATGGATGGGGTTCCTCCATAGATGAGACGCCGGAGGAAACATTCCGCCTGTGGCGCCTGCGCAGCTATATCAACAAAAAGACACATGCCGTGAACCACCGGCTTTATGTTACTGTAGCCTATTTTGGCGATACGAAATATTTTAATCGCGCTGCAGATGAAACTGTTAAAAACCTCCCCGTAACCGGGCAGCATATCCGTGGCGAAAATTGCAGCCGCGAGCGTTGCGAAGTGGATGAATATATAGAAATCGCATTAAGCGATCAGGATTTAAGGCAACACACAAACTCGCGTTATACTGTAGAACTCTATGCTAAAAACGGCGATAGCCTGATGATCACCATTGCACCAGAGATGACCAGACAGCAGCTTGAGGCTATAGATAAATATGTATCTAACAACCCGGCCTCTAGCGCGCCATAGCTTCCTGCTGTTTGGCCTGTTCGGGTATACGGTATAATAGCAGCCGTCGCAGGGAATGTATGATCTCAAGCGAGCCGCTGTTCGTCCAGGCAAATCCTTTATCATTGACGGAATATCCTTTATCCACATGACGTTCTGTTTCTGAACTGCCATGGATATATTTCTCAAAAATCTTGCCGGTTTTCTGGAAATTCCTGATAACCGTGCTTATAAATCCGCCGCCAATCTGTGCTGCTTCTCTGAAGTACCCATAATTTTCACAGCCTGCCATTGCAATAACCTGAAATGGCGCCCAGGTAAAATCGCCATCCCACTGGCTACCTGTATGCCTTGTGCTGGTACGAAGCCCATATCTGCTTATGAGTTTTGGGTAGACATTTCTCATAATATGCGCCGCCTGCCAATCATCTGCCACTTTCGCAAACATGGTAAAGAAAATAGATGCATAGTTATAGTCACGAAATAACGGAACGTGGTATTTTTTCCGCAAGCGTTCATTGATATTGCGGTCGCGGAAACAAGGCTCACGCACCTGCTTTTCATCCTCTATGCCGTTATCCCACAAAAACTCATCCATAGCGGCTTTGGTTGCCTTCGCCTTTTCGGTCCATTCTTTCTGCTTTCCTTCCCATCTCTCTTTTGCAGGCGTTGCCATGCTTGACTGGTATAATTCGACAAGTTTATTCATTCCTGTACAAGCTATTTCCCAATTAGCTTTCTTTCTGCTCCAGTCATTCAGACTGTTTGGATTGTTACCCTTAGCCAACAGCTCGTATAATCCAGACACTTCTTTAACCGCTACGTCCCATTGATCTCTTTCGTGCTGCCAAGGTGCCGGATGGGAAAATGCCGGGTGTTCTCTTATCCGATCATACAGAGCGCTCATTTCCTCCGCAATAGCGTTCCAGTTATCTCGTTTTCTTTGCCAGTCATTCAGGCTATTGAGAGTGTTACCCTCTGCTAATGTTTCATATAGCCTGGTCACTTCGGGGGCAACCTTCTCCCATTTAGCTTTTTTTCTCTCCCAGTCAGTATATTGGTCTTCTGCTAATGTGCCACATAAGCCGGCAATTTCCTTTTCCATTTTATAACGCAGGGAATTCAGGCAGTACGGTATGTGGTTGATAATATCGGTATTGAAAAAACCAAATCGCCGCGAAGGATCTATGCCGCTTTCGCGCATAGCCCAGTCCCCCTGGTAAAATGTTTCTGAAAGCATAGGTTTTCCGTGCTCATTCTCCTTTAGCTTCTTTTTTTCAGGATCTTCAAACTCCAGGTATTGTTCGGCATAATAGAGATCCTTGCGATCCTGATATGGCAGATCTTTTGTATCTTCAGGTGTAAGTTCGCTTAGTCCTTTATGTATGCCTTTATGTATGCCTTTATGATGAAGTGTTTTTACTATTCTTTTATAGGCATCGCCTAACTGACGCGCTGCTACCTGATAATGATCTTCTTCATGATGCGCTTTTTCAGAAAATGCAACCTCATCGCTAGGCTTAGTACGGACAGTATTGTATATGGAAAGGCCTGTACCTTCATCGTAATGCGCTCCGGTCATCCAGAACCCATGATACTTCTCGACTGTTTTTATAGCGCGTTCGAGAAATTTTAACCGGCCTCCGCTATGCCGGTCTTCCCCCTTTAGTATTACGCCAGAAATGTCGTCATAATGGTTATAAATGCTTTGTATACTATCCGTAATCAGCGGCGGCTGCGAACGCGGCGGCCCTTCATCATTTAAAAAGTAGGTGCGGTTTCCATTTAAAACCGTGCCGTAATGCTCTATCTGGTAAAGCAGATTTTCCAGTATCGGCTTGGCACGATCAAACTCATCATCGCGCCTTAAGCCGCGTATGGTAAATGCGCTATCCCAGCCATACATCTCATTAAAACGCTCACCCGGCACGATATAGGAATAAGGCAGGTAAAGCAGGCCATGCTCATACTTTCCATCCTTTTCCCAGGGTATCAGGTATTCCTTTCCATCAATCATCTTCTTATTCAGCGTACGCACTTTTATTTCTGGCAATTCACTTTCATCACGGATCCTTACTACTTTTCCTTCCGCGTCTTTTTTTATAGGATAGTTGCCTTTTTGTATTCCATGCACCAGCCTGTCCCGTATGTTTCTGACTGTAGCCTCTATAGCTTCCTGGCTTTCCGTGGGTGCTATATACAGGTAATACGGCTCTCCATCCACATGCTCTATCTTTTCGTCCTGTATGACGTTTAAAAACCATGAACTGTGAACACGTTTCAGATCAGGCCAGGTAGCGCGTATATGTTCCTGCAGGGGATCAAACCTGTCTTCCAGTTTGTCTAACCTGTTTTCCAGCTTTGCGGGATCGAGCTGTTTTAGCCACGGCTTCAGCTTGCCTTGCCAGGTTTCAAGTCCTCCTGGCAAATGCCTTTCCCGCCATCCGCTTCGCTCGCCGAAAACCATCCCTGCACCTTTACTAATACCACCTGATATTAGCGCCAAAAGGTTAAGGCTATATTAATAAACTCCTGTTATTTTCCTTATATTCCGCCAATTCTTTCGATTAATTCATCCGCCGTGCCTTCTTCTTTCGGCGTTATGCCCAGATAGGCCGCCACCATCAGCGATATAGGCGGGTGACGCTTCCATTCCTCATGCATTGCTTTAAGACGTGGAATAGTAATGTTATTTTCCACATAATCCCACGTCCAGCCGGTCATATTGCAGGTATGGGCGATGATACGATCCCAATCGGGCATTCC
>Ga0206839_1049_pt1 | contig 31508 bp, 18 predicted proteins | sample Alteio_BWOrgCont_27_FD_152883 | JGI IMG/M metagenome (GOLD analysis project Ga0206839, IMG submission 152883) | Enriched cells from forest soil in Barre Woods Harvard Forest LTER site, Petersham, Massachusetts, United States -... | ecosystem: Environmental > Terrestrial > Soil > Temperate forest >... | reverse complement strand
GCGCTTGAAGGTGATGCTTGAGGTCGCTTCCCGTAGTGTATGGCTGAAAATAGATGGAGAAGCGTTCGTGGAGTGGGATGTCGGAACGTTCGGGATCGTTCTCCACAAGTTTTCCCTGCTCAAAAGAGAGCAATCTGAGCTCATGGCGCTCGTTATGATAGAGCACCGCTCGAATCCCGCGGGCTGCCACCTCTTTCAGCGCCCGCTCGGCGACCTCTCTTCTCTCGTAGCCGTTGAGTGTCCCACCGATGTCAATGAGGCTATTTCCCACACTGCAAAGCGCCTTCACGCGCGACCCAATGGGATCGTCGATGGCCACGCGCGAAATCTCAACGGGACTTTGGTGCTCGACGAGGGAAAAGAGTGTCTTGGCATCGATGTCGTAGCGCTCATCGACGCTAAATCGCTCTGGATAGGCGGTACCGCGTGTTCCAGAAAAGCCCCCTGCCCCGCTCCAGTAGCCGGCAAGGTCGGAAGGGGTGCCCGGGATACGCCTGTCCGTAAAGGTAATGAAGGGCGCAAGACACCTTCTGACAAACTGCATCTTCGTGGATAGGTTGGCATTGATGTGTGCCCGTATGGCCCCTTTTTGCTCGGTGGATAGTTTCGAGGAAGCAAGTGGTGGCATTCCAGGTGGAATGATGGAGAGAAACTCCCGACGCGCAGCCCTCTCGGAAATGGGCACGCCTCGCTCTCGCTCCTCGTCCATCCGCATCGATAGGGAATCGAGATACCTTTCGAACATCTGCTCGTTCACCCCATTGAAGAGAACGGCCTGAATGGTGAAATTCATGGTCTCGTGGCAGGAGGCGAACTGCGAGCCCTCAAGTGGAGCGCCATTTGCTGCCGGTATGGCAAAGGGCGTGTCAGGATTCTTCGAGAGCGCATAGGGCTCATCTCTCGTCTTGCTCAGGGTCATTGGCAGAATGACATGGAGCTCCTGACGCGCACACGACAGCGCATTTTGCATCTCTTTTGGTAGCAGATCGATCGCCGCATATACGCCTCGTATCGCCTCTTCGTCTGCAAGCTCCCTCCGAAATGGATCGAGCGTGGGGTCGGTGGTATGCTTCAGGAACGCCCCCACCTGTTGTAGCTCGTCATTCGTACACTCGCAAAATGGCTGCATGAGCACCGTCTGACCGAAAGCACGCCGTTCTTCTCCGGAAAGCGCATGAGGCGATGTATACCACGGCGGCATGGTGAGGTAGTGAAACAGGTTCATCCGATCTGGGGTGACAGCGGCCCCAAGGCTAATCTCGAGAAATCGTTCTGCCAGCTTCGGGAGCACCGCTCTTCTATATTCCTCTTCGTCGTACGGCGCGCGTCCCTGCTGCGTCCCAGCAGGCAGAAAGTCAAAGGAAAACGGTTGTATGTCTCGAAGCAGCGCCTCATATAGCAGGCAGATGGCATCCCCCTCTTCCTCAGGCATAGGTTGTGACACCGATCCAGAAGGGCGCCAGTTCATCTCCTTTCGGCAGTTCAGCGTCCAGTCCGCCTCTTCGATCTGGCAGAGACCGCACGCACGCAGGCGACGCATACTGGAACGCATGGCCATCAGCGAGCGCATGGCAGAGGCGCGCTCTTGCGGTCGTTTGGTGACCCCAGAGCGCCACATATCCACAAAATTGAGTGGCAGTGTATAGCCGCCTGCAGGGGTGAGCACAAGGCAGCTCTGTTCTTCCTGGAGACGTTCAAGAGTCCGATCCACCTCTTCCCAGTATGCAGGGCTCGCAAGCTGCGCTCGGTCGTACTGGAGCGGAAGTACTTTTTGCGAAAATGAGCCACCAAGAAGCCATCTCATCTGTTCCGAGAAACCTTTAGAGAGACTTTCTGGAACGATCAGCGTCGAAAGGTGCGCCCCATCTGCTCGTAAGAGTGCCAGGATGGGCGCGATCACAGACGATTTTCCCGCACCCATAATCATCTGAACAATGATGTCCTTGCCGTGTGCACCGCGCGATTGGATGAAGCGATCAATTACTTCCAGCTGATCGGGTCGCACATGGATATTACAGAAGCATTCAAACGCCCGTATTTCTGGTCGATCGCATGCCGGATCCGCGTATACCTCTTTGCCAAGCGTATCGATAAGCTCTTGCCGTTCGGCATCACTTGCTCCAGCTGCGCCTTCAATTGCCTGGAGAGCTCCCAGCGTCCGTTCATGACGCTGTATCTCGCGCAACGAATCGGCGTAGCGGGCAATGCGTACCTCGAGCTCCTGCACCTGAGGAGAGGTCATACCGCGCTTCTCCACCAGCGTCGCAAGCTTTCCCGCCCCATAGAGGAAGAGAAAGTCTTCTACCTCTAGCGGCTGCCACGAGCCCTTCAATTTCTCAAGCATCTGTTCTGTCTGCATGGCAGCATCGTCTGGTGCCGCATTACCAACCTCAAGAACGGCCTGCTCCATGAGAAGCAGGTTGTTCTTGAGCTGGGCAATATGGGATGGGAGGGCCTCTTTCATATCAACGAAGCCCTCTAGCTCGATGACAAAGCGATCTTGGCTTTGCATCATCTGCCGATACCGTTCGTCACATCCTTGTGCGAGGGCGTGGAACTCTTCTTGCACCGTGATGCGGTCACCTGAGCCCGTGCGAAAGATCTCTTTCAGCACATCCCGAACCGCTGCGAGCGACACTGCTACCTCTTGCGGCACGTCGACGGATCGTTTCTGCACATAGTGCGTGGCGTCGAATGTGGTCACGATATGCGACTGGGGAAGCGCGACTTCTGGCCTTTTGAGCGCTCTTGGCATGCGGCTGACGATTCCCGCCTCCGTGATGGCACGCGCGCTCTTTTCGCCTGCCTCTATCTCCATCTCCACGGGCTCGGCCACCGCGCCATGTCGGTTCATGGCTTCGATGCGGAGCTTGGCACTCAGATAAATGGGTCGGCATGCGTCCTGAAGGATGCTCTGCACAGAGATTTCGCCTCGTTCGCGCCACTGACGAAGCACCTGGGGGTTGTTGAGCAGTTCCGTAAAGCATATGCGAATCGCCTGGACCGCGGTATCCGTATCGTACCGTGCAGCGATCAGCTGGCAGGCAATCGCTTGCCTTTCGGTATCGGAGATGGCTTCATTATTGCGAACGCGCTTGAGCACATCGCAGAAGTGGGCCGCAAGGCGTGTGCCTGGCCTTGTGATGAGATACGCGCTTTTGACCCCACGATCTGCTCTCGAAAGCGCCATGTGCACGGCATCTTCCACCTCCGCCCATTTTGGAAGGCGCGCTATCTCTTTTACGAGCGCATGCTGTTCTATCGGCTCACCGATAGGTGGCTCCGTGACCTGTTCTGTCTGAAGATAGGTAAGATAGCGCTTCATGGACGGTGTCATCGATGGTCCATCTACTGCCTTTGAGGCTGCCTCCACCGCCTCCAGGAGCATGCGCTCTTCGTACGATCGCAGCCTTCTTGCCGAGAGCGCATTCCTCTGGAGAATATATCGCTGCAGATCGTTGGCTATTCCACTCCAGTCCATCTGGGGAAGACCTTCGGGGCGCCTTTCGGCCACAAGACGCCTCGTCATCTCGAGCTGAAGGCATGCCGCCTTCAGTCGTATGGCCGTTGCTGATTCAAAGGTATCGCCATACAGCGTGCGCAGCTGCACTATATCGGCAAGGCGCTGAATATGCTGTGGTTCTATTTGCGCAACCGGGATTCTGCTCGCATCGAGAAAGGCGCTCGCCTGATCGTACTGCTTTGTAGCCAAAAAGAGCTTGGCAAGCAGAACGTTTGTTTCTGGATGGCGTGTGCCGATCGCTCGATACCCAGAGGAGGTGGCAAGGTAGTCGATCTCGATAAGGGGAATGGCAAGGTCATTTGGCTGCATATCAAGGTCGATCGTCCCCGACAAGGCAGCGGTTTTTGCCGTCTGCTTTCCTTCTCGTTGTTTCAGTGCAAAGTCGGGAATGCAGCCCTTTATCTTACCCGCCGCATTCTCGAGCACGAGGCAGTGTTCCAGTTCTGCAAGCGGGGGGATATGTTGCTGGCGGGCAAGAAAGAAACCGGGACGCTCCCGACACTGCCATCGCGTATGTCCCTTCACGACCTGCGGCGTGAATGAAAGACCGAGGCGGGGAAGTTCCACGAGCTGCGGCTTGCCACGCCCATCGGCAAAGAGATGGATGTAACTCGGATCTTCGCAGCGCGCAAAGGGGCGCATGAACGCAAGCCCTTGCCTTTCGCCGCTAGAATCAATGCGGTAGGGGGGAACGAGGAAGAGGGGCTGCATAAGGCCATACGCGCCTTTGTGATCACACTTTTCCATCTTCGTTATCTTCGTATTGACGAGCGTCGCGCGATAGCCGATGTGCCCCTGCTCATCAGTAAGTGTAAGCTCGGATGGCGCATTGCAGTCGGCCCAGAGCAAGTACTTCCTCACGAGCCATCGGCTCGAGAGGGCATCTGCTTCTTTTGTATCGAAAATGTCGCTTGCAAGCTCGTGCCGCGGAATATACTGCCTCCATTTTCCGTCTTGCGCCAGTTTTGCCTGTATCGTGATGTCCATGCCCTCTTGATGGATGATCTCGTAGTGATTTTCACGATCATCGGTAAATACATATGCATTTCCCGTCATCGTCACACGTGATGGCACCCAGCTTCCAAAGACGGCACGGTAGTCTGCTGACTGCGTCACCTGGTCTGGAAGCGCCTGTAGTCTTCCCAATGGTGCGTAGACCGCACCATTCACAAGATCAACCGTTACTTCCCCGCTTTCCAGGCAGCCGAAACCCGTGAGCCGTTCGACAGGAACGCGAGCGTCCTCTTGTGCTCCCGTGGCTATGGCCATGACCACGGCAGCCAGACGCCCTCTCAATGCGACATCTTGCTCGACCAGACGTACGAGTGGGATGGAGAGGCGTACCGCCGCCGAATGCACGTGTGCGTCTCGTTTTGGGCTCGCATCCTTCCCGGTGAGGGGGTGGCAGGTCAAGAAGGCACGGCACTGCACAAAGATCTCGGCCTCCTTCTCCGTAAGTGGGGGGGTATCGTGAAAGAGGGAGAGCATTTCAGCGCTGAGAAGCGATCTATCCCGCTGGGTCAGTGAAGAAGAGAGCATGGGGATAGTGCCCCCCTCTTTTGCCGATGCGCATAGGTACTCCCAGAGTACCAGTTGTGGAGCCCGTTCTACCGGAAGGCCACGCTGCCTTAAGGCATCGCTCATCCTGACATAAAAGCAGAGGCGCTCGACGTCATGATCCTCCTTGGCACGCTCGATACCCGATGCGACAAATTGGGAAAGCGTGCGCGCAAGCTCTGGCGAGCTCTTTATCGTTTTACTGAGTAGGGCATCATCAAACAGCACCATGCTGAAAAAAGTCTGCCAATCCTTGCTACCGAGTTTGTGCGCCCGCCCAGAAAAATGGGCCAGAAGTTCCGATATCTTGAGGCTGTTCCAGGACACGATCTTCAGCACATCGTGCAGTTCCTGATCACTCATGGAGATGTCCAGCTCTTTACTTGTGAGCGCCAGGATCTCGTTTTCATAGAGCTCCCCATGTTGGGCAAGGTACTGGACGATTCCGCGCACGTCTCGGTCCTCTATGGCATCCTGCCAGTACCCAAAGCGCTTGGAAAAGGATCCATCATCTGCCTGTCTTACCTCCGGGTACCACTCGGTGATATCATGTGGCAGCACGGAGGGGCGAATGATCTGTTTGCTTGCGCCCCCATACGACGCTCCCTGCTTCTGGACATAGTGAATGCGGATCGACTCGGGGCTCCTGTGCGCAAGGCCGGGCGGTGCGAGGACGGGACCTTTACTGAAATGCACCATCATGGAAAATTGCTTTCTTCTCGCAAGAAAGCTTGCTGGCAGTGGGCTATTTGCATCGTCCATCGCGAGGAGATGTGCTATCTGCTCTTCCACGGATTTCCCTCGAAGGCCAGGTGCTGCCCCCATGATGGCCTCTGCCTGCTCACTGTCCTGTAGCACAGCGCGCAGATATCGGCTAAAGCCGTCCTCTCTTCCCCTTCCTTGTGCGCTGACGACGATCTCATTCTGATCTCCCCACTTCTCAGTGATGGGAGATTTCGCTGTGAACATCTCTTGCAGCTCTTGCGCCATATCGGCCTCTTCGATGCGAAAGTTCATGTTCTGCTGGTCTGTCGAGGAAATATATGGGCCTACAGATGGTTTCAGCGTGCTCATATCGGAGGAGATATAGTGGCGGATAGAGAGCCGACCTTGCAAAAGGGAAAAAAATGGAGGAAGGGTACTTGCAGTACGTGTGACCGCATTGATCACGAGATCCTGAAAGGAGGACGCTTTCGCCATAGCGTACCACTGGTGCGGTGTGAGATCGGTGAGTACTGTTGAGAAGTGGCAACTCTGAAAGAAGATTTCGCTCAAGGTGGTGATACCACACACGATATCATCTGGGTTCTGGCCATTGGCTATCAGCCGCTCTCCCATGCTCTTAAGAGAGGCGCTGGTGGACACAATGGGCAGTTTTCGCATGATGGCGAGGAAAGCCTCGGATACGTAGTCATGGAGGCCCGCGCGCTGCATCTCGTTCAGCTGAACTGCAAGTTCACGAAGATCGCTTGCGATATTTTCTGGAAGAAATTGCCATGCCTGTATGCGCTCCAAAATTCGCGCTTCCGATCGGGACACGGGCGCGTGATGGGTGCTCTTTTGAACGATGGCCACATTGACGGCCTTGGAGCTTTCTATCGTGCTCGCAATGTGGTCTGGGATGTGTACTTTGGGCGCCTGGCGCTGGAGCATGTCCAGACGTGCATCTTTGGCCGCATCGAGCATCATATCCATCTCTGAAAGAAGCCGTGCTGTGGCATCTGCTTCTTCGGCGGGTATGAGACCGCTCGTCCGCATATGCATGGCCGTATTTGAAAACTTCTGGATTGCTTGTTTGAGCAGGTGAATTTTTTGCGGCTCATGTGGGAGCAGCTGTTTCGTGTTCTCGTAGTCGGCAACGAGTGTCTGCAGTTTCGACCGATACTGAAAGAGGGCATACTCATTTTCTGGAAGATGGGCCTTCAACAGTGCAACGATGCTTCTCCAGGTGCAGGTACCAGACAACTGTGGGTTCATGAGCACGCTCGTCATCTCCGCAGAAATCGGTGAAGGCGTACCGCCCAACAGAGAAAAGAGCCCATACACGTCATCTGCCGTATAGTTTGTGTTCATCCCCGTATCGTGTCTGTAGACGCAGGATGTTGCCTCCAGTAGACCTCTCAGGAAGTAGGTAAAGCGCTCTTCCTGAACGATGGACCCATCTATCCCTTCAAGCTCGTAAAACGGGAGGTACTTATCTTTGAAAAACCACTCCTTAGACCCGTGATACTGGTCGATGCCCGCTCCAGAATTGTACAGCCTCGCCCTGATAGCGCCGCTCCCAGATGGGTCACGGGCAAGTTCATACAGCATAGCATGTCCGGAAGGGGCACCTTTCCACCCACCGGGAATCACCACGCTCCTTCCTTCGTTGAGTTCCCCCTCTATGTGTGCCTTGAGTCGTTCCACGCTCTTCTCAATGGCCGCTATGTAGTCTGCCTCATTTTCTATGCGCCTCAGCGGATCAATGACCTCTTTTTGTATGCTCAAGGCCGTCTGTATTTTGTCTTTGATCGTGCCTAGGGTATTGCTGCCCATACCAATCCCGGCATTGAGCATCGCGAGCGCGTATTGCAGGGTGACCGAGTAGCTACTTCCCTCGAGCCCTGTGCCTTCCGCGAAGGGATCGCCGACGACATGCGCCGTCATGGCATCATCGGCAAGCTGCACAAGCGAAGGGTCACGTGCTAGCTGGCACGCATCTTTGTACTTTTCCAGAAGGGAGCCACGGCTTCGTATGAGGGCGGCATAGTCGCCGTGCGCACTGTCCTGTGTCGATTCTGCACGAGTCGCTACTTTCTGTACCCGACGCGCACTTGTCGATGGCGTGGTTACTACCTTTCGCTTCTTGGAAGCGACCGGCACCTCCACAGTGGGTGTGTAGGAGGCCGCATTACCGACGCTCTCAGACACGACGCCGCTTGCTGCGATGGCAGGTGGTGCCTCCAGACGTCTTTTCTTGTGTGTTGCGCCCACCGCGACGCCAAACGGCTCCTCGGCAAGCCGCTTTTGCCCTCTGTGTGCGGCCTCGTAGGCGTCCAACGAAGCCATAGGCAGCGTGGTTGCAGCCACAGCGGCAATCCCACCCTTGTAAAAGGCTTGTGTTGCAATGGTGACCGCAGAAATGGCCCTTCTACTTGCGTATTTGGTGATGCCGACAAGCCCAGCCACACCCGTTGTCATCTGCTCGAGAATGCCCTTTGGCGTAGTGCTCGGGCGCTGTCTCATCACCCGACGCCCCAGGCCTTTTCCCGACGCCGTCTTCTGTGCTGCTTGAATACGAGAGAGAACCAGTCGGCTGAGCTGCTTTTGCTTGCCAGGTGGGGAAGCCAGAGGACCAACTCCCGCGCCTCCCCCAACGCCCTCAGACTTCCCGACGCTCATATACGGCCCTCTTGTCGAGGTAAATTTCCTGCTGGCCGGAGCTTAGTGGCGTTGCTGCCTCGTTATGAACTCGAGGAACAACCTCCTCACACCTTCCATGTGGGGATCGTCAGATACGATTCGATTGAGCAGGCCAACAGCCTTCGTCAGACGCGACTCATCCATCCCTTTAACGAAGCCTACCGCTCTGTAATCGTTGCCATGTATTATTCCAGCAAACACGATGGCTATATCAACCTTGGCCAATTCATCCTGTAGATTCGCCTTCTCTTCCCCCTGCGCCTTAAGCATCTTATCGAGCAGCTTGGAGCCCTCATCTATTCCACTCTTCAGGTTTTTCTCGAATGCGGCACTCTTTTTGTAGATTGATGTCTCTAGCTCTTTGCTGGCTTGTAGAAGTCTTAGGTTTGTTTCCAGGCGTTCCTTATTCGCTTCAGCCGATTCAGCAATTGCCTTTTTATCGAACACGTTTGTGGAGCAATAGTCAGCAACATTTTTTAAGTGCTGAAAATTATATACATTCTTTTCGTCAACTATTGCCACATCTTTACCACTTTCTCCCAGCATCACCACCTCTTTCATTACAAGGGTGGGATTCGGAATAAATACTTCGTTTTTCCTATGACATCCTGCAACTAGGCGTTTGTAATCATTACCGGCACCAGTAGCGATCTTTTGAGCCAGCTCTGCCTTTTTTTTTGAGCTCGCATCCAAAGCATTGAATGCCTCTATGTTGCTCTTGGAATCCACATCCATACCCTCTCGTTTTACCATTGTCTTGTAAATTGCCGTTCCTATGGCACCCACAGAAAAAAAGTCATTATTCTTCTGGCACACCTCTGCCAGCTTGATAAATGCCCTCATGACAACGGTTTTCTCTTTTACATCATCGGTTTTACGAATGATATCTTCAAATTGCGCGGACATGGTATCGAATTGCTTTGCTATGAGCTGGGTGTAGCTATATTGAGGATTGAACTGATCTGAGAAAAAATCCTCTGGCTTTAGTTCTTTCAACCAACCAAGGTTAAAATCTTTCATTTTTTTTGAAAGCTTCTCGATATTTTCTGCATCAATACTCCGTTTTTTCTCTTTTTCCTCGCCTCTAATGATGGTAACCGACTCAATATCTCTAGCCGTTACAGGAGGAATATCTTTCACCGCCTTGTTGAACCGAGTAGTACCATACTCCCCAGATGCCGGCCTCAGAAGGCTACATGCCTGCCTCAGAGGGTCACAATCATACTCCGTGGCAATTCTTTCAAGGAGAGTGCGTGCACTTGCGCTCCCATGCTCGAATTTCAGTTCTCCCGCCCCATCGAAAGCCACCTTCCCATGATTCTTCTCTGCCCACTCGACGCAGAATGCGAGCAGAGCGTCTTTTTTATCTTCACTCGCAGATTTGAGCTCGGAGGCAATCACCGAAAAAAGATCTCGTGGCTTGACAACTGTGTTATACGCGCACAGTAAATGCCGTGTTTTCACGTCGCTCTCAGTCTTCCCAAGGAGAGTCTGTACGAGTGATTGTCTTTCACTTTCTCGTTTGGCTTTGGCAAGATACTTACGACTGTCGGAAAGTTCTAGTCCACTACGGTCAAACGCTGCTATGGCATTATCGATTCGCGTGGCTCCCATTGCCTCAATAATGGTCAAAAGCTCTGTGCGGTGCTCTGCCATCTTCTCAGGCGACCTCCTAGCGACAGCGGCATCAACGGTAGTAACGACTACCATAGCGGCATCGATGACGCCAAGGCGAGCGTTGAGCTTCCCCTGCTCATCACCGAGTTTGCGCACCTCGTTTGCGAGATGATCAGCAATATCACGAAGCGCAGCTAAGTCTACTTTCTGCGTCATCGGATCATTAAAGGCCGCCCCCCACTTTTGTTGTGATTTCGCCAAAGCCGGCAGAAGTTTCTCTGTTTTTTCCTTGATCTCTTTGATGGCATCTACGAGAGCCGCCCCCTCTTTCTGCCATTGTCCTGGGTCCTTTTGATACTCCCTGACCATCGAGAAGATTTTTTCACTTTCCACTCCTTCTGTTTCTCTCTTGGCTTGTGCTGCTGCTTCTTTAGCTTTGGCTAAGGACTCTGCGATACGGGCTTTTTCTTTTTCTTCATCAACAGGACTCTCTCCTGCTCCCCCCTCCCCAATGCCGCCCTCTTCCTCATCGATAGTCTCTTCTTGTTCATTTCGCTTACTGCTGCTCGTCTTCTTAGAACGCGCACCCCCACTCGCACTCTCCGCCTTTTCCCTGCGCTGTAAAGATACTTTGCCCATAGCGCCAGCCATGGCGCCTCCTAGTACCTTGAGTTGTTTCACCCCCTCCCCACTGAGATGCAAAGCCTTCATTACTTGCTCGCCCATCTTTACTGTGCCGCTACCAAGACTCTTCGCCGCCGTGCGAAGTGGTTCCAGCGAAGGTCTGCCCCACTTTTTTTTCCCTGCCGTGGGGATTCCGCCACCACCCTCAGAAACGGAAAGCTGACGAGGCACACGGTCGCCTCGAACTCCACCACCCTCCAAACTCATACCTCTCCTCCCCTTCCCCTTTGCCCATTATAGCAAAAATACTTTTAGCAAAAAAATGTTTTACCAAGCCAGGGGCATGATCAAAACAGGAGTAAATCAATTGAACTATTTTTCGCCGTGTGCGACGATTGGTGCGCAAAAATTACCTCAGAAAACGCATTCTTACCGGGGGGTCGTACGCGCCATGCCAGGATCGGTTACTTCGTCGGTTGGCAATTCTGTGGTGTTTGACAATGTGTCCAAGTCCTATGGGCTCACGCGTGCGGTGCAAAATGTCTCTTTTTCGATAGAGACTGGCCAGTTTTTTTCCATCCTCGGTCCCAGCGGCTGCGGGAAAACCACCTTACTTCGCCTGGTTGCGGGATTTGAAAAGCCAGATAGCGGGCGCATCCTCATCGACGGGCAAGATATCACGAACCTTGCGCCGAATAAGCGCCCTGTCAACACCATCTTTCAGAACTACGCGCTCTTTCCTCATCTCTCTGTCTGGGAAAACATTGCTTTTGGGCTCCACATTGCAAAAAGGCCGCCCCAGGAGATTGCGCGCGAGGTAGAGCGCATGCTCGACCTCATCCAGATGGAGCCACACGCGAGGAAAAAGCCTGATCAGATCAGCGGCGGCCAAAAGCAGCGGGTCGCCATTGCACGTGCGCTCATCAACAAACCGCGAGTGCTCTTACTCGATGAGCCGCTGGCAGCCCTTGACCTGAAGCTCCGACAGAAAATGCTCCTTGAGCTCGATCTCATCCACGACCAGGTGGGCATCACGTTCCTCTTCATCACCCACGACCAGACGGAAGCTATGGCGGTGAGCGATCGCATTGCCGTGCTGCACCAGGGAAAGATCGAGCAGATTGGCACGCCGATTGAGCTCTACGAGGCACCAAAAAGCAGCTTCGTCGCCGCCTTTATTGGCGACACCAACTTCCTCGATGGACGCGTCGCAGAAAAGACGGCACGCGACTACAGCCTCCTTGCCGTCGACGACTTTCCCCCCATCCTCTGCTTTAACGACAAGCAGCTCTCCGTGGGCGAGCTCGTCCACCTCAGTGTGCGCCCAGAAAAGATCCACATCGTTCGTGAGCGACCCCCTGATAATCCCCGCCACAACTGCTACCAGGGCGTGGTGGAAGATGTCGTGTACAAGGGAGACCATACGAAGTTCTGGGTACGGGTCGGAGGGCACCGGGTGGGCGTTATCCAGCAGCACAGCCGCTTTTTTCTCGATGAAAAACCGATCAAGTGGAATGACCCCGTTTGGATCTGGTGGCATGCCGACGACGGGTTCATGCTGGAAAAATACAGCGCCTCCGATCAGAAGCTCACCCAGACTCCGTCAGATGAGGTGGGGAAAACTGTCGATGAAACGCATGAGGCGACCGCCTGATGCAAAGACGTTCTTTTGGTGAGCTTGCCGCCACCCTTCCTTCCTTCATCTGGCTCTTCCTCTTTTTTCTCATCCCCACCGTGCTTGTGTTGGCCTATGTCTTCAAGCCATACGACGTCACGTATGGGATCGGCGAAGGCTGGACGCTCGATACGTTCTGTACCCTCATGAACCCAAGCTACCTCGTCATCTTCTGGAGAACGCTCTGGCTGAGCTGTGCAACGACCATCGTCTGCCTTGCGATCTCCCTTCCCGTCGGCTACTTCCTCTGCCAGGTGCGACCGGCCCTCCAGAAGACCTTTCTGCTCCTCGTCATCTTGCCCTTTTGGAGTAGCTTTCTCGTCCGAATTTTTGCCTGGAAGGCGCTGCTTCACCCAGAGGGAATGCTCAAGGCACTACTCGTTGCCTGCCATCTTGCCGATGCCGATACCATCCTGCTCTACAATGATGGCGCCGTGCTTCTGGTGATGATCTACTCCTATCTTCCCTTTGCCATCACACCGGTGTACACGGCGGCAGTGAAGTTTGATTTCCAGGTGATCGAGGCGGCCCGTGATCTCGGTGCCACGGAACTGCAGGCATTCTCGCGGATCTTTCTTCCTGGCATCCAGCGCGCCATTCCTGCCGCGCTCATCATGGTGTTCATCCCCGCCATCGGAGCCTACGTTATTCCCGACCTTGTTGGCAGCCCAGAGAGTGAGATGATCGGAAATAAGATCGCGCAGCGCATCTTTGTCGACAGAAACCTGCCGCAGGCGTGTCTCCTCTCCCTTGTCCTTATGCTCGCGGTCCTCGTGCCCATGGCCATATGCGCCAAAAAGTATCGCCGCTCTGGTGAGGAAGTCTGGATATGAAGCTCGCGCGGTTCCCCCTTGTGCTGACTGGGATTGTTCTGCTCTTTCTCTATCTGCCCATCGTCGTCCTCGTGATCAACTCCTTCAACGAGTCGCGCTTCGGTGGCACCTGGGCCGGGTTTTCTCTCAAGTGGTACGAGCGGCTCCTGCACGAACGCACCGTCTGGAATGCCTTCAAGAACTCCCTCATCGTGGGCATCAGCGCCACAGCTATCTCTACGCCTCTCGGAGCACTTGCCGCCTTCTCGCTCTGGCGTTATCGCACAGCCCTGCAGCGCGTCCACTGGGGCCTGATGTATGCACCACTCATGATTCCCGATGTCCTCATGGGCGTCAGCCTGCTCATCTTTTTCGTGGCCTGTCATGTGCCTCTGGGGCTTACCACGGTGATCATCGCCCACATTACCTTCTGCGTGAGCTATGTGGCCATGCTCGCTCGAGCGCGACTCCAGAACTTTGATTTTGCCCTCGTTGAGGCCGCACTCGATCTCGGCGCTTCCCGTTTTGACACTTTCCGAAGAGTGCTTCTTCCCTTCCTTGCCCCCGCGCTCCTCTCTGGCGCGCTCCTTGCCTTTACGCTCTCGCTTGACGACTTCGTCGTCACGTTCTTCGTCGCGGGGCTCGGGATCACGACACTCCCCCTTTACGTCTACAGCATGATCAAGTTCGGCTCGCCGCCACTCATCAATGCCCTGTCAACGCTGCTCCTTGCAGCCACATTTATCATCGTGGGGGTCACCCACCACATCACGGAGAAGAAATAATTATGCCGCTGCTTTTTCTGCTCCTTCTGGTTCTTGCCACTGGCTGCTCCAAGTCCGAGCAGCTGCACGTCTACTGCTGGTCGGAATATTTTAATCCCGAAGTAATCGAAAAATTTGAGGAGACGTATCACTGTAACGTCATCGTCGACACCTTTGACTCGAACGAGTCGATGTTTGCAAAACTGAGCCTCGGTGGTCCCTCATATGATCTCGTCGTCCCGAGTAACTACTTCCTCGACCTCATGGACGCACATGGGATGCTGCAGCCCATCGACAAAAGCCTCCTTCCCAATCTGCAGCACCTCGACCCCCAGTACGAGCGCTTCTTCGATCCGCGCTTTTCCGCTTACGGAATCCCCTATTCCGTTACCTATGCGGGCATCGCCTATCGCCAAGACAAGGTCCCTCATATTGCGCACTCGTGGGGTATCTTTAGCCACACGGAGCTCCGTGGGCGCATGACCATGCTCAACGACCTTCGCGAAGTGTTCGGCGCAGCGCTCAAGTATCATGGCTACAGCGCCAATACGGTCAACAAAGACGAGATAGCGCAAGCTACTGAAACCCTCCTGCAATGGAAGAAGAACCTTACGAGATTTGAAGGGGAGCAGTACCGAAACGGCATCGCGAGCGCAGAATACTTCGTCGTCCAGGGCCAGTCTGGAGACATCTTTCAGGTGATGCGGGAAAACGCCTCCGTTGCCTTTTTTGTGCCGAAAGAGGGCTCAATGGTATCTGGCGACTACTTTGTTGTCCCGAAGGGTGCCAAAAACGTATCCCTTGCCCATGCCTTCATCAACTTTTTCTACGAGCCGGAGCATGCCGCTAAAAACATGGCGTTCAACGGCTACATCTGCCCCAACCGCGCTGCCTACGCCCTGCTGCCAGAGCACCTCAAGCGCAACCGCGTTCTCTTTCCCCCGGCCGAGTGGATGGAAAACAGCGAACTCATCCGCTACGTCGGCCCTGCCACGCAGCTCTACAACGAGGCGTGGGATAGGGTCAAGTCGTCGACGCGCTAGGGGGGCGTGGAGGTGGCTGGGCCACCTTCTCTTCTCTACGTCCTAAAAGCGGGCCGATTTGTTCCTTGGAGCTCTTCAAAGCTTCAAACCACACTTTAGTAAGCAAAGGGAATTTTTTGGCATCGATGCACTGGGCTGGGCCAACGTATGACTTGTCTGTCATGAAAGGATTCGCTTTACCCGCCATGAGCGGTGCAAGGAGTTCATGGTGGCCGCGTTGGCATGCCACGTGGAGGGGGGATCGGCCCCTGATATCAACGATGTTGGGATCTGCTTTCATCTTGAGCAGTGACTTGACAGCAGCGACATTGCCACGCAAGCAAGCGGCATACAGTAATACACTTGTGCCATTCTGCTTGCTGGTAGACAGGAGACCTGCGAAATCTTTCAATGAAAATGCCACTTCTCTCTGCCCGTGGCCTTTCACGGCCTGAGAGATGACGGCTGGCACTTCGAACCCTGCATCTTCCAGCTCGGAGAGTAACGACTGAAACCCTGTGCCACTCATACGGATCTGACGGGAGTCAAGAAACTCCCGGTAGGCCGCCCGCAAAACTTTATCCGAGATCTTTCCTTTCGTTCCTTCCGGTAGGAAGCCCTGCCGGTGCAAAAATGCCTCGAGGTCCTTTCTATCTACCGTGCGACGAGACTTCTCTCCTCCTTGCGTCTCGATATGTATGCGACTACCTTTCACCTTCGCCCAGAACTGCGCAGTGATGCTCTCGGTACTATGCAAGCGTACGCCCTTACCGCCGCCCTCACCCGTGTCAAAATCCTTGAACAACCGGTCGTCGGTCACCTTGAAACTTCCGCTATAGTCAGTCATCGAGTCACTCATAAAGCGTATCTCCGTGTATCACTCATGGTCTATCTCTGCACTATACTATTTTTTTTATTTTCAAGAAAAAAGACAATGGTTCGACTCCTGTATACCATATTGTCAGGGCACTTCTCCCAGAGAAAAAAGTGGGAATTTATGGCAGGCAGGTGTAGAGTGGTCTTGCACTGTCCACGCTCACTCGTGGAAGTGCTTAACATATAGTATTCGGAGTTATTTATGCACGTAAGCGATTTTTTCTCTTCCTTCTCTTCCCCCTGGCCACCCTCTCTCGCACCTACCTATCTAAGCCAGGCAAAAGATACCGTATGGGGTGCTATCACCACCCTGACAGGAAGCAACTTCCTGCACAACACCTTGGCCTCCGCAATCAATCCCGTGACGAAAGGAAGTACAGATGAGCTCGATCGCCTCCGCAGTCAGCTGTTTAATCCTCAAGGAGAGTTCGCAGCAGAGCCGGTGACACTGCGAGCAGCAGATGGAGCCTTCATAAAAGGGGCCTTTTTCCCGGGGTCATCCGATCGGGCCATTCTATTTGCCCTGGGCGCATATGGTCGCTATGAAGCAGTCGCTAACCCAGAGGATGCGGCATACCATTTCGTAAATTTTTTCCGAACACGCCTTGGCGATGGCATGAACGTGCTCGTCATCAACACACGGGGCATTGACAACGACATGCATTCCCCTTCCATTCGGGGATGTAGCCTGGACTACCATGCGGCCTGGAGCTTCCTGGAATCGAAAGGACTCAAAGTACTTCCCTGGGGCCACTCGCTGGGAGGCCGCTATGTTGTCGAGGCAGCAGCCTGGAAACAGCAAGAACACCCCACCAAGAAAATTTGCCTCGTCTCCGATCGCTCCTTCGACGACATTGGTAATGAAGCCAAACAGGCTTTTGGCGGGGGCGTGAAAGGGAATGCCGTGGGCGCGCTCATGCGGTACTCCGGTTGGAGCGGCAATGTCCTAGGGAGCTGGCAAAGACTGCAAGGCAGCAAGCTCCTCATTGTCGCCCCCGAGGACAAGACCGTCCCCTACCGCACTGCCTCTCTCTATAAGCGCCTCCGGGTGCATCTCGGCGAGGAAACCACAGTAGTCAAATTACGTGGCACTGACAATCCGCATACCAGAATCTATAACAACGAGGAGGAACGTGCGATTAAAGAGGCTGTCAACCTCCTGTTTTCAGAAATATAAAACATACAGTAAAAGGAGAGTATTATGATTATTGAAAATGTCTCGACACCGCTCACGCCCTATACCATTGATGAGCTATCGCGTGAGACCCAAGAGCAAGAATCGCTGCCAGAACAGAAGCAGGTCGATCTCCATGTAGTTCCCTCGCTTACCTCATTTGACTGGAATATCGTGCTTGGCCCAGAGAACTTCCCTCGGACCATCCAAGATGGCCGGAAGCTCGTCGAAAAAGCGTCCAATGATCTGAGAAATGGGATAAAAGCACTCACGGACATTCCTCTTCAGGATCGCACATTCGAGAACACGGTGATGGCCTATCATGACCTCATGACAGACTTCGATGCCGTGGAGCGTCTGATCCGCAGCGAACGTCTGATCAGCGATCAGGCGGAAGGAAAGACGGAGCTGCTGGCAGAGTGCATTCAGGAGAAAGAGGACACGTTTTCTGATGTGAAGCTGATCAATGCGTTTATTAGCTATGCAGCAAAGCTACATGAGACCAAATCGGCCATCTCGCCCGCCAAATGGACATCATTGAAAGGCATCATCTATAGCATCGACAGTGCGCATTTGCCTCAAGAATCCGTGACCGCCCTGGAGAGCCTCAAGACGGCTATCAAGCACCGTGGTGGGGCATCACATGCCTATCTTCCAGGCGCCTGCGAAGAAAAGGTGCTGCCTCAGGGGAAAAAAGAGCTTTCCCTGCTCACGGTGAACCTGTGCCTCATGCCGAAGGCCAATTCGATGATTTATGGCGGCGTTCTCCCATGGACTGCGAGGATAGATGCCATTGCAGAGAAACTCAAGGCACTTGACGCCGACGTGGTCTGCCTGCAGGAGGTGTACGACGTGCGAGCACTTTCTGAACTCCAGAAGCGCCTTTCGCCCATCTATGCCCATTTTTACGGAAACGTCCCCTTGACGCTCTGCGGTTTCAGCCATGCGTCGCTCTTCGCGTCCAGTGGCCTCGCAGTGATTTCCAAGTGCAAGATAGACCTGAACTTTGAGCCATTCACATCGATCACTCACGAGGACAAACCCTCCGGGTTCGATAGGCTAAAAGTGTTTGGGTTCGATAGAAATTACGGGATATTCCATGGCTATATCAGAAACGGAAACCAGCTGCTCGCGCATCTGGCCGTCACCCATGAGAACCCCTTCTATGCGGACATACGGCAGCAGCAGACGAAGCAGATCGTCGAGTTGTTTGAGCAAGAGGCAAAGAGCACCCCACACACTCCCCGTATTCTGTGCGGAGATCTGAACATTGAGCAGAAGGACCTGAATGAAGGCGGCGAACGGCTCATTACGGATCATTTCGTCGACCACTATGACAAGGCCGGTGGACCAACCTGGGATGACTTCGGCAACCACTGGTGCCATAAGTGGCATGGGGAGAATGCAGGGCAGTTCTTGAACAAGAACCCCCTCTCCTGGACTGTAGACCGAGTACTGCCGTGGATGCCCTGGGCTCATGAGCATGCCTACAAGATGGAAGTGAAGCGCATATCCATGCATGGTGATAATCCGGAGCTCGCGCTCACAGACCACCATGGACTGCTCGCGCGCATCACCTGCTGAGCAAAAAAACAGACTGCCCGTGGATCACGCTCCACGGGTTGGTTCACACCATGAAGGAGGCCCTTTATGATCTCGATGATTGGTGGTGCTCTGACAGGTGTCATAGGATATTTTGGCCCTCAACAGGATCCATCGGTCCGTGGGACGCTCGTCGAAGGCACAATGCCAGAAGAGCGCCATATCGATCTCGATGTGGTTCCTCGTCTCGGCAAGTTCTGCTGGGATATCGTTCTTAGCCCAGAGAACTTCCCGAGAACGGTCCAAGATGGCTACAGGCTGGTGGAGAAGGCCATAGATACTCTGAGGAATGGAATCAACGAGCTCATTGCCATGCCTCCAAGCAAACGCACCTTTGACAACCTCGTGATGGCCTATCATGACCTGGTGACAGACTTCGACGCGGTGGGACACCTGATCCGCAGTGACTATCTGATACTCAATCAGGCACGAGAAAAGGATGCGCTGGCCGCACAGTGCGTCCAGGCAAAAAAGGCCCTATTTTCTCACGTGCATCTCATCAACGTGTTTATCGAGTATACAAAGGGAATAAACCGTAGGCCGATCCTGGCTCCCGTCCAGAAGACATTATTGAAAGATATCATCTTAAGCATTAACGAGGCCGATTTATCCAAAAAAGTTGCTGAATCCGTTAGGCACTGTAAACAGATCGTCGATGCGTGGGGTAGCGAGCCATATCTCTACCTTCAAGGGTCCTGTGATACAAAGGTACTCCCAGAAGGAACGAAAGCGCTCTCCCTCTTCACAGTCAACCTGTGCCTCATGCCAAAGACCAATTCGATGATTTATGGAGGCGTCCTGCCCTGGTCGATACGGATCGATGCTATCGCGGAAAAACTCAAGGCACTCGATGCCGATGTGGTCTGCCTGCAAGAAGTGTACGATGTCCGGGTACTTTCTGAGCTCTGCACCCGGCTTTCGTCTGTCTATGCCCACTTTTACGGCAACGTCCCTTTAAAACTCTCTGGCTTCACCCATGAGTCGCTCATTCCTTCAAGTGGCCTCGCACTGATTTCCAAATTCGAAATCCACAACCTCACTTTCACGCCATTCACGGCAACAATGCACGAAGAGATCTCTTCCAGATTCGGTGGAAATTATGGGATACTCCGCGGCAACATCATGAATGAAGGAGAGGCACTGGCGCACCTTGCCATCGTTCATGAGAGCCCACTTTCCGCAGGACTACGGCTGCAGCAGACAAAAGAAATCATCGCGTTGTTTACAGAAAAGGCCCAACAGAATGCTGACATTCCCTGTATTCTGTGTGGGAATCTGAATGTTGCGCAGAGCGACCCCAACGACGAGAGCAACTGGTTCCTGAAAATGCACTTCATCGACCACTATAACCCTGACGACGGACCTACCAGGGACGACTTCGGCGACTATTGGCACCGTAAATGGCACGGAGAGAACGTGGAAAAGCGCTTGAACCCGAAGCCCCCCGCGACCGTAGACCGTGTTCTGTCGTGGGCTGCTTGGACTCATGGTCACTCGCACAAGATGATGGTGAAGCGTATATCCATGCACCGTGAAACGCCTGTGCTCGCACTCACAGACCACCATGGGCTGTTCGCAAGCTTGACCTACTAGAAAGAAAAGTGTGATAAAACCCCACCACCATCGTAGCTAGTAGCAAAGGCTCGAATACTTACGTCTTCTGCTGTCGCTCGCGAATGGCTTTTTCCAGTAGGGCAATGCACTCGGTGTCTTCCTTTGTCCTAGCCATGTCAAGCGGGGTCTTGCCAGATGCATCCTTTTTCTCAGGATCAGCCCCCTTATCGATAAACATCTTACAAAGTTCTTGTACCTCCTTTAATTTTCCGCCTCCTCGCATCTCGATCAGGAGATGTAACGGCGTAGAGCCATTGGAATCAACCGTGTTGACGCTGTCTTTGTCTGCTCTATCAATAATTTCTTTTGCCCAACCGTAATCGCCACCGGCCAGCAGCGCTCTTTCAAACCCACCAAAATCAAAGTGACTTCCGCCTGGCCTCCACGCCTGTGTCACTTCAGCAATCATCCAATCATTTTTGGCATCTTTGGCAACGTCGATCGGTGTCTGCTTCTGTGCGCGGCTGTTCTTCGCGTCGAGACTCGCTCCATTTTCGGCGAGCAAGATGGCCATTTTCACATCCCCTCGTTTGAAGGCATCATGGAGAGGAGTATTGCCAGTCTTGCCTCTTACGTAGGGGGTCGTTCCTGCTTCGAGGAGTGTCTTGGCAAGGCTTGTATTTCCCTCCTTGCAGGCGATGTACAAGAGTGCGCTGTGTCCACCAACTTCTTTTGCAAGGTCGTTTATTGAAAAGTCAAACTGGACTTGATCATCATGGACTCCTTCGCGCTTACTTCTTTCAGAAGCATCCTTCTGCAGTTTGTCGCGGAATTCCTCATTTATCTTAAAATGCTCACCTTCAAGATCTTGCATCAACATGTTAAAACCCCGACTCGTTCCACTGACCGTATCACCGCTTACTTCAAGGAGACCATAGAGCGTTTTTTCTCTGAGAGGGGGCTTGGCGTTTGCAAGGTCGTTTATTGAAAAGCTGAGCTGGACTTCATCAGCCAGGATTCCTTCGCGCTTACCTGTTTCAGAAGCATCCTTCTGCACTTTGTTGTGGAATTCCTGATTTTCTGAGAGGGGGCTTGGTGCGGAAGTGGTTTTCGAAATGGCTGCCTCCAATAGGGCAACGCACTCGATGTCGTTCTTTGTCCTAGCCATGTCAAGCGGGGTCTTGCCAGATGAATCCTTTTTCTCCGGGTCAGCCCCCTTATTGATAAACATCTCACAAAGTTCTTTTACTCCTTCGCCTCCTCGCTTCTCGATCAGGAGATGTAACGGCGTAGAGCCATTGGAATCAACCGTGTTGACGCTGTCTTTGTCTGCTCTATCAATAATTTCTTTTGCCCAATCGTAATCGCCACCGGCCAGCAGCGCTCTTTCAAGCCCACCAAAATCAAAGTGACTTCTGCCTGGCTTCCACGCCTGTCTCACTTCAGCAATCATCCAATTGTTGTTTACACTTTTGGCTATGTCAACTGGTGTCTGTTTGTTTATGCGGCCGATCCTCGCGTCGAGACTCGCTCCATTTTCGGCGAGCAAGATGGCCACTTCCAAATCCTCGCGTTCGAAGGCCTCATGGAGAGGAGTCTCGCCAATCGGGCTTCTTACGTAGGGGTTTGCTCCTGCTTCGAGGAGTGTCTTGGCAAGGCTTGTATTTCCCTCCTTGCAGGCGATGTACAAGAGTGCGCTGTGTCCACCAACTTTTTTTGCAAGGTCGTCTATTAAAAAGCTGAAGTGGACTTGATCAGCATGGACTCCTTCGCTCTTACTTCTTTCAGAAGCATCATTCTGCAGTTGGTCGCGGAATTCCTTCTTTATCGTAAAACCCTTACCGTCAAGATCCTGCATCAACATGTTAAAACCCCGACTCGTTCCACTGACCGTATCACCGCTTACTTCAAGGAGACCATAGAGCGTTTTTTCTCTGAGAGGGGGCCTGGAGGAAGTGGCCTTGGAAAGAGCTTTTTCGACACTAGGTTTATTAAAATTGACTTTTTGCAAGTCCTCCAAGGTCGACTTCATCCCACTGTGTTTGGCATGCTCCGCCACGTCAAGTGGGGTCCGCCCATCCTTGTCCACGACATCGAGCTTGGCTCCCCTTTCAGCGAGCCAGACGGCCGTCTTCAGGTCACCACGACGGCATGCCTCATGTAATGGAGTCCCACCACTGTCCTTGTCCTTCATCTCGTTGAAATTTGGCCCGCTGCTCTTTTGGACAAGCAAGTTGGCCATCCCTATATCACCGCGACGGCATGCTTCGTGCAGGGGAGTCCTGCCATACTTGGAGGTGACGTTGGGATCTGCCCCCTGTTCAAGAAGCAACTTGACCATGGGCGTATTGCCTTCTTTGCAAGCAAGATACAGGAGCGCCTTCTGTCCATCTTTTAGGACGTTTGTAGCGGCAAGCGCCGCCATCGAAAACTCACGCTCCCCCTTCGCGATGGCATCGAACGTCTGAGGCGGGACCTCAAAGCCAGCGTCCTGCAGTTTATGCAACAACAGGGAAATCTGGCCCGGACTTCCCGAAATACCTTCTTTGCTTATACGAGGGGCATTGAGGATTCGCGTATTCACGAATTGTTGATAGGCAGCGAGTAGTTCCTTCTTGTCGGCACGATCCGAAACGCTTATGCCTTGACGCTGCAAAAATGCCTTGAGATCATCTTTGTGCACTACATGTTTGTGCACTACATGCGTTGCAGATGGCGTCATGATCTCCATTCCGCCTACTGCGGCAAAAAACTTACCCAAGATTGTGTTCGCTTTGTAGGAACGTAATCCATCGCCCTTCTCCCCTACATCGAACTCCTGGAACAGCTTCCCCCCACCAGTCACATCGAAGCTCTTGCCATAGTCGGTACTCATGACCTGCCTCCTCTGCATACCTCCATAATTATACTATTTTTTTTAATTTGCACGAGAAACTAAGGAAAAACCCTTTGCGGGTATGCCGCCTTAGAGATGAAGTTAGAGCTTGCTCTCACAAACCATCAAGGGCTGTTCGCAAGCTTTAGTTACTGAGATAGGGGGAGCCTAGGCCTTTTCCTTCTCGTCTGCTGCCCGCCTTTCCGCCGCCAGCTTGCATGGAGCAAAAGCGCGGCGATGATGGGGGCAAAGGCCATGCTTCCGGATGGCGTCCAGGTGTTCTGCCGTGCCATACCCTTTGTGTCGATCGAACCCATAGTGGGGGTAGGCACGATGGCACTCCCTCATGATCGCATCGCGCTTGTGCTTGGCAATGATAGAGGCGGCAGCGACTGACTGGGAAAGCGCATCACCATCGATGATGGCAAATTTGGGAAGATGAGACTCGGGCGCATTGCGCCCGTCAACGAGGAGCATATCGGGCATAACGGAGAGTGCCTCGACCGCTTGCTTCATGGCAAGCAAGGTGGCGCGAAGGATGTTGATCTGGTCGATCTTCTGCTCTGACACCACGCCGATCGCCCAGATGACATCGGCACGCGACAGAAGCTCTTCGGCGATCCTGTTTCGTGCCGCTTCACTAAGCACCTTCGAGTCACGAACATCGGCAAAGACAAGCGCGCGCGGCAGAATACAGGCAGCCGCCACCACCGGGCCAGCGAGCGGTCCACGGCCCGCTTCATCAATCCCGGCGATCAGCTGAAAGCCGGCCTGCCAGAGTGCCCGCTCACGCTCAAGGAGCGGCCAGGTACGCCATTCGTCGTCGACCCCAGCTTGCTCTCCCTGAATTTGCTCCCTCTGAACTTGCTCCCCTTGTTTTGGGGGCCTCATGCGTCACTGTCTTGTGTCGCCGCTTCTGGAGCTATCTCTTGGGTAAGCTCCTCAGATTCCGCTCGAACTTCTACACGGCGAGAGCGACCACCATCGAAACGCTCCCGTACGCGAGCCGCTTTGCCGGACTTGCCGCGCAGATAATAGAGCTTGCTTCGACGCACGGCACCTTTGCGCACTACTTCAATGCTCGCAACGAGCGGGCTGTGCAGATAAAAGACGCGCTCCATTCCCTCACCATAGGCAAAGCGGTGGAGCGAAAAGGTCTCAGAAATGCCCGTACCTGTTCTCGCGATCACAGTTCCCGTAAAGGCCTGCTGGCGCTCTTTGCCACCCTCTTCCACAATCCGCAGCCGGACGGTAATGGTGTCCCCAATGCGAAAATCGGGAGCATCCTTTCGCATGGCCTTCTGTTCCAGTTCTTGAATTGCCCTATGTTTACTCATCTCGTTGGTTTCCCTCTTTTTTTGTCCGAGTGTACCGTAACCAAAGATCTGGCCGCACTCTCTTCGTTTTCTCTGTCGATGCCTCTTTACGCCAGGCCTCAATAGCGGCGTGATCTCCAGAGAGTAATACCTCCGGAACACTCATTCCCTCAAAATCTCGCGGCCTCGTGTACTGTGGCCCCTCAAATAGGCCCTCCTCGAACGAGTCCGAACAGGCGGCCTCCTCATGCCCCAACACGCCCGGAATAAACCGGGAGACGCTGTCGATGAGGACAAGCGCCGCAAGTACCCCACTCGTCAGGACATAGTCCCCAATGCTCAGCTCCTCATCCACCACGGCCTCAACGGCTCGCGCATCAACCCCCTCGTAGTGGCCGCAGAGGAGGATCAGCTGGTCCAAGCTGGCAAGCTCGCGACAGCGCTTGGCTGTAAGCAAGGTGCCTTGCGGAGAAAGGTAAATCACTCGCGCTTGCGAACTGCCTGTCTCCTTGCTCGCACGTACCGCACGCACAATCGGATCCGCCATCATGACCATCCCAGGGCCTCCCCCATAGGGTCGATCATCCACACGGCGCCAGCGATCCTGCGAAAAGGCGCGAATGTCGACCAGGTTCACCGTGATGAGACCTCGCTCGCGTGCCCTCTTGAGGATACTCTCATCAAGGGGTCCACGGAACGCCTCGGGAAAGAGCGAGAGGACATCAAAACGCACGTGACTGTCCTTGCTCTCTACTTTTGGCCCTTGCGCTCTTGACTCTTCTGTGCGGCCTTGCGCTGCGCGATCTCTTTACCCCGTTTCAACGCCTCTCTTTCCTTCAGCGCCAGGATAGCCGTGGGGGCAGCTTTCTTCACGAGCGACTCGGCACGCTCCGAAAGCTCAGCGCCTAGCTGCAGCCAGTGCGACAAGCGATCTTCCTGCACGAAGAGCTGGCTATCTTCCTTTGCCAGCGGCTGGTACCAGCCAATGGTCTCGAGATACTTGCCATCGCGCGGTGAACGGCTATCTGCCACGACCAAGCGATAGGTCGTGCGGTTCTTGCATCCTTGTTGTCTCAGGCGAATTTTTACCGCCATGGTGATCCTCCAAACAGTTTTTCTAAATTCTTGTTCTTAAAGGCGCCCTCTAGCTGCTTAAACGACTTCACAAAGCGGTTGACATCGTCAATGGATGCGCCAGAGCCGTTGGCAATACGCCGGCGGCGGCTGGCAGAGAGCTCACACTTCTTTTGTCTTTCGCTCGGGGTCATCGAGTAGATGATCGCCTCTGTCTTAAAAATCTTACTCTCGTCAACGTCGAGATCCTTGAGCTGCGACAGCCCCGGAACCATCCCCAGAAGACTCTTCAGCGACCCCATCTTTCGCATCATCTTGAGCTGCTTGAGATAGTCCTCATAGGTCAGTTCCGCACGCCGAAGCTTTTTCTCCAGCACCTCGGCTTCTTTTTCTTCAAAATGCTCCTGTGCCTTACGCACGAGGTTGATCGGATCCCCCATGTCGAGCACGCGATCTGCCATGGAGTGCGGGTGAAAAAGCCGCAAGTCCTCAATGCGTTCCCCTACCCCCTCAAAGAGAATGGGCACTCCCAAGACCTCTCGAAGCGAAAGCGCTGCCCCAGCGCGGGAAGTACCGTCCAGCATCGTGAGGATAACGCCCGTAATCCCCACGCGATCGCGAAACTGCAGCGCGCTCTTCACCGCGTCCTGTCCTGTCGCCGCATTCGCGATAAAGAGCACCTCTTCTGGCTCCACGACCGCATGCACCGCCTTCAGCTGCTCCATGAGCGCCTCATCGACGTGCAGCCTGCCAGCCGTATCGAAAATGAGGAGATCCCAATTGCTGCTTACGGCCTCCTCTAGGGCGCGCCGTGCAACCCGGATGGGATCCTGCTCCCCAGATATCGCAAAAAAATCCACACCGACGCTTGCAGCAAGTGTTCGGAGCTGCTCTACCGCCGCAGGCCGCTGCAGGTCACAGGCGATCAGTACGGGACGGACAAAACGGCCCTGCTTTTTGAGAAAGTGGGCAAGCTTTGCTGCCTGCGTGGTTTTCCCAGAGCCCTGTAGACCACAGAGGAGCACCTTTGCTGGCCGGCGCCGAAAGACGAGCTCTCTTTCCTCCGACCCCATCAAGTTGACGAGCTCATCGTGCACGATCTTGATGAACTGCTGGCCAGGAGTCACGGACTGAAGGAGTGGCTCGCCCACAGCGCGCTCTTTCACGCGCTTCACAAACCCCTTGGCCACCGCATACTGCACGTCGGCTTCGAGCAGCGCCAGGCGCACTTCGTTTACCGCTTCGGCAATGCTCTCTTCGGTCAGCTTTTTTTCCCGGCTGAGTTTTGCAAAAACCCCGCGCAATTTCTCAGTAAGCGCCCCAAACATATATTACATACAACCATCAAGAGATAAACCCGGGCGGCAGTGTACCATGAATGACCTTTATACTCAAATTGTTTGCATTATTCTGTTAGGCAAGCGCAAGTTCCAGAAAGCGCGGCTTGTTCGCAAGATCGAAAAGAAACATGGCCGCAAACCCCTTTTGCACAAACATTTTTTCAATTTCATCGGCGCGATGCGCAGGCAGTTCGAGCAAGATGACGCCCCCAGACCGGAGGTGCTTTTTGACCTGGCACGCAAGTCGCATATAGAGCTCCACTCCCTTCGGCCCTGCCAAGAGCGCAAGCCCCGGCTCAAAATCGCGCACGCTCGGATCGAGGGCAGCATACTCTTCCTCGGAAACGTACGGAGGGTTACAGACCATCAGGTCAGCCTGCCGGTCACCAAAGGGGGCCATGAGATCACCCAAGAGGCATTCCACGTTGACCCCATTTACGCGAGCCGACTGCTTCGCGTAGTCAAGCGCAACAGGCGAGATGTCGGAAAGCACGACCTCGAGCTTGGGAAACTTCTTTTTCAGCGAAATGCCGAGACAACCCGAACCAGTGCAGATATCCCACAGCACTGCAGGCGTCCCTCTCTGTTCGATATGTGAGGCGATGCGTTCTGCCAGAAGTTCCGTTTCCTGCCGCGGGATGAGTACGCCGGGCCCAACGCCAATGCGCGCGCCAAAGAAATCCACCGCACCCTCCACGTAGGCAAGAGGCATGCCCTGGCCGAGCTTGGTAAGTCCCAGCCGCAGGCGATCGAGCTCCAGCTGCTCAAGCGGCCGATCAAAGGCGCAGTAGAGGCCAAGTCGCGTGCAGCCAAGCACGCCTGCCATGAAGAGCTCGAGATCCCGGCGAAAATCCACGCAGCCTTTGGCCTCGAGGTACGCAGAGGAGACCGTAAGCACCTCCCCTACCGTCTTCATGTCTCCTGCTCCTGCTTCTGGAAATGGTGCAACAGGAGCGCGCAGAACTCACCGAGCTCGCCGTTGAGCACGCGGTCCAGGCTGTACTTGGTGAAGTTGATCCGATGATCGGTGACGCGGTTTTGCGGGAAGTTATAGGTCCGGATTTTTTCTGAACGATCCCCAGAGCCCACCTGCTGGGCACGTGTCTGGTCGATCGCCTCTTTCTTTTTCTTGCGCTCCACCTCGGCGATCTTCGCACGAAGGTAGCGAAGTGCCTTGTCTTTGTTTTTATGCTGGCTGCGCTCTTCCTGGCAAAAGACGACTATCCCTGAAGGCACGTGCGTGATGCGGACGGCGCTGTCTGTCTTGTTGACGTGCTGTCCTCCCGCCCCTGACGAACGGGTGGTCTCGATCCGCAGGTCAGTTTCGTTGATCAGCACGTCATCATCGCCTTCCTCGGGCTCTAAGAGGACGGCGACGGTGATGGTCGAGGTGTGCACCCGCCCTTGCGCCTCCGTTTCAGGAACGCGCTGGACCCGATGTGTACCGCCTTCATACTGCAGGAGTCGATAGACGTTGTCGCCACTGAACACCATGGTATAGTCCTTGAACCCGCCTCTATCGGAAGGGGTACAGGCAAGGCCCTCGTGCTTCCACCCCACGCTGTCCGCAAAGAGTGTGTACATGCGCACGACATCGCCGACAAAGATCGCAGCCTCGTCGCCACCTGCTCCCGCGCGGATCTCCAGGATCGTGTTGGCATGATCGTGAGGACCCGGGGGAGATAAGAGCAGCTGCAGTCGCTCACTTGCCTTCTGAAGTGCCTGCCGCGTCTTTTCGCTCTCTTCACGAAGCAGTTCAGCAAACTCTGGCTCATTTTCGAGCTTGAGCAGCTCGTCGGCCTCATGCAGTTCCCGCTGGAGGGTCGCGACGCGCTCATGGGTCGAGCGAAGCTCGACAAGCTGCGCGTGCTCCTTGGCAAGCTGCCGATACCGCTTCTGGTCGGCCAGCACATCCGGCTCTGCGAGCGCACGCTCAAGTTCCTGTAGGCGCTCAATGCAGCGCGCAATTCGGGGATCCATTCAGGGCTATTTTTTCTTTTTGGCAGGCTTTTTTGGCTCGGGCTCGCTCACTTCCTCAGGCGCGCTTTGCGGTTTTACCGCGGCAGCCTGATACTTCTTCGTGAACTTCTGGACCCTTCCTTCCGTATCGACATATTTTTCCTTCCCAACAAAGAAGGGATGAGAAGAGGAGGAAACGGCGACGCGGCAGACAGGGTACTCTTTACCCTGAAACGCCATCGTCTCCTGGGAACGCAAGGTGCTTCCACAAATCGTCTTGAGACCGGTGGAGGAGTCGATGAACAGCACGTCTTGGTACTGTGGGTGTATATTTTCTTTCGCCATGGGGAACTTCTCCAAAGAATGTGCCGCACATTGTAGCGGCTTTCCGCTTATAACTCAAGGGATTTTTCACCAGCCGATCCCTTTCAGGAGCAACAATTGCTTTATGTTTGCGAAAATTAGTTAAATATTGTAGCCTCTTCAAGGTATAATAAATTACAAAATTTTCAGGACTATGAATACTAACAATGTGATTAGCAATTCATTAATATTTCTCGATCAAATGAGAGAAGTCGTTTCAGGGACCCTCCCAGACGAACGGAAAAAAGAGAAAGCGCGCGCAATTGGAAAGAAAATATTTGAAACGCTCCGCCCCATCTCCCTCAATGATGACGACCTGTTCCGGCAGGCCGATGCCTTGAGGCATGCGACCGATCGCACTGAAAACATGGATATAGAGCTTGTGAGCAAAGTCGCAGACATCGTGCAGGACCTGCTGCATATTCGCGATCCTATCTCCGTAGCCCCATCTTTGGCTCAACTCATTCAAACTGCCGATACCGATATGAACGAGGCATTGCGGCTCTTTGATGTCCACCCCAAGCTGACATGTCCAGATGTGATAGAACAGCTTGCACGTCATCTCGGTAAAAATGGAGCCGTTCTCCAGCTACACCAGTGCCTCAACCACCGATTACTCGCGCCATATGGCGATCTTTTGCGCCAGTGGTTCGTCATGGGATCAGAGGAACGCACATGCAATATCGAAGCATGGGAACTCCTGCGCGTCATAAATGGCATTGTAGATGGTAACGCGCTCACCAGACTCCATTATCGCGCGATCTTGGATTCTGAGAAATACCATCACCTGCGCATCGAGCCAAAAGACAAAGCACTCGTTGATGAACTCATAGGGAAAAGGGACGACAACACTCGTGATACATTTCGCGGTCTCTGCATTCTTGGATATATGCGCACAGGGACAAAAGAGGCCATTCAGGAAGCCCATACCATCGCCTTACAAATTCGTGATCGTAAGCATCAGACCCTAGTACTCCATTCGATGTGTCGGGCGCTCGCCGCTCTTCGATCATCCCCTCTTCAACCTCTGGCACCGGAAGACATTGCTTTCTCCCTCCAGTTTCTGGATGAGTGTAACGCCGAATACGGACAGGCCCTAATCAGTGACGTAAAGCATAGGCGCCCCATCCTCTTACAACGCCTGCTCCTTGAAACACAAGATGCTTATGGGCGGTTGGATACGACAAGCCAAACGCAAAAGGAGGTACATGACATCGATCAACTTTTAAAGCCGGTAGCGGAGGCGAGGGAGCCGCTTTCGTCTATTGTAATCGTCAGAGAAAATCTGCGTGAGTTTTATGAAGACCACCCCGAACTTCAAAAGCATCTTGAACCACTCATGAGAACCATGGATAGCGCATACCAAATTGTGCTCGCCGGGAGTGCAAAGTCGTGTGCCACGTACCTGAGGTTGCCCAAGTCGACAGCCTCCCTCTACAAAGATGCGTACAATAAGAAGATTGGCCGCCTGATCGAAACAGAACTGCAGACTATGCAGCCAGGTGCATGCCTACTTATTCCCGCGTCAATCGAACAACACTCCATTTCCTTGACCCTCAGAAAGACCGTGGATGGCACCTTTGACTGCCTTCTGTACAATACTGGCTTAGGTCTAAAGGACCATCAAATCCAAGCTGGTGGCAACCCACTAAACGGACTACATGATAAATACCACCCTATGACGTGGACGAGTATCTCGCCCACCACTCTCACCAAGGATTTTTTTGAGAAAATATCCTCACTCGAAGACAGTCGTCACAGTACTATGGAGGAGTTCATAGCACTTTTGCGTGCGCAGCTGGGCAAAGAAAATAAGGTGGCGGCCCAGGGCAGGCATGCCTATCAGGCTCAAGGTCTCGATTCATGCCAGTATAAATCGAAAGCCGTCTTTCTCCATGCAGCCCTAGAAGAGATACGTCCAGGCCTTTACGACCAATACAAACGCGAAACGACACACAGGCTCCTACAAAGATTTGATGCCGCCTTCCCGGAAGTACATGGCAAAGAGGGTGTCTCTGTCGATGGCCTGTTCGAAAAACCAAAAGACGTGCCTCTAAACATAGCCCAGCTGCGCAGTCTACGCGATAGGGCTGAAAAAACCCTCAAGCGCAGAAACACGCGCGAGTCCACCTTCCAGCAGTTTTCTCAAGCACTCTCTCGCCAATTACTCACGAACGAGGCACTCGCCACTCTGAGCTCGACCCTTGACATGGAAGATGCAGTTATCGTGGATAACTTTTTGAAGAGAGCCATTGGTCCATTAGTGAAAAACAAGCCGCCAGAAGACGTCCTTCAATGCGTCCCATACCTGAAAGCCAGCCAGGGAGATTGCTTATTGCTGTTCAATTCGGTGCTGTTTCGTACGGCCGATAGTAG
>Ga0206839_1040_pt1 | contig 31720 bp, 29 predicted proteins | sample Alteio_BWOrgCont_27_FD_152883 | JGI IMG/M metagenome (GOLD analysis project Ga0206839, IMG submission 152883) | Enriched cells from forest soil in Barre Woods Harvard Forest LTER site, Petersham, Massachusetts, United States -... | ecosystem: Environmental > Terrestrial > Soil > Temperate forest >... | reverse complement strand
CCACCTTGCGTCTCTCAGCGAATGGACCCGCTGCATCTTCAATTTCGGGTTTCCGGTGATCAAGTGATTTCCGCCAATCAAGAGCTGAAATTTTGGGACTTCGAAAAGGGGGATTCAAAAAAAATTTCAATGGTGATTGGAGAATCGAAAGGAAGCAGTCGGGCAGCCTGGGAACTAAGTCTGATCTTCAGTTTGAACCGTCTTGAAAACGAGTTATTAAGCACAGAGTTTTCGTTTGAAGAAAAGGCGAGAAGACAGGAATGGGTGAAAGCAGTACGCGATGCAGTCTATGAAACGGGTGTCTTGAGAGACGGCGTCGAAGTCATTCAAGAAGACTCCCGTGCGTCCAAAACATTCAACGCAGCTCTCGCCCAATTCGCGAAGGCTATGAATATTCAAGGAGGACACTACACCGTGGACGCAGCTTGCGCATCTTCTTTGGCTGCTTTAGGCGCCGCAGTCCGAGAGCTTCGTCTGGGTAAAACCCAATTTGTGATTGCAGGAGGTGTTGGCGTCAGCGTTACTCCGGCATACAATGTCCCGTTTTCAGCCTGTGGTGCGCTATCCGGAACAGGGAGTAAGCCCTTTGATGCGACGGCCGATGGAATCGTACTCGGAGAGGGGAGTGTCGTATTCGCGCTCAAACGTCTGGATGAGGCTGAAAAGGCAGGAAATAAGATCTTCGGAATTTTGAAAGGAATCGGGTCTTCTAGTGATGGTCGCGAAGCTTCGATGATGGCGCCTTCGGCAGAAGGACAGGCGTTGGCGATGAAGCGTGCGCTGGGAGAATCCGGCTATGGTCCCCATGAGATTCAATGGATTGAGTGTCACGCCACAGGGACACGCGTCGGGGATGAATCCGAGCTGGACGCCATTGAAATAGCATATGGAGAGCGCCGACCGGGGGACCCTATTTATCTCAGTGCGATTAAATCGCAGATTGGACACACGATTGGGGCTGCAGGAGCAGCTGGGATGCTCCATATCCTCCTTGGAATGCAGCGAAAGCTGCTTCCGACCACCCGGATTGAAACTCAGGTTCATCGAGCCGAGGGAAACCTAGCCCTTCAGACCCGGGTTCATCCCGGGCTTCGGATGGCGACCCGAAGAATTCCGCTTAAGCTCAGCAGAGCCTCCAGCCAGTGGACCCCCTCTGGAGGGAAGCCGCGAAGAGCAGCAGTGAGTGCTTTTGGTTTCGGCGGGACCAATTGGCATGCAATTCTTGAAGAGGCCGGACGTGACAAGATCGCATTTCTTTTTCCAGGGCATGGGTCCCCTTATCCCAATATGGGGGTCCAATTTTACCGGAAATATGCGGTATTTCGACAAACGATTCGAGACGCCAATGAGGTTGTCGAACCCATCCTCGGAGTTTCGATCGAAAAAATGGTATTCACCGAATCGGGAACATCTGTCGATGAGATCCAAAGAAATTTCCTTCGGACGGATCGGGTACAGCCGCTCATTCTGGCGTTTGATATTGCCTTTTATCGTTTATTAAGAGAATTCGGACTTTGTCCCGATTTCTATCTTGGGCATAGCGTAGGGGACATAGCGGCAGCAGTCGCTTCGGGGGGTTTGTCCTTAGAAGCTGGATTGCACGTTATGCTCGAACGAGGCAGGATTTTCCGCAAGCTTCAAGAAGAGAGAATCGATGTCGGAGGGATGCTCGCTCTTTTTATCTCCTCTGATCCAGTCAAAGAACTTCTTCAGCGTATCGGAGCCCATGAAGTCAGCATAGCAAATATCAACAGTCCTACTCAAACGGTTGTGTCCGGTACCAGTTCAGACCTAGATCAGGTTGCCAAGGAATGTAATCGATGTGGAATTGACTTTCGGAGGCTTAAAGTCACCGTTGCTTGGCATTCGCGCCTCGCAGGGAGACTGGGGGAGCAGGAATTCGCTCGGGTTTTGGAAGGGATCTCGGTTGACGAGGACAGGAAAAGGAGGTGGATCTCCCATCTCAGTTCAACGGTGGATTTTGTGAGTGATGTTCAAACTCTTCATCGGCAAGGAGGTCGGATTTTTATTGAAGTAGGTCCGAGCACTCTTCTTTCCGGTTTTGTAGAGGCTATTTTGAAGGGGCACCCTCACCGAACTCTTGCATCGGATTCCGTGGAGGATATCGGATGGAAAAATCTTCTGAGCGAGGTTCAGCTTGCCCAAGAGCGTTGACGGTCTCGTACTAGGAATGCCAGGTAAAGTTTTTCGTTTGCACGCCATTGAAGGAAGTTCGGACACCTTTCTTCTTCTGCCAGATATTTCTCAAACTTTGGGTCTTCCGAATGAAAGGCAGCGGGAATCCCAGGTTGACCCAGCTGAACTCTTGTTTCAGATCGTTTCCGATGTGACCGGCTATCACGGAAGCGACCTCAGGCTTAGTCAGTCTTGGGAAAGGGATTTGGGAATTGATCGCATCAAGAGGAGAAGGATTGCCAGGTTTTGGATACGAAGTTTAGTAAATGCGGAAATGGATATTGAGAGCGCTGGGCTCCGAACGGAGGAAGACTTTGAAGAGTTGGAGACCTTGGAGTCTTGGATTGGAGCGCTTGGGGTGTCGCCGAGGGGATCGACAGGTGTATTAACCCTTGAGACGAATGAGGTGTCGCCGATCGGGTCGACGAATGCATCAACCAACAGAACGAACGAGGTGTCGGCACTGGACCTATCGGCCGATCTAGAATCTCGTTCCGAGCCGACTCAGCCTCTTTCCGAAGAGAACGTGATAGATTCCGTGCTCCAAATCACGCAAGAAAAGACGGGTTATGATCGAAGCCTCCTGAACCTGGATGCTCATCTGGAATCCGAACTGGGGGTAGACTCCATTAAACAAGCCCAGATTGCAGCTAAATTGGCGAAGACTTTTTCCATTTCCTTTGAAGAAGGACTAAGACTGAGAGATTTCCCGACACTTCGGCATTGGGTGCATTTTCTCTTAAATCAATCCTATCCAGAACAAAAGAAAGATTCCAGTTTTGGAGTAGAGCGACTCAGGGTTGTTTGGGAGGAACAGGAGGCTCCCGAGAATTGGGATGCCGATTTGCCCCGGAAAATCGCATCCGAAAATTCATGGATCATTACAGAAGATCGATTCGGAGTCGTGGGTGACTTGGCGATGCTTCTAAGGGCTGAGGGTGCAGAGGAAGTTGAGGTGACCGAGCGCATCTCAGATCTTTTGGGGACCGAGGAAAGGCAGCCCGGTCTGGAGTGTGACGCGCAAAAACGGCGTTCGGTTTGCCTGATTCATTTGGGTCCATTGAGTGTAAGAGGGGAAGGCTTCTTAAATGAAGACCATGCCTATGTATTTGAGACGTTTCGATTCGCGCAATCTATTTTAAAAGATCAGGCAAAAGGTCTTGAGGTAAAGTCTTGGACTTTCGTAGTCGGTCTAAGCAACAGTGAACAACGGGCGATAGACGGCAGTTTGGCTGGATTCGCACGCACTTTGAAAAAGGAACATCCAGAGATTAGAATTCAAATCATAGAGGTGGATCGAACAGAGTGTCGGGAAAACCCAGGCAAGACCGCCAAAATGATCTGGTCCGAACTGATCCACGACCTAGAGGAGGTCGATGAACCCGGACCTGAAGCTACGGATCAAGTCAGCCAAGTCCGTGACCCTACATCCTACGAAGTGAGAAGATTCAATGGGAAACGCTTCATTTCGAAATGGACTGAGGCTGTGCCAACGAAAAATTTCGGACACTTCTACCTTGATGAGAAATCAATTCTCGTGATCTCAGGTGGAATGGGCGGGTTAGGGTTCGAGATAGCCTTAGATCTGGCGCGCCTCTATCGTCCTACGCTCATCCTTCTGGGTCGGAAAAATCCAGACGATCCCGTAATTCTAGGGAATTTGAGCAAACTGAGGGAAAGAGGGGCAGTCGCGCACTACCATTCCTGTGATGTTGTGGATGTTGAAGCGGTGGGTCAGTTGTCTCAATCTTTATTGAAGGAATTTAACTCCATCACGGGAGTTATTCACGCCGCCGGTATTATTGAAGACCGAAGAATTGAGGATAAAACCCAAGAATCTTTCCAAAGAGTTTACGATACCAAAGTCCTAGGCGCATGGAATCTTGCAGAATTCGCAAAATCAGGCGGAGCCAAATTTTTCTGTGCTTTCTCTTCCGTTTCCGGATGTTTCGGAAATTTGGGCCAAGGGGATTATTCAGCAGCAAATTCCGCCTTGGGAGCGATAGTCAGGGGGCTCAGGAACAGTCACCCTCAGATGAGAAGCTTCTCCATTGCATGGGGTCCTTGGGATGAAGTGGGAATGGCAGCTTCGTCGGGCTTGATTGAAAATTCATTAGTGAATTTAATTTCTCCAAAGGACGGAGTCATAGCATTCCGAAACGAGCTTCTCTTGATGGGAGAGAGTTTTTCAGGCGGCAAGGGGGCGGTGGACTCTGAGAACGCTTCGGAGGTCCTGATTCGAGGAAGGGATCCTCGAAATGCCTACACAGAGATGGGTGCGCTAGAGTTTGGACGGCGGTTTCCGTTTCTCGAAAAAAGGTTGGATTATGAAAATGGGATTAGGCTTCGAGCTTCAGTTTTCTTAACCGAGGAAAAAGAATGGCTGAGAGACCATCAGCTAGATGGAACCATCCTCTTGCCGGCCACATTCGGCATCGAAATCATGGTTCAGGCGGCTCTCGCAGTTTACGAATGGGATGGCGAACCCTCAACAGGGCGGTTTCAATGGATTGGACTGGAGGATTTCAAGATTCATCATTCCATAGAAGTTCTGCGGGACGGGACGACACTGGAGATCCGTGCTCTAGGGGGAGCGGGAAGAACCGGGTCAAGTCGTGAAGTCAGGGTTATCCTGGGATTGAATGGTCGGCTGGGTTTTCAGCCGGCATTTGAAGGTTTGATTGGTGTTAGAATGAGAGAAGAAAACGCGTGCCAAACGCTTAAACAAGATAGAGAACCTAATTTCGGTCAGATCAGAGGAGGGCGAGGGATCCCTGCGGAAAGAATCTACGGACCTGGAGTCGATCAAATTCCACTGGGTCCAAGCTACCGTATTTTGGAGGAAGTGAAGTGGGACGAAGGAAGCGGAGCATGGGGCCTGGTCGGCGTCAAAGATCTTACGGGCCTGACGAGTGACCCCTGGGGGAGAGAAGCTGCTTTTCATCTCGCATCGACGGTGGGGATGAAAATAAAAGAAGGAGCTTGGGTGCCGAGATCCATTCGTAGAATTAAGAATCGACTAGAAGAGAGCGCGGAACCAGGTCGGTTTATTCAGGCGGAGTTAAAGCCGCAACCCGGAAATGACAGGATTGAGTTTGATTTCTTCATTCTGGATGGAGCCGGGAGGGTAGTTACAGAAATCAGGGGCTATCAAGGAGTGTCTTTGAGCACGATGATACCGACCGGCTAACGGCTCAGGACCTGAAGGCTCGGGTGTGGAAAGACCAGGGGTCTCCTCGATTCGATAAAGGCCAGCCCACGGAAATCAAGCTGAGATTGTCAATTTGGCTTTTATAAGCAAAACTCTAAGAACCGATGGTTCAATCTCAGGAGCTTCCCATGGACTCATTTCAAACCTCTCAAACGTTAGAAAAAGGTCAACTCAAGTTTTACAGGTTCGTCCTTTTTTTAGCGGGGTCTTTCTACTTGTTCTGGTGGTTTACCGTGGAATATGTGCTTCCCGGGTCGTTTAACCCCTTCGCGAGTCGAGCTCTTGCCGTTTCTTGCTGCTTCCTGACTTTATTAGGAAGTTTCTATTTTAAAAAGGTCGCCGATAATATCGGAGTTTTATGTTTGGTCAGTATTGGAGTTATAACGCTTCATTATTTCTACTTATTTCATGGAAATAAGTCAGATATGAATTGGATCGTCGGAAGTTACATCACTGTTATCGCCGCGGGTGCCTGCTTTCATACTGTGAATCTTCTTCGAGCCTATTGTGTTTTCGTTTTGGCTCTATCGGTCGTTTTGGCTGTGATCGATCGATCTCTTCTGAGTACGGTATTTCTTCCAGGAATCATCACAATTCTCCTATTTTTCGAGAAGTCCTCGACTGAAAGAACAAAAAGTGAGAAAAACAGAATTCTTTATGAGGCAACGAAGGAATCCCTGAGAATCAGGGATGAGTTTATCTCCATTGCCGCTCACGAACTTAAAACCCCCCTTACAAGCATGAAAATTCGAATTGAAACGGTAAAAATGAGCGCCGAGACTGGTGATTCAGGTGCTTATATGTCAAAAAAAATGGAGAAATTCGTAGAGCACTCCGAACACCAAGTGGATCGTTTGATTTCACTGGTCGATAATATGTTGGATATTTCAAAAATATCTCTGGGTAAATTTGGTCTTGATAAAAAGGAAATTAATTTTTCTATTCTTATTGAGAAAATATTTCAATCTCTATCGGATTCTTTTGAGAGGGCCCGTTGTCAGGTTCAGCTCCAAATTGAGCCAGGTCTTTCAATCAACGTAGACAGCGCTAAGATAGAGCAAGTGGTTACGAATCTCATGATTAATGCGATGAAATACGGGAAAGGAAAGCCCGTATCCATTCATCTCAATCAGGTGGATCAAGAAATACGACTTTCTATCCGAGATCATGGAATCGGAATTTCGAAAGTAGACCACGAACGAATTTTTGAAAAGTTTGAGCGCGCTTTCCCCGTGAACCACATCAGTGGGTTAGGTCTTGGATTGTATATTTCAAAGAAAATCGTGGAAGATCACCAAGGGAGCCTTCGAGTCGAGAGTGAGCTGGGTCAGGGTGCTTGTTTTACTGTTACTCTTCCAATCAGGATCGGCGATCAAGGCCGGTCTTTAATATGATGACGAATGCTATCTAGAATGATTTTAATGCTAATAGGTTTGGGAATAATCCCTTGAACATTGAGTCCTGGAGGCGGCCCGGAAAAAGCACAGAAAACCAAAACAGGGGTAGCTGCGAACTCCGCATCAGCATCCATTTCTTTCTTGAATTCCCATCCGTCCATAACAGGCATTCTCACATCGAGAAGGATCAGATCGGGATGGGTTTCCTTCATCCGGCGGATGCCTTCTTCACCGTTGGCCGCAGTTACGACAGAATAACCTTCCAAGGAGAGTACATCGGTCAATGCCTCTCGGATGGCATCATCATCATCAACGACAAGTATAGTCTTTTCTTTTGATTTTGCTTCAGTCATCACAAGACTTTCAATAGTCATTCTACGACGGTTTTGCTTTTTTTGAGAGTAAAAACTTTGATGCAGTGATTTTGATTCAACCGGGCGGCATTCATGGGTTAAAGAGAATAAATGACCCATCTGAGAGGAAAAACAGCTGTAGTGCTAGGTGTCGCCGACCGGGAAAGTATCGCTTGGTCCATCGCCTGTGAACTGCAAAAGGCGGGGGCTCAGGTAACTATCGGTTATCAGCATAAGTTTTATAGTAGGATCCACCTTCTTTTGAAAGAGGAGCCCTCCATCACAGGACAACGGTGCGATATTCTAAATCCCGATGAAGTAGAAAGATTTTTTCAACTCTTTCAAGAAACAGGAATCGACGTTCTTGTTCATTCGATCGCCTTTGGGTCTCCATCAGTCTTCACGGACGAACCTTCTCAAGTCATGTCTCCCGATTTTTCAGAGATGGTGGAGGTATCGGCCTATTCTTTGGCAAAGGCTGTGCGTTATTCCAAGACTTATCTAGAAGAGGGGGCCAGCGTGATGGCACTCACTTTCCAAGCTTCTCAACGGGCGATGCCGATGTATGGAATGATGGGGGTTGCGAAGGCTACTTTGGAGAGTCTGATCCGCTATTTGGCAGTGGAACTTGGCCCTCGCCGAATTCGGGTCAACGCGATTTCCGCGGGGCCCGTGGAAACCCTGGCTGCGCTTCATGAGGTGATCGCGTTTCGTCGGAGCCCCGAGAGTTTAAACAAACTCCGGAGTCCTTGGATGAGTGAAATCTTTCAAGCGGTGGAAGAGGAGTTCGGTCGTGAAGGGGGTGATGAACCCGGAACTGCTGCTGGAAGGACGAGGACCCCCGCCCCTCAGTCCGCCGGGGAACTACCTCGCTTCGACGATCTTGAATTTGCTAGGAGATGTTGGTCCAAGATTCAAGCAGAGTTTGCTCGAAGGAGCGCGATTCCAGACAGAGTGGATGCGAAGGATATAGCCCAATGCGCAGTTTTTTTAGCGAGCGATGGCGCCAGTAAAATTACGGGACAGGTGATCCACGTGGATTGTGGCTTTTCGACGTGCCTTTTGTTTTGATCTCAGTTAAGCAATGTCCATGGCGCTTACATACTCTTCTCCTGGGAAACTAGGCTCTATACCCCCTGATTTTAATCTTCCCGGAGTTGACGGACGATCCTATCGACTCTCAGACTTCAAAGATTCCCGTGCCTTGGTCTTGGTATTTATGTGTAATCACTGTCCATATGTGATCGCGACTCAAGATCGGATTAATCAACTCACCAAGGATTATTCCCCTCGCGGGGTGAGTGTCGTTGGAATTAATTCTAATGATGCGATACGCTATCCAGACGACAGCTTTGAACAAATGAAGAAGAGAGCGAAAGAGAAGAACTTTGCATTCCCCTATCTTGTAGATGAAAGCCAAGAAGTCGCCAAAGCGTACGGAGCTGTTTGTACTCCCGAGTTCTTTGTATACGGTGCTACACCGGCAGGATTTCAGCTTCAATATCTCGGACGGCTGGACGACAATTGGAAAGATTCTGATGCAGTAAGTCGAAGAGATCTGGCCGAGGCATTGGAGGCGATCTTAGCTGGACGAAAACCATCGACTGATCAGAAGTCTGCGATGGGTTGTAGTATCAAGTGGAAGTGACGCAGATCGAAAATAAGCACTTCCTTGATTAACAAGCCCGGCGTTCATCGAGCCGAGGGAAACCCCGTCCCGACCTTCCAGCACCCGGGCGTTCAGGCCCGGGTTCATCTGAAGCAGCGATCATAATCCTCAGGAGCGACATAGAGTCGGGTAATTGTCCGCTTCTCACCGTATTTTCGAAACAAATCCGTGCACTCCTCAATCAGAATATAATTTGGCGCACTATAGTGATTATCATACCGAACAAAGATGGGATCGCCGGGGGTTCCAAAGTATTTGGAAAGCTCACTGGTGGACGTCACGCTTAAATGATGGATCTGTTCATTCCGAAGCTTGATTTCAATTTCCTCATGGAGCTTTTCCTGCTCCTTTTGAGACGACCGAGTTACGGGGATGCCGCTGTGGAATTCAACCAACATCCGATAAGGCCTTCGCTCTGTAATTCTCCGTGCCCATGGATTTTGGCTCGCAGCGAGATGGGAGTAGAGCTGAGAGTCATGAATTTCACAATATTTTTCCATATCCGTCGGTAGGACGAAGGTGCAGTCAGGACTCGAAAAATACTGGCCCAACATCTCATCAAAAACGACGCTCTTCTGGTGGAAGTAAACCATCAGGAACATGTGAAAGCGAGAGATCAAGAAATCTTCGAATGCATAAAGTCCCTTATGCTCCAAAGTCAAAAAGCACTTCCCTCCATTTGTATGGGCGCTCAGGCTTCCAATAAGCCATTCGGAATCAAATTGTCCGTAGCTGACCCCGGCGTGGAGGCTATCCCTGCGAAGATAATCCATTCGGTCTGCGTCCAGTTCGCTTGAAATAATTTGTTTCAAAAGAGGTCGAAAGTCGATCGTCTCGTTCGAACCCCGGAGCTGGCTGGAAAAGAAGTCGTCCGAAATTTTGATCTTGGGCTCAATGAGAGCAGCCACATGAATTGCACGAAAACCATGGGGATGTCCTGCTTTTTCAATCAGCTCGGTCAGTCCGGAATCTAAAATCATCTTTAAGGTGAAATCTTCATGGGTCGCTTTTCTGGACTCATTTGCCTGCGGTAAGATCGACGGTAGGTCCAGCTTGGACACGCTTGGCATCGCGAATTCTGTTGTGTGCGAAAGAGGGCCGTGGCCGATATCGTGAAGGAGGGCTGCAAGGCGAACTACTGATCTAAATCGGGTCAATGCAGAGGAGGAGAGTTCTAGCCGACCTGCCTTTGGACGAAAAATATTTTCAAAAATCAGGGTTGCCGTTTTCATCGCACCCAAGCTGTGGATGAATCGATTATGGGTCGCGCTGGGAAACGAATTTTCTGCAAAACCAAGTTGTTTGATTTGCCTCAGCCGTTGAAAATACCGGGAGTCAATGATGGGAAGTTCGCTGGATTCAATACTGATGGAACCGTGGATGACGTCTCTAATTTTCATAATGTGCTGGATTGAGAAAATAGGACAAATTCACTCAAGCTTAATGTACACCGAATGGATCCCATTGCGCCGGAAATCCAAATCTCTTCGAAGGTAGGAGCCCGTGAAGTGTGTCGATCGCCCCGGAGCAGGATGCGTAGGGGAACAGCGGAGCCACAGGACCCATTCGATGCTTGTAAGAAAGTACTTACTTTTTACTCTTCCGATTCGTCTTCTAATTCATGACTACGGCCATGGCCCCTTTCGCCATAGCTCGAGCCAAATGCAGAGCCGAGAGCCCCGCCCGCCAGACCGCCTGCGAAACCGCTAAGAGTAGACCCAACGCTGGAACTTGCACTGGGCTGAGATCCAGAAGGCTTAAAGGGTGCCTCCTGAGTTACTCTGGATGCCGTCATCTTACGAGGCGCGGCAACCTTGCGTGGGGCAGGGGTGCGGGTAGATGTTGCTTTTTTAGCAGCTTTTGCAGGTTTCTTAGCTGCGGCTTTTCGGCCTTTTGGTGCTGCTTTCTTTGCCTGTTTTTTGGCGGGTTTCTTTTTCGCCATAGTTTTCTTAGTACCTACTCGGGCACCTGCTTTTTTGCCCGCTTTCTTTGCAGGAGCTTTCTTCTTTGCTTTTGCCTTTGTTTTTTTCTTTGCCATAATCTTTTCTCCAAATTGATTCTTGATGTCTCAAATCTTTCCATCCGAAAATAACGAGACTAGAAGGTGTTTGCAACATCTAATTGGGAATTTTAAAGCGAACTTCCCCAAAATGATTAATGTTTAATTTCCTTGGTGTCTTGATCCGCTTCGGTGTCCAGAGAGAAATCATTCGTCCAGGTGTTAGCCCCATCGGTTGTAACGGTCTTTTTTCTGAGGGTGGAAAATGAAACGAATTTCACGCTGTAGCCTACACGGCCCAGCTGTTGGAGATTGCTGTCGTTGCCGGTGTTCCAGGAGGATTTGATGGATGTTTCATCCGTCATGAAAAGATTGGGATCTCCGGTGACGGGGCTCCCGCCCGATCGCATCAAAGGATTCCAGATTTTGGCAAGGTGTTTGGTTTCGCCCAGTTCGTTTTGATTTTGTTGTCCCATCTCCTGATTGATATAGCGAGTGAGCCCAGCTTGCAGGACGGATTTCATACTGGCCGCAACAGAGTTCTGGGTGCCAAAGAGCAGATCCATTTCCGAGGCGAGCTGATCTCCCGCAGTCGCCATTTTGTCTTCGGTGAATAGGGGAGCCCAAAGCGTCGCGGTTTCACTCTGATCAAAGTTTTGAACGAAATTATCTGCAAAATTATTCAGGATGTTATACTTGTTTCCCTCCCAAGGGTTGGGCGCCATGGCCATCCGATAGCCTTCTTGAAGATTTCCTTCAGTCAGAGAAGTGATGATTCCCCCGCCACCGTTCATATACTGCGCCATAGTACCCAGCACGACTCCGTTATCCCATCCGGAGCCTCGGCCCGGAGTTCCCGAATCTCCGGCCAGCACGGGGAGGTTGGGAAGGTTGCCGGTGCCAGGGTTTGGAGTAGGGGCGCCCGTGTTTCGGGCCCCTCCAGGGCTGACAAAGAAAATATTCGATGCACCGTTTGCAGCAGCTCCGCCTCCAGCAGGAGATGGCGGTCCGATTCGACTGCCAAACGGCTGGGCAGCCGAATAAGCTTTCAAGTCCAGGTCTCCCAGGGGAGAAAAAAGAAGGTGGGCTTTGGCGCGTAGTCGGACCGCATAATAAGTGAGAATCGTCGGATCTTTCGCAAATCCTAAGGTGAGCTGTGCGGTGACCGGAATCGTTTGCAGCTGAAGCGTGCAATCATGGGGATTTCCATCGGGCGGTGGAACGTAGTGGGTGAAGGCGAAAGTATCAAAACTAGCTGTGATGGGGTTGAGTTTGAGCATGAGGCTGGAATTGATCAGCTCATCCAAGGAAACCTGGCTGGAGTCAAATGTATGATCTCCTAACGTATAATAAGCGGAATAGAAGGCCTGGATGGCGCGTTCGTTGAGAGGCGGATCCTGTCCGTTTTGAAGGCCTTGTGTTGTGGAAAGATTTAGCCCGGAATGAGGAGGTGCGTTCAAATAGGCTTGGAGTGTCTGGATCCGAAATTTCAAAGTGAGTTCTTTAGGGACGATTCCAAGGCCAGTGATGAGTCCGCGGACCAGATTGTAATTGTTGGTATAGTCCGCTCCTCCTCGAGGAAGTTCAAAGCCGTAGTACAAATCTGGATCTGTGTTGTAGAGCCAGTAGGTGTTTAGAATTTGGTTGGTTGAAGCGATGGAGGAACAGTTATTTTGTCGGATTTGCTCGATCGCCTGTAGGCTGTTGGACAAGGCAGTAGAGATGCTGTCGAAAGGGTTTGCAGGAGGCAATGGTGTTGCAGGGAGGGTTGCGTTTCGGCAAAAATTATCCTGGGCATTAAAAATTACGCAGGTGGCAGGAACTGAAATGTGTCCGCTGGGGTCGTTTGGATTGGTCCAATAATAATCGCTATTGCCGCCGCTGCTTGGGCTGCGAGGGAAATTATCTCGGGAGACATTGCCGACTACGTAAATTCGAAAGAGAAACTTCTTCCACTGACGTCTCATTTCGTAGTTCAAGTAGGAGATCTGATTGAGCTGTCTGGCCTGGACTGCCGCTCCTGAATAAGCTGCCATATCGGCAGCGTTTTGGAGATTGATTTTGGCGTTGACCAGCATGCCTGTATTGATCACAAAGGCGAAGAGTAGAATGAAGGTCATGATCATCATGCTGATCATGATTGAGATTTGTCCTTCCTCGGACTTGCGGAGTCGGCCAATCCATCGGCGCATTTTTTTATTTTCTCAAAGCTGAGCAGGGCTGTCTACGCTAGCTTTGTTCAGTTTTTAGACAGATGTTCAAAGTTTTGACGGAGGTTTTGCCTGGAATTTGCTCAAATCTATTTTAATAGAGATGAATGTCTAAAAATTCGGCACATGCCTTGCTTAAAGGCTTCCCGGTTGCGCGATGATGGGGAATGGCGAGAGCCAGTCTCTTCGGTTGCAGCAAAAAAAGTGTCCTCATAAAAGGGGTGAATGGATCTGCCTCTTTTGCTCTTCTCATAACTCTCTCTCTCCTCAGGCTCTGTTTCGGGAAACCGGACCAGGGCCTGAGTTTTTTTGCACTGAATGGGTCCTGTTGCGCCGGAAATCCAAATGTCTTTGAGGGCAGGAGCCCGAGAAGTGTGTCGATCCGGCGGATCGCCCCGGAGCAGGATGCGGAGGGGAACAGCGGCGCAACAGGGACCCACGTTCTATAAATTAATAAGCCCCCCGGGATCACCGAGAGGCTTTGAGAGAGAGGAGTAGTATGAGCCGCTTCCTGCGGACAGATGACAGCATTGCAGTTAAGGTGCCAGCTCCAGTTGTCAGCTTTAGGGCCAAATCAGAGGGAATTTCGTATCTTTGCAAGACTTTTTCGCAAGGGCCCATCGCAAATTGACATCTTTTAGGGACTGACGGCAATCCCGACTGGATCCCATGCGTCGCTGCGTGGATTTCCGACGCTGCCGGGCCCTGCAACAAAGAATTGATTCTCTGCGCTCCTCCACATATAACCATTGCATCAGGCATGACCATATTCAAAGAATTACCCGTATTGGAGGCCTACGAGAACGACCGCCACTCTCACCGTGAGCAGGCTCGTCCCCTTTCGCCTTCCAAAGCGGCACAAATCCTGGCTACTCGTAAACCGGAATGGCTTAAAATCCGTCCTCCAGGTGGGGATGCCTATCTCAAGATTAAAGGCCTCCTGAGAAAGAACAACCTTCATACTGTATGCGAGGAAGCCCATTGCCCCAATGTCGCCGAATGCTGGGCCACTGGAACTGCGACCTTCATGGTAGGTGGAGATACCTGTACTCGAGCTTGTCGTTTTTGTGCGGTAAAAACAGCACGCCTCCCTCCTGCGCTGGACCCTGAAGAACCCTTCAAGATTGCAGAAAGTATCGCAGCTCTTGGACTTCATTATGTCGTTCTGACCTCTGTAGATCGGGACGATATGAAAGACGGAGGAGCTGAACATATTGCAGCAACCATCCGCGAAATTAAACGCCTCGACCCCAAGATCATTGTGGAAGCTCTCGTTCCGGATTTCCGCGGAGACCCTCAAGCGGTTGAAATCATTGTAGATTCTAAATTGGACGTGTACGCTCACAATATCGAAACCGTGTCTCGACTGCAGTATCGAGTCAGGGACCCGCGGGCGGGGTATCTTCAGTCCCTCGCGACACTTCGATTGGCCAAAAATCTCGGGGTTACCAAAGGCATCCCCGTTTTCACCAAGAGCGCAATCATGTTAGGACTCGGAGAAGAAGCTTCGGAGTTGGAAGAAGCGTTTGGCGACCTCCGAGGCCATGACGTTGACATTCTAACCCTCGGGCAATATCTGAGACCCTCGTTACAGCATCTGCCTGTTGAAAGATATTACTCTCCCGCTGAGTTTGATAGCATTGGCGAAAGCGCCAAATCCAAAGGATTTCTTTATGTGGCCTCAGGGCCAATGGTGCGGTCGAGTTACCGTGCGGGTGAGTTTTTTATCCAAGGTGTAATTGAGAAACGGAGATCACAAAATGCAATTTAAGCTACCAGAACTAGGTGAAGGCGTCCACGAAGGGGAATTGGTCAAATGGAAGGTCAAAGTGGGAGATTCGGTAAAATATGACCAGTCTCTTTGTGAAATTATGACAGATAAGGCCACTGTCGAAATCCCTTCTGCTTTTCAAGGCAAAGTCGGACAATTGCATGTCAAGGAAGGCGATGTGGTGAAAGTGGGACAGCTGATGCTTTCCTTTGAAGGGGCTGCTACCGGAGCAACGGCGTCCCCGGACGGGGCCGCTGCTGAAAAAACGGAATCCTCCGAAGGAGCCGTCGCTGGAGCAACGAAATCTCCAGAAAAAGCTGCTACGGGTGCAACGGCATCCCCTCAAAAAGCGGCTACTGGAACAACGCCATCTGCTGCTCATTCCGCGCCCGCTGCTCCGTCGAACGGAAAAAGCCACAGCGGACCTAGCCCTGCGCCCTCCACTTCTGCACCAGCTCCTGGAATTGACAACCGCGTTCTTGCAGCACCTTCGACCCGCCGTGTGGCTCGGGAAATGGGAGTAGATCTCAAACAAGTCCAAGGCACCGGTCCACACGGGCGTGTGATGAAAGAGGATCTTAAGGGCGGAGCTCAGCCTACAACGACTCACGCACCTGCCCGGAACATTCCGATGGGAGGTGAAGAGCGAGTCCCGTTCCGAGGTCTACGGAAGAAGATTTCTGAGAAGATGCGTCTTTCCAAGGACAAGGCTGCCCATTTTACCTACGTGGAAGAAGCAGATGCATCCGCACTAGTGGAACTTCGAAGCCAGGCAAAGGAAATCGGCTCTAAACAGGGCGTCAAGGTAACTTATCTGCCATTTATCATGAAGGCCATGGTCGCAGCTTTGCGCCAGTACCCCGTCCTCAATTCTTCTTTAGACGAAGAGCGGGGCGAGCTGGTCTATAAACACTATTACAATATCGGTCTTTCCATTCAAACGGACGATGGTCTGACGGCTCCAGTGATCAAGGGAGTCGAGCACAAATCCATCTTGGAGCTTGCCAAGGAAATTCAAGGACTCGTGGATCGCGCTCGTACGAAACGTCTGACGTTGGAAGATTTCCAAGGTGGCTCCATTACTTTGACCAACGCTGGGTCCATTGGCGGTCTTTTCGCAACTCCGGTGATCAATTATCCCGAAGTCGCGATTCTTGGATTCAACAAGATCTTCCGAAAGCCTGTTGTAAAAATGGAGAACGGAAAAGAAGAAATCGTGATCCGGGATTGGACGTATTTTTCCATCTCCCTGGACCACCGAATCGTGGATGGCGCGATTGGAGCAGAGTTTATGAAACTCTTCATCCGTTATATTGAAAATCCGAGCCTGATGCTTCTCGAAAGCTTTTAATCGGTTCGGCCTAATTCAAGAAAGGTATTCAGTCTATGGGAAGTCAGACAGACGTAGTAGTCATTGGCGCGGGGCCTGCGGGCTATGTTTGCGCGATTCGGTTAGCTCAGCTCGGTAAGAAAGTCACGGTCGTAGACCGGGCCGAAGTCGGCGGTGTTTGCTTAAATCGGGGCTGTATTCCATCTAAGGCTTTGATCTATGCAGGTGGTCTTTACGAAAGGATGTCTCATCTCAAGGAGATGGGGATCGAGGTCGAAGGAGCCAGTCTCAATCTTTCCAAGCTGATGAAATGGAAGGATTCTGTAGTTCAGAAGCTGACTGGCGGTGTTGCAGGTTTGCTGAAGGCCAATGGATGCACTTTCATCGCAGGTGAAGCAAAATTTACGAGCGCCAACACATTAGAGATCAAGTCTGGATCCGGAACAACGCAGCTGAGCTTTAAACAGTGTGTGATTGCAACGGGATCGCGCCCTGCTCAGTTGCCTGGCTGGGACGTAGATCAGAAGCAGATCTTGGATAGTACCGGAGCTTTGAGTCAGCAGGAAATGCCGAAGAGCTTGCTTTGCATTGGAGGTGGCTACATCGGACTTGAGCTGGGAACTTTCTACGCAAAAATCGGGACCCAAGTGACGGTGATGGAAGTTGCTCCTGGACTCCTCGGAGGAGTGGATCCAGATCTCACAAAGGTGGTCGCCCGCAAGCTGGAAAAGATGGGAGTACCAGTTCTTTTGAATGTCAAAATCAAAGGACATAAGAAAACAGCGAAAGGCATTGAAGTTACGATTCAAGATGGCGGCGCTGAAAAGAAGATGGAATTTGAAAAGGTATTGGTGACCGTGGGTCGAGTGCCGAATTCGGAGCAGCTCGGGCTGGAAAAGGCTGGATTGAAAGTCGATGCCAAAGGGTTCTTGGCGGTTAATTCGGAGCGCCGAACCTCGGTCCCGCACATCTACGCAATTGGAGACATCGCAGGGCAACCGCTTCTGGCCCACAAAGGCTCGAAGGAAGGGATGGTCGCTGCGGAAGCGATCGCAGGGATGAAGGCGGAGTATGACGTCGTAGCAATGCCGGCTGTGATTTTCACCGATCCTGAGATTGCGACGGTGGGCATGACTGAAGTGGAGGCGAAGGCGAAAGGAATCGATGTCCGGGTTGGGAACTTCCCCTATGCGGCGAATGGGCGGGCGTTGTCCGTGGCTGAGCCAGAAGGCTTTGTGAAGATGATTGGGGATGGGAAAACAGGACGTCTTTTGGGTGTTCACATTGTGGGTGCCGAAGCTTCCAATCTGATTTCGGAAGCAGCTTTGGCTCTCGAGATGGGAGCGCATGTGGAGGACTTGGCTCTAACGGTCCATCCGCATCCAACGTTGCCGGAGACCTTGATGGAGGCTGCGGAGGCGACCCTTGGACACGCGATCCATATTTATCAGAAGAAGGCGGCGCCAGCTCAGCCTCAGGTTCGGGCTTAATTGCAGTTTTGGTCATTGAAGGGTTATTCGCCCTATGAACGCGTTCGAGAATTGCAACATGCATTGATCGAACTTCGAGTCAAAGATCTGATCCCCGATACCGTGCTTTTTTTAGAGCACGAGCCTGTGATTACTCGAGGCAAAGGGCTTCAATTCACGGGTGTAGAGCGTCCGCGCCAGATGCCGCTTTCGTCGACGCTGCCTGATGGAATCCAGTTTGCGGAGAGTGAGCGAGGGGGGGATTTAACTTACCATGGTCCGGGGCAGCTGGTGATCTATCCGATCTGCAAACTGGATGGGAAAGGGTTTGCTCCTTTTCATGATGTGACTGGGTTCTTGAGAAAGCTCGAGAATGTCTTCATTGCTGATTTGGCTGAGCGAGGGATTCGCGCGGAGAGCAGAGAGAACGCTACCGGAGTTTGGATTGGTGAGAAAAAAGTGGCTTCCGCCGGGATTGCGGTTCGAAAATGGGTTGCCTACCATGGTTTTGCGATGAATTGCGTAAATGATTTGAGTCGGTTCTTTTTGATCCAGCCTTGTGGATTTAGCCCTGAGGTGATGACGCGATTGGCGGATTGGGTTTCTCTGCCGAATTGGCGAGAGGATTTGGAAGCGTCCTATTCGGCTCGGATGGAGGAGAGGGGTCAGGTTGAGAGTCTCTCTTTGCAGGAGGCTTTGGAAAGGGGAATGAATGCATCCTGCATCTATCGCCAAAGATAGAGGCTACCGGAGTGCACGGAATGTCACTGATTTAAGCGCAAAGTATTTGAAATAAAAAGGAAAAGCAGCCTATGTTGGTGTTGTGAAACATTACAACAAGGGGCTGCTTTCATGGGGAAGAATGTCAGAAGTTCAAATTTTGCACAAGATCAAGTATCGGCTCAATGGGAGGAGCTGAGGAAAAAAGAAGGTTTGGCATTTAAAGGGATTTTGGCGAACAGTGTGCTTTTAGATGTCATCGGCAAGCACATCGCTGAGTATCGCGAGAGGATATTTTGTCCTGCCACTACATTGTTTGCTTTTCTTCAGCAGGTGCTTTCCACTGACCGATCCTGCCGAGGGGCTGTTGCTCAAGTCAACGTGGATCGGGTTGCATCAGGTTTGTCACCGGCTTCATCAGACACAGGGGCATATTGCAGAGCCAGAGATCGTCTTCCGGAAAGTTTACTCTATGATCTACTTGTCCATTGCGGGAATGAGATGGAGGAATCTGTACCCCAAAAATGGCTTTGGAAGAATAGACACGTCAAAGGAGTGGATGGGACAACGGTTCTAGTAAACGACACTCAAGAGAATCGGGATGAATTCCAAAGTCAGTCTAATAAGGCTGGACTGATGCAGCTTCCTATGGCTCGTTGTGTAGCCGTGTTTTCGCTGATAACCGGCAGTATTTTAGATCTTCGCATTGGCCCTTACCGGGGTGAAGGAACTGGAGAGTTGTCTCTATTGCGCAAAATGCTGAATTGCTTTTCCCGAAAGGATATTGTCGTCTGTGATGCTTATTATCCAGCGTATTATCTCGCCTGGTGTCTTCAGCAAATGGGAGCGGATATTGTTGTCAGGGAAAAAGCTGGTCAGCCTATCCCATACACCCTACTTCAGCGGTTGGGCAAAGATGACGAACTGATTTATTGGAATAAACCCCACCATCCCGCTGCGTGGATGGGAAAAGTGTTTCATGACTTTCTCCCAAATTTTGTGGTCGCCAGAAGGTGCAAAATTACTATTGAGCAACCTGGATTTCGTACCAAGCACTTCACGGTTATCACCACTCTTGTGGACTCTGCCTATGCTTCTCGAGACGATATGGCAAAACTATACCGCCAAAGATGGCAAGTGGAAGTCAATTTGAGGTCAATCAAAAGTGCACTACAGATGGAGTATATTCCCTGTAAAAAACCAGAAATGGTAAGAAAAGAAATTCTGGCCACCTTAATAGCGTACAATCTGATCCGCAAACTGATCGGACTGGTAGCTGAAGTGCATGAACTCAACCCACTTCAGATCAGTTTCAAAGGAGCAGTTCAAAATCTCAATAGATTTAAGAATTTATTTCAATACTCCCAGATTGATACCGAAGCCATTACTCATGCCCTCTTTTTTTCGTAAGCGCTTCATAAACATGTCTGTTTGACGCCGTTCCGGCGTCGTAGGCTGCCTCCAAGAAAGCGAGGTGAGTCTGAAATGAAAATCAATCGAATAGAGAATCGGAAGAAGTGGGAAGAACACGTGAGGGTGGCTCAGGACCACCCGGAAGGGTTCGCTGATTACTGCCGAAAGAATCAGATTTCAGCGGCAGCCCTGAACTACTGGCGAAATAAATTACGGACTGGAGAGGAGTCTGAGGTCATGCAACGGCCTGCCTTCATTCCGGTTCAAGTGATTGCTGGGGAGGGGCAATCTGTAGGTGGGTTACCGGATCCGAAGTGGGTGGCTGAGTTAATCCTACATTTGGCTGCGAAGGCAGGCGAATTATGAAGGCCCTTACAGAATTTCAGGGGGTCTATTTACACCGAGACCCAGTAGACATGAGGAAAGCCGTAAATGGCTTAAGTGAAATAGTAGAACAGGCAAGAATGGGGGAACTGCGTGGGCCGCATTTATTTGTATTCATGGGAAAACGCCGCGACGTGATTAAGATTCTGTATTTTGACCGGAGTGGGTTCGCGCTTTGGTACAAACGCCTCGAACAAGATAAATTTCCCTGGCCCAAAAAGCACGGTGACGAAGTTCTGAGGATTACGCCCACTCAAATGCAGTGGCTATTGGAAGGATATGACGTCTGGAAAATGAAACCCTTCGAAGAATTTCATTTTTCCCGTGTTTCCTGATGACAAAGGATATGAAGCGTGTAAGTTGAGGCCCACGATGTCAACTCAGTCGCCTAGTTTATTCATTGAAAATTCCGCCCTGAAAGTTGAGGTTGAAGGGCTTCGTTTTTTGGTTAAAAACCACCAGGAACGAGAGAAGCGATTCGAGGCTGAACTTGAGTGGTTCAAGGAGCAGTTGACGAAATTAACCCGGGAGCGCTTTGGTCCGCGTAAGGAACGCTGGGAAAGTGAAGAACAGGGGATTCTACTCTTTAACGAGGCTGAGGTGGAGGCTCTTAAGCCTGAATCCGCTGATTCGGAAGGGGAGAACGAAGAGGAGGTTGAGGTTTCCGGGTTCAAGAGAAAACGCGGCAAACGGAGGCCTTTGCCTGAGAATCTTCCACGGGAGGTCGTGGTCCTTGAACTCCCGGAAAATGAAAAAATTACTGAAGACGGACAACCCCTGAAGGTTATTGGAAAAGTAGTGACCGAGAAGTTCTTCTTCGAGCCCGCTCAGATGAAAGTCATTGAATATCATCGGTATCGGTATGGAGTGGACAGCGGTGACCCGATCAAAACTGCCCCAATGGTTCCTTCGATCATTCCCAAGGGGATTGTGACTCCTTCACTTCTTGCTCATATAGTTATTCAGAAATACGCCGATGGTCTTCCTCTTTATCGGCAAGAGGAAATTTGGGAGAGACAGGGGGTCCACCTCACACGGGGCTCGATGGCCAGGTGGATTATTCAGGCAGCCCAAGCGTGCCTTCCCATATGGAATATCCTGGAAGAATGGCTGTTGGATAGTTCCTATGTTTCGTGTGACGAAACGCATATTCAGGTTCTGAAAGAAGAGGGGCGTAAAGCAGAGACCCAATCTTGGATGTGGGCTAGAGCTACTCCGAACCGAAGACAGCCGATCGTGCTATTTGATTACGATCCTCATCGCTCCGCAGAGGTAGCAAAAAAACTCTTGCAGACTTGCCGGGGCTATTTGCAGGCAGACGGGTATGGAGCTTATAACTGGGCTGAGAAAGCAGAGGGGATAGTCCGGATAGGCTGTAATATGCACGGACGCAGAGGTTTTTCCGATGCCAACAAGGGAGCTCAAGCAGGAAGAGGTCTCGCGGCACAAGGCCTGAAATACTATAAATTACTTTACGATATTGAAGAGAAGGCCAAGAAAAAGGGATTAAGTCCGCCAGAGCGAAAAGCTCTCAGAGACGCTGAGGCGGTACCTATCTGGGACGAGATGAAATCCTGGGCTGATGGACAAATTTGCAAGGTCCCAAAAAAAAGCTACATCGGAAAAGGCCTCAACTATTTCCTGGAAGAATACCAATTTTTGCGAGGTTACCTACTAGACGGGAATTTGGAAATTGACAATGGCTACGTTGAACGATCCATTCGAAAATTTGGAATCGGGAGAAATAACTGGATGTTCTCCGATACTCCCGAAGGAGCCGACGCTAGTGCCCTACTCTACAGCCTAGTCGTTACCGCTAAACTCAACGGGGTGAATCCTTACCAAGCTCTTCGGACGATCTTCGAGCGCATCCCTACTGCTACAACCGTCGAAGATTACGAGGTTCTGGCAAAATTCCTACTCTCACCCGACACCCTGCTCTGATCCAAACATGTTTATAAAGCGCTTACTTTTTTTCCATTGCCAGGCATCGAGTTGGCAATCGCCCTGATCGCATAGAACCCCGAGCTATAAAACGCCGGAAGGATTCCAACTTTCCCTTGCTTAAAAGAGCCAGAGCCCAACTTAGAGCGGACCTCCTGGCTAGCTAGCGCTTAAATCAGTGACATTCCGGAGTGCACGGTACCACGTGAACTTTGCTAATTCAGCAGTTCCGTCGGTTGGGGAGTGTTTCCCTACATCAGTAGATTTCTGAAAGGGTGTTTATTTTTCCAACGGTAGGTCTCAAAATCTCTTTGGTCTGTGGAAACAATATCTGCAATCGCTTTTTCCTCAGCCAAAATGACCAACGACGCATCCGCTAGATCCATGGGTAGATCCTTGTACTTTAACGTTAAATCATACATTCTCGCAATGTGCGTAAGACTTAAAGGAAAAATCTCACATAACCCTTGCTGAAGGGCGTCAAGTAACTTGTGATATTCAGTCGGAGAAACGTTACTCAATAAATGGGATACTTCAGTGAGAACCGGCCAGGTCGTAATCCATTTTCTCTTTCCAATAGATGCCAACGTTTTTTTCGCCGCCGTATGCCATCGATCTTTGGAATTGCCGATGGCAACAAAAAAACCGGTATCGATCATTACATACAATTGATTATCCATGTTTTTTACGGAGAGATTTCAAATTCATTTTTTTAAACTCTTCAGACAACCCAGCCGGCCCATCAAAAGAGCCGATAAATCCAGACGCTTTCAAAATTTCAGCCGGTGTTCTCCTTTCAATACCTTCCTTCACTTCAAGATACTTCAAATGAACTGCTTCTCTGATTGCTTTCGAAAAATCTAGGTTCAGACTGCTTTTTATGAACTGGAGTTCATATTCTAAATCTGAATCGATTCTTAAACTCACGGTTTTTCTTTTTGCGCACATGTAATACAGATTGTATTACATGTGCCTGAATTAGTCAAATTACGTGTCAGCATGCCACAGATGCAATGATGAACCCGGGCCTGAAGGCCCGGGTGTTGGAAGGTCGGGACGGGGTTTCCCTCGGCTCGAGTGATTGGTAGTCAGGCCGAGGAGCGTGCAGGAAACCCACTCTCGCCCCTGAGATCCTGCGCTATCTTTTCTTGATTGAGCTCCGTGCCGCTCAGAGCTCCTTGGATGGTCTCGGTCCAAACCGGTGTTCTCGTGCCCGCATCGTAAATCACGATCACCACGGCACCTGGCCGATACTTCCGAGTCGCCTCACGACTGTGGTCCGGATACATAATAACTGGAACGTACGCAATCGAGGGAGCCACTCCATTCCAGGTGCTGATCCAGGTTTTATTGTGAGCCATTGTATAATAGGTTACGTAAAAATCAGGTGAGCCTGACTCAATCAATTTAAATCCCTTATTCGAAAGATCCTGATCGACTTCCCTTTTCAACGGAGCCCCGATCTCGGGATCCCGGAACACCTTCACTGTTCCTACCATGAAATCCAGGTTGGGATATTCGAGGTTTAACGGCTTTACCTCGGATTGAGATACCCATTTATAGGTTTTGTAGTCGGAGATATCAATTTTGCGATCCACATCCTTTCGGACCGTAGGGTTAGTGCACCCTCCCATCGCGAAAAACATTCCTATCAGGATGACTTTTTTAACACGGACTTTACCCGAACCCAAACTAGAGCATCCATTCATCGTAAAGGAGAGCGATGCGAGAAGCGGGCCGGAACTCCTTTGGAGGTGACGAAGTGCCCATAGTGATTCCGCTTACTTGCGGCGCAAAAAATCCTATCGTATGAAAAGTGTTTGAGTCAACTAAAAGCTCTCCGGCTTTCATTCGCCTAGTCCTCGTATGATAGCCGAAATAGTGGATAGCCCGGGGTTGAAGTTTTTCTTTGGGTCCATGAGACCGTAGAGGGTCTGTCGACCTAGGCCCCACGTGAGTTTTATAATGTCTAATATAATTTACAAAAGTGATTATAAAGTATATTATATTAGACATTATGCCAAAGAAGACGGCCTTATCAGCTCCAAAACTGGTGGCACAACTAAAGCTCCTGGGTGAAAATATTCGCCTAGCCCGGCTACGGAGAAATCTATCCTCAGCCATGTTGGCGGAGCGAGCAGGGATGTCTCGCATGACGCTCAATTCAATAGAAAAAGGTGAACCGAAAGTAAGCTTAGGGGCTTACGGAAATGTACTCTTTAGCCTTGGACTTGAAGAAGATTTCTCCTTGGTGGCGAGAGACGATGAATTCGGGCGAAAGCTACAAGATGCCGGTTTAGCAAAGGCTCGCAAAAGGTCGACGCGAGTAAAGAAGGGCTAGCATGGCACTGAGAGAAAAAAAAACGATCTATGTTTTTTCGGACTGGCTAGGGCTTGAGAAACCGCACCTCATGGGAACTCTGCTTGCGGTTCCTTCTCGAGGAAAAGAGATTTTTTCTTTCCAGTACGATCCGGATTGGTTGAAATCGGGGCAATCGTGCATTTTGGACCCAAAATTAGGGCTAGTTGTGGGTCCTCAGTATCCGAATAAGGTTCATCCCAATTTCGGTCTCTTCTTGGATTCCTCGCCGGATAGGTGGGGACGAACTCTCATGACCAGAAGAGAAGCACTGCGAGCTCGTAAGGAGAAAAGACCAGAAAGACGGTTATTGGAGTCCGATTTTTTGCTGGGTGTTTTCGATGGTTACCGAATGGGTGCACTGAGATTTAAGCGTGATTTGGACGGACCATTTCTAGACGACGATCAAGAACTGGCAGCGCCTCCCTGGACGAAACTTCGTGACCTGGAAAATGCTAGTCTCCAGTTGGAGCAGGCGAATGCAGAAGGAAAGAAAGACTATGCAAAATGGCTAAAGCTTCTCATTGCGCCAGGAGGCTCTTTAGGAGGAGCGCGACCAAAGGCCAGTGTAGTCGATGAGAATGGAAGTCTTTGGTTAGCGAAATTTCCCAGCAGACGGGATGATACGAATGTGGGTGCATGGGAGTATATTGTGCATCGACTCGCGTTAATGGCTGGAATAGAAGTCGCTGAGGCAGAGATTAAAAAATTTTCAAGTGAACATGACACTTTTTTAACGAAGAGATTTGATCGGAGGCTGCAAAAACGGCTTCATTTCGCTTCCGCGATGACTTTGCTAGAGAAAGTTGATGGAATGGGGGCTGAGGAGGGTGTGAGCTATCTTGATCTCGCCGATTTCATTACGAAGAATGGATCGCAGGTCAAAAAGGACCTGGCACAACTCTGGAGGAGAGTTGTATTTAACATCTGTGTTTCAAACGTAGATGATCATCTTCGCAATCACGGATTCCTTTTGACGGACAAGGGTTGGAAGCTTTCTCCCGCGTACGACATGAATCCTGTGGCGGATGGAAATGGCTTGAAACTCAACATTTCAGAAACTGATAATTCTCAGAATCTTGAACTTGCCCTTGAGATATCCGAGAATTTTAGACTCAAGAAAGCCGAAGCTGAAAAGATTATGGCTGAGGTGGTGAGAAACGTCCGACAGTGGAAAAAAATAGCGGCAAAATTCGTGAGCAAGGGCGAGGTTTTAAGAATGAGTGGCGCGTTTAGGGTGGTTGGGGATTAACCCTCTCCTTGATCTCGAGCTGGCTCCGATGCCACGCTTAACGTCGTTCTTAGTTCCTGGGTTTCTGAGGATAGTAAGTTCATTCTAATGGCTGAGCGAACTGATGACCCAAATTTCAGGCTTAGACGCAAGTTTCGATATAGAATCTTGTCAAATGAGAGAATCTGGACCAATAAGAGTAGGGGCCCCCGTAACTGCTTGAATCCTAAGCCCCAGAAACGACAAAAGCTTTTGAGATTTCTCTCAAAAGCTTTGTAAAAATTTAGAGGGGTTGACAAGCATCGAACCGGTCTTGTTGCGCCGCTGAGATTTCGCGGCAAGACCCATTTGGCGCTCACTTATAAAATGCCACGGCAACAGCTGCAAAGATTAAGAGAAATGACACACCATACCTCAAGTTCATTCCCTCACCCAAAACCAAAGCCGCAAATCCCACGAAAACCACAAGCGTGATGCATTCTTGAAGAATCTTGAGCTGGTAGGCTGTTAGCGCGCCATAGCCGAGACGATTCGCTGGTACCTGAAAAATATATTCGAAAAGAGCGACGCCCCAGGAACCCAGGATTGCCAGCCACATCGGAGCCGTCTTGAATCGAAGGTGCGCGTACCATGCGATCGTCATGAAACAATTCGACAAGAACAATAAGACTACAGTGCGAAAAGTGGCCATGAGAGGATTATACACAGTTCCGATGAGTTACTGCACAGACCTTGAAAGTTCTTTCGCGGCAGCAACCCGTAAAGACGAACAGCCTATGGGGCGGACCTCGCACGTTCAAACAAGATGTACCCCGCCATCTTTTCGAATTTTTCAGACCAGCGTTTGGTCATCAACTTTATCAGTATTTTAAAAAAGAGAGGCATCGGGCTAGGTCGCCCCAGTTCTGCTGAAACCTCACTGTAATACTTCGACTCTTTCTGAATCCAACCGCACTTCGCAAAAAAAACCAACCAATCATCCGGGTAGAACTGGAACGGAGCGTTCTTCAAAAGAGTCATTCGTTTTGGATTTTTGAGATACCTGTAGGTCTGGGGAGCTAAATATTCTCCAATCCAGTACTGAAACGACGGTTCAACTAAGAGATCTTGTGCTAGCCCTTCCACGTCTGAAGGGGTCAAATACGGGATTACACCTTCGGTTAAAATCACCGCTTTTTTAGTCGATGCTCCGATCTCACGGAATATCTTTTGCCGCGCGGTCCGTAAAGATAAGTCCAGAGCTACTCTACGGAGCTTACACCGCGGAACTTCCTTATTTAGTATTTTCTCTTTATGAGCGATGACGTGCGGAAAGTCGATCTCAATCCAATGGAAACTCGAAGGCAAGTCCATTCGATAGGGTCTGGAATCCATCCCCGCTCCCAGATTGATGAGAGTATCGACCCCTTCTTTGATCAGTTTCTGAATAAATGTATCAATAATCACAGTTCTCATTACGACTGCCCACTGCGTGTGCCGACTCATCGGCCCTGCTGTTTTAGCAATCGCGGCACCTCGTTCACCTACAAGAAGATGGGCATAGGGGTCCCGAAAGAGTGCATCAGGTCTGGCACTTTCGACAGCTCGGTAATGGGCAACCCAAAGTGAAGTATCTGAAACGTCGTGTATAAGATTTTCCATAGATTATTCATAACAGAGACCGGCGTTGTTTACCCAGCCCTTAAGGAACTGCTTACATAATTTGACTCACTTAGCAAGCAGCACATGAGATGGGTTTGTAGAATTTTGAAAAACTCCTTACAATAGTTGTTATGCGAATTATTAATTTAATTTTTCTATGCCTGATAAGTACGGGATGTACAGCAAATAGATCGCCAAAGAATACAGCAAATTCTACACAGAATCCAATCGTCCTCACTGAGGACCCCAATGCGAAACAAGACCTCCAGAAAATTAAAGGGGCGACACCACGGGAGGCAGATTCCCAAAAAATCTCAAAATTGAGATTTGGTCCGGAATGGGAGGTTGTCTCGGAAGAGCAAGAAAGAGTCAGAAAGGTCATGCTGGTTCTAGAGCGTCTAGCCTGTGACCATGGAGAGGCGATCGTTAATGCTTTTAGTGCGGCTCATCTGATTGAGAAGAATAATACTCCGAACATTCCGGGAGAAAAACAAAGAATTGATCGAGTATGCTTTGAACTTTACAATGATCTCATATTTCCAGACCCGGAAAATTACGATTGGGCCTTTGCTAGAGGCCTAGCTAGGAATAGGTATACCGATCAAGACAATGCCAGGTTTGCAAAAAAACTGCAGCCACGCATGGACTTACTCTTGACTGAACTCAAGAAATATCCGCTCACGCAAGACGAAATCAATTACGCCATACATCTTGAGACGAATTCCGGTCACAATCAAGCTTGGACAACAACTGAATTTTGGCATCTCGTCGATCACCTGGGAGGAATTAAAGAATTTTCTGATATCACTGGCTATAAGCTGGCGGAAAAGTCGGCAGACAGTTTTTGCAAAGCATTACGATTCAGTAATAATGTGCACCCTCACGTGAAATATATCCTAGGTGGAGACTCGGAGAGTTATTTTGCCAACACCGTTGGAAGTAGCACCAAACACCAGTGCGCATTAGTTTATGATATTGAAAATATTGATTTACCTAATGAAATCAAATCTGAATTTAAAATCTATGACTCGAAGTTTGTAATCGGAATTGGTAAAGATCCTGGCACAATTGAGATGCAAACAACACCTATCAGTTCTCAAGCTTTGAAGTTTCTATCACCAATTCTTGAGGAAACATTATTTAAGAATATCGATGGCCATACTTATATCGTGGCTCCCGATGGTGCGGGCCACGTCCACATGGGCCTGGAAAGCATTTCCAATGGAACTTGGAAAGACTATTCCTTGCAGCTCCGATTCATGAGGGACTTTTATAATCATGAATCTTGCTTTCGTGGCATTTACCACGACACGAATGCGAGATATATTCAGGATTACGGACTCACTATGGTGAGTTCGGTAGAGGCAATTCTCCGAGAAAGTGATCCCAAACAAAATCAGTTATTGACGGTTTTTACCAAACTGCATTGGAATGCTCTCAATATATCCGGAATAGGAACATTAGAAATTCGCAGCTTGCCGGCTTTAAATCACGCCTTAGATTATGCTACCCTTTACTCCATTTTTGAGTCTAGACTCAGATACCTTGACCAGAATCCAAACGAGGGGGTCACGCTTAATTCCCACGCCTACTTTAAACGAGACGTCTACCACGAGGATCCGTTGAAAGTATGTGAAAACTACATTCCAGAGGGAGAGCTTAAACCGGAGCAGATGCGGTTGATCACCCACCTGCTAAAAACTGGACCGGCACCAAAATAGGATCTATAGAATGTCGAAAGAATTATTGTCGAATCAGCCGAATACTACTAACCTCCAACGGGCCAGGCTTATTAGTCCTATACGGGTTGATATCAAGTCCACCTCTGCGGGTATAGCGAGCGTAAACAGTTAACCATTCGGGTCTGCAAATTCTTTGAATGTCACAGAAAATTCTCTCAACACACTGTTCGTGGAATTCGTTGTGATCTCTCAGAGAAACGATGTATTTTAACAATCCTTCGTGATCGATCTTTTTTCCACGATAAGAAATTTCAACTGATCCCCAGTCGGGTTGACCGGTTACCAGACAATTAGATTTCAATAAGTTCGTATGTACTTTTTCTTCCACCGTTTCGCCCGAAGTACTCAAGGTGCTTGGATCCGGCAAGTAGGAAACGCATTCAATGTCTAACTCGTCGAGGCACTTTCCTCCTAAGGTAGTGATGGAATGAGAGGCCTCGTCTAATCGAAGAAGCTTCACTTGGACCGGAGCTTGGCAGGCTTTAGATAGGTCTTTTTCAATGATGTTTCGAACTTCATCCAACGATTCAAATTTCGAATTATTAAAAGAATTCAAGTAGAGCTTTTGTGACTTTGACTCCGCCAAGAATGGAGATTCGCATGGAAATATTACTTCTGAAAGGGCAACCATCGGCTTTCCTTTCGGATTTAACCAAGAGAGCTCAAAACCAGTCCAAATATCCATCCCTCGAAATGGCAAATCTCCGGTAATTTTGATTTCATCCCGTTTCGGCTGTCTGGGAAGGGGAAAAAGAAGCTCAGGGGAATAGGTATTGATGTATGTAGATTTTTTTCCAAGAGGTGCGCTTTGTAATATTTCTTCTGTTTTCATGATCATTCAGCTCCAAATCCCCCAAGGCAGGACTCCGATTCCTCCCTTTTTAGGAGGCAAGGTGATTGAATCTACAGGCCCAAGGATGTAGCCAAACTTGGATCCCAGTTTTTTCATCGCTCCTAGGACGGCCCGTTCCTCGTATTTTAGTTGGCGAGTCGCCGCGTGAACGGATGGGACGATCTTGAATGGAATTCCATTGAGAATTGCATCTACGGGATTTCCGTGAGCTGATTTAAAATAAATTCGCTCGGCTCTTTTTCCTTGAAAAGAAGAGGAGCTTAGCCACTCATTCCAGAGAAAGTGGCGGATCAAACTTTGTGTCGCCCCTTCTCCGAGTGAAGATTGCATCAAGTGGGAAGCAAGGCCGGAGTCCATGAGTAGCCAAACTTCTTTCCCTGTTCCTTCAGAATGACAATTGATTCGAGTCAGTAAGAAGATCTCCTCCATGGTACTGAGATATTTTCGAGTCTTAGCCGCAGGTTTTTTAAAATGTCTCAAAGTGGGAAGCTCGCCTTCCGCTAGGATTTTGCCAATCCGAATACACAGATCATAGGCAAAGTCCGGGTCATATCCCCTTCCATAATACCGTGCTAAATCCCTCATGAGAGATGTGTCCAGCCATGATGTCCAATAGGAATCTCTTTGTTCCTGATCTCGAAAGAAAGCAGGAACGGGCATGCCTCCAGCTTGCGTAGAACGAATCACTTCATCGATTGAAAATCGAGGAGTGAGTCCGACAGGGTTCGAGAAATCCAAAGATCGGACGGGTTTCTGATGAAGCTCTGCCAAAGTCATGGGGTAAAGCCTGACTAGGCCAATTCTTCCTGTCAGACTTTCGCGGATGCCGATTTTTGCAGAAAAAGATGAGGATCCGGTCAAAAAATATCTACCTGGAATTCTTTTTTGATCCACCCTTAATTTGATCTCATCAAAAATTTCGGGAGCCTTTTGGGCCTCATCCACTACAACGGGAAAATCAAGTTTCGAAAGAAAAGCAGAGGGAGACTGGGTCGCTTCGGTTCGATACTGAAGAGAATCGAGCGAGACGATCGAATCAACTCCAAGAAAGGTTTGAATAAGAGTGGTTTTACCCGATTGCCTGGGACCAAGAAGCCCAACCACGGGCCAAAGCTTCGACTGTTTTTCAAGTTGCTGAGTCGCAAATCGAACGCGTAAATGAGGCATTTATAATTACTATGCTAACAGGGTTTTCGAAAAAATCAAGAATCTTGGCAAAAAGTGCCTCACTAATTAGGTATATTTGTTTATAAGTGCCTACAATAAACACACTATAGTCTCTTGATTATGTAGGCACTTTTCTTGCTGCCTCAACCCATTCCAGGAATTTCCAAACACTCCATAATCTCTACTGACTTCCCAGGGAAAATCATAAAATGAGGATGATCCTGAAAAATCTTAGCAGCCGCGGTATGAGAATCCGCCTGTACCACAGTGAAGGCTCCCATATCATTCTGTGTATTCGCGATCCCTTTGCGATCAACGCGCTTTGTTGTTCCTAACGGCGCGCCCATATAAACGATTGATTTCTTGTGCTGATCTACCCATGCATGCCAGGCTTTTAAGCCTGCGAGTTCGCGTTCTTTCCTCGTTTTAGCGGGTAGTTTTTCCCATTTCCGCGTTTCGGCGGCAGTTCCTAGGAATACAGCGAGATAGTTTTTCTTTTTTTTAGTTGCCATAGTAAAGATAGAGTAAATTCGCGGAGAGAAAAAATCTATCTAAAATCGCGAACAACCCAGCCCATTCAACAGGTCCAATAACTCCTTACGTGTTCTAGAATCTTCCCGAAAGGCTCCTAACATCGAGCTGGTAATCGTACGGCTTTGCT
>Ga0206839_1046_pt1 | contig 32513 bp, 48 predicted proteins | sample Alteio_BWOrgCont_27_FD_152883 | JGI IMG/M metagenome (GOLD analysis project Ga0206839, IMG submission 152883) | Enriched cells from forest soil in Barre Woods Harvard Forest LTER site, Petersham, Massachusetts, United States -... | ecosystem: Environmental > Terrestrial > Soil > Temperate forest >... | reverse complement strand
ATACGATAGATCAGTGAGCCGCTTATTAAAATTCAAGTAAATGGATTAACCCCAGCTTTGGTAATAGCCAAAGCGGTTATTATTTGAATATAAAATATGTATTTTAATAGATTTGATCGAAGTTTTTATTTTGTAAAGTTTGTCGATACACTTGTATTGCCAATAAAGTAACTGTTTAATATTTTTTTTAGGGATTATAAATTATGCCCACGATTAATCAATTGGCTCGTCAAGAGCGAACGAAAGTTAAAAGAAAGTCTAAGAGCACAGCTCTTAAAGGCAACCCCCAAGTAAGAGGCGTTTGTACACGTGTTTTCACGATGACGCCGAAAAAGCCTAACTCAGCACTGAGAAAAGTTGCTCGTGTGAAGTTATCTACGGGAATAGAGGTAACGGCGTATGTGCCAGGCGAGGGCCATAATTTGCAAGAGCATAGTGTGGTTCTTGTGCGTGGTGGGCGGGTACCTGATTTGCCAGGAGTAGGGTATCACATAGTTCGCGGCGCTCTAGATACTGCCGGAGTAGAAAATAGAAGACAAGCACGTTCTTGTTATGGCGCAAAAAAGCCGAAAAATAAGTAATTTTAGGAGTATTGAGATATGCCTCGCAGAAAATCGGTCAATTTTGTACGTCCCATAGGGACAGACCCCGTTTATAATTCTGAAACGTTACAAAAACTTATTAATGTAATTATGTGGCGTGGCAAGAAAAATGCAGCGCGTACGATAGTCTATGATGCCATGAATGTAATAGTTAAAAAAGCGGGCGGTGATCCTGATAAAGGTCTCGCTCTTTTTTCACGTGCATTAGATCAGTTGATACCAGCGGTTGAAGTACGTCCAAGAAGAGTTGGCGGGAGCGTGTATCAAATCCCCATGGAAGTGCAGCCAAATAGAGGCAGAGCGCTTGCAATGCGTTGGCTTATCGGTGCAGCTAAAACCCGTTCTGATAAGACTATGGGTGTACGGCTCGCAGCTGAGTTGCTCGATGCAATGGAAGGGCGTGGCGCTGCAGTAAAGAAAAAATTAGATGTTCATAAGATGGCAGAAGCAAATAGAGCCTTCTCCCATTTTGCCTGGTAGGATAAGCAATGAGTAATGTCTTACAAAAGTATCGCAATATTGGAATCGCTGCTCATATTGATGCGGGAAAAACGACGGTAACTGAACGAGTATTGTTTTATACCGGTATTTCCCATAAAATCGGCGAAGTTCATGAAGGCGAAACAACGACAGACTGGATGGAGCAGGAAAGAGAACGTGGTATTACTATTACGTCAGCTGCTGTCTCGTGTAAGTGGAAAGACTATAACGTTAATATTATAGATACCCCCGGACACGTTGATTTTACGATCGAAGTTGGTCGATCGTTGCGTGTACTTGATGGAGTTATCGCTGTTTTTTGTGGCGTTGGTGGTGTACAGCCCCAATCTGAAACAGTATGGCGCCAAGCGACACGTTATAAAGTTCCCCGTATAATATTTGTAAATAAATTAGATCGTATTGGCGCAAATTATTTTAAAGTTATCGCAGATGTTAACAATAAATTGCATGCGAACGCGATAGCAATGCAAATACCCGTAGGCGCTTCGGAAGATTTTAGTGCTATTATCGATCTGTTAACACGCAAGATGGCAGAGTTTAGTGGACAAATGGGTGAGACCATTACGTGGTCTGATGTGCCGGCTGAATATGCAGATCAAGTTGAAGAGTTGCGTGCGAAGATAGTTGAAAAAGCAGCAGAACTTGATGATAAGTTAGCTGAGCGGTTCTTAAACGAAGAAGAGATATCGATAGATGAAATTAAAGCTGCGATTCGCAAAGGTACTATTGAGCGTAAAATAACGCCCGCGTTTTGTGGATCTGCTTTTAAAAATAAAGGGGTCCAGTTGGCTCTTGATGGTGTGGTTGATTATTTGCCGTCACCAGTAGATATTCCAGCTATACAAGGCTTAATTCCCGGAACGGATAAAACTGAAGACAGACCAGCTGATCCAAAGGCGCCATTCTCAGGGTTAATTTTTAAGTTATGGACAGATCAGTTTGTTGGGGTTCTTAACTTTATACGGGTCTATTCAGGAACACTTAAATCGGGTTCTTATGTGTATAACTCTACAAAGGGCAGTTCTGAGCGCGTAAGTAGATTGGTCAAAATGCATGCAAATAAGCGTGAAGAGATTGACGAATTAAAAGCGGGCGATATTGGTGCGGTTATTGGCATTAAAGATGCAACGACAGGTGATACGCTTTGTGACCCAGATAAAATAATTTTGCTTGAAAAAATTGATATTCCAGCACCAGTTATTTCTACTTCTGTAGAGCCTAAAAATAAGGCAGATTATGAAAAAATGACGTTGGCTTTACGCAAGATGATGCAAGAAGATCCGTCGTTCCAGTTTAGTTATGATAAAGAAACGAACCAGACGGTAATTAGAGGTATGGGCGAATTGCATTTGGAAATTATTGTAGACAGACTTAAGCGTGAACAAAAGCTTGAACTGGTACAAGGCAAATTGCAAGTTGCGTTTAAAGAAACAGTTCAGAAGCCATCTGTTGCTGAAGGTAAGTATATTAAGCAAAGTGGTGGTAAGGGACAGTACGGACACGTATGGATCGAGATGCAGCCGTTAGAGCGTGGTAAAGGGTACGAATTTGAGAATAAAATCGTTGGCGGTTCTATCCCAAGAGAATTTATTCCAGGTGTCGAAAAGGGCCTTGCCAACGCAGTGAATACGGGTATTTTGGGTGGATTTCCCGTAGTTGATTTAAAAATATCACTCACAGATGGTTCGTACCATGATGTTGACTCATCAGAACTGGCGTTTCAGGTAGCAGCAAGTATTGCATTTAAATCTGCAATGGAAAAGGCTGATCCGGTATTACTTGAGCCTATTGTTAAAGTTGAAGTAGAGACGCCTGAAGAGTATATGGGTGATGTGATGGGTGATTTAAGCTCACGTAGAGGTAGAATATTAGGCATGGAAGCTCGAACGGGTAACCAATTAATATTATCTGAAGTGCCATTGGCTGAAATGTTTGGATATGCAACAACGTTGCGTTCTATGACAAAAGGCCGCGCTAGTTACTCAATGGAATACGAGTGCTATCGTGAGGTGCCAAAGCATACGCAAGAGCAAATTTTAAGTAGCAAAACAGTTTAACTTTTATTGGAGATATATCGATGGCAAAAGTATTTGAGCGCACGAAGCCTCACTTAAACGTTGGTACAATCGGTCACGTTGACCACGGTAAAACAACGTTAACAGCTGCAATTACGACGGTACTAGCAAGTAAAGGTCTTGCAGAAGCACGAAAATTTGATCAAATTGATAACGCGCCAGAAGAAAAAGCACGTGGTATTACCATTGCAATTTCGCACGTAGAGTATGAAACAGATAAGCGCCACTATGCGCACGTAGACTGTCCTGGTCACGCTGACTATGTTAAAAACATGATCACCGGTGCGGCTCAGATGGATGGCGCAATTTTAGTTGTTTCGGCAGCTGATGGCGCGATGCCTCAGACACGTGAGCATATCTTACTTGCAAAAAACGTAGGTGTTCCGGCACTTGTTGTTTTCTTGAATAAAGTAGATATGGTTGACGATCCTGACATGCTTGAAATGGTCGAAGAAGAGATTCGTGAATTACTCACAAAAAATGGCTTCCCAGGTAAAGATATACCAGTAGTTCGTGGCGCAGCTGTTAAAGCACTAAACGGCGATACGAGCGAAATTGGGGTACCAGCTATTTTGAAACTTATGGATGCGTTAGATAATGGCGTTCCTGAGCCAGTTCGCGAAGTTGAAAAGCCATTTTTAATGGCGGTAGAAGGCGTGTTCTCTATTTCTGGTCGTGGTACTGTTGCAACAGGACGTATTGAACGTGGCAAAGTAAAAGTCGGTGAAGAAGTTGAGCTTGTCGGTTTTGTAGAAAGCAAAAAAACTACCGTAACGGGCGTTGAAATGTTTAGAAAAGAGCTCGGTGAAGGCCAAGCGGGTGATAACGTCGGTATTTTACTTCGTGGTATTAAAAAAGAAGAAATTGAACGTGGTCAAGTTCTTTCAAAACCAGGAACGGTTACGCCCCATAAGAAATTTACTTGTGAACTCTATGTTCTTGGTAAAGACGAAGGTGGTCGTCAAACACCGTTTTTTGCGGGATATAGACCACAGTTTTACTTTAGAACAACGGACGTAACAGGGGTTGTAGAATTGCCTGCAGGACGTGAAATGGTTATGCCGGGCGATAACGTTGCGGTAACTGTTGAACTTATTGCGCCTATCGCAATGGAACAAGGTCAAAGATTTGCAGTACGTGAAGGTGGCAGAACTGTTGGATCTGGTATTGTCAAACAGATACTTGTCTAAAGGTAACTTATGAAAAAGCAAAAAATTAGGCTCACGCTTAAATCGTATGATCATCAGTTATTGGATAAAGCGGTTAAGCAGATTGCGTTAACGGTAAAAAGAACAGGATCCCACGTTGTGGGGCCTGTACCGTTGCCAAATAAAAGACGCTGCTTTACGGTATTACGATCACCGCATATTGATAAAAAATCTCGAGAACAATTTGAATTAACAACACATCGTCGCATTTTAGATATAGTTGCACCGTCAGATGCAACTATGGATGCTCTCATGAAACTGAGTATCTCTTCGGGCGTAGATGTTGAAATTAAGTGATAACGAAAGGTCATTCATGATGAGTGGTCTCTGGGGTAAAAAAATAGGCATGACCCAGGTATTTTCTGAGAAACAAAAAGTTGTGCCAGTCACGGCGATAGATGTTTCTCAATGGTATGTAACCCAAATAAAAACCAAAGAAAATGACGGCTATAACGCTGTAAAATTAGGTCATGTAAAAGATAGATATTCTGAGCAAGAGTTTTCTCTGCAGTGGTTAACAGAACCGCGCAAGTATTTTAGTGCATTTAAAGAAGTGCCTGTTTCTGAAGAGAATATACAAGCGACGGTTGGTCAGAGTGCAGATATTGCGTCTATTTTGGCACAAGGTGATAACGTAGACGTTTTTGGTAAAACGAAAGGTGCTGGTTTTCAGGGCGTTGTCAAACGACACGGTTTTTCTGGAGGCAGAGCGAGTCACGGTGCTACGTTTGGTAGATTTACCGGATCTTTAAGTTTTATGAGAAGTCGGGGGCGTGTTATTAAGGGCAAAAAAATGCCAGGCCATATGGGAACGCAGCAGCAAGTGATGCAAAATCTTGAAGTAATTAAAATTGAGCCGCAATCTCACGTATTACTCGTAAAAGGCTCAATACCGGGTAAATCTGGGTCGTTGGTTTTTATCAGAAAGCGTAGGTAATTAAAATGGCCAAGAAAAAAATAAGTAATATTATGACAGCTCAAGATATTGGGCTTACGCACGAGCAAGAAACGCATATCACACCGCAAGGATTTTCCCAGTGTGTGCGCGTGCTCAGACAGAATTGGCGCCAAGGAACAGTTGGATGCAAAGGCAGATCTGACGTTGCGTTTTCAAATAAGAAACCGTGGAAGCAAAAAGGTACAGGTAAGGCTCGTGCTGGATCTCCTCGTTCGCCGTTATGGCGCAAAGGGGGCGTAACTTTTGGACCTCAGGCTCGAACAAGAGTTCTAGCGGTACCAAAAGTGCTCAAGCAGCAAATGTGTGCCGGTTTATTATGGGATTATTTGAAAAATAATAAAGTAATTAATCTTGATTGGGCACCTGCGCAAGATGTTCCAAAGACAGCTTTAGCTTTTAAAGCTCTACAAGAGGCAGGTCTGAACGGAAAAAAGCTTACGCTGTTTGTTGCAAAATACGATACGGTAACACATGCGTCTTTTGATAATATTGCTGACGTAAGCATGTTACTGTTTGATCAACCAAACGTATACCATCTTGCTCATGGTGATTACTGGGTGGTATTAACCAAAGATATGGACGCATTTAAAGAAATGGTTAACAAATGGATTTGACACTATATGATATTATAAAAGTGCCTCGCATTACTGAAAAAGCTTATAGGCTCAATAATAAGCTTAAGCAGTTAGTATTAGATGTGCATGTAGAGGCTAATAAGCCACTGATTGCCGAAGCTTTAAAAAAGCTCTTTAATGTTGAAGCTCAAGAAATTAGAGTGATTGTGCGCAAGGGCAAGAATAGACGCGTTGGGAAAAGTACCGTAACGGGACGTATGCAAAAAAAAGCAATTATTACGCTTAAAAAAGGGTATTCGGTAGATCTCACTGGTCTTGCTCAAAATGGTGCTGAAGGTCAAGAACTTGCTCAAGAAAAGGCGAGGTAACAGATGGCTATTATAACAAGAAAACCAAGAAGTGCTTCACTGCGCTTTCAAACGTTTCTCGATACAAAAGATATAACTAAAAGTACGCCTGAGCGGAGCTTAACCGTTGGGCTGAGTAAGCGCGGCGGAAGAAATGCTTATGGACGTATTACGGTACGCCATATTGGTGGCGGTGCAGCGCGTAAATATCGCATGATCGATTTTAAGCGAGAAGAGCGAGATGTACCGGGCAAAGTGGTGGCGATCGAATATGATCCTAATCGTAATGTACGAATCGGCTTGGTTTTTTACCAGAATGGTTCAAAAAAATATATTTTGCTGCCAGACACACTCACCGTCGGTTCGGTTATTGCAGCTGGTCTCGCAGTCGAAGCTAAAGTTGGTAACGCATTGCCGATTAGAAATATTCCCGTTGGCTTTACGTTGCATAACGTAGAGATCAGACCAGGATCGGGCGGTAAATTTGCGCGCAGTGCAGGAACTTCGGTGCAGTTGGTTGCCAAAGCTGAAGATTATGCAACGTTGCGTATGCCATCTGGTGAGACACGTATGGTTCACTTAGATTGCTGGGCTACGGTCGGGGTGCTTGGAAACGCTGATCATAAAAATATTTCGATTGGTAAGGCGGGCAGAAGCAGACAGTTAGGAATTAGACCAACGGTACGAGGTATGGCGATGAACCCTATTGATCACCCCCATGGTGGTGGTGAAGGTCGTTCGAAGTCTGGTTCTCACCCGGTAAGCCCGTGGGGTAAAGGCGCTAAAGGTACGCGTACCAGAAAGCGTGTAAATCCACTTATTATTAAACGTAGAAAACCATAATATTTAAGAAAGAATAGCGCATGGCACGATCTTCAAAAAAAGGCCCTTTTGTTGATGATCACTTAGCAAAGAAAGTTGATCTTGCAAAATCGAGCAGCAAAAGAGAAGTTATAAAGACATGGTCTCGCAGAAGTATGGTTACCCCAGATTTTGTGGGTCTTACTATTGCAGTACATGATGGAAGAAAATTTGTTTCAGTATTTGTTACTGAAAATATGGTTGGGCATAAGCTTGGTGAGTTTGCGCCAACCAGAACATTTAGATTACATAGCGGCCAAAGAAAAGCTGGAACAGCTCAGCCAGAAAAATAAAGAGGTTTAAAGATGAAATTTGTAGCTATAGCTAAGTACGTAAGATACTCGCCGTATAAATTACGCCCCCTTGCAAATGTGATACGGGGCAAAGAAGTAACTTATGCACTCAATTGGCTTTCTACGTATCGTACAAAGCGTGCGGTACCGGTACAAAAAATAATTGAATCAGCTGTTGCGAATGCAAAAAACGTAAATAACGTTGACCCGTCACTATTATTTGTTAAAGAAATACGTATTGACCAGGGACCGATTCAGCGCTATTTCAAGCCAGGGGCAATGGGACGTGCGATGCCACAGCGCAAAAGACTGTGCCATTTGAGTGTTATTTTAGAACAAAAAGTTAAACAGGTGTAGTATGGGACAAAAAGTTAACCCAATAGGTTTTAGAGTTGGTATTTATAGACCTCACGAATCTCGCTGGTTTGCACGACGCCAAAATTATGCGCAGTTGGTTTTCGAAGATATAAAAATACGTAATTATATCGAAAAACGAAAAGATTTAGCAGGGGCTGAGATTGCTCGTGTAGAAATCGAAAAAGCGGGCGATAGCTTGCGCGTTATTATTCACGCTGCACGGCCAGGTGTTGTGATTGGAAAAAAAGGTCAGGAAATTGACTTTTTACGGAGAGATTTGGGCAGACTGTTAGGTCGTGAAAATGTTGAAGTTTCTGTTCAAGAAATTCCAACACCAGAGCTCGATGCTGTTGTTGTCGCTAAAGGCATAGCTGAGCAGTTGGAGCGAAGAGCAAGCTTTAAAAAAGTAATGAAAAAAGCAGCGACTGCTGCAATGAAATCAGGCGCTCGTGGTATTAAGATACGTTGCGCGGGCCGTTTGGGTGGAGCTGAAATTGCGCGTGACGAATGGATACGCGTTGGTTCTACTCCGTTACATACGTTGCGATCAGATATCGATTACGGCTTTATTGAAGCACTCACGACCTATGGTAAAATTGGGGTTAAAGTGTGGATTTGTCGTGGCGAATATAAGTTAGTTTAATTTCTAGAATTGAAAGTTATCGTATGTTAATGCCCAAAAAAATAAAATATAGAAAAGTGCAAAAGGGAAGAAAAGCTGGTATTTCAAAAGGTGCTCGAGATGTGCTTTTTGGCGAATACGGCTTACAGGCTGTTGAAGCGGCATGGGTAACAGCTCAACAAATAGAAGCTGTACGTGTTACTATTTCCCGTCGACTCAAAAAAGTAGGCCGTATGTTCTTACGCATATTTCCTGACAAGCCGTTTACGCGCAAACCTGCCGAAACTCGTATGGGTAAGGGTAAGGGTAACGTAGAGGGATGGGTCTCTGTGGTAAAACGGGGACGAATTATGTTCGAAGTAGCCGGTCTTGATGAGCTTACGGCAAAAGAAGTGTTGAGAAATGCAGCATATAAATTACCCCTTAAGACAAAAATAGTTAAAAAAATCGATACGGCTATTAAACAGGTAGAGCAAGAACATGAATAATTATGCGCAGGAACTAAAAAATTTATCGGCTCAAGAACTTGATAGTAAAGTAGAAGAATTGCGTCGTGAGCTATTTAGTTTACGTCTGAGTGTTGTAACGAGTCCGGTGAAAGATCATACCCAGTACAAAAAGCTTCGTCGAAAAATCGCATGTGCGTTAACGCTTATAAGAGAAAAAGCGTAAATAGTAAATACGCATAAGTAGGAAAGATATTTATGGAACAAAAAATAGAGCAAAAAACACTTCGCGGTGAAGTAATTTCAGATAAAATGGAAAAAACGGTAGTGGTGAAAATAGAAAGTAGCTATATTCACCCCAAACTAAAAAAAGTAATGCGTACTTCAAAAAAGTACAAAGTACATGATGATAATAAAGTTGCTCGCGTTGGAGATACAGTAGATATATACGAAGGTAAGCCAATTTCGAAAACTAAGTATATGTATCTCGCTCGCGTGGTAGCGAAGTAAATTAACTATAGGAAATAGTAACATGCTTCAAAAACAGTCGTATTTAGAAGTTGCAGATAACTCAGGAGCACAGCTTTTGCAGTGTATTCACATAGTTGGCAGTACTCGTAAGAGATACGCGCATTTGGGCGATCTTATTAAGTGTGCCGTGAAAAAGGCGATACCCGGGGCCCAAGTAAAAAAAGGTGATGTAGTAACTGCAGTTATTGTCAGAACAAGAAAAGAGTTTCGTCGAAAAGATGGCAGTTATGTCAGATTTGGTGAAAATGCTGCAGTTGTAGTAAAAAGTGCAGAAGATAAATTGCCCATAGGTTCACGTATTTTTGGTCCCATTGCTCGTGAGCTTCGCGAAAAAGATTTTGGAAAAATAATATCGCTCGCGCCAGAAGTTGTATAGGAATAATAACATGATGCGTATAAAAAAAAATGATACGGTAATGATCCGTACCGGTAAAGATAAAGGTAAAACGGGCGCTATAATTGACATTTTACCAGATAAAGATAAAGTAAAAGTCAGAGGTGTTGCGGTTATTACAAAACATGTTAAAGCACGTAGACAAGGTCAGGCCTCTGGTATAAAAAAAGAAGAATCGTTTATTAATATTTCTAACGTAATGCCGTTGTGTTCTTCTTGTTCTAAGCCGTGCCGTGTTCATATAAAACTACTTGAAGACGGTAAGAAGGCGCGTGTGTGTAGCCAGTGTCAAGAATTGTTATAAGAGATAGGAACAAATAAAGATGGAAAAAGCACGCAGCAAGAGCATTAAGAAAAATAAAGAACATATCGAAACGAATAAAGCACGTCTTGAAGAGCTCTATGTAAGTAAGTTACGACCAGAGTTGCTGAAAAAATTAAATTTATCGAATATTATGCTTGCACCTAAAGTAAGTAAAATTGTACTTAATATTGGGGTTAAAGAAGCAGTAAGTGATAGCCGTGTTATACAAACAGTTTTGCAAACGATGTCGGCTATTGCAGGACAAACGCCTATTAAAACAGTTGCAAAAAAATCGATCGCCGGATTTAAAATTCGCGAAGGTATGCCATTAGGGGTGTGTGTCACGTTACGAAGAAAAAATATGTATGAATTTCTCGATAAGCTTATTAATTTAGCATTGCCTAAAGTTCGAGATTTTCAGGGAGTTCCTGCAAAATTTGATGGCCGTGGTAATTATAATCTGGGCATTAAAGAATGGAATATCTTTCCTGAAGCAGAAAGTAACGCAGAGAAAACTTTTGGTATGAATATTACGATTCATACAACAGCGCAAACAGATGCTGCCGGTTTTGAGTTACTTAAAAGTTTTAATATGCCTTTTGTAAAAAAATAATAACGGAGAATTATGGCTCGCAAAGCATTAATAGTTAAAGCAAATAAAACCCCCAAATTTGAAGTGCGTCATCGCAATAGATGTCAGTTGTGCGGCAGAGCGCGTGGCTTTATTCGCATGTTTCAAATGTGTCGTCTCTGTTTTAGAGAGCATGCACTGAAAGGTGTATTGCCGGGTGTTAAAAAAACAAGTTGGTAATAGCTAGAGGAAATAAATTATGTCAATTGACTCAATAGGTGATTTTTTAACAGTTATACGAAACGGCGTCTTAGCGATTAAACGTGAAGTTACCGTGCCGTATTCACGCATGAAGCATCAAATAGCTGATTTACTCAAATCTGAAGGCTTTATTCGAGATGTGAGTATAACTGAAGACGAAAATAAGCATAAGCAGTTAAAACTGTTCTTAAAATATGCTGAGGGCGAATCTGTAATACACGAAATTACACGTATTAGTACACCAGGTCTGAGACGGTACGAAAGTGCTGAATCGATTAAGCCCGTAATTGGCGGATTAGGCGTCTCGATATTAACTACTAATCGTGGTCTTATGACCAATAAAAAAGCACGCGCATTAAATATTGGCGGCGAAGTAATTTGTACGGTCTGGTAGAGGAAAGTTATGTCAAAAATTGGTAGAAAGCCTATTTCACTCGGCGACTTGCAAGTTGAAGTGAATAATAACGAAATAAAATTTAAGGGCAAAAAAGATTCAGGTGTATATATATTACCTGATAGTTTAGATGCTCAAGTAGATAACAAGAATCTGTTTATTAAGCCCAAAAAACAGATTTACGATATTAATCGCATATGGGGTCTGCACCGTGCGCTATTATTTAATAAATTAAAAGGTGCACAAACAGGTTTTGAAAAGCAATTACGTATTATTGGTCTTGGGTTTAAAGCAGCTGTTACGGGTAATAAAATGCAATTAACCCTGGGATATAGTCACAAGATCGATTACGAACTGCCACAAACCGTTACTGTCGTGATCGATAAAACAGGTCAGCAGTTAACTTTCCAGTCACCAAATAAAGAGTTACTTGGACAAGTTTGTAGCGATATTCGAAGCTTTAGACCACCTGAGCCCTATAAAGGGACGGGGATTCAGTATGCAAACGAAGTTATTGTTCGCAAGGCTGGAAAAGCGAAATCAGCATAATAAGTTAAATTGGAGTTGAAACGTGTCGATAGAAAGAAAAAAAGCACAGCGCACGCAACGTAGAGCATTGCGTGTTCGTAGAAAAATTAAAGCGTCAAACGCTCTTCGTATTTCTATTTTTAGAAGTGCAAAGCATATTTATGCGCAAATTATAGATGATGCACAAAGCAAAACAGTGGCGAGTTGTTCGTCACTTGAATTAAAAAAGCTTACTGGTGAGAAAAAAGAAATAGCCCATGCCGTAGGCAAAGAGCTTGCAGCACGGGCAATCAAATCGGGCGTTTCGAGTGGCGTTTTAGATCGTGGCCATTTTTTATATCACGGTCGTGTGAAAGCACTCGCTGAAGGGTTGAGAGAAGGCGGATTAAGTCTATAATATTTAAACAGGAAAAATATAATGTCAGCTGGAAAAGAATTTGTTGATAGTGTTGTGAGTGTTAATCGGGTTACGAAAGTTACCAAAGGCGGTAAAAGATTTTCTTTCTCTGCATTTGTAGTTTCGGGCGATCAACAGGGTAAAGTTGGGATTGGACTCGGCAAAAGTCGTGAAGTATCGTCGGCTATAGCGAAAGCAACAACAAGAGCACGAAAAAATTTAATTGACGTAGCTTTGCGAAATACTACGATACCGTATAACGTAATTGGACGGCATGGTTCAACACAAGTAGTTTTACGTTCAGCTTATAAAGGCACCGGAGTAATTGCGGGCGGTGCAGTTCGATCTGTTATGGAAGCGCTCGGCGTTAAAGACGTTCTTGCAAAATGCGTTGGGCCAACACGTTGCGGCCAAAACGTAGTAAAAGCGACGCTTAATGCGCTTGCACGTTGCAGATCAGCTCACAAATTGGCGCAATTACGGGGTAAAACAGTTAAAGAATTAGTAAAGGACGCAGATGTCAAAGCTGAATAAATTAGCACAGTTAGTAAAAAAACGAAAAAGAGTTGGTCGCGGCGGTGATCGTGGAGGCACGAGTGGACGTGGACATAAAGGTCAAAAAGCACGTTCAGGACCCCATTTAGGTGTAAGTTTTGAAGGGGGCCAAATGCCTCTTACTCGTAGATTGCCTAAGCATGGCTTCACGAACGTTTTTAAAACTGAATTTGAAGTGGTTAATATCGGCCAGTTAAATAATAAATTTGAAGCAGGTGCCGTTATTAATCGTGAAGCTCTTATTGAGCATAATATTATTAAAAACAAGAAAAATAGTTTAGTTAAGATTCTGGGTAATGGGACTCTTGATAAGAAGCTTATAGTCCATGCAGATGCTTTTAGTAAAGCAGCACAAGATGCAATTACCAATAAAAAAGGCGAAGTTCACGTCATAAAAGCTAGTTAACGGAGAGTAGTGTGATTTTATTAAAAAACTTCGGGAATATTTTTAAGATTCCCGAGCTTACGCGCAAAATACTTTTTACACTGGGTGTACTTATAGTATATCGAATTGGTGTTTCTATACCTGCCATTGGTATTAATACTGAATTACTCGCGGGTGCTTTTCAGAAAAAAGCAGGGTTTGGTGGATTACTTGGCTATTTTGATATGGTATCTGGTGGTGCTTTACAGTTGTGTACCATTTTTGCTCTTGGTATCGGGCCCTATATTACCGCGTCTATCATGATGCAAATGTTGAGCCTGACCGTGCCATCGCTAGAAGCACTGGTAAAAGAGGGTGAATATGGCCGTAAGATAATAAATCAGTATACCCGTTATTTAGCTGTATTATTAAGTATAGCGTATGCTTTTAGTTATTCGCTCTATCTTGAGAATCTTAATGTTACTCAATCTCCTGGATTACTCGTATCTTCAGGACTGGGCTTTAAGTTACTTTTTACGCTTTCACTTACGGTTGGGTCAACGCTTGTTATGTGGCTCGGGGAGCAGATTTCTCTCTTTGGCATTGGTAACGGCAGCTCTATGATTATATTTGCAGGTATAGTTGCGCGGTTTCCGTTTTATATTAAATCTATTATAGAAGCGCTTCGTGATGGCAGATTAAATATACTTGTCGCACTTTTAATATTAGTTGGTTTTGCGCTCTTAGCAGCTTGTATTGTTTATCTTGAAAAAGGTGATCGAAAAATACCTGTTCAGTATGCACGACGTATTATTGGCCAAAGAGTTTATGGCGGTCAAAGTACGTATATACCGTTTAAGATTAATACTGCTGGTGTTATGCCTGTTATTTTCTCCCAAGCGCTTTTAAATATACCGGTATTTATAGTGGGCATGTTTGTTGATCGCTGGAAATGGTTACGACCAGTTGCAGATGCTCTACAGGGCGGTTTTTTATATAGCGCTTTCGAATTTGCGTTAATCATATTTTTTACTTATTTTTATACAGCAATTGCATTTAATCCAACAGAATTGGCAGATAATATCAAAAAAGGTGGCGGCTTTATTCCGGGAATTAGACCAGGTAAGCAAACGGCCGATTTTTTTGATTATATTTTAAATAGAATAGGTCTCGTAGGGGCTGTATATCTGGGTGTTCTTGCTATAACGCCAAATATCTTAAGTATCATTTTTAAATTGCCATTTAGTGTGAGTGGTACTTCGTTATTAATTATGGTCGGTGTTGCCCTTGAAACAAGTGCTCAGATAGAAGCTTATCTTATAGAACATAAATACGAAGGCTTTTTGTCATCGGGCAGAATTAAAAGTAAGGTCGCACGATAACTATGCAAAAAAATATGTTGATTTTTTTGGGGCCTCCGGGTTCAGGTAAAGGTTCACTTTCGCAGTTATTTTTTCGGCGTGAAAAATGGCAGCAGCTATCTACAGGTAACTTATGCCGGCAACATATAATAAATAAAACTGAAATAGGTAAAACAATAGATTTTGCTATGAAATCTGGTAAACTTATTTCTGATAGCCTTATTATTTCTATGGTCGCAGATTGGTTGCGGGGTAATGGTCAAAAGTATAGTACTATTATTCTTGATGGTTTTCCAAGAACCGTAGAACAGGCTTCGGCATTGCATGAACTGTTATTACAGCCTGAATTTGCGGACATGAAATTAAAAGTTGTTAGAGTAAATGTATCTGATAAAGCTGTTCACGAACGGCTGACGGGTAGAACTATTTGTGAAAATAATAAGTGTCAGGTAGTGTACTCAAATCATAGTGGTTCGCAATTGGGACCTGTAAAAGAGATGGTTTGCGATATTTGCTCGTGTAAGCTCGTTCGTAGACATGATGATAATATAACTGCTATAGACGAGCGTTTGCAGCAGTATCATAAACATGAAAATGCGCTCATAGCTTTTTTTAATTCGGTGGGCGAAACTATTATTGAAATTAACGGTGAAGAGCCGATAGAGCTTGTTTACGAGCAGGTATTAAAAAATACAGGTATTCGAACGTCATGATTACTATTAAAAGTCAACATGCGCTTGAACTTATGGCTCACGCAGGAAGAGTACTTGCAGAAATGTTTGTGCAAATCGGTGAAATTATTAAGCCTGATCTTGCAACAATTGAAATTGATTCATGGATTGATAGTTATTTGCGACGCCATAATTTACTTTCAAGTATGCGCGGCTATATGGGATATAAGCACGTAAGCTGTATATCTCTTAATGACGAAGTTGTGCATGGGGTACCGAGTAAGCAAGTAACACTCAAAGCGGGAGATCTGGTAAAAATTGATGTATGTGCCTCTTATAAAGGCTACTGTGCAGATATGGCTCGAGCTTTTATAGTGAGTCATGCAAAACCCGAGATAGCTCGATTTATATCGTGTGCTCAAGCTGCTTTAGATGCTGGTATAGCGCAGGTAAAAGCTGGCGAACGCTTGGGATCGGTTTCAGCTGCGATACAAAAAGAAGTAGAAAAAAATGGCTTTGGTGTCGTAAGAGAGTTTGCGGGTCACGGGATTGGCAAAAGTATGCATGAAGATCCTGAGATTTTAAATTACGGCACATCAGGAGTCGGGCCAATTATGCGTTCGGGCATGGCATTTGCAATTGAACCTATGATCACGATGGGTGATTACAAAGTATATGTAACGCCAGATAAATGGACCGTTAAAACGATTGATAGTAGCCTTGCGATGCACGTTGAAGATACGGTTATCGTAACTGATCAGGGTCCAAAAATTATTACGAGAATATAACAAAAGGGTTATATGAAAACGAATCCCAAAGATGACGTTATAAAAGTAGATGGAATAGTAAAAGAAACATTGCCTAACGCAATGTTTAGAGTAGAAATAGAAGGTGGCCATGTAGTACTTGGCCACGTATCAGGAAAAATGCGTATGAACTATATACGTATTTTACCGGGAGATAGAGTAGCGCTCGAGCTTTCTCCTTACGATTTAACGAGAGGGCGCATTGTACTACGGTATAAAAATTAAATATAAGGGCACAAATTCATGAAAGTAAGAACTTCAGTAAAGAAAATTTGTCGTGATTGTAGAATTATCAATCGCGAAGGTATAGTACGAATAATTTGCAAAAAGAATCCAAGACATAAACAGCGTCAGGGTTAAGAGTTTTAGGTTAATTTAAAAGGACGATATGGCAAGAATAGAAGGTGTAAATCTTCCTACAAATAAGCGTATTGAGTTTGGTTTAACGTACGTTTTTGGCTTAGGGCTTAAAACGTCACGTGATATTTTAAATAAGCTCAATATTAATTTTGATAAACGGGTAAGAGAGTTGAGTGACGAAGAGATTGCCGCAATCCAAAAAGAAGTAAGTACTAATTACCTGACCGAAGGTGATTTGCGCAAAGATATTCGTTTAAATATACAAAGATTGCAGCAAATAGGTAGTTATCGTGGCTTGCGTCATAAAAAGGGCTTACCAGCTCGAGGGCAACGCACAAAAACAAATGCACGTACTCGTAAGGGTCCACGTAAAGCAGGATCTGCAGTTGCATTAAAACGTAAAGTTACGAAAAAATAATTAATATCTAAAGGACAGAATGGCTTATAAGAAAAAGGCTAAAAAAGTTAAAAGACAAATTGATACGGCTGTTGCGCACGTCAAAGCGTCTTTTAATAATACGCTCGTTGCAATTACAACGACTACGGGCGATGTTTTATTACGTGGCAGCGCCGGAAAATTTGGATTTAAGGGCGCTCGTAAGGGCACCCCTTTTGCTGCGTCCCAAATCGGTTCAACGCTTGCAAAAGAGATGTCTGCGCTTGGCATTAGAACGGTCGAAGTAAACTTACAGGGTCCCGGGGCTGGTCGTGATTCGGTAGTGCGCGCGTTACAGTCTTCAGGGCTTAACGTGACGGTTTTACGAGATGTAACGCCACTGCCACATAACGGTCCAAGACCGCCTAAAAAACGACGCGTATAATAATATAAATTTAATAGTTTTATGAGATACTAAAATGGAAAGAAAACATACAAATACACAATCAGGCGAACGAAATAACCGTACGGATCGCACCAGTAGTTCTGAGCGGGGCGGTGAACGTGCAAATAAGCGTGGCCGTAAACAAACAGAATATGGTCGTCAACTTGAAGAAAAGCAAAAAGTAAAAGAGATTTATGGCGTTCGTGAACGTCAATTTAAAAGATTCTTTGAAAGTGCATCGCGTAAACGCGCAGCTACGGGCGAAACGCTTTTAAGCTTACTTGAAAGACGTCTTGATAATACGCTTTTTCGCTTAAAAATGGCGGGAACGAGAAAGCAAGCGCGTCAAGTTATTGTTCATGGACATGTTTTAGTGAATGGTAAACGCGTCTCTTCGCCATCTTTTCTCGTAGACTTAAGTGACGAAATTTCACTTGGTGCAAATGTCGTAAACAAAACTATCTTTTTGGAACAAGTAGTAGATAAGCGTTTACAATCAGGGGTTAAAGTTCCTGAGTGGCTCGAGCTTGACAAAAAAGAACGTAAAGGGCGCGTATTACGCTTGCCGGTTCGTTCAGATATTCAAACACCAATAGAAGAACATCTTATTATTGAGTTATTCTCTAAATAATTAATATAAATTTGGGCGGTTAGGTTCAGGAGATTACATGGCTAAAAAAAAGTATCAACCGTTAACTATTCCCCGGTTACAGTGGACAAAAGAAACGTTAAGCAATAATTTTGGAGAGCTTATAGCTCAGCCATTAGAGCCAGGGTTTGGTATGACGTTGGGTAATGCATTGCGACGCACTCTTTTGGGTGGCGTAGAAGGCTCTGCAGTTACTTCTGTTATTATAAAAGGCATAAATAACGAATTTTCAGCAATACCAGGTGTTGTTGAAGATGCTATGCAGGTAATATTAAATATAAAAGAGTTAGTGATTCGCAATACAACAGGTGAGCCCGGCAAAATGTCTCTTAATATAAAAGGGGAAGCCGAAGCTCGTGCAGGGGATATTAGTACTGACGAACATATTGAAATTGTGAATAAAAATCATGTTATTGCACATATTTCTGCAGGTGGACACTTAGAGATCGAATTTGTTGTTCAAACAGGTAGAGGCTATCAGCCGGCGCAATGGCCTGTTGGAAAAGCATTACAAGAAGACAACACTATTTACGTCGACTCAATGTTCTCTCCTGTGAGAAAAGTCACGTTCGATGTTGAAAAAACTCGCGTTGGTGGTGAAATAGATTACGATAAATTAATTCTCGAAGTAACAACTGATGGCTCAGAAACGCCCGTTGACGTTTTAAATTACTCTGTTTCTGTATTACGTACGCAATTAGAGCATTTCTTACTCCAGACAGAAATACCGTTTAACGAAATATCTGTTGTGCCAACCGAAGAAAAATCAGAGGAGTCACCGTCTCCGAGTGATAACGTTCTAAAGGGGCTCCCGTTAGATTTATTACTTAAGCCAATCGACGAACTTGAATTGTCTGTAAGAGCGCATAACTGTTTAATTAACGCAGGAATTAAGCGCATTATCGATTTGGTAAATCTTACTGAAGACGAGGGCTTAAAAATTAAAAACTTCGGTAGAAAGTCACTCAACGAAGTTAAAGAAAATATGAAATCTTTTGGTCTCGGTTTTGGTATGAACATTAAAGAATCAGATGTTAAAAAAGCATTAGAACATAGAGAAAAGGAATCAGAATGAGACATCAATCAGGTAGAAAAAAATTAAATCTCTCGTCACCACATCGCAAAGCACTTATACGTAATCAAACTATTTCGTTGATAACTTATGGACATTTGGTTACGACGAAAGCACGTGCTCAAGAAGTGAGAAGATTTGCCGAGAAACTTGTTACGTTAGCACGAACGGGTGCAGATTTTAACACGCGTCGTCGGGTAAAAGCGCTTATCCCCTACAAAGAAGAAGCAATTGTAAAGTTACTTTCTGAAATTGCGCCTCGCTATATTAATAGATCCGGAGGCTATACCCGAATTATCCCGTTAGGGCAAAGAATGAGTGATACGGCACATGTTGCACGACTCGAATGGGTTTTATAAGTGAGCGTAACCGATAAAATTCAGGATTTATTACGAGAAATTCGGCCGTTAATCTTAACAGACGGTGGCGATATTGAGCTTGTTTCGTTCGAACAGGGCATTGTATCTGTACGCTTATTAGGTGCCTGCATTACCTGTCCACTTTCGATTTATACGTTAAAATTCGGAATCGAAGAGCGGCTTAAAGAGCAGATACCTGAAGTGCGAGAAGTAAAAGCAGTAGTATAAATTAAACCCCGGAATTATAAACCGGGGTTTTTTATTTTTTATGTCTTGAAATTCTGTTGGTAAATATAGTAATTTTGAAAAAAATAATTTGTTTGGTAAGATTGGGCGTAAAAAACAAATATATATTTATGTTTTAGAAAAGCGCGTATATATGCACAAAAAAATTAAGTACAGATTTATCTTATTTCCAGCACTCGTTATTTTCGCGCACGAGTTATGTGCATCGCAAGATGAGAAATTTCCCGATCCAGATCGAGAGCAAGAGCTCGTAGATCAAAATGGGGTGTTACTCGGTGAACCGGCTTTTAACATGCAAGATAGTAAAAGAGTAAGCCACTTGGGACAAACCCCTTTTACAAGCCCGGTGGGGCCCGTAGGCAAAACAGGCTCACGGTTACCGATAGATCAGTTAAAATTAAGCTTTTCAGGCGATCAAGAAGAAAAAGTTGATCCAAATAAGATACTTATAGAACCAATTATACCAAATGCGAGTGAGCATTCGTCACGTACAGTAATTAAAGCCGCAGGGCTCTTGGGGCTAACTCTTATAGGAATAATAAAGTATAATCAAGAAGCAAAAGAATCTGCCCGTAAGTTACGCAGTTATGCAAAGAAATTTTGGAAGAAACAAAATGAAAAGCCACTGACGCGGGGCTTTATTGCTCGGACGGTATTTATTTTCAGTGCTTTATATTATTTATATAATTAAAAACAAAAACGAGAGATTTTGATCATGAAAAACAAAAATGTTATGTACGCGATTGCAGCTGGCATATTAATCACGAGCTTACTTTCAGCAAGTGAGCCAGCTAACGATAGTTTAAGCATATCCCCCGATAAAACAAATCCGGTTGATTCAGTAATTTCGCTTTCAGATTCGAATGGTAGTTCTGATGGCAGTTCGGGAGACTATTCAGGTGGCTCTGCTGATGCTTCGGGCGGATCGGGCAGTGATAATGACCAAGATTCAAAGTCAAAAGAGGGGTTTGGCTCAGCAGATTTTTCTTTTCCAGGTGATAACAACCCAAGCGCTGGAGATGAATCTTTCGAAATCACGTCTAATTTACATAATTTTGATAATGATAAAAAGCCAACTCTCGAGTGGGTTCAAGAATTCGTGAAAAACAATGGCTTATTAATAAGCTCAGTAACAGTAGGTCTCATATTTACGGGTTTATATAAGTATCATAAGCCATTTAAGAAAAATATTGACGAAAAATATGCCAAGCTTCAAGCATTCTGGGAAGATCAGCACAAGAAGCCAGTAACTTGGGGCTTTATGGCAAAAGTCTCTGCTGGTGTTGGTCTCTTGTATTTTGTGCACAAGGCTCGTTTAGATACAATTATTACCAGCTCTGCGCGCCATTTATATAAATACTATCAAGATCTTACGCTTTCAGAGAAGTGTATAGTTGGTGCAGGTCTGGCAACTTCAACAGTAGCCCTCCCCTGGCTATATAATAAGATCTATGCAGTACCTGATCAAAATCCCAAAAAGCAGATCAAGAAATAGGGGCTTTTGACTATTAAATTTGGTCTGATAAATTAAAATACATAACTTGTCAATAATTTAGACATGGAGATTGTATGCGTTTCAGCCATAATTTAACTAAGCTTGCTCTCAGTGCTCTTTTTATCTCGCCTGTATTTGCAAGTAGTAGTACTCTTAAATTAGTAAAAGAAAAATTGGACGTACTTAATGACCATAAGCTTTTGGTTACCAGTTTAGGTGTTGCGACTGCTTACGGGGTATATAAAAAAAGCGATACGGTACGAAAAAAAGTGGATTCAAGTTGGGAGAGCATGAAAAGCAGTGCGCGAGCTCGCCTCGCAGCGTATGATAAACCAATAACCGTTGGGTTCTGGGCAAAAACCGTTGCAGCTTTAGCGGGCGCGCATTATGGCTATAACTTTGATACAACTGAGCTCAAAGCAACTGCACAGAAAAAATATGCGCAGGCGTCTGGCTATATGCAGGATATCTATACACAGTGCTGCTCACTTACCCGTGAAAAACAGCTTGCCCTTGCCGCTGGAATCGCTACGGCTCTTGCAGCAACTGCAGTAGTAAGCAAAAAAGCAATCTCGTCTATTTTTACCAAAGATCCCAAGAAAGCTTTTCTTACATTTAAAGCTTCGCTTTCAGGTGATCTTGTAAAAGATAATACAAGTATACTCAATAAAATTGAGCAGAATGCACAGGTACTTTGCACAGACGAGGCACGGGTATTCCTGACTCAGCTTGATAATAATCAATATGTGCTTGCAGAAGCATTATTAGAATAGTAATGGGCGTGAAAATATACCCCCATTTGCGCAAACTATATAATATGGTAGATTTGATAAAGTTAACTGGAACTATAACATTTAACGAGTTTTAATTATGAATATCGTTCAACTATTTAAGGTGGAGGTTTACCTTATGAACTTACGTAACACAGCGTTATTAACGCTTTCTCTATTAGTCGTTGTTGCTCCTGCTTTTGCGGGCGCAGACGATAAAAAGCATGCGCCAACGCCTAAAGTAGCTCAAAGCTATTGGGCTCAAGCTCTTGCTTTCGGTAGCTCTTTAGTTACTACCGCAAAAAACCGCTGGTACGTTACTGCACCAGTAGTTGCTGTAGCTGCTACAGGTGTTGCTTATAAAGCTTCACCAAAAGTAAAAGCTAAGATTGACGCTGGTCTTTCTGCAGCTCAAGCAAAAGTGAAAAGCACTTATGCAACGGTAAGCAGCAAATTGCCAGATATGAATAAAGAAGTTACCCGAGCAGATGCACTAAAACTAATGGCTGGATCTGCTGGTATCTATGGCCTTTACAATTACTCTACGACAATCAAAAATACCGTAGCAGATTTGTTATTAGGTGCGTATCCTGTAGTTCGCGACGGTGATATTGATAAAGAAAAAGAAAATCATGTTCGCGTTGGCGGTCTTAAAGGCAAATTAGTTTCTGGTTACAACTATGTTGCAGATACTCGAGCTGTGAAATTTGTTTCAGCTCAATCAACGACAGTTAAAGTTGCAATGGTTGCGGGTCTTGGTGTTCTTACTGCTGGCGGTGTGAAAGCTTACCAGTATTTCAAGAACAGAAAAGCAGCAAAACCAGCTGCAAATCCTGCTCCTGCTCCAGCAGCATCAACAGCTGCTCCAGTAGCAAACTAATTTACGCATATACGCTTAAATTAATTAATTAAGAAGGCTCTCCGCAAAACGGGGAGCCTTCTTTTTTTGTTGTTACTATATAAAGTTAAAGTCTCTTTCAATTCGCAAAATAACTCACATCCCGCTCATCCTGACTCTTCTTCGCTCGATGAGCTCATCAGAGCTAAAGGGCTGAGCTTGCTTGGCCGGCGTAGCCTACAGGCGAAGACGGCTCGAAGGATAAAGCGGTTCAGAGGTCAATTCGAAACAATTTTAAAAATAAAAAGTTTAAATAATGGGTCTGGTTGATATATCAATACATCTTCCCGCTCGCATCCCTCGACGAGCTCGGGACGAGCGGTATATAAGATTATTTTGAAACATATAGATTGTTATTAAAAGAGAAACAACATTATTGACATCTAGATTCGATACTTTATATTTTGATAATGATTTATATTTTGGTTGTTAAACTATAAATCGAGCAAATTATTATTACAAAAAAGGTTGAGGTTATCTATGAAGATATTACATAAATTAACGTTTTTATCTTTATCGCTTTTAGTTGCAATGCCTTCGGCTTTTGCAAGTGGTGAAGCAGCATCACCAGCTGCTGGTACAAAAGGTGGGTCTAAAACCCCCAAATCAGCACCGTCTCAGAGTTGGACTTGGTCTGAACTCATTTTTGGCAAAGCGAAACCAGGTTCTGCAGGAGCAGCGGCTGAATCAGCTACGCCAACCAACTATTTTTGGCCGTTAGTTGGAGGAGCAGGTGTAACGGGAAGTATTGCTGCATATAAATTTGTTCCTGCTGTTAAACAAAAAGTTGATGCGGGGGTTAAGTTTGGTAAAGATAAAGTTCAAGCATTGCATAAAAAATTAAACGCTTTACTCGTTTCGTTAGATAAACCATTAAGCCAACGAGATGTGTTAGTTCTTGTCGGTGGCGGGTTACTAGCGTACAATTTTGGTGGTTCAGCAATAAATAAAGCGTCTGAAATAAAAACAGAAGCAGGTGCTCGTATTTCAGGAGCGTATACTATTATTTCAGAGTCTGATTTTGTGAAGAACTACGTTGCAAAAAATAACTATACCAAAGCTGCAACTGTTGCAGTTTGTATTGCAACACCAATTCTTGTATATAAAGCATATCAAGCATTGCAAGCTCGCAAAGCAGCTCAAAAAGTCGCAAGACCAGTTGCTAAACCGGTTGTGCAAATTGCTCAAGCTTAAATTTATTTAAGTTAGTTTAACAATAAAAAATAGGCGCTCTTTAACAGAGTGCCTATTTTTTTAGGTAGTTTCATAACATTGAGCATCTTTTCGAAAACAATTATACGGGTATTAGTTCAACAAATTCATGTAATTCGATATCGGGACAGAGCCTTAAAAGATAATCTTTATTTCTGTTTATGGCATCGATTTCATCTTTAGGATATGTTTTTTTAGGATCCATTAACTCTTTGATTTTTTTATTTATTCTGGCAACAAATTTGTTATGCGAGGCTAGTTTAGTTTTGCATGGTGTATGATAACTGAAAATATAATAACTTGTGAAACATAAGACACTTAAAAGAAATAAATTTTTTAGCATTTTTAGAGTCTCCTCTATATCTATTATTTTTTTATATTTGAAATTATACCATGGGCTCTAGGTTTTCTGTCAATACTTTCTTTTGCGATACCTCTAGCAGGTTATCGAAATATGAGTGTTACGGTGAATAAAAACTTCTTTGAGATATATATCATGTTATTTAGGTAATAAAACTGGGCATGGGTATGCATACCTCTCATATTGTGCTTAATAAGTTCAGTTGGCTGATTTAGCTTAATTTTACAAATACAAATTTTCAAACCATACTTGGTTTTACGCGTCAATGAGGGGATTCGAAACAACGTATTTAGAAATTTCTCTGAGCAAGTCTAAACTGGAATGAGGTTTTTATTTGACAAGTAGGGCGCAATAAAATAGAATAACAATACATAAATGAAATTAATTTAAATTATAGCCCGGCAGCATCTTATGGTATTAAAAAAAATCTTAAGCGCTCTTTTATTATTTGGCTTTCTTGAAGCATCAGAAAATCTGCATAATAATTTGTCAAATAAGCCAAATAAAAGTAGCGCACCGAAAAATTCACTTTTAAATTGCGTTACAGGCATACGTGATATTCAAAAAATTATTTTAGCGTATTTATTTACATGGGATAATCCCATAAAACTATTACACCACAGTAAACATTGTGAAAATAGAACAATTTCTTCTATTGCTTTCACGCCAAATGACAAATATTTGATTTCGTGTGGTTTAAGTAACTGTGACACATACAAAAATCCAAAGAGCGCTATTCATAATTCGGTAATCACTCAATGGAACTTGAATTCTGGAAAACCAGAAAAAACGATAACATGTACTAGATCTCGGGATTTGACCGTTTCACCTAATAACAAATATCTATTATGCACAGATTCGGCTTATGATAAAGTGGGATCTCTGTTTAATTCAACAACTTTTGATCCAGCCGGCGAAATAGTTCAAATTTCATGGCCAAGTAGCGCTGGGATAACTTTCTCACCAGATGGCAAGTATTTAGCGATTGGCCAAATAGGCGATTTACCTATTACGCTTTATGATATTTCAGCTAAAATTCGAGATAAGGGTAAGATGATTGGTGAAAGACCATCGCAGTACGTTTATACCAGTTTCTCCGCAATAGCTTATTCTCCTGATGGTAAAATGATTGCAGCAACCACCAATTATTCGAGCTATCGAGTGAAAGTTTGGGATGTGACTTCTGGCAACGAGATTCTTGATATTGGTAATGGGATCTTTGAGATATATGTAACGCAAATTTGCTTTACTCATGACAGTAAAAATCTTGTTTTTTCAAATAATTATGGGATGTTAACAATTCTGGACATTGATAATTCTCATACAAGAAATATATACCAGGAGACTCATGGTAATCACGCGAGTAAAATTGTATCATTTACCATTTCTAGAGACGGTAAATTTTTATTCCTAATTACCTATGATGCTGGCAAAATTATGTATGCGGTTCATCTATTTGATTTATTGACATACAAAGAGATTGATTCTTTCGTCCTATCGACTGGTGTTGCAACACTTTCTTCAAACGGATTCTATATTGCACAAGTGACTGCAAATAAAGATATTGAAATATTATCAAATCAAGCATTAGAAATTGAGAATGTTGATTCTGAAGAAATTCAAGATAAGAAAGGTGATTCGGCAAAGCAAGAAGCGGGGCGCAACGAAGAATCATCAAGTGGTTGCGTAATAATGTAGCAAAACACCGTTTTTTATATCCAAGTCCGCAATCCAATTAGACTCCAATATGCTAAATAGAGCGTTGATATTGCTAATCCCATGGTTATCATGATCGAAAAAATATACATGCTATAACGTACACTATTTTTAGGCGTAATTAATATTGTAATAGCGCTTGCTATCGATGCATAAGCAAAAACGATAGTGGCTGAAAATATAGAGAAAGACCAGATTGATAAATTTCCCAAGCGTTCAATGGCGATGCCGACTTCACTTGATGCTGCGCATATTGTAAAAATAGTAATGAGGCTTAGTACCCCTATTGCGGGCCAGAGTAAAAGATTATTGTCTTTTCCATAATGGCTTTTCTTTCTCAATTTGAGAAGTATCCAATAAAAAACATAAACGAGCATCGATAAGTACATGAGTACAATAAATGCAAGAGATATTATTTCTAGAATTGCCAGCCAAGTTGGAATATGTTTTAGAGTAATATGTAAAAGAGCGGGATTTCTCAGACCCAAACTAATTTGAATAAATTGGCGTTCACCGTTTTTGTTAAGGAATTTGAGAGTTGGTACAGGATCAGGAGACTCGTTTGCAGGCGCATAACGAAATTCAGTGTCAGACACGGGAACAAATAACGAATTCTTTTCAAATAGCGGGGTCATAATAAGATTGTTCTCTTGAACGTTAATATGGGTTAAGCCAAACAAGCGTTCAAGGCCATAAAATACATTTACGCGTGGTGAATTAGGTTCATACCAACCTGAATACGCGTCAGCTTTCTCGGAAATATTTGTTGCAGGTTCAACAGATTGTTTTTGTAAATTACACGTAATGTATGCTCGAATCGTTGCATCTATCTTATTAAAAGCTGCGCGATTATTGGAATTGATACTAAAGAAATAGCCGATGCCTTCATGCGGCAAGTATTGCATAGCAGATAGTGCTCCTGGAATATTTCCGTCATGCCCATGATATACAAAACCGTCTCGAACAGTTGCATAATTTCCGAGCCCGTAGCCGATAGGTAAACCTTCTTGAGCAGCCCACGTACTTGTTGCAGTTTCTATTCTATCAAAAAAAGAAGCAGGTATAATTTGTTTATCATGTACTTTGCCGCGATTGAGATAAAAAAGAAGATAGCTCGCCATATCCCGTGCACTTGCATTAAGAGCTCCAATAGGGCGATAAAGCAAATTCCAATAGGGATAAACTGTTTTGCCATCTGTGTGATAAAGCATTGTGGTTATTTCAGGCAGTGGTTGCTTGTACGTTGCTGTAAGCATGCCTATCGGCTGGAAAAATTTTTCTGAAATATATTGTTCAAAGTTTTTTCCTGTAATTTTTTCAACAATATAGGCTGCAACGGCTGGACCAGAATTAGAATAAGCCATGCGAGTTCCGGGGTGCCAACGTGAAACACGAGAACTTGGATCGTAATTGATCGCTTGAGCAAGTGATATTGTTGGGTTGTTTATAGCAAATTCACGCAAATGCATGTCATCCCATCCGGTCGTATTTTCTAATAAATGGACAATGCGTATTGGATTTGTTGCTTCCCATTTATTTTGAAACACAACTTCCGGTGCAACTTTGTGCACGGGATCTTCAAGTGATAATTTACCCTCTTGGACCAGTGAGAGAATCGCAAGTGAAATAAAGCCCTTTGATATTGATCCTATGCGAAATAAAGTTTCGGCGTTAGCAGATCTATTATTGGCTAGATCAGCTTTGCCCAGACCAGCTGTCCAAATAGGTCCGCTTCGATTAACTATTGCAATGGATATACCGGGTACATGCGTTTCTTTAAGGATATTCTCAAGTTGTGACTCTAATCCTGTAAGTGATTTCACGATAATCGCTTGATAAGCATGGGATAATAAATAATTTTTACGAATCTCGAATAAACTTAAGAGTATTATTGAGATGATGATAATTATAAATGATCTTATTTTTTTAGTATTTATGTTCATAATGGTATGATTTTTTTGCTCCGTGTAATTTACATTTCAAGAGAGCTTAACTCCAGAAATTATGCTTGTAAAATAACAATAGAATACGTGCCCATTTGCGTTTTTTTGCAACTGAATTATAATTTCGATATTACAGAAATTAATAACTCAAATAATGCTATTTAGGTTTTGCATGAAAAAATTGATTATACTTTTCACGTTTAACGTCCTTTCAACTCAAGCCATGGAGAAAGCTCCAATTCTCGAATGCGTGAGCACGGTATCGAGTATTCAAAAAATAATTTTAGGATATTTAGATTCATATAATCCCGATTGCGTTTTTCAGTTTTCATTCAACGAACATGCTCGCGTGCATATCGAATAATTTAGTTTCTGTGGAGTTTTCAAGAAACTCCAAATATCTTGCCCTCGCTTCTCCCCGCACTATTTCTATATATCAGACCGATAATGGCGAATGTGTATATAAAATTGAAAAAATATCCCCGGAGGCAAACGAATGCATCCAAAGCATCTGCTTTTTTACAGATGATTCAAAACTTGCTGCCTTGGTTACAAATTCGGATGCATCGGGTGCAAATGAGCAGATTAAAACAATAATTGTTTGGAATAACCAAGCGCAAGAAATTGTCAATAATAGTGGCGCAGAATAATGTTTTTAAATCAAAGTATAAGGGAATCTTTCAAGAAACAAATTTTGTCCCTGATTTTCGTTTTAAGTACAAGTCTGATTGCAAGTGCATCCCAGTCCATTACAACCCCAAAAAAAGCTTTGCTTGATGTTATTACGCATATTAAACCAGTTCAGCGCATAATTTTAGGTTATCTTGACGAGTGGGTATCAGAGCATACGCAGATCTGTGCTGATTTTGTACGCTCAATTGCAGTTTCTGCAGATAACCATGTTGCATGCACATTCGATCACGGCATTGATTCAAAAACAGATGAGCTGCTCGAAAAACGTCCTGAAGACGCAATAAAAATATTTAAACTAGCACATGCGGTGATTCCTTGGCAAACCATGACCGGTTTAAGAGGTCCTGTTTATAGTTGTGCTTATTCTGCCAACGGTTCATATTTGGCAACGGGACCACATCGAGTCAACGAAGTAAATGTGCACTATCTCTGGTATCGAAATCGTGAATCTGATACTTATAGTTTAAAATCCAATATAATTTTACAAGTAAATCATGAAAATAATTTATTATTTTCGCAAATAAACAACTATTTAGTGTCTGGAAATTCCTGTTTTGCTACAGTAACAGTCTGGCAATTGCAAAACGAAAAACTGGTCTATAAACAAAGGATGTTTTCTCGAGATGCTCCAATCGGTACTGACGTTAATTGTGCCTTTTGGTATAACGATACGGTCTTGTGCGTGGCATTTCAATCTTGGAATCGCGGAACGTTAATTGAGGTTTATAAATTACATGACCAAAAATACCGATCGCAAAAGACATGGTGGTTAGACAGGGGATTTCGTAAAATAAAGCCAGAAAATGGTGAAGAAGTTCCTGAATCTCTCCGGGTAAAATTTATTCCTAAAAGTTCGCGTTTTCTTGCTTTTGATCGAGAGAAAATTGTTGTTTGGGAGTATCTTAATGGTGAATTCAAGCCGATACAAACTATAAAGACTCAAGGCGAACTACGCTTACATAATATTTGCTCAATTGAACTTTCGGGCGATGGTTGCTATTTAGTTATCGCAGATTTTGTTAGTTTAGATACATCTGTAATCAAAATATTTCGATTGCATAATGGGACTTATGTTTACAAAACTGCCGTTAACATTAATGGCTTTTGCGATTTCAAAGAGTTCAAGGGCCCGTATTTTTCAGCTGACAACTCATATCTTATTTTAGGTTATTTTTCTGGCTCGCCTAAAATACAATTTTGGAAAAATCAGGCATTAGAGCTCGTTTCTGGGGATAGTTGCAAAGCTGAAAAAGCTATTAGCAAAGATGCTGAAAGCTCTTGCGCCTTAATGTGATTGTGTTAAATTTTTCTCAGGCTTTGAATGTGAAGTTAATCAAATATATATTGAAAAATCAGACTATTTTCCTAAGATCTTTCAGATTATATTTAATAAGGCTTAAATGCGATATAAAGTTATATAAAAATGCACCATGTTTGCTCGTTCAAGTTTTTATGACAAAGAATATTTCTCTGTGGGACTATATGAAAACTAAAAAAGATCTATTAAATATATTCAGTGAATTAGCAATTCTCACAAAAACCTATGAGCATGAACCGCTTTTTACGGTAGAGCAGGCACTTACGGTTGCCTCACATATTCCCGGAGCTTGGTGTAAGAACTTATTCTTAAAAGATAGTAAAAATAACGTCTATCTCATAAGCGCAGTGCATGACACTAAAATAGAGTTAAAAAAAATGTCTAAGTTTATCAAAGCACCAGAATTACGCTTTGCGAGTTCTGAATTATTAAAGCAGTACTTAAACGTCGAGCCAGGATCCGTTACGCCTTTTGGTCTTATTAACGATATCGATATTAGTTTTCACCCATTAGAAAATACAGCAACAACAGTTATTAAGTCTGCAGATTTGATAACTTTTATAAAATATTGCGGGAATAGCTTTCAGGTTATTGATTTTAGTCAGATTTAAATATCAAAAAAATTATTATTAAATTTTAAAGAGTTAATATGTCTACGGTTATTTGTGTTGACGCAATAGTATTAAGAAAGAGCAACAATTCAGGAGAGATATTATCTCAAGACGAAGTATTATTACTGCATCGCAAGAATACGGGATTTATGGATGATACTTTTTGCTTGCCGGGTGGCAAGCCACTCGAAAATGAGCAGCCAAAATCTGCTCTACAGAGAGAGTTGCAAGAAGAGTTGGGTATCACCGTAGAATTATCGGCAATTGAGTTCGCGCATATGCTTTATATCGTTCGAGAACCCAAAAATTATCTGTGCTTATTTTTCTTAATTAATTCATGGTCTGGAAATATTATTAATAAAGAGTCAGAAAAGCATGATTATTTAGTATGGTCCAAGCTTGATAATTTACCCCAAACTCTTATGAGTGGCCATAAGCAAGCTTTAATGGCACTTTCATCTGCAAGTAAGTATTCAGAACTAACTATAGAGACCTGAATTTTACAGCTGTTTATTGACAATTTTTATTTTTTGTTCAAAGTATATATGTATAATATAATTTAATATTTAATTTCTTGGACACAATCTTATGTATTTATTAATCCCATTTTTACTTTTTATTCTTCCAGCTACAATAACGGGGCAGGAAGTAATCATAAAAAATAAGCATTTGGAGCGCGAGACAGTTCAAGCGCAAAATCCATTTAACGGTACCAACTTAATTCCCGATATACAACGCCTGATCGTCTCGTATTTACCAGATCAATGGCAACCTGATTTATACCAAGATGAAGCCATCTTAACTCTGAGGAAAATAAACACACTATGCGCAAACCCTATAAGTGATTCAGCAATCTTCTTGGCAATAGACACGGACGTTATCACTTGGGATCTAAAACGTAAACAAATTTCACAGCGTTTTAAAATTGAAGGCACAGATAAAATAAAATTTCTTGCTTGCTCTTGCAACGGTAAATATGTAGCAGCAAGCAGTATTTCAAGAATTGAAATATGGGATGTTGAAATGTCTCAGCGCATCTTAGAGTTTAAACACGATAATCCACTACAGGCAGCAAAATTTTTAGCATTTTCGCCTGATAATCCCCAAATCTTAAACGTTATTGACAATTTTGGCCTATACAAGCAGTGGGAAATAGTGTCTGGAAAATCTACCATGCAGATAGAGCCGTTATATTTTGCCAAAGTGAGGGGATCACTTTTACGAAAGAATAGATTACTCTGTAGCGGTGCATTTACAGCCAACCCGCATATCGTCGACTTAAATTCGGGCGACACAGAAGAAATTTTTGAGATTGGTATGAGGCACTGGATAAAAAAATTATTAGCATTACCTAATGGTGAATTTATTTTTGCTTTACTCAATGATAATATGGTGGCGGTATTTCATAAATCTAATTCTTATCCAATTCGAAGAATCACAACACTTAGTGCAAATCATAAGCCAAATAAGAACGGTAAAATTTCGCTATCACCTGATGGCCGTTATATGGCAGCAACTACTCTTCATTTAGATTTTGATAATACAATAAGTATTTGGGATGTAAATGCTGGACTAAAGCCTATACAGATACTGGAAAATCGAAATCAAAGTAAAAAAATAATATTTAGTTCAAAGTGCAGCTATCTTATTTCGTTAGATAAAGAGGGAAGACTATCTTTCTGGAATAAAAATATCTTGGTTGATATCGTACAAAGCACTAATAAATATCATGCTCTCAAAGATAGCAAGGAACTGTTGACGAATTTTGCGTTGCGAAGATTAGATCAAAAACTGATAGAAGCGACAAGAAATCCATATACTCCTGCTGCCCAGATCAAAAAATTAATTGACGCCGGCGCATCTATTAACACCATTGACGATTTTTTACCAAACAAATTACGTACGGCTTTAATGATTGCAATAAAAAAAAACAATGATACTGTAATCGATTTATTACTATCATTTGATGATCTTGACCTAAATGCACAGGAAAATCAAATAGGTCAA
>Ga0206839_1038_pt1 | contig 32915 bp, 33 predicted proteins | sample Alteio_BWOrgCont_27_FD_152883 | JGI IMG/M metagenome (GOLD analysis project Ga0206839, IMG submission 152883) | Enriched cells from forest soil in Barre Woods Harvard Forest LTER site, Petersham, Massachusetts, United States -... | ecosystem: Environmental > Terrestrial > Soil > Temperate forest >... | reverse complement strand
GCAATCATCATGTCACGCACAAAGCCGAATATGCGCGAGGATATCACCTGCATAAGCGAGGTTTTTTTATTGCAGATACTCTGCTTAAATTCCGCCTAAGCCGCATTCTGATAGGATCGCTGATAATGGCAGTGGCATTAGTGTTCACCAACCATTTCCTGGCAGACTATTTCCAAGGAAAATTGTTTGCCAGGGTATTTGCGCTTTCCCTGCTCATCGGAACTGGCATCAGCGTATATGCTGCCTCGCTATTCTATATGCATGTACTGAAAGTAGTCGAACTGCGGGAGTATTTTAGGAGAAGATGAGACTAGGGCAATTTAATAAACGATTTAATATATTGATTTTGCAGGAACCGTAAGGGTTTATTCGCCATCCTGTGGCAAGTCCCCGCCTTCGCGGGGATAAACTGCGCGCGACCACCGGATCCCACCCAGCCAGCGGCACAGTGGATCCTGCGCTTTTGCGCAGGATGACGGAAAGAGGTATCAATTACCAGAAATCAATTGCTTTGCTAAATTACCATGAGATGAGACAAACTGTCACAAAAACTTCACAAATCTACTGTTGTAGGTAGGTAGGTAGGTAGAATGCAAAAGTCTCAATGCCACTATATATCAACGACCGAAGCAATAATGCTTTGGTGGGATATTATGTGCGCTATACCGGCACAACGCAACTATCAGCTCGTGCTGGTGGTTACGTTGTCTCGGATAGATAGAGACTGTCAGAAGGGAGTTGGTTCAGAAATGAACCCCCATTTCAGATGGCGGAAGGGGCTGGTAGCACTTGCACTTGCCATCGCCGCCAGCGTGGGCATCACAGCATGCACAGGAGAAGGTGTCCCTACCCCGAACCAAAATCAACTCGGGGTGGAACACAACCTGCCCGGGTGCAGCGCCACAATGAAGTACGTGGCCAACCATGCGCTCATCACGGTAACCTCAGCGGCGGTAACGGCAGAAGCCACGCTGGGAAATAGCCCTACCGTGGTGTACGTCGGCACCTTCACTGGTGACGGCACCGGCGCGACCCAATACCGTCTCACCGCAAGATACGGTTCGGTGGCAGCCGAACTCCTAGGCCCTGCTGGGGCCCAGGCCGGGGAGATCGAGAAGAACACCGGCTTCGGCTGGGTGCCATTCACCCCTCACACCGCCACCTGGACGCCCGGCTGCGACGGGGAGGTGAGTTACTACTAGCAGCTAAGAGCCGCCGCCGTCCGTCCATGATGGGCGGCGGCGTGCTCCTGCAGGGTTTTTGAAATTTCCCCGCCTCAGGAAAAATGCGCTGAAGCAGCCCTCCCAAAGGGAGAGAATTTTGCTTACACCCCACTGATCACTTCCTTCACCTTGCTCGCAAGCTGCTTGAGCGTAAAAGGCTTGGGCAGGAAATTGAACTCGCGCTCGCTGCCATAATTCTGGACAAACACATCCTCGGCATAACCAGAGATAAATATCACCTTCACGCGCGGAAATTTTGGCGCAACCGTTTCTATCATGGTCGGCCCATTGATTCCCGGCATGATGACGTCGGTAATAATCAGATCCACTTCCGCGCCCTGTGCATCCATCACTTCTATAGCCATCTCGCCGCAATCCGCTTCCAGCACCGTATAACCTTTATTGCGCAGCGCCCGCGCCGCAAACATCCTGACCGGAGCCTCATCTTCAACAAGCAGTAATGTTCCTTTTCCTGTCAGGTCATCGCTCACCTGGCGCTCGGGTGCTTCAGCTACGGGCGCAGCCTCTTCCGCTTTATAGCGCTTGAAGAAGATGCTGAACGTCGTGCCGCTTCCTTCTTTGCTCTGCACATAAATATAGCCCCCGGTCTGCTTGATGATTCCGTAAACCGTTGCAAGCCCCAGCCCTGTTCCTGAGCCTACTTCCTTCGTGGAGAAAAACGGCTCAAATATTTTCTGCAAAAGCACGCGCGGCATCCCGGTTCCGGTATCAATCACCTCCACCAGCACATAATCCCCGTTGGTTATTGCTTCATCCTCCGCCGGAGGCACCAGATCGCGGCTGATAGGATTTTTATCGCTAATGGTAACGTGGCTAGTCTGGATGATAAGCCTGCCGCCGCCTTTCATGGCATCACGCGCGTTCACCGCCAGATTGATAAACACCTGTTCCAGCTGCCCCTGATCGGCTTTCACCATACCCAGATCACGCCCGTGCGTCATTTTCAGCTCTATATTCTCTCCTATCAGGCGGCGCACAAGATTGGAAAGCTCAGCCAGCACATCCGTAATATCCAGCATCTTCGGCTGCAGCGTCTGGCGGCGCGAAAAAGCAAGCAGCTGGCGCACCAGGTTCGCAGCACGGTTTGCGTTCTGCTTGATCTGCATGATATCGGCAAACGACTGATCGCCCGCCGGATGGCGCATTAGCAGAAGATCGCAGAAACCAATCATAGCAGTAAGCAGATTATTGAAATCATGCGCTATGCCGCCTGCGAGTTGTCCGACTGCCTGCATTTTCTGTGAATGGGTAAACCGCTGTTCCAGATTCTTCTGCTCGGTGGTATCAATAATGTAGATAATGATCTCATGCCTCTGGGATGGCACTTTGTTAACATAAAGCGATACGGTAATAGGATCATCGGTACTAAGCATTATTTCAGCCAGCGGCTTTTTGTCGCTATGCCCATTAGCTACTTTTGCAACGAGATCCATAACCGTTGCACGATTAGATTCACTTATAATATCCGAAAATTGCCAGCCGGTTTCCGGAACCTTTAATTTAACCAGCTCGCGAAGCGACTGATTGCAGGTAAGTACCTTTCCGTCTGGCGTTATTATGGCGGTGGCAAAAGGCGAAGAAGCAATAAAATCGGTCAGGCTTAATGTAAGATCTTCTGGCATAAGGCCCTGATATTATTCATACGCTAACAACGGCGCTGATTCCCAGTGTCTGGTTATCATCGCCTAGCAATTTCTGGTGAACACTCATAGTAATCGTCGATGTGTTTTTACGCTTGAGCACCACTTTGCCATCAAAATCGCTGTGCAACATGACCGCGTCATGCCCAATATACTGTTGAAATAGTTGTCCCAGCATAATTTTAAATTGCAGGATCTCACCGGGGTTATAACCCAGCCATTGCTCAAGCTCACGGCTTACATATACTATCTTCCCTTTATTGTCCGCGACAATGATTCCTCCAGGCATTTGATGTAATGTTGCCTCAAGCAGCCTGGAGACCTCCTTAGGATCCAATTTACCCTCGTCTTTTTCCTCGCTGCGCTTCTCGACATAATCACGACCGCGAATGATAAAATATCCTTTGGGGCGAGTTATGACATCAATGCTTGTAACCAGCGACATCAGGTTCCCTTCCCCATCCTTAAATGAGAGAATAACCTGATCGGCTTTATTGCGTTTTAGGGTTGCCAGTATCCTGCCTTTTAATTCGGTGGGCGTTTCAATAAAAAGGAACAACTCTTCCAGGGTGCGGCACCCGCTGGCTATAAAACTCGGAAACACTCTCTGAAATCCGGGATCCACATATAAAATCACGCCTTCCCTGTTAATAATGCAGCAAAAGCGAGTCCCAAGCTGGGCAGCCGAAGCAAGCATGGCTGTCTGAAACTCAGTAGCGATTATCAGGCTGCGGAAACGGTTTAAAAAGAAAAACATGATATAGCCAAGCAATGCTATGCTACTGACAATGATGAGCAGAAGGGTAAGATTCATTCCTTCATCGTCAGTCAGGTAAGCCGACAGGCAAATCACATCAAAAGCAGCAAGAAAAAGTAGCAGCACCTGCACTGTGCGTGGTATGCGGCTGCGAATGGTAAAATCCGTTTCCGCCGTAAAATTCAATTTATTATCGCTAAAGCGTATAGTCATACTACCTCTTAAGGTTTCAGTGATCAGGTTTCAGGTTTCAACCATTTGCTAATACCCGACACCTGATAGCTGAACCTTATCTCATCTTTCCTCTCAAACGATACACGTAACTTATTATTTCCGCTACCGCTTTATAATGTTCGGCAGGAATTTCTTTGTCAATATCTACTGTGGCATAAAGTGCCTGGGCAAGCGGCGGATTCTCGAATAATGGAATGTTGTGTTCTTTTGCCACTTCCCGGATTTTAAGCGCAATATTATCCAGACCCTTGGCAACCACTGCTGGCGCACGCATTTTATCGGCATCATATTTGAGCGCAACCGAATAGTGTGTCGGGTTGGTGATGATGACGTCCGCAGTCGGCACCGCCGCCATCATGCGCTTGCGCGCACGCTCGACGCGGATCTGCCTGATGCGCTGCTTGATCTGCGGATCGCCTTCCTGCTGCCTGTATTCGTCTTTGATTTCCTGCTTGGACATACGCAAACTGCGCATAAACTCATAACGCTGGTAAAGATAGTCGGCAATGGTAATGACGAACATCACGATGCAGATGCCGATCATCATCCGCTTTGCAGTAGTGGAAAGATAGGCGAGAAGGCCAAATACACCTACATCGGGCAGTTGCTTGAGATGCGGAAAATAGGGAAGGACTCCGTAGTAAGCCACCACACCCACAACAATGATTTTAATGATGCTTTTGCCAAATTCCGTAAGCGATCGCACGGAAAAAAGCCGTTCAATACCTTTAAACACGGATATTTTCTCCAGTTTCGGCATGATGGGCTCCAGGGAAAAAACAAACCGGTTCTGGACAGCATTGGAAATCACAATGGCAGCGATAAAAGCGACAAACGGTATAAGCAGCACGCTGGCGCACATACCCAGCACATCATGCATAATGTTGCCAAGGGCAGCATTATCAGAGGCGAAGGTTTCCGGGCGCTCAATAAACGCCGACAGGGATAGCTGCACTTTATGGAAAAGGCCGGGAACGATAAAGCCAAGCATCAGGGTAAAAGCCAGGAACATGAAGAAGCTGGTTGCTTCACGCGAAGTGATGGTTTGGCCTCGCTCAGCCGCTTCTTCAAGCCGCTTTCGCGTAGGCTCTTCGGTTCTTTGCGACTCGTCCTGTTCGTCGGCCATAAATCAGCTTTCAGGTTTCAGGTATCTGGTTTCAGCAATTAGACTGACACCTGAAACCTGATCGCTGACACCTTACTTCAGATACCCCATAATAGCCATCATTTTGTCTTTGTGAATAATGGTGTCACATAAACTTGCTTAATGCCTTAAATCTGTTCTCGTTATATTCTCCCTCATCAAAAATAAGCTGAGAATACACTCTGATATATTTCTTATTTGACTCCAGATTACATTTTATAGCTGACAAATTGTTAAGTAAGCATAATTCAGAAAATAAATTCCATTCTGTCACTATTTGCCTGTAGCCATTTAAATTCTTTTCTATATTTGACTTATCGTTTATAAAATCAATATGCTGTAGAAATTCCTTGGTAGAGATTGTATTAATTATCTTAAGCAGTAGCTCCATAGTACCACTTTCTCCTGACAAAAAATCCCAGAGCTCGTTGGCTAATAGCACCTCATCAGCAGCAAAGAATTTATTCATGTTTATAATAGAAGAAAGAAATCTTTTCTTATCATGACCTGTGGCTGAAGAATTACTTGTGGGATCAAAAGGAAAGCCGATTAAGAATTTAATTTCTTTGCCCGAAAATGCTTTACAGAGGGCAGCTTTCCCTTCAAGAATTTTTGTTTTCTCTCCCCTCATCTCTCCAGAGTTAGGCCTGACAGACTTCAATTCTATTGCAGTAATCTGATTGGCATCTTCAATAAATACATCAGCGGAAAAATCTATAGCACTGGTGAGATCCGTATTATCATTAATAAGAACCAGCTGATTCTCGGATACCAGACTTGGCTGCCTGGTCGCCGTACTTAATCCCGTAATAATTGCGTTAACGTTATTTTTCTGGGTAGTATGTATTTCAAGATTACCCAGTTTCTTTGAAGTATATTATCTCTTCTCACCGTTACACAAAATATGCGCGACATTTTCAAAGAAGGTTTGCCCGAGCGTTGTGTTTAACCCGTGCAGTCAGCTACTGAGACTAATAAAAAATGGCACGTCCGAAACTTTACCATGAAACTTGTCGCTAAAGGCAGACAGGAAGGCTTCGTGAAAAGGAGCGTTTCTATTACTAAGAGCATTTTCAGGAAAGTTTTTGAATCTCGAATAAAGAACTTTGATGACTTGTAACGAAATCTTTTCAATTTGTTCCTGTGATAATGGCATGTTTACTTCTTCTTTAAATGAAATATCGTTTCCGAATACGCGTTTTTATCTTTTTCTGTTCGGTTTAATACAGGCCGTTTGAACTGTTTGACGATCTGCATCCCAGAATTTTCAGCAATTGCCGGATACATATTATACTTATCATTCGCCACCAGAAAAATGTCAAAATCCTCAACCATGAATTTTTTACTATTGTTCAATACTTGGGAGATACCTTCTATATAACTTCGCCTGGCTTCGCGCCCCTGCCCTTTAAATAAAGGACCTATTTCCAACTCATCTTTTCTTTTGAAACCGAAGAGATCATACGCATAGGCATGCTGCTCATGATAATCAATCAAGCCAACGTAAGGTGGACTGGAAAATATCCCTTTTATCTTTTGTACATTGATTAAATCAGCTAAAGGAGATTTTTTATTTTTCAGACTCCTTCCAATATCTATGTTCCGGCTATCCCCATTTAGACATATTTGATACGAATCAGTGCGAAGTTTGTCGAATGCCGCCAATCTCTGCAATGTGTCTTTAGAATAAGCTTCCCACCATTTCAGGATGGAAAATAGTGGCTTACAGATCTTAAAATGCTTGGTGCAATAATATGTTGTAGTAACCGGCTCCAAAAGTGTTGCCAGATCAGAATGCGTGGTAGCACGGCACGACCTGATAGTCCTGCTTAATATAATACTGGCTATTTTCTTAGCCTCTAAAGCCGGAATTTGCTTTATTTTACTAAATACAAACTCTATTTCCTGCCTTACATGCTCGGAATACCACTTATCCAAAAAGTTTTTAGAATCTTTTTGCTTCAAATTAATCCCATATTTGCCAAGCAGTTTTTCGTAGATAGGTAAAAATTCCTTCTCCTTTTCTTTGCCATAAATATTCGGATTAATTTCTCCTGCTCTCACTTGATATTTGTAATCTTGAACCGGAAAAAATTTATTATTATATATATTGAGTTCCTTGAGAAGTTGCTCCTCAAATTCTATCGCATGTGAGTTAACCAGAAAATCCTTGAGAGCGTGAGTAATAGTCGTCAACTCCTTACGCACATTGCTCAAATCATATCGCGATATTTTGCAATTGCCGATAAGCGTATTAAATTCAGACACATCAATGCCTACGCAGTGCATTCCCAACTCATTGGATTGCACCATGGTCGTACCACTGCCAGAAAATGGATCTAAAATTATGTCCTCTTTTTGGAAATATGTTTCTGTTTTAAATCCATCCGTATGATCATCCAGGAAATACTCAACCAGTTGCGGAATAAACTTACCCTTATACGGGTGAAGCCTGTGAACATGTTTAGTAGTTTCAGATTCCGAATGTTGATCAAAAGACAATGACCAGTTTAAATCATTACCAAGCTGATTTTTCCATGTTTCCGCTTTCTGATTTTTGTGCGATTGGTAATAACCGGCTAATTCCTTTTTAGAAATCTGGGTTGAGCCGTTTTCACCAATCTTCCTGATTCGCCCGTATTGAATCAAATAGGCAATATTGGAAGTAGTAACATTCTTCCCTAAATGGGAAGTTGCCCATGAACTCGCTTCTTTGATAGAAATTAAGTCATTCACTGTACTCATACCTTACCACTCATTTCAGATACCCCATAATAGCCATCATTTTGTCTTTGTAAAACTCCATATAATATAACATGACTGCGCTGAAAGTCGTCACCAGGATAAAAGAGCCAAGCAGCAGTTGCGGAGCGGTGATGATGAAGAAAACCTGAACGGTCGGCATCAACCGCGAGATGATGCCGGCACCCAGGAAAAGCAAAGTACCGGTGATGATAACCGGCGCCGATATCTGCACCGCCATCGTAAACACGTCAGAGGTAGTGTGGGCGATGCTGCCGACAAAATCACCAAGCGGCGGAAATTTTCCGGGCGCAAAAACACTATAGCTTTCCGTAATGCCGCGCAGCATAAGGTAATGCAGATCAGTCGTAAAAAGCAGCACAATGGTGATAATGCCGAAGAAATTGCCAATCAGCGAACCCTGGCTGTTCTGGTTTGCATCAAAGATGACCGCTGAGGATATTCCTGCCTGCACCGAAAAAATCATTCCTGCCACATGGGTCACCGAGATAAGTATCTGGCAGATGCTGCCGATGAAAATACCGATAAGGATTTCGTTCATAATGATAAGCGCCAGCAGAAGGCCTGAGGAAGGCAGCGGCGGCATCACTTTCCCAAGCACCGGCGTTAAAACCAGGGTAATCATAAGGACAAAACCAAGCCTGACCATTTGCGGCACATAGGTCTCGCTGAATCCCGGCATGACCATAATGCCGCTGCCAATCCGGCAGAATATCAGGAGAAAGGTAAAAAGCTGTGATACAAGGAAGTGCTCTAGCATAGGATTCACTTTTTATTGTAATGGAGCGAGCACATCGCCCACTTCGCTTACGCTTACCCCCTTTAAAGGGGTTGTCGGCTTCGCCTCCTCCACGTACCCTCGCAACTTGCGACTCGCGACCCGGCTAATCGTCATCGCCCTGCCCGATAGTAATAATCCGCCGGTTCAGCTCTTCGTTAAAATCAATAAGCGTAGTCATCATAAACGGCATCAGGAAAACAAGTGACAGGAAAATCACAACGACCTTGGGCACGAAAGTCAGGGTCATTTCCTGAATCTGCGTCAGCGCCTGGAAGAGCGATATCACCAGCCCGACGACCATGGAGGTAAGCATGATCGGCATGGATACCTTGAAAAAAACAATCAGGCCCTGCCTGCCTATTTCCATCACTTCAAGAGAGTTCATAGCGGTACTGGTATGTTGTTATAGCGCTACTATAAGATAATTCGTTGTTAGTTGCTAGTTGTTAGTTATTGGTGACCTAAAAACCAACAACAAATAACTACTTCTCCAGCATCTCCGTCTTGCCCTTCACCCTGTCAGCAAGCGCTGCCGACATGAATTCCCCAAGATCGCCGTCCAGCACGCCCTGCGTATCGCTGGTTTCGACATCAGTGCGTAAATCCTTCACCATCTGGTAGGGATGAAGGACATAAGAGCGGATCTGGTGCCCCCAGGCGTTATCGGTCTTGGTAGCGTTAAGCGCATTGGCTTTCTCCTCACGCGCGCGCAGTTCCTGTTCATAGAGCCTGGCGCGCAACATGCTCATCGCCTCGGCTTTATTCTTGTGCTGCGAACGACCCGCCTGGCATTTGACTACAATCCCGGATGGCATGTGCGTAATGCGCACGGCACTTTCTGTTTTATTCACATGCTGGCCGCCCGCGCCGCCGGAACGCATGGTATCAATCTGCAAATCCTTCTCGTTGATATCCACTTTGATCGTATCATCAATCACCGGATAAACCCAGACGCTCGCGAAACTGGTATGGCGACGCGCATTGCTGTCAAACGGTGAAATCCGCACCAGACGATGCACACCCGATTCCGTCTTTGCCCAGCCATAGGCATTATGCCCGGAGACTTTGATAGTGGCTGATTTAATTCCGGCTTCCTCACCAGCAAGTTCATCAACAAGCTCCACCTTGAAACCATTTTTCTCTGCCCAGCGCATATACATGCGCAGCAATATGGATGCCCAGTCCTGGCTTTCCGTGCCGCCCGCGCCGGGATGTATCTCGATGAAACAGTCATTGGCATCCGCCTCGCCTGAAAGCAGGCTTTCGAGCTCCAGGCGACGAAGCTTTCCAGCAATCCTGCCAAGCTCAGCTTCAGCCTCGGCAACAATGGTGCTATCGCCTTCCGCTTCGCCAAGTTCGATAAGCCCGATGCTATCTTTATACCCCTGCTCCAGCTTCAGGTAATTGCCGATAACTTCTTCCAGATGATTGCGTTCACGCAGCAACGCTTGCGCTTTCGCAGCATCATTCCAGAGATTCGGATCGGATGAAAGGGCGTTTAATTCGTCACGGCGGACAAGGGCATTATCCCAGTCAAAGATACCTCCGCAGTTGCGTCTGCGATTGCTCTATGCGTTTTGACAGGTTTACGATTTCAGCTTTCATGGGGGTATTCCTTTTATAATCAGCCACCAATATATACAAAAAAACCTCTTTTACAACCCACTGGCATGGAAGAGATTTAATATAATCCACCCGTCCCTTCGCCGCTATTATAACGCGAAGGCGGAAGGTACTGCTGATTGCCATTACTATCACCTGGTTGCTGCGAGGGCTGATATCTTGCTGGGGGCGGTGCTTCCTCAGATGGGAAATTATAATCCGGCGAAATATGCTGCATATTCTGCTCATCCACAGTCTTTGGCGCTTCTTCGCCATTGCCGGTACCGGGGAGTTCGTCTCCTTTAAATGCCTCAAGCACGATGCGCCCTGTCTGCCCGGGTATCGGCGGTAATCCGCTCTTTGCATCCACCTTGATAAAATTAATACCCGGCGGAACGCGGAATGGCGTAGACGGCACGCCTTTAAGCGCTTTTTCCATGAACTTCATAAATCCCGGTAAAGCAACGCTGGCACCGGTTTCTTTTTTGCCTAAGCTTTGCGGCTGATCGTAACCGACATAAATCCCGGCAACCAGATCCGGCGAAAATCCGATAAACCAGGTATCGCGGCTTTCATTGGTCGTGCCGGTCTTGCCAGCCAGTATTTTACCAAGTTTATGCGCTGCAAAGGCTGTTCCGTGCTCTACCACACCCTGCAATATGGAAACGATCTGATAGTCCGCACGGTTATCAACAATCTGCATGCGGTTATCTGGCAGCACTGGCGGAGTGGCTATTGCCGGAATATCGGATTCACTATCCAACCTGCACCCCATGCATGGGCGGCTATCCAGTTTGAATATTGTCTTGCCGTACCTGTCATCAATACGCTCGACAAGCCCCGGCGAAACTTTTTTGCCGCCATTGGCTAGCATACAATAGGCATTGGTAAGCCGAATGAGTGTTGTCTCCTGCGCCCCGAGCACCATGGAAAACTGTGCTGGAGGATGATCATAGATGCCAAACCGTTTTCCGATTTCGACAACCTTGTCTATGCCAAGCAGCTGCGCCAGCTTCACCGTCATCGCGTTGCGCGATTTCTCTACCGCAGTCCGAAGTGTTGCCGGTCCCAGATAATCACCGTGATAATTGACAGGATGCCACATGGGCATCCCGGTCCCTTGACTGATTTCCACCGGCTCATCCACAATAATCGATGCCGGAGTAAATCCATTTTCCATCGCACTCAAATAGACAAACGGCTTGAACGCAGAGCCTGGCTGCCTTTTTGCCTGGGTAGCACGGTTGAACTCCGTCCCGCCGTAACTATATCCGCCCGACATGGCAAATACGCGTCCGGTATGCGGATCCATAACGACCATCGCCCCGTTTACCGCCGGAATCTGGTGCATCTCATACACATCTTTTTCATCTGTCGGCGCGGCTATAATCACGTCGCCGATCCGGAATCCCTTGGACGCTCCCCACTTGAGAGATTCCTTATCCAGCACGCCTTTGGTGTTATTGGCAAAAAAGATAGTAACCTTGCCCCTGTTTAAATCCGCCACCAGAGCCAATCGCTCGCCGTCAAAAAGCGGGATTTTTTTATTGACCTCAACTGCCGCCAAATCTTTCTGCCATTCCTTGAAATGATCCATATGCGCTATCGGCCCGCGGTAACCATGTCTTCTGTCATATTGCGTAAGCGCATAACGCAAGCCTTCATCAGCATATTGCTGTAATTGCGGATCAAGCGTTGTTTTGATAAAAAGTCCGCCTTTATAAAGCGCATCATCGCCGTATTTAGCTGCAATTTCACGCCGCACTTCCTCGGAAAAGAAATCGGCGCTTGCCGACTCCGTCTTGTCTCGCGTGCGCAGCGTAATAGGCTGGGCTATGGCGTTGCGTGCTTCGTCGGCAGTGATGTAGCCGTCATCCATCATGCGGTTAATCACATAATCACGGCGTTCTTTCGCGCGGTCATAATGCAGCACTGGATCGCTGCGCCCCGGCGCTTGCGGCATGGCAGCCAGGAATGCGGCTTCCTCAATAGTCAGCGCATCAAGCGGTTTATTAAAGTAATTAAGCGCGGCAGCCGCAACGCCATAAGAACCTTTGCCAAGATAAATTTCGTTCAAGTATAATTCAAGGATGCGATCCTTGGTATAGACCTGCGTGATACGGAAAGCCAGTATCGCTTCTTTCGCCTTGCGGCTGATGGATTTTTCAGGAGTCAGCAGGAAATTCTTCACCACCTGCTGGGTAATGGTCGAGCCGCCGGACATGCTGTGGCCATTGCCCTTACCTAAGATTCCTTGAATGTTCTGGCGTGCGGCACGGGCTATGCCATAAAAATCAAGGCCATTATTGGAATAGAAATTCTTGTCTTCTGCTGAAACGAATGCCTGCGATACACGCTTAGGAATAGATTTAAGCGGCACATAGACGCGTTTTTCAAGTGCATATTCCGCCATCAGCTTGCCATCAGCAGCATAAAGCCGGGTAACCGTTTCCGGATCATAGTTCGCCAGCTCACGGTAATCCGGCAAATCACTGCTGAAATGCAGGAACAGCGCCGCCGCAACCAGCATCAGAAGCACCAGAAAGGTGAACAGTGTACTGGCAATGCTTAAAATAATTCTTGTTATGATGCTATTCTTCAAGCGAGTGTTTCAATGAGTGATGGAAAGCCTTCTAACTACAGTCTGGCGCGCTAAAAATAAAGCAAAAACTTGGTTTGAAGCGGCTTTGCACCGCATCATTTTGATTTAGTGCCTGATTCAGCTTTGGAATGACTTTCCTTAACATCGGCGATTTCCTCCAGCATACGCGTAAGGCTGCGGATAGCTTTCTTTTCACTCTCCGTAAGCGCTTCTTTGGGGTGGAAATGCTTGAGCAGCACCTCAAGCGCATCACTTATCCGCCCCAGCTGCTTGCCGTAGCTTGCCACTTTGGAAAGCACCTCCGCCTCTACGGCAGGGTTGGACGAATTGCCCATGTTGATATTGACCAGGCCGAACTGGCTGCCCACCGGGTCAAAAAACATATTCCATGGATTTATAGTCTGGGTGACATCGCCGGAAAGCGGCAGTTTGAAATCAGACATAATACGCCTTTCTGTAGGGATTACGGAAAACAGATAGAGTGATTTACAACCGAATATCAGAATAGGGCAAGCAGTTTATACTTTAGAGAATATATACCCATGATTAAGCGGGCCATGCCCTTTGCCAAACCCGGGTGCAGTTTTAATCGCCTGCCAGATATAGGCACGCGCGCGCTCCACTGCCTCATAAAGTGTCATTCCCTGCGCTATGCCAACGGCAATGGCCGAAGCAAGCGTACATCCCGTACCATGCGTACTCGACGTAGATATGCGTGGAGAAGTAAAAGTATGAACGGCAAGTTGCGAATCATGAACCTCAAGTAATATATCCGCCACACTATTGTACTCATCCAGATGCCCGCCCTTCATAAGCACTGCTTTACAGCCCAGCGAAAACAATTGTACTCCGGCCTCTTCCATATCCTCACGACTCGCGATTCCCAACTCGTGACTCATATTCCTAAGCAGCAACTCCGCTTCCGGCACATTGGGTGTGATAAGGCTGGCGCGCGGTATTAGCCTCTTAACCAGCGCATCTACCGCATCAGGTTGCAACAGCGCCGCGCCGCCTTTGGCAACCATCACCGGATCAATAATCAGGGGTATATCAGGATAATCCTCAAGAACATCTGCCACCGTTTCAATAACCGAAGCGCTATGCAGCATCCCGGTTTTAACAGCATCGGCACCAATATCGGCAAGCACCAGGCGCATTTGCCGCGCAATAAAATCGTCATCCACTTCGTATATGCCAAATACACCTTGCGTATTCTGGGCGGTAAGCGCGGTTATCGCCGTAGCCGCATAGCCGCCAAGCGCAGTAACAGTTTTGACATCCGCCTGAATCCCTGCCCCACCGCCTGAATCCGAACCGGCGACAATCAGAACACGGCCATGCATCACTTTCCGCCTTTCACTGCCTCCGCAATCGCGTCTACCAATTCGCGGATTTCATCTTCATTTTCTCCCTCCGCCATAATGCGGATAAGTGGCTCAGTACCGGATTTCCGCACGACAATTCGTCCGTTATCCCCAAGTTTATCCTTGGCAGCCTTGATTGTCTCCTTGACATCGCTGCGTTCAAGCGGCAACTCTGCCGCTTTGTAACGTACATTATGCAGAATCTGCGGCATAGGCGTAAAAAGATTGCTCACTCGGCGTAAATTCTTGCCGGACTCCAGCATAACGGCCAGTACCTGCAAAGCAGCCAGAAGCCCGTCACCGGTGGTGGAATAATCGCCAAGTACGATATGGCCTGATTGCTCGCCGCCTATATTATATCCTCCGCTGCGCATGGCCTCAACCACATAACGGTCACCGACCTTCGCACGTTTCGTATGTAATCCCAGACCCGTCAGATAGTGCTCAAAAGCAAGGTTAGACATATCGGTAGCCACTACTCCTCCCCCTTTCAGCAATCCTTTCTTATGCCAGTAGTTGGCTATCATCGCGATCAGCTGATCGCCGTCAATAAGCGTGCCTTTGTCATCGCACATGGCAAGCCTGTCAGCATCTCCGTCAAGCGCAAGACCTAAGTCAGCGCCGTGCGAAATCACCGACGCGCAGATATTCGTCGGATTGGTGGAACCGCAATCACGGTTGATATTAAAGCCGTCCGGACTTACACCCAGGGTAATCACTTCCGCCCCAAGCTCGAATAATACCTGCGGAGCAATATTATAGGCAGCGCCATTGGCGCAATCGAGCACAATTTTAAGACCGTCCAGGCGGAGCTGGCGCGGAAAGGTATTTTTCACAAACTCTATATAACGCCCCGGCGCATCGTCCAGACGGCGGGCGCGGCCTATCTTTTCCGGCAGCGCAAGTGTTATGTCATTACCCTGCATCAATTCTTCAATGGTATGCTCTTTTGCATCCGAAAGTTTAAATCCATCCGGCCCAAACAACTTAATGCCATTATCATAATAAGGGTTATGCGAGGCCGAAATCATCACGCCTATATCCGCACGCAACGTACGGGTAAGCATGGCAACCGCAGGTGTAGGAAGCGGCCCGACCAGCACAACATCCATGCCCACGGAAATAAACCCCGCAGTCAGCGCCGGTTCAATCATATAGCCGGAAAGTCGGGTATCCTTGGCAATAATCACGCGATGCACATGGCTGCCGCGCAAAAAGACCTGACCTGCCGCCCGGCCAAGCTTCAGGGCAATATCTGTTGTCATCGGCGACGTATTGGCCTTGCCCCTGATGCCATCCGTACCGAAATAAATGCGTTCTTTTGTCATAAAATCAGTTATTAGTAGTTGGTGATTAACAATCAGAACTTCCAAACTCCGGTAATTCTGATTACTAATGACTTAATTTCTACTTTATAATAGGTGGTTACTACACTAAACATTACAATTATGCCAGACATATCATTGCAATTTCGTCCGCCAACCCATGTTGAACTGGAATTAACCTCCAGGCAGTTGCTGGAACATAGCAGGCAGGCTACGGGCTTAAGCGTTGAACATCAGCCATTTGGCCTGCTTGCCTATAGTGGCGATCAATGCATAGGCAGCGCAATCGGCAAAATTTTCTTCAATTGGCTGCATATTGATCTCATCTGGGTAGAAGAAAGCCATCGCAGGCAAGGGTTAGGAAAAACTCTTATGGAACAATTACTTGAAAAAGCGAAGGAAGCCGGCCTGAGTGGAATTGAAGTATGGACACAAAGCTGGCAAGCCCCTGAATTTTACCGAAAACTAGGGTACGAAGAGTTTGCCGTGCTTGAAGATTTCACCCCAGGGCGCAAGCGCCATGCCTTTCGTTATTACATAACAAAAGTTCCATCGCCTGCCAATATGCCATCATTGCCGGAAATAGTCCGTGAACAGGTCAAATCCTACTTCAAACTGCATGGTGATACACTTCCGTCATCGGGAATATATGACCGGCTCCTGCCGCTTTTTGAAAAGCCTTTGATTGAAGTGACGCTGGAAGCCACCGGCGGCAACCAGATAAAAGCCGCAAATCTTCTGGGTATAAACCGCAACACTCTGCATAAAAAAATAGCGGACTTAAAGATTGATGTAGCCAGAACCGGCAAAAAACCTGCATAATTATTTAAATCATGAAGCAGGGAATGAAAAAATGCACAAAATACTGCTAACTACATTTTCTCTTGCGATACTGTGGGGATGTGCTTCTGCCCCGGTACCAGTGGATGAGAACAGCTTCAGTTTTGGCAACAGAACCTATAACCAGGCATCTGCATGTACGGTTAAAGCCGTAATAGCCGCCGGATTTACCCTTGAGAATCCTAAAAAAACTGGCCAGATCAGAGGCAGCCTGATTCCAAAGGATGTGATAGATGGCAACAAGTTTGTAGGGACATTCACCCTCGATGAAAAAACTAAAACGGTAAATGCCAGGATTGAAAAGCACCTTGGCAGTAATTTAGGCTTAATGTTCGATAATAAAGATGAAATAGATGTCCTGCTAAACAAATTCCAGGATTCTTATGAATCTTGTTTATAGGATAACGATAAAGAATGACAATTATTGCCAGTTATGGCAATAATTGGGTGTATGAATATGCACCCATCACAAGAGATTAATCCCGTTATAAACCGACTGGTAGAACGTATCAGCGCGTTTCCAGGTGTTCAGAAAATTATTCTGTATGGCTCCAGGGCAAAAGGCACGAACAGCGATATTTCAGATATTGACATAGCAGTGGCAGGTGTCAAGGATCACAAGGAATGGGTACATATTCACCGGCTGGCTGATGTTGAAGAAAGCCCGATTCGTACGCTTCTGAAAATTGATCTTGTGCAGTTTGAACATGTTGACCCACTGGTACAGCAGAGCATCAGGGAAGAAGGGCGGATATTATATGAACGCCACTAGATCCACACAAGCGTTCACAAAATTTGCAAATGCGCTTGCTAATCTTGAACGCACTATGAAATTACCAGAGGATAACGAAGATTATCGCAATTCCGCAATCCTGGCGTTCCTGTTTGCGCAGGAAACCTCATGGAAAGCCCTTAAATGGGTATTGAAAGACAAAATAGCGATTGAGGCAACAGGTCCAAAACCTGTACTGCAGGAAGCGTTCTCACAGAAATGGTTGGGCAGCGGCGATGCTGTATGGTTTGATATGGCTGAAGACCGCAATCTGGTAGCACACACTTATAGCAGTGAGCAGGCGAAAGAGATTTATCAGAGGGTAAAAGAATATGTGAAAGCACTCCGCCAAATGTACAACCTGTTAATTGAGAAATATCCTGATTTGCAACATTAATTTGTGGCAAATTTGACACTTGAGCGCAGAAATCTGCCATTTATAACGCAGAAAATGCAGCCCGTCTGAAATACCGGTATATGATAATTGCCGACTCAGAAAGCAACATTATATCAACCATGACCAGCCATCGCTCACTTGTAACCCAGCTCATGCGCACCCGTACCCTGACTGCGCTGCTCGCGCTTGCGGCCTTTTTTACCGTCATTGCCTGCTATATTTCCATAACCCGCAATGCCGGGCTGATTGCCAATGATGCAAAAACCTGGGTCATGTTTACCACGCTCGGGCTTTTATCATTAATATTCGCAGCGATTGTCATATACCGCGCTTTCCGTCTCTGGATTTCGCTTAAAAGCGGCTCGGCTGGCTCAAGGTTGCAAACACGGCTCGTCACAGTATTTTCCGTAGTCACCATCCTGCCAACAATGGTGGTATCTTTATTCTCCGTTTTATTTTTCAATCTCGGGATTCAGTCCTGGTTTGACGAACGCGTAAGCACCGCGCTTGAAGAATCGGTACGGGTTGCGGAAACCTACCTCAGGGAGCATGAATACACTATACGCGGTGATGCAATTGCCATGGCTGGTGATATGGATCGTGAATTTGATAACCACGTTGTAACACCGGAACTGCTCAATAATATTGTAAATACACAAACGGCATTGCGATCACTTTCGGAAGCAGTTTTATTCCAGTCAGGACATATCATAGCGCAGTCGCAGCTTTCCTTCTCGCTGGCATTCGAACATATACCTGCAGGTGACATTGAGGTTGCCAATCACGGTGAAGTCGTCGTCAAACTTGAGGGGCAGGACAAAGTGCGGGCGCTTATCAAACTGAAAAGCCCGAATGCGCCGGACACCTATCTTCTGATAGGCCGCCTGATTGACAGCAATGTTATCTCCCATATGGATATGGCAGACGGCAGCGTTCAGCAATACCGAAAACTGAAAGCCAATATCACAAACAAACAGGTACAGTTCTCCATAGTGTTTATCGTACTGGCGATGCTGCTGCTCTTCGCGGCAATATGGTATGGCATGTATTTCGCCTCGCGGCTGATTGCACCGATCACCAAACTCATAAAAGCCGCTGAACGTGTGCGCGCAGGTGATTTTACTGTAACAGTGGCAGAAGGACATAAAAATGATGAGATTGCGACACTGGCACGCGCCTTTAATCGCATGACATCAGAACTTGAGAAACAACGCCGGGATTTGATTGAAGCCAACCGCCAGCTGGATACGAGGCGCAGATTCTCCGAAGCCGTATTGTCCGGCGTATCCGCTGGTATCATAGCCCTTACACGTTACAAGGCTGTGACGCTTGCCAACCCTGTCGCAGCCAACCTTCTTCTGATGCCGCAGGATGTCCCGCTTAAAGGTAAAATCATTACTGACATCATCCCGGAATTTTCCGACATGCTGAAGGAAGCGGAAGAAAAACCCGACGCACTTATTGATAACAAAATCACCATCACGCGTAAGGATAAATCGCGTGTGCTTCATGTGCGCATCGCAACAGAAACCATCATGGATAATATCGAAGGCTACATAGTCACGTTCGATGATATCACCGAGTTGCTGGTAGCACAAAGAAGCGCTGCCTGGTCGGATGTCGCGCGCCGGGTAGCGCATGAAATCAAAAATCCCCTCACCCCGATATTGCTTTCCACCGAACGCCTGCGCAAAAAATACCTGCCGCAGATCACGCTCGATGCCGATAATTATATTAAATACATAGACACCATCGCCAAGCATATCGGCGACATCAGCAAAATCGTTGAGGAGTTTGTTACCTTCGCGCGTATGCCAGCACCTTCAGTAAAAAGCGAAGATATCGTTGCCATCATCCGCAAAGCCGTATTTTCCGAACAGACAGCTTACACAGATATTACCTACGATCTGCAACTGCCGGAAACTCCCGTCTACATCCTCTGCGACGAACAGCAATTAAGCCGGGTGCTGCTCAATATTCTAAAAAATGCGGCAGAGGCGCTTGAAACAAAACCCGATGAAAAAATTATCACTGTGCAATGTACAGTAGAGGCCGAGCATTGCCATATACGCATCATAGATAACGGTCCCGGATTCCCGCCGGATAAAATGGCGCGCCTGCTGGAACCTTATGTCACTACGCGCGCAAAAGGCACCGGACTGGGACTCGCCATCGTCAAAAAAATTCTCGACGATCACAAGGCACAGCTTGTGTTAGAAAATATTCCCGAAGGCGGCGCATGTGTCCATTTAATCTTTTCCATTACGCAGTAATTTTTGTAATCAAAATTAATTGTCGTTCTGACGCCATTTTTGCATAATTTTAATGGACAATAATCTTTCCTATTGATAGTGATAAAAATGTGACGTAAAGGTTGTATAAATGTATCATAACGTATAGTAATAGATTTATGATAATTGTTTTTAACCATATATAGTGATGTTCTTATGATTGCCGACATACTGATAGTTGATGACGAAGCAGACATCCGCGAGCTCTTATCCGATATTCTCAAAGATGAACAATATAGCACCCGCACGGCGAAAGACAGTGACGGTACGCTCAAAGCGCTTGCTGAACGCGTTCCGAATCTTCTTATTCTCGATATCTGGCTGCATGGCAGCGAGCTGGACGGGCTGGGGATACTTGAGCTGGTCTTAAGGAAATATCCTGGACTTCCGGTGGTCATGATCAGCGGACATGGCAATATTGAAACCGCCGTCTCCACTATAAAAATCGGAGCATATGATTTTATCGAAAAACCGTTCCAGGAAGAACGCCTGCTGGCAGTCACCAAACGCGCGCTGGAGCATTCGAGGTTATGCCGGGAAAACAGCGAGCTGAGACTGCGCGGCGCTGCTGAAACAAACCTGCTGGGCACGTCCAACTCCATAAATCATATAAGGCAGGCTATAGAAAGAGTGGCTCCCACCCATAGCCGCGTGATGATTACCGGCCCCGCCGGCAGCGGCAAGGAAGTGGTGGCGCGCCTGCTGCATAAAAAATCACGCCGCGCTAATGGTGAATTCGTGGTGATTAACGCAGCCAGCATGACCAATGAGCGTGTGGATGTGGAACTGTTCGGCATAGAAGATACCAGCCCCGGCGGTGGTGCGGAAAAAGTCGGCGTGTTTGAACGCGCGCATGGCGGCACGCTCTTTATTGACGAAGTGACCGACATACCGCTCGAAATACAGGGGCGAATATTGCGCGTATTGCAGGAACAGGCGTTTGAACGTGTGCGCGGCAACAAAAAAGTGTCGGTGGATGTCCGCGTCATCGCCGCAACCAGGCGTGATATCCAGGCAGAAATAGCAGCCGGGCATTTCCGGGAGGATTTTTTCTACCGCTTAAATGTTGTGCCGCTGAAACTGCCTGCATTAAAAGATCGGCGCGAGGATATTCCCGAGCTTTGCCGGTATTTCCTGCGGCGCGCTTCCGAGATATCAGGCTTAGGCCCGCGCGAGCTTACCGAAGATGCGATTGCAGTGCTGCAGACCTACCACTGGCCAGGCAATGTCCGCCACTTGCGCAACATGATGGAGTGGCTGCTCATTATGGCGCCAGGCGGGCCACGGGCGCCGATAACTTCAGCCATGCTGCCTAAGGAGCTTTTTGATACCAATTCCGTTTCCACACGCCCGGAGGTAAACAGCGATATTATGTCCATGCCTCTGCGTGAAGCGCGCGAATTGTTCGAGAAGCAATACCTGGCCGCACAGATAAACCGTTTTGGCGGCAACATCTCTAAAACCTCATCTTTTGTCGGTATGGAGCGTTCTGCGCTTCACCGCAAATTGAAACTGCTCGGCATCGGCGCTGAGGAGAAGGAAGAGAAGGTGGCGTGATGCGTCGGGAAAGAACCGCGAATCACACAGAGGAGTTCTTTACGACCCCGCAGGGGAACCCGAACGGAGTTCGGACGGGGACAGCGTGTTCCCCACAAATTAAAGGCTTTACGCTGCTTGAGCTGTCCCTCGTCGTTATTATCATGGCACTCCTTGCCGGAGCGGCGCTGCGTTATGCTACAGCGCTGATAGACGCCAACAATATCGCCTCTCTTAACGCTACCCTGGATGCTATTGATGCGGCAATGATGAATTACCGCATCGCCAACAACCGGATCCCCTGCCCTGCTAATATCAGTGCTTATGGAGAAAACAATGCTAATTTTGGCATAGAAGCGGGAACTACGAGTGGTACTGGCACTGGCGAATGCGTTACCGGCGGCACAACCCCTGCAGCCAATTACGAAAATACGGGCACTGACCCGGATGCTGCCGGTGGCAGTGACGCTAATTTTGGCGGCGCTAAAGACCCGAATTATGATACAGCAAGCAACTCTCAGATTGAGGCAGGAGGAGTTCCAACAAAAACATTAAGGTTACCTGACAAATACGCCTATGATCCCTGGGGACGAAAAATATTATATGTAGTGGATAAGCGCTTAACCTTTGCGAATGCTTTTTCAACTTATTCGGCCATCACTCTGGGGGCAGGCAGCGCTGGCGAGATTGTCATAAAGCAAACGAATATTGGTAACAACACCACAACCAGCCCTAACATCCTCCAGTATGCTACCACCTATTCAGCAGTATACGCTCTTGTCTCTTTCGGTAAAAATGGACATGGTGGTTACGTCAGAAATTTAAACTCAACACCGGTTATTTTCAATGCCGGCTCCCACAATGCTGATGAACTGCAAAATTGCCATTGCACGAACGCTGCTGCTGCCGGAACTTTTGACCGGATTTTTGTTCAGCAATCCAAGAACAATTCCACCACCACGGGTAATCTGATCGATGTTTTTGACGATATCGTGCGCTACAAAACCCGTACGGAAATGGCCATTCCTTCAGAACTGAAATAACTTATACCAGAGCAGGTAAAAATCTAAAGAAGCCCCCTGGAACTTCTTCGCAAGCCATAAGAGGTTAATATTATGTTAACGATCTCTGCCATGCCAGTAGACAAAAAATTACACAAGATGACAGCAGAGTGGATTGGGTGGCTTACCCATAATAAATCGTCGTCAAAACATACCGTCACCGCCTACGAAATCGACATCAGAAACTTCTTCGCCTTCTTCAGTAACCACACCGGCAATGAAGTGACTATCGGCACGCTTGCCTCACTGAGCTTGCGCGATTTTCGTAGCTGGCTCGCTGCGCGCCATAATGAAAAACTGACAGCAAAATCATCTGCGCGCGCATTGTCGGTAGTGAGGAATTTTTACCGCTATATGGAAAAACATGACGAGCTTGAAAATTCCGCCATATTCCATGTACGCAGTCCGAAACTTGCCAAATCATTACCCAAAGCATTGCCTGAAGACCAGGCTGTGAGCGCAGTTGAGCAGGTTGGCTCCGATCACAAGGAACCCTGGGTACAGATGCGCGACGTTGCACTTCTCACCCTTATTTACGGATGCGGCTTGCGTATCAGCGAAGCGCTTTCACTCACATTATCCGACATACCGGCAAACGCTTCTTCAGTGATCATCCGGGGCAAAGGAAACAAGGAACGCATCGTTCCCATACTGCCGCAAGTGCATCAGGCGATCGCGCAATATAAAAAAGACTGTCCGTATAATCTCGACAATGGCGATGTCTTATTTCGCGGCGCGCGCGGAGGAGCTTTACGACCGGAAATATTCCAGAAAGAGATCCGCAATTTGCGTGCAAAACTGAATCTTCCCGACTCTGCAACCCCTCATTCGTTCCGCCATAGCTTTGCTACGCACCTGCTTTCAGGCGGAGGTGATCTGCGCACAATTCAGGAGCTATTGGGACACGCGGATCTTTCTACAACGCAGCATTATACCAAAGTGGATCACGCAAGATTGCTAAGCGCTTATAACAAGGCTCACCCTAGGGTATAGAGCATTTTCACTGATCAGAAATAACGGATAAAAATTATTTCCGGGAACGGATTTTTTCTAGGCGAAGCACTATTCCGCACCGCGAAATCCGCATCCTGTCTCTGTTGCAAAAATATCTATAACAACTACAAATTACAAATGATGGAGTAAAAATCGCTGATGTTAATAGAAATTTAACTTTTTTCCTGTATAAGTGAAATTGTTGTTTAACCCAAAAAAGGAGACTCACAACATGACTAAAGCAACAAAGAAAGCAGCTGCTAAAAAACCGGCTGCTAAAAAGGTAGTAAAGAAAACTGCTGCGAAGAAGAAAGTAGTTTCTAAAAAATCTTCTAAGCCTTCCATGAAGGTTGTAGCAAGAGCTGCTGGTAGCAAAACTTCCGGAGCAAGAAAGTAATACAGAGAATCCTGTTATTAAATAGGATTTGATTTATTTGCTGTGGGTAAGTGACAATGTCCTTACCCACTTTTTTGTCTGCTTTTCCAGCCCTACCCATCGCACCTTCAGGGGCTCTTGACGCGATCAGTAATATAATAATCATAAATTTATTTGTGACACTGTATAGCGTTCATGTATAATTATGCATACGCTATTTATATATCTCCATATGGAAAGTAAAAAATGACAAAGACAGTTTTAGTAGCTGGCGGAGCAGGCTACATCGGATCACATGTATGTAAGACCCTTGCCAGCGCCGGATACCTCCCCGTAACACTCGACAACCTATGCACCGGAAGGCGCGACTTCGTCCGCTTCGGGCCCTTTATAGAAAGCAATGTATCTGACATAGAAACCGTAAGGCAGGTCGTAAAACAATACGGCATAAAAGCGGTGATTGATCTGGCAGGTTCGATTGAAGTAGCCGAATCGGTGAGCAATCCGCTTAAATATTATGAAAATAACCTGGCATGTAAAATCGCATTCCTTAGAGCGCTGAATGAATGCGGCATAGGCGCATTTGTGTTTTCTTCCACCGCCGCAGTATACGGTGAACCCGTTGCCATTCCTATTCCCGAAACGCATCCGCTGCAGCCTAAGAATCCCTATGGCTGGTCGAAGCTGATGTTCGAACAGGTACTAAAGGATTCTTATGCGGCAGGCAGCACAAGATGGATGGCTCTGCGCTATTTTAATGCTGCGGGAGCATCGCTTGATGGTGATATTGGCGAGTGCCATGAACCGGAATCGCATCTTATTCCACGCGCCTGCTTTGCTGCGCTTGGCAAAACGCCAGCGCTGGAAATTTACGGCAATGACTACCCGACGAAAGATAAAACCGCGATACGCGATTATATCCACGTCATGGATCTGGCATCCGCCCATGTGCTGGCCGTTGACCTGCTGCTAAAAGGAGCAGAACCCGCCTCCTATAATCTTGGCAATGGTATAGGCACTTCCATTGGCGAGGTGCTCGCTGCATTTGAAAAACTGGGTTTCAAAGTGCCGCATAGTTTCAAGCCGCGCCGTGCCGGAGATCCTGCCCGACTGGTTGCAGATTCCGCAGCAGCCAAAAAGAATCTCGGCTGGACTCCGCAGTATGCCGACGTCGAAACCATTATACGCTCCGCCTATAATTGGCACAAAAGCACTATAACCGCAGGCTGATCTTGCGCACATTAGCCATACATCCCTACCTCAAAAGCGGAAAATTCCGCCGCTCACCTGAAGCACGACTTGCAGAAGCGGTGCGCCTGACAGAAGCCATTTCGCTCGATGTAGCAGGTTCATTGCTCATACCCCTTGCTGTCATACGCCCGGCTACACTCATCGGGCAGGGAAAAGTCGGTGAACTGGCCGCAATAATAGAGGAAAAAGAGATCGGGCTGGTGATTACCGATTGTTCGCTCAGTCCGGCGCAACAACGCAACCTCGAAAAAGCATGGAAGTGCAAAGTAATTGATCGCACAGCCCTGATACTGGAAATTTTCGGCGCACGTGCTCGTACACATGAAGGCAAATTGCAGGTAGAGCTTGCAGCACTCAACTACCAGAAAAGCCGCCTGGTGCGTTCATGGACACACCTTGAGCGCCAGCGCGGCGGCTTCGGATTTTTGGGCGGCCCTGGTGAATCGCAAATAGAAATCGATCGCCGCCTGATCCGCGATCGCATCACCAAAATTAATCGCGAACTGGAAACTGTGACGCGCACGCGCGAACTCCACCGAAAAACCCGCCGCGATGTCCCCTACCCTCTTGTTGCGCTCGTCGGTTATACCAATGCAGGAAAATCTACCCTGTTTAATCGCATGACCGGTGCTGAAGTCGTGGCGATGGACAAATTATTTGCAACGCTCGATCCTACTTTGCGGCATGTGAAACTGCCATCAGGACTGGATATCATGCTATCAGATACCGTGGGCTTTATCTCCGATCTGCCACATGAGCTGGTAGCCGCATTCCGCGCCACGCTGGAAGAAGTGAGGGAAGCCGATCTGCTATTACATGTGCGCGATATTTCCCACCCCGATACCGCCGAGCAGAAAGAAGATGTGCTGCAGGTGCTCCGCGGATTGCTCGATGAACAGACGCTCGCAAATAATATTATCGAAGTATGGAATAAAACCGACAAGCTGGAAACCATTCCTGAGGATAGCGCACTTGCTGTCTCTGCACTCACTGGCGCTGGCATAGATACATTACTTGCCCGCCTTGGAGAGATATTCAGTGATAAACTTACCACCACGCTCCATCTTATCCTGCCAGCATCTGATGGAAAAAACATCGCCTGGCTTTACAGTCATGGTACCGTATTATCGCAAACGGAAAAAGATGGGGAGTTGCATATAAAAGCGCGGATGACTAAAGAAAATGCGGCAAGATGGGAGAAGAAATATTTCTAGCCCCGGGAACGGCCACCATTCTTTGTAAAGGCGGGAGGGAGAGTTTGACTTCCGCCATCCCCTTTATCAAAAAGACCTTTCGTTGCATCAATCACCTTACTTACCTCTTTAGGCACATAATTGCCGATATGCTCCTTGCAGTAAGTAAATGCACCTGCCACTCTCTCAAGCCTGGCCGAATCACCCATTACATCTTGAACAAAACCTTTGCGATCTTCTTTTGAGAGAAAAGTGCTAACCGCACCTTCAAAACGCCCTATTAAGTCAGTCCCTGGCCTGATAGCTTCCGCCAGATTATGCCATGCGCCAACGCTTTCTATCACTCCACCTATAGTCTCTACTGCGGGATGCTTCATACCAGTTTTCTTTAAACTGTCTATCACCTTCAGTGTCTGGGAAAAGAACCCCTGTTCACTCTCTTTACTTTCCGAGTTAACTAGTTTTTTGTTCACTCTGGGATTATCGATTACATCCAATACCAAGGATTTAAGCTTTATTACCTTTTCATCCCTAAGATCAACTACGCCATCTTTATTGGCGATATTTATTCCCGTAAGAGGATCAGGATTAAACGCTGCTAAAGTGGCAACTCCTTCATCTGAACTCAGAAATTTTGATAATATCGTTTTTAATGCCGGATCATTTTGAGCTGCTTTTAATTTGGCAATAAGCGCAGCATCGGCGTGTTTGCCCTTTCTTTCGTCGGGTGAATCATCTGCTAAAATGGGGTTTATATCTTTTGGGCTTCCAAGCTGATCTAAAGCCAGAAAGAAATTCTCAACCCTCTCATCTGCTTCTTCGTATTGTGATTTTTCTCTTCTTGCTTCATCTGTCTTGTCTTGTGCCAGTTTCTGGGCTGCTTCCCTGCCTTGCTCTGCTCTTGCGGCAACCTGGTCAGCCCGAAGTGCTGCCTGCTCATTTTGCGCTTTTTGATTTGCAAGAGTAAGTAATGCAATTAAATCCGCAGGTTGCCATTGCGATATATCTACCTGTCCCGTAGTATCAAACCCAAGACTACGCATAATCTCAACGAGATCCGGTGCTGCCGGTGGTGCCGCTGTTGTCGTCTTTCCATCATCAGCCATACCCACTTCTCCGTAAAAATAGTCTTATCTATTTTACAGAATACCACAGAATTGTTACAATTTTGTGAAGATTTCGTGAATTCTGGCCTAAAAATCCGTTACTTTTTAGCTGTTTGCTCAGGTTTTTTCGGAGTTTTCCAGCCGCCACCCAGGCTTTTATACACCGAGATAAAACCTTGCGCACTGCCTGCGGTCGCTTCAGCCGACTGGATTTGCGCCGCATAAAGCGTACGTTTGGCGCTGATAACCTCGATAAGCGAAGTATCACCGTCCTTATAGCGCATATCCGCTATATCAACAGAGTGCTTATTTTCCGCCACCGTTTTATCCATGAGTGCGCGGTTTTCTTCCTGCTTATTATAGCTGGAAACAGAACTTTCCACATCCACAAGTGCAGCGATGATCGATTTTTTGTAGGTTGCAAGCGCTTCCTCATGCTGCGCTTTTTCCGCCACAACCCCTGCCGAAAGTTTCCCGTAATTCAGGATAGGCCATGTTATATTTCCACCCACATTCCATGATTTGCTGCCCGCCTGTAACAACGTATCGCTATTCGGACTGAAAAGCCCGAAGAACCCGGAGAGCGAAACGTCAGGAAATAACTTGGCCTTAGCGACGCCAATCTCGGCAGTGCTTGAAGCAAGCCTGCGTTCTGCCGCACGCACATCCGGGCGGTTGGCAATCACTTCTGCAGGAGCCTGCAATACAATATTTTTATCCGCTACATCAATCGGTTTTACATCCGCCACCAATGCCTTGACATAACCCGGCTTTTCGCCCAGCAGCAAATCCAGCGCATATTCAGATGCTACCAGTATATTCTGGTAGTTAAGTAATTGCGACTTCGCCTGTAACAACGTTGTCCGCGCAATAATGGCATTCGTCTCAGGCACACTGCCAGCGTTGAAAAGTTCCTGCTGTATTTTCTGGTTGCTTTCTTCGCTTGCCACCAGATTTTCGCTAATGGTGACCTGTGTCTGGAGTTTGCGGACATTCATATAATCACGCGCCGCTTCCGCAAGCAAACTCACCTTGATATCATCCCTTGTCGCTTTGGCAGCTGAGAACAAAGCAGAAGAAGATTCCAGCGCGCGTTTGTGGCCGCCGAATAGATCCAGCTCCCAGCTAGCATCAAATCCAGCCTGGAAAATATTAAATGGTTTGGGAAATGTCTCAGCGCCAAACGCCACTTCATTGGCCTCGCGCGTGCCACTGCCGGCCGCACTCACTATAGGAACCAAATCCGCCCTGCTGGAAGTAACTGCAGCGCGCGCCTCCGCAATACGGGCTTCGGCAATTTTCAAATCAAAATTCTGCGCAAGCGCATGAGTAATGATGCCATCTAAAACCGGGTCATTGAAATGTTTCCACCATTCGGCCTGAATGGCTTCATTCGCAGCCTCCTTGCCAGATTCATCCGGCTTCTTGAATTCTTTCCAGCCAATCGGCAAGGACATATTAGGTTTTTGATAATCTGGCCCCACTTCGCAACTGGCAAGGACGAGGCAAGAAAATACTGTGGCAAGACGAATCGCGAGCCGTGAGTCGCGAGTTGCGAATCTTTTATTATTTACACGACTCGGATCACCCGACTCGCAATTCTTTACTTCTACCATACTACTCCCCTCAATGTGCTGCTAAAGGTTCTGCACTCTTTGCACGCGGATTATTATTAGGCATGACAAGAGAAACAATTGCAAGTATTCCCATAAGCACCCCAACTGCGGCAAAAGCATCGCTGAAAGCCATTATATTCGCCTGGTGCATGAGTTCTCCATAAATCCTTCCCATCGCTTCCCGTGTTGCAGAAGCCATGGTATTTCCATGTGTAAGGGCAGAGTGGATATAGCCGTTAAGCATGGTTTTATAACCGATGTCCGAAGAGGTAAGATGCTGCGTCAGATACGATTGATGCACCTGTTCGCGCCTTACTACATAGCTGGTCATCATCGCAATACCAACGCTGCCACCTAAGTTGCGCGACATGGCAAAAACCGACGATGCCTTGCTGCTTTTCTCTTTGGGTATTTTGGAGAAAGCAAGCGCGCTTACCGGAACAAACAGGAACGGTAAGCCGATGACCTGCATGATCCGCATCGTCACGAATGTGCTATAACCAACCTGAGGCGACATATGAGAGGTAAACAGCATGCCGCTTCCGCATAATAACATGCCTACCGCTATCAGGTAACGCGCCGGGATATAGTTCACCAGCCTGCCCGAAATCGGCATAAATACTATAACTGCCAGTCCGCCTGGCGAAAGGATAAGTCCTGCGGTAGTTGCATCATAACCATATTCAGACTGGGTAAGAAGAGGAAGCAATGTGCTGCCGCCATACAGGCTTGCGCCAACAAAAAACATCATCATGCACGGAAGCCCGAAACTAGGGCTTAAAAGCAACCGCAAATCAACTATCGGATCTTTCTGCTTCTGCAGCCAGAAAACCGCCGCCGTAAGACAGATAAAACTAATACAGGCAAACGTAATAATAAAATTGCTGCCGAACCAGTCATCCTGCTGGCCTTTATCAAGCATGACCTGCAACGAGCCAAGCCCTACAGCAATAAGGACAAGGCCGATGTAATCAATGGAAACAAGCCCCTGCGCCCGGGCATGCGGCGGATCATCCACCATCTTTCCCACCAGGAACACTGCTAGTATTCCCACCGGCACATTCATAAAAAATATCCACTGCCAGCTGAAATTATCGGTGATAAACCCGCCCAGCGTCGGCCCGATAATCGGCGCAACAATCATCGTAACGCCCGTAAGCCCAAAGGCAGCACCGCGTTTTTCCGGCGGAAAGGCATCCACAATGATAGATTGCTGTATGGGTTGCAACCCACCTCCTGACATCCCCTGCAGCAGGCGGAAGAAAATCAGCATTCCCAGCGAATTGGACATACCGCAGAAAAAGGAGGTGGCCGTGAAAGCGGCAATGCAAGTCATGAAAAATCGCTTGCGTCCCATGACCCCTGCAAGCCAGCCTGACAATGGCAATATGATACCGTTAGCAACAAGATAGGAAGTGATAACCCAGGTACTTTCATCCTGGCTTGCGCCAAGTGTTCCGGCAATATGCGACAATGAAACGTTGGTAATCGTGGTGTCCAGAACCTCCATGAAAGCGGCAAGGCTCACTACCATGCCAATGAGCCAGGGAGGATAGATTTGCTTTTCCGGTTGCTCTGTCATTTGGTGTACACCGTTGGAATAACTGACATCCCAACTCCAAGCGGCAAAGCCGGATCGGGTTGTGACTCAAATAATATTTTTACCGGCACACGTTGCACTACTTTGACAAAATTGCCTGTCGCATTTTCCGGCGGGAAAGCAGAAAAGCTTGCACCTGTTCCTGCCTGTACGCTGTCAATGATACCTTTAATGCTGAGAGAAGGAAACGCATCTACCGTGATAATGGCCTTATCGCCTGCACGCATATGTTTAAGCTGGGTTTCTTTAAAATTGGCAACCACCCACAATTCCTTCCCGACAATAAAGCCAAGCTGCTCCGCAGGCTGCACATAATCTCCCAGTTCAACGCTACGCTTGGTAATACGGCCATCCTGTGCCGCCACTATCTTGGTATTGCTCAAATCCTGCTCCGCCTGATCAAGATCCGCCTGCGCCTGCTTTATTTGCGCCGCCAGGTTTTCCCGGCTGGATTTCGCCTGGGCGATAACTTTAGGCGCCGTTTTTGCAGAACGTAATTTTGCCTTGGCATCTTCTAAATTGGAACGCGCGGTTCTCTCGGCTGCCACTGCTGCATCAAGCTGTTCGCGCGAACGCGCTTCATTGCTTAAGCTCTGCATGCGCTTCAGATCATTCTTCGCCTTCCGCCAGTTTGCCTCTGCCGCCTTCACCTCCGCAACAGCAGCATCAAGACTGGATGGAGCGGAAATCATAGTGGTATCCAGGTTATGAGTGGACGCATTATAGGCAGCCTCCGCCGATTCAAGTGCCGCCCTGGCATGGTCACGCCTTATCAGGTAATCGGTGGGATCAATCTCAAGCAATACATCACCCGCCTTCACCAGCTTGTTATCTTCCATAGAGAGCGATTTGATATAGCCGGAAACTTTGGGGCTGACAGTCATCACATGGGCTGCAATAGCTGCATCATCCGTAGATTCTTCACCCGCATGTAAAAACAGATACACAGCAAGAGCAAGTAAAAGAACAGCAGCAAAAAATAGTATTCGCGTACGATTAAAAGGTAAGGCCATACAATACGTTCATTAGTGGTTTCTATGGGAATTTGCAAACGTTACTTATTTGAGATTTTGGCATAAAAATACTATTATTCTTTGGTACGAGTAATATGTCAGAAATAATAACAAAGCAGTGTTAAGATTTGGTTAAATATACCCATCGCATATGAAAAATTGGGGTATATTCAATCATTGAAGCCATTTTTCGTAGAGCAGAACTTGGCGGAAATGCAGTGCAAAACCTGTTTTACGGGGTTTGCCTGCATAAAGCCACTGCTTCGCATTTGAGAAACCTTCCAATTCCTGAAACGTGAGGCAGTAATAGGTTATCCAGTTAACGATTATTTCTGAAACCCGTCATATAACGTAACCACCCTGCCGATAATAATAAGTACCGGCGGTTCAAAACCAGCTTTGCCTACATCCGTCGCCGCACCCTCTAAGGTGCTGATTACAATACGACTATTCTCCGTAGTGCCATTTTCAATAGCCGCAAGGGGAAAATCAGAAGGCAGGCCGTATTCTATGAGTTTACGGGTAATAATGGCAATATTGGTAAGCCCCATATAGATTACCAGAGTCGTATCCGGATCAGCCACGCTTTGCCAGTTTATCTCGCGCTCGGGGTCTTTATAATGCCCGCTTATATAGCGCACCCCCTGACTTAACCCCCTGTGCGTCAAAGGTATTTTATTTGCAGCAGCGCAGCCGGAAGCCGAGCTGATACCCGGCACTATCTCGCAGGGGATATGTTGGCTTGCAAGGCACTCCGCTTCTTCGCCACCCCGCCCGAATATTACCGGATTCCCGCCTTTAAGCCGCACCACTTTGAGGCCGCGCCGCGCAAGCCCCACAAGCAGGGTATTAATTTCATCCTGCTCCATCACGTGATGCTTGCAGGATTTGCCTGCGAAAAACTTCTCGGCCTGCGGTGATATCATGTCCAGGATAACTTGCGGAATCAGCCTGTCATAGACCACGGCGTCTGCCTCTTTAAGCAGCCGCAGCGCTTTTAAGGTAAGCAATTCAGGGTCACCAGGCCCCGCCCCTACTATAGAAACTGTTTTCAACATTCTTCTACAATATAACGCAACGCGCGCCTTTCCTCTGTTCCAGTAACATCAGGATTAACAATTTCTGTAACATAACGCAACAGTACGCGGTTTTTCTGCAATTCCTGGTCACAGCTAATATTTTCCACATGAATACTCATAAGCAACACGGTAAGCTCGGCAATCGTAAGGTTATGCGGATGCAAAGCATAATAGATGCCCCTTATCAGGGAATCGCACTGCCAAGGCTTTCCAAGCAGCCTGAGTACCATACATATCTCAAATAGCAAGCCCTTGCCTTGAAGCACTATATCATCAATGGCCTCAAGCTCAACATGGGGGTTGCCTTTGGCAATATTGTCATTGGCAGCCACATA
>Ga0206839_1043_pt1 | contig 33048 bp, 27 predicted proteins | sample Alteio_BWOrgCont_27_FD_152883 | JGI IMG/M metagenome (GOLD analysis project Ga0206839, IMG submission 152883) | Enriched cells from forest soil in Barre Woods Harvard Forest LTER site, Petersham, Massachusetts, United States -... | ecosystem: Environmental > Terrestrial > Soil > Temperate forest >... | reverse complement strand
TACATCCTATGGTGTCCTTGGCTGGCTGCCCGATATGAAAAAGTGGGCGCAAGTGGTTGCTGGGTTTATGAAGCCCGGCGGCACCTTCCTATTAGTTGAGTTTCACCCGGTTGTGTGGATGTTCGATTACCAGTTCAGCACAGTTCAGTATTCCTACTTTAACAAAGAAGCCATTATCGAAACCCACGAAGGCACCTATGCCAACCGGAATGCAGGAATGAAAAAAATGGAAATAGGCTGGAATCATAGCCTTGCCGATGTAATGCAAAGCCTTCTTAATGAAGGATTATCAATTAGTTCCTTCCAGGAATTGGACAGCTCCCCATACAACTGCTTTCCGAATATGATAGAAGTGAGCTCAGGTAAGTACCAGGTCAAAGCCATGGAAGGCAAGCTGCCGCTGGTCTATACCCTGAAAGCGCGTAGATAGGTATTATATTCCATTTTTCAGTTAAATATCAATCTTTAAACGGCTTTTAAACCGTACTAAAACACCTCTTTTAACCAAACACAAGGAATTGGCACAGAATTTGCGATAAATTAGTGTAAAGCATTATTTTTCATTTTAATGCTATAAATCTGCTTGTGTGAAAACGACTGTTCCGATAGCCTTGCTGTTTATTTCCACTATTTCGTCTTATGGGCAGAAGATACGGTTTACGGATACGAGTAATGTATGGACAACAGTATTAACTAAACCAGATCATGTATATTATGTTCTTTTTCAAGATTTTCGCTATTCAAAAGATACTTTCTTCGAAGGATTTACATATCATCAATTAGGAGGTTATTATATCCGAGAAGATACTACTGCAAACAAAGTTTTTTTAAGATATGCTTCTGCTAATGATACCTCTGAGCATTTACTCTATAATTATAATCTTCGGGTGAGTGATACTGTCTATTATGACACTGCAAAGGATCTTGCAAATAAATACTGGGTCTATCAAATAGATTCTACTCAAATTAATGGCATTTGGTATAAAGTATGGCATTTTGAAGGGAACCCCTTGAATAACCCATCACCATTAACATTATATCATTATAACATAATTGAAAGCATTGGTTGTACAAATGGTCTTGACTTTCCATTAGCTCCTTCATTGGAAAGTATGAGTTGCACACAATTTACATGCTTTAAAAATAATGGCAGTTCTTACCCCCTAAGTGATCCAGTTGCAGCTTGGTATATTTGGGAACGTAGTGCATTACAATTTGATAATGCCACAAGTTGCACCCTCGCTGCCTCTAATCTTTCGATAAACACAAAACCTCTGTCCGTATTCCCCAATCCCATCGACGCCACCAGCAAAATCATTTTCCCAAATAATATCCGGGATGGCAAACTGATCATATGTAATACAGTCGGGCAAATGGTCATTAATATTAATTTCAAAGATAAAGAAGAATTTTTAATAGGAAATGCGGTATATTCGCCGGGCATTTATTTTTATCACGTTAGTGATAATCAGTCTGGAGTAGCATATACCGGTAAATTTATATACAGGTAATAATATATGTTATGAAAAAGTACTTATTTATTTTTTTGTTTTTAGTTACTGGCTTTACATCCTTTGGGCAAAAGATACATTTCAGCGATACTAGCGATGTATGGAACATGTATTTTGTAAGCAATAATGTGATACCTCAATACGGATACTCTTTTTCATATAGTTACAAGGGCAATATCTCGTATCATAATAACAAATACAATATAATGGTTAATACTAACAATAAACAAGTTGCCTATATCCGGGAAGATACAGGGAAAAAACAAGTTTATGTAAAAACACCAACAATAAACGATACGGAAACATTACTATACGATTATAATCTTCGTTTGGAAGATACGATTATATATGGTAGTAAAGTATACCATGTCACAAATTTAGACACTGTTTTAATAGACACTATACCCTATCAAACATGGGTGCTCCAGTGGGACAGCGCTTCTTATGTGGAGCAACATTACATCATTGAAGGGATTGGAAGTATAGAAGGTCCTCTATCTCTTATATTGCAAGACGATACCACCGGGCATGTATTCTTAAAATGCTTCAATCATAATGGCACCACACCCGCACTCAGTCATGTGGTAGGCCTGTACTTTGATAATGCTACCAGTTGCAACTCTACTTTTGGCGTTGGTGCAGGTGTAAAAAATGTTGTAAATAATAATAACACCAGCTTATATCCTAATCCCATAGATGCCACAAGCAAAATTATATGTTCCTATAGTATACCTTCAGGCAGACTTATTATTAATAACGATATCGGGCAAACAATTGTTAATACAAGCTTCGACAATAAAGACGAACTTCCGATAGGAGATAAAGTTCACCTGCCTGGTATTTACTTTTACAGGATTACCGATAACCAATCGGGAGCTACATACTCCGGAAAGTTCATCAACAGGTAACAAATACTTTATCTTTATCTGGCTTACTTTAAAATATTATCCATAATTTCGGGGATATTTTTGTCTTGTGAAAAGCACCTCTCTAATAGCTATTTACCTTTTTTTGTGCCTGTCTTCTTTTGCGCAAAAAATAGAGTTTACCAATAATACCAATCAATGGTCTATGCTGGATAGTACCTACGGTTGCTGCACAGATATGGGCATTAGATACACTACTACTTATTATGATGGGAAAGTCACCTATAACGGGCATGACTACCAAACGCTGATATCATCCCTCGGCAGTTACCTTGTTCGAGAAGAAGCAGGTAGGGTGTACGTTATCGGCACTCCCGATTCTATAGAAAGAGTTTTATATGATTTTAATCTGAAGCTCAATGATACCCTCGTGCTTTCCTATCCGGGTCAGGACACCTATGTTTCCTGGGTTTCCGGGATTGATTCTACAGAAATTTACGGCAAGTGGTACAAGATCTGGGGGTTCTCTGGTATAGATCGTGGCCAGGATTCTTCCCGCCTGTTAAAATATAATGTTATAGAAGGCATTGGCTGTACCAATGGAATTTATTATCCTGCATCCCCTTATGCGCTTACTGCATTTGCAGAACAATTGCTTTGCTTTACAAATGATATGGGCATCACTTCAGGTCTCACAAATCCAGTCCCTTCTTTTGGCAATACCTACATCGCGTCTTTCGATAACAAGACAAGCTGTAGCCAGATCCCTATATTACCACCTCCAAACAATCTTGGCACGCAGCAAATTACTCAAACAAATAAAAAGATAGATGTAGTACCTAATCCCATAAATGAAAACAGCCGCATAATCCTTCCATACAATATACAGTCAGGCACTCTTCTGATCAGCAACAGTATCGGGCAGATAGTATATAGTACTTCTTTCAACCACAAGGACGAATTGCCCCTGAGCGATGCCGTTCATACAGCCGGTATTTATTTTTATCGTGTTACTGACAATCAAAACGGACAGATTTATCCCGGTAAATTTATATACTAGGTTACGGCCACATCTTATTGGCAGTTCGTGGTAAGAGTGGAAAAATTAATCATGAAGCAATAGAGTAAATAACCACTATTTTATATCTTGCAAGGAGTTCCCCAACAATTTTTAGCTATGAGCAGAAGATACTATATAGTTGTCTTAGCAGTGTGTATTGCATTAATTTCCGGCTTAGGTGCTACAGGCCAGTCAAGGATGGTTTACCGGCTTGATAGCTGCTATACATCGCAGGCCAGGTTTCAAAATCTTGTTGGCAATGTCGCAGTAGCTATAGATGACAGTGTGATCTATAAAAAATCTTTTGGCTACCAGAATATTGAGAAAAAAATACTGAACACAGATTCATCCTCTTTTGATATAGGATCTGTCACAAAGATATTTACGGCTACTGCGGTGCTTCAATTAAAGGAAAAAGGACTGCTGCAGCTGGATGATAATTACGCAAAATACTTTCCTGAATTCCCATACCCTGAAATTACCATCAGGCAACTGCTTGCTCATACTTCAGGCTTACCTGCATTCGAGCTGTTCGACTCGCTGGAAAGCGCCATACCCGATAAAATATTTGCAAATGAAGATGTGATACCCGCCTTAAAATTATGGCATAAACCCATGAATAATAAACCGGGACATGGGTGGTACTATTCCAGTATCAATTATTGCCTGCTGGCCATGCTTGTTGAAAAACTTGCAAACAGCCCATTCAGGGAATACGTTCATAAAAACATTTTTGAGCCTGCAGGAATGGCGCATAGCTACCTTGAAAATTTCCTTACAGTAAAGAATGACAACAATAAAGCCATCAATTATGAACCACTTTCGCTCACTACCACGCAGCTTGAGCGCGTAGACCTGCTGCCCCGTGAAAAGAAAATAGTCTACAACTACGGTGGGTTCAGCGGTCCTGACGGGCTGGTAACTACTATGGAAGATATGGAGCACTTTGATAAGGCTTATTTTTCCGGAAAGATTATTAACAACGAATCTATGGAAGAAGCCATGACCCCTGTAAAACTAAAAAACGGTATGCCTGTTGTCACTGCGCCTTTGCTTGGCAAAGGTGTAGCCGGCTACGGACTTGGCTGGTATATCGGCATAAGCCCATTATTAGGCAGGATGGTATGGCATGAAGGGGTAAGGCCGGGAGTGAAGGCAATTTATATGCATAATATTACTAAAAACCAGACGATCTTAATCTTTGAAAATGTGCATACCAAAACAAACATTAATCCCCTCGTTGTTGCGGGTCTTAATATCATAAACAACCTGCCTGATTTTCACGATTAAACACAGATAATTATTCCACCCCAAATTGCCTTAAGTGGTGGGTTGCATGCTTATGCAGCAGTTGCACTTGCTGTTCAAAGTCAAGGCCACCAAAGAAAGGGTTAGCAGTTCTTCTTCCTGCTTCGCCTTCATGCACCGAAAAGAAATGGTCTATCTCCTGTTGCAATTCATTTATTGCATCTTCTTTTGTGGCATGTTTTACCGGCAATGGCTCATCTGGCATCAATGAATTTGGCGTGTTTTCCATGAAAGGTTTTTCGCTGGCAAGGAAGCCCTGCATGCGTGGCAATTTTTCTTCCGGGGTAATCGTTGCTACCGGCGTTTTGCCACTCGCTATGCGCACATAATCGCTCATATGCTCTATCATTTGCTGCACATTCATTTTTCCCCATTTACGTGCTACATTTGCATCCAGTTGCGATAATATTGGAGTGTATTCACTCCTGAGAAACTGTGCTTTTTGTTCTATATTTTCCACTATATAAAATTTGATTTGATCTTGTTTATGTTGCTGCCACAGGCTTCACATCTGTTTCTTTAGTATGATGGTACTGTATCCGCTTGCTTAGCCTGATAAATTTTTTTTCAATAATTACATAGTAAAAATAAGCAAAAACAAAGCAAAAAATCATACAAAGCAATGCCCTTGCATGAATGCTCCATCCCGGTAAGTGGTTGGCTATAAAACCCATAAACCTGAAAATGATGATCTTATGAGTTAAGTATAAAGAGTAAGAAAATGCGCCAAAAAATAAAAATATTCCGGGTACTTTCTTAATAAAATAAATAGCCAGCATTACTGTATAAGCAAGACACACATACTTAAAACCATGTTTGAAATAACACACCACAGACGCAGCCAGCAGCAAAGCAAAGAATTCCCACAATGATACCTTTTTACACATAAAAAGAAACAGCGCAATACCCATAAGGAAAAACGGGAAAAAGAGAAGTATATGCCAGCCGGTCACTTTTATAAAAGCAGTACCAAGCAGCAATAAATACGTTGCCCATAATATTGCTTTATTGCTATGCGTGAGTAAAGGGTATACAAACGCAATAATCACGTAAAACTCAAACTCTATTGCTAATGTCCAGTAAACAACATTGAGCCAGGGTTGCCCGGTAAATACATTTAAATACAACAGGTGCCCCAGCACATCATTTAAATGGATTGGATCCGGGTGTTTATTGGTATAATTAAGGCAAATGATCAGAAGAATGGAAACGATGTATGGCGGCTCTATGCGTGTTATCCTTTTAAAAAAAAACTGCTTTATATCGCTGATTTTATAATCATATACATATAGCGAGTACGGGACGATAAACCCGGAAATAATAAAAAAAATATGTACCCCCATTCTCCCATAAGAGAAGAATTGCGTCGCTAAGTTTAAAGGAAAAAAACTATAGCAATATAAATGGCTCAGCAGCACCATAAATGCAGCGACGCCCCGTAGTAGCTGAATGGATTGAATTTTATCTGCCTCCATCAATGGATTTTATTGCTGCAAAGTACTGCTTCCCGGCATATTAGTCTGCAAAAAAACGCCGGTACATTACAGCAGTTGCTTTATCAGCGATTCCTGTGTAATCCCCTCTGCCTCAGCCTTGTAATTTCTGAGCACACGATGCCGGAGCACAGGCATTGCCATGGCTTTCACATCTTCTATATCAGGTGAATACTTGCCATTAAGCAATGCATGGCATTTAGCTCCCAATATCAGGTATTGAGAGGCACGTGGCCCGGCGCCATACGCCACATATTGCGTGGCAACAGGGGATACATTCTTTGAGCCGGGACGTGTTTTCTGCACCAGGCCCACGGCATATTCCAGCACATTATCCGGCACAGGTACTCGCCTTACCAGATCCTGGAAATATAATATATCTGCTCCCCCCATTACTTTAGAAAGCTCCTGGATGACAGCGCCTGTAGTATTCCGCACAATCATTACCTCTTCTGCAAAGGATGGATAATCGAGCGTCACCTGGAACATAAAACGGTCAAGCTGTGCTTCCGGCAACGGATAAGTGCCTTCCTGCTCTATAGGATTCTGGGTAGCCAGAACGAAGAATGGTGATGGTAATTTGTATAATATACCGCCTGCCGTCACATTGCGCTCCTGCATGGCTTCCAGCAGGGCTGCCTGTGTTTTGGGCGGTGTACGGTTTATTTCATCTGCCAGGATGATGTTGGCAAATATCGGCCCTTTAATAAACTGGAATTGCCGCTGTTCATTGAGTATTTCCGCCCCTATTATATCACTGGGCATAAGGTCAGGTGTAAACTGGATACGTTTAAAAGACAGGTCCAGCGCATCTGCTATTGTTTTTACCAGCAGCGTTTTTGCCAGGCCGGGTACACCCACCAGCAGCGTATGCCCGTTGCAAAGTATGGAAATAAGGAGTTTTTCCACCACATCGTTCTGTCCCACTATTACTTTTCCTATGCCTGCCCGCATAGCGGCTGCCTGTTCTTTCAGTGCTTCTGCTGCTTCTATATCCGTAGCGTATGATTGCATTCGTTTTCTTTCTTTTTCTTTTAAACAGGGAAGTTCCATTATTTTGTGTAAACAAACAAATACTTGTTTCTGATGGATATAACTATACGCGAAGCGCAACAGCAGATAGATGAATGGATACGTACTACCGGGGTACGTTATTTTAACGAACTGACCAACCTCGGCATCCTCATGGAGGAAGTGGGCGAACTATCCCGGATCATGGTAAGAAAGTACGGCGAGCAATCTTTTAAAGAGAGTGACAAGCAAAAAGATATGGCCGATGAAATGGCTGATGTGTTATGGGTACTGATGTGCCTTGCTAACCAGACAGGTATAGACCTCACTACCGCCCTTCATAAAAATCTGGAGAAAAAAAATGTGCGCGATGCTACCCGGCATAAGGATAATGAGAAGCTGAGATAATAGTTCCTCTACTCAAAAGTTACAAAAATGCTTTAGAGAAAGTTCCCTATATGAAAAAAATCCGCTCTTATTCAGAGCGGATTTTTATAAAGACTCATTTAATGCCTATTGTATTTTCACAAACTTATCCGCTTTAAGCAGCATGTTATTTTCATCATAGATCATGATGAGATACACACCATCAGGTAGCTGGCCTATGTTGATGCTCGTAGCTTCCTTCTCTGCCATCAGCATCTTGCCATCAGATCCCATAATGGTTACAAATACTTTCTGAGGCGCATCTATATACAATACAGAGGTTGCAGGATTTGGATACACCTTGATATCTTTTGCATTTACAATTTGCTTCACGCCATTTGTAACAATATTTGTAACAGTAAATATCAAAGAGGTATCGCCGCAACCATTGGCATCTCCCACAACAACGTAAAAATTACCATTCTCGTTATAAGGAATGCTGCTGGATGTAGCGCCTGGTATAGCTACGCTATCCAGGTACCACTGATAAGTAGAGAAACTGCCGGTATATAATATATTGGCAATAGAATCATACGCTATTACCGGTATTGGCGGCAATATCACATTGATTGCAGGCAATACCACCTGGCAGGTACCGTTATCCACAGTTACATCATATAAGCCGGTAGTAGCAGTAGTATAATTGGCATCTGTAGCACCCGGTATATCAGAACCGGCTAATGACCATTGATAAGTCAATCCTCCGCCGGAAGTAACTACCGATAAATTTACAGGAGTACCATGACACACCGTTGCAGAACCCACCGGTAAATCTGCGATTGTTGGCATTGCATTACCCACAGAAACTCCATAGGTAGATGAAGCGGCACAACCAAGCAAGTTTGTAACAGTATAGGAGATAGTAACACTGCCGAAAGAAACACCGCTCATCAATCCTGTGCTGCTTACGGTACCTATTGTAGTATTACTGCTGCTCCATACACCAGATGGAGTTGCATCTGACAATGAGATATTTAAGCCCGCGCATACATCTAGTGCAGAACCACTGATAGCAGCCACTGTAGGAGAAGCAAGGATAGTAATTGGTGTAGTTACCGTTGTTGAGCATCCGGGTATGCTGGTTACTGTATAAGATACGGTAGTAGTACCTGCAGCAACACCAGTTAACAGGCCGAATGCGTCAATAGAAGCAATAGATGTGTTAGCACTGCTCCATGCACCGCCAAATGTTCCATCAGCAAACAAGGTATTGTAACCGGAACACAATGCCGAAGGAGAAACAATAGTGCTCACAGAAGGCATATTGCTTACTGTATCTGTGCTGGCTATCATACACCCTGTAGCCGTGAGCGTATAAGAAATAGAATATATACCCGCAGATACGCCTGTTACAAGACCTCCGGAACTAATGGTACCAATAGCAGTACTGCTGCTGCTCCATACACCGCTGCCTGTGGCATCACTTAATGGGGTGGTAGTCCCGATACATATATCAGTTATACCCGTAATAGCTGCTGGTAATGGATTCACTGTAATGGTTACACTGCCGGTCATATTCACGCTGCATGTTGTAATCGCATTAGTAGCTACAATGGTGTAAACGTCTCCTGTAGTTTGCAGATCGTGAAGTGCAGTGCCCGTACCTGCATCAGTACCTCCCGGCACACCGGAAATAAGCGTTTGATAATTAATGCCCAGATCCGAATTGCTTAAATTAACAAGAACCCCGCTGCCGCCTGCGCAATAGCTGCCACCACCTGATACCGTATACACTAGGGGCAGTGGATTAATACTGATTATAGAACTACCGGTCATAATAGCTGTGCAACCTGTAGTTGTGTTTGTAGACACAATTGTATAGGTACCCGGTACCGTTTGTATACCAAAATCAATTAAAGAACCCGTACCGCCTAAAATTGTTCCGGTTGCAGCTCCGCCAAACCATAATTCATAATTGAACCCTACATCCGATTTAGGCAGGTTAACATCTATACCAGTACCACCCGAACAGTAACCACCACCTGTACTTATTGTATAAGCAGTAGGTGCTGCATTAATAGATATAGTGGCAGTGCCTGTCATATTGCTGGTGCAGGTTGTTGTTGGGTTAGTACCAACTACAGTATAACTGCCAGCTAAGGTCTGGAATCCAAGATCAAGTGTACTACCAACAATCCCTGTGCCAGGAACTACCGTACCTACCATTGATCCGCCCATCCATAATTGGTAATTTACTCCCAGATCAGAGCCGCTTAATGTAAGATCTACCCCGAGGCCACCTGCACAATAAACGCCACCCGCACTGATCGTATATACAGTTGGTAATGGATTAACTGTCACAGTCGCGGTGCCAGTCATATTACTGGTACAGCCTGTAGTTCCGTCAGTAGCTACTACTGTATAAGAGCCTCCTGCTGTCTGGAAACCAAAATCAAGTATAGAATTGATACCACCTAAGCTGGTAACAGGGCTGCCGGTATTGAATAACTGATAATTAATGCCGACATCCGACCCGCTCAACTCCACATCAACTCCCGTACCGCCGGCACAATATCCGCCACCACCTATCATTGAATAAACAAAAGGCGCAGGATTGATACTTATGGTAGCAGTGCCTGCCATATTGTTGGTGCAGCCGGAAGTCATATCAGTACCCACTACAGTGTAGGTGCCTGCAGCAGTTTGTGGTCCAAAATCAATAGCACCACCTGTACCAGGCATGGAAGCACCCACTGCAGTAGGGCCATTAAATAATTGGTAGCTCGTATTGAATACAGAGCTTGTAATAAATATATGCACACCGCCAGTGCCTGCGCAGTAAGCACCACCGCCTACCACTGGTTCTGCAGTAGGTAATGCATTAATGCTGATTACATCCGTACCATTCATATTGCTGGTACAGAGCGTGGAAGCATCTGTAGCAACTATATTATAACTGCCTGCAACGGTCTGTAATCCGAAATCAAGGGGACTTGCTGGACCCGACATAATAGTTCCTGTTGCAGAGCCGTTAAACCATAATTCATAATTTATTCCTGCATCTGCAATGTCTAATGCCACATCTACACCAGTTCCGCCCGCACAATAACCACCGCCGCCCGTTACGTTATGCACAGTAGGCAATGGCAACACGGTTACAGCTACACCGCCGGTCATATTACCCACACAACCGGTAGTTGTATTAGTGCCTTGTACCGTATAAAAACCAGCAGCAGTCTGCATACCAAATGCAAGAGCAAATCCTGTAGTGCCATTTAGCGGCACGCCTACTGTAGCAAAAAGATTAGATAGTTGGTAAGTAACGCCTGTTTCTGAGTTGCTCAGACCAACTGGTACACCTAAACCTGATGCGCAAAAACTGCCACCACCTGTTACAGTATAAGCGATTGGCAGCGGATTGATGGTCACATTCACACTGCCAGTCATTAAATTAGTACAGCCTGTTATAGCATCAATTGCCATTACAGTATAAGAACCAGCCACAGTCTGCAGGTTAAAGTCAATTGCACTACCTGTCCCTGCCATAAGTGACCCAACCGGAGAAGGGCCTGCATATAACTGGTAATTAATGCCTAAGTCCGATGAGTTCAATTGCACATCAACACCGGTACCACCAGAGCAATAAGAACCTCCCCCTGTAACAGAATAACTATTATTAGGTAAAGGATTAGTGGAAATAGTAACAGTACCAGTCATATTATTGGTACAGCCTGTAGTTCCATCTGTAGCAACTACATTATAATTACCAAGCCCTACCTGCGGGCCAAAAGTAATTGCGCCACCTGTACCTGCTACTATAGCACCAGGAGCTCCGCCAAAGAACAATTGATAATTAACGCCTGATTGTGATTTGCTTAAGCCAACAACAGACCCTGTGCCGCCTACGCAATATGGACCACCACCTGTTACAGTATATGCGGTAGGCAACGGATCAATAGATAATGTTACGCTGCCGGTCATATTATTGGTACAACCTGTTGAAGGATCTGTAGCCTTTACGGTATAAGTACCTGCTAAAGTTTGTGGGCCAAAATTTACAATACCGCCGGGGCTCACAATCGGGCTGCCGGTAGCAGATCCATTATAATATAATTGATAGCTGATGCCGAAATCTGAGAACGAAAGAAAAATGTTCACACCGGTACCACCGGCGCAGTAACTATTGATACCAAACGAAGTAGTAGTATAAGAATTAGGCAATGGATTTAATGATACATTCACTGATCCGTTCATATTGCTGGTGCAACCAGTTGCGAAATTGGTAGCCACTACTGTATAATTGGCCACTGTTGTTTCCAGGCCAAAGTCAAGTGCTGCTCCGGTACCTGATTTAAAAGGCTGTGGAGCCCCTCCTATGAATAACTCGTAAGAGATACCCACATCCGATCCGGATAAGCCAACATGTGTACCGGTTGTGCCGACGCAATATCCGCCGCCGCCGGTAACATTATATACAATTGGTAATGGATTCACAATTACAGTTGCGCTGCCCGTCATATTGCTGGTGCAACCGGTAGTAGCATCAACCGCAACACCTGTGTATACGCCACCGGCTGTTTCTGGGCCAAAGGCAATACCAGACCCTGTACCAGGTATCGGCGCGCCAGCAGGTGATAGCCCATCATATAACTGATAATTAACACCCACTGCCGAACCGCTTAAATTAACTGTTATCCCCGTACCACCGGCGCAAAGGCTGCCGCCACCGCTAACAACAAATATAGCAGGTAACGGATTGATAGATACAGAAACGCTGCCCGTCATATTGCTGGTGCAGCCTGTAGTAGCATTTGTAGCAACTACCGTATAGGTACCAACGCCTGTCTGCAACCCGAAATCCAGAGGAAAACCATTCCCTGCCATTGTCGTAATAAGTGAAGGGCCTTTAAATAACTGGTAATTTACCCCGTTATCAGATGAAGTCAATCCTACATGCACCCCTGTGCCGCCGGTGCAATAACCGCCGCCGCCGATCACCGTATAAACAGTAGGCAATGGATTCATTATTACATTCACTGAGCCGGTCATACCATTGGTGCAACCGGTTGCGGTAGTGGTAGCAGAAGCAGTATATAAGCCGCCCGTAGTTTGTGGCCCGAATGATACCGCCCCGCCGGTACCTGTCGCAGGAGCTCCGGTAGCAATACCATCTACATATAATTGATAAGTGTTAACACCCGAAGAACTGGCAAGACCAACGTTAACGCCCAATCCGCCTGCGCAATAAGATCCACCGCCTGTCAGGCTAACTGGTGTCGGTAACGCATTTACAGTTACTGTAGCGCTACCGATCATGTTATTGGTACAGCCGTGGCTATCAGTAGCTACAGCAGTATAGGTAGTTGCAGTAGTTTGTGGGCCGAATGTTATCGTTCCGCCGCCACCGGTTACAGGGCTGCCTACTGGTGAAGGACCATTAAATAATTGGTAGCTGACACCGGAAGTAGAACCACCTAACCCAACTGCAACGCCAGAAGAGCCTGAACAATAACCACCGCCACCTGTCATTGCAAATGCAATAGGCAATGGATTAATGCTCACTGTAGCACTGCCGCTCATATTATTTGTGCATAAAGTAGTTGTGTTAGTTGCTGCAACTGTATAATTAGCTGCTGCGGTTTGTGGGCCAAAATTGATAGGACTGCCAATACCGGATACTATAATACCCGTAGGAGCGCCGCCCTGGAGTAATTGATAATTGACACCAACATCTGAACCAGACAAACCAACCACAACTCCGGTGCCTCCGCTACAGTAACTGCCCGTACCGGTTACATTATATAATGTAGGAAGCGGGTTAATAGTAACTGTCGTGCTACCCTCTACTCCCCAGCAACCGCCTGCGGCCTGGGCCCTGAAATAATAAGTGCCTGAAGAAGAAACCACTTGCGATGAAGATGGCGTACTCGTAGAAGTGCCGCCTGATGTGGTACCCTGGAAATAAATAGTACCACCGCCACCGCCGCTGGCGGTAATCGTTTGGTTAGTGCCACAAGTAGTAGAACCACCACTTACGCTCACTGCAGCCGGTACGGTGTTAATTGTTACCGCAACGCTGCCCTGCGGGCCCCAACAACCAGATGCTGATTGCGACCTGAAATAATAGGTACCTGAAGAACTTACAGTTTGCGACGTAGAAGCAGTAGCTGTAGATGTACCGTTGGAAGTAGTACCCTGGAAGTAGATGGTGCCGCCTGCTCCACCGGATGCAGTTATTGTAGTGCTGCCGCAGAAAGAACCGCCGCCGCTGGCAGATACTGCTGATGGAATTGCATTTACAGTCACCGTAACGGTATTGGACAGAGCAGTTGCGGGGAATATACATCCGCCACCACCTGCAGCTGAGAGCTGCGCATATACTGCATCTCCGTTTGAAAGTGTGCTTGTTGAATAAGAACTGCCAGAACCCACGCTGCTGCCATTTACAAACCAGGTGTAGGTAGGCGAAGTGCCGCCATTAGTAGGCGTAGGTGTAAACGTAACCCCGCTGCCCGAACAAATGGAGGCAGAAGGAGAAGCTGCGATGGATACAGAAGCTGCGGATCCCGCGGATAGCGATACAGCACCAAAATTAGTAGCTGGTGGCACAGTCGTTCCTGTAGTGATGCCTGTAATAAATGAACTGGTGGCAGTGATATTGCCCGCAGAAGAAGATGTAGAGGTAGCCTCGATCTGCAAATTAGAAATAGTGAACTGATCTATATTGGAGGTACCACCGCAAATAATGGTAATAACTAAATTGCCACTGCTGTATGATGGCGCTACAAATAGAATGTCTCCTCCCGGAGAAAAGCCAGTAGTCGGCGTCACGCCAGTGTTGAACTGCCAGCCAGATGGCGGAGACAATGTGATAGATGTTGTGCCGCTGATATCATTGGTGCTCCCTTCTGTTACCGTGATGGTACCGAGCGTTGTATAAGCAGCAGAACCACCGCCAACAGCTTGTGTAGGGCAAATACCTGTGCCGCCCGAAGCAGGCGTAACTGAAACCTGCGCATATCCCGAATAACCGGCCACACAAAAAAGAACCGCAAGTAAAAGCGTTTTTATCATTTTTGTGTGATTAACGTCTCGAAATGTAAAAGCAACAAACGATAGTAGAGAAAGTTTTTTCATGAGCAACATCTTAAAAAAAGAATAAAATTTTTCGAATTGAGGGTAAACATACTAAAAAAAGATTACTGAACAAAATAAATACGGGAGTATTTTTATCTGATTTATGCCAATTACAATTGCAGAATAAATGCATATTATTGGCGGCCTCCTTCTTTGATTTTCAGCACGAATAAGTATTATTTTTCATAAAATAAATTAAATATTTATCATAAATAATTTAGAGAAAATAATATAAACTTCTGGTTAAATAAAACAGGACATTTATGCACTATTAAATAGTCCATGCAATATGTAAAAACTAAAATGAAATAACTTATCCCGGTATCCTGGCTATATATTTTGCCATTTCCTTCATTTGCTCCACTACCTGTGTGTTAGTAGGCTTGCACGCTTTGGCTTTGTTGAAGTAGATTTTTGCGTTGCGGAAATCACGGCGGTAAATGCAGATGCTGGACAATTGCAGGTATGCGGTAGCTTCGTTATCCTTATCAGGTAGCCCTATTTTCACGGCCTTACGCAGGTGTTCGTATGCTTCTTTTGTATTACCTTTTTTCTGGGCTATAGCGCCTAGTTGCAGGTAAGCCGTGCCCTCATATTCTTTCTCAGGCATACCGCTTTCCAGGCCTTTTTTTAGCTCTGCTTCTGCTTTATCGTAGTCATTTCCTAGTGTGGAAAAATTAGATTGGAGCATATAATAGGAAGATCGTATCGGCTTATAAAGCAGGTTAGGAAACTTTACCAAACCGAGCAACTTCTGAGCTCCTTCCATATCCCCCGCCTCCATATAACCCTGGATGAGCGTCATCGGGCCAACAAGAAAATAGGCTGTAATCATCAATATCGCAACCAGGAATGGGATCCAGGCTATCCACCAGCCATGTGACACTTTAAAACCTATAAGAAACCCCAGTGCTAACAGGCCGATTGCAATAGGGATGCGATAAAAAACAAATATACGTCTGAAATTCATATTTAAATTTGGGCGGCAAATATACCTTATTTTTACAAGAGTGAATCACTATAACATACAGGTAACCATTAATTTTGCATAACTAATTACTTTTGACGCGGCTAACAACAAAGAAAAAATGGATTGGTATAAAAACTGGTTTGGCTCATCTTTTTATAAAATACTCTATCAGAACAGGGACGATTTTGAAGCGCAGGAGTTTGTAGAAAATTTATTGACATATCTGCAGCCTGCCCCCAGTAGCTATATGCTGGATATAGCATGTGGCGAGGGCCGCTTTGCAAGGCAGCTGGCAGAGCATGGTTTTGATGTTACAGGCATTGACATCTCCATAGAAAGCATAGAAAGTGCAAAAACATTTGAAACGGACAATCTTAATTTTTTTGTGCACGACATGAGATTTCCATTTTATATAAACTATTTTGATTATGCCTTCAACTTTTTTACCAGCTTTGGCTACTTCGAACATGACCGCGACCATGCTCTTGCGGCAAGGTCATTTGCCGCGTCGCTTAAAAACGATGGCATATTGGTTATCGATTATATGAATGTGGAGCAGGTAATGGCTAACTTTATACCACAGGAAGATGTGCAAAGAGGCAATTATACATTTAACATTAAAAGAAGAATAGAAAGAAACCATATAATAAAAGAGATAAGTTTCCTTGATAACGAAAACCATCAAAGAACATATACAGAAAGCGTCGCTGCTTTTTCCCTCGCAGATTTTATTAAAATGTTCAAGTCAACGGAACTTTCATTGATCAACACTTTTGGCGATTACCTCCTGCAGCCCTACCACCCCGTAGACTCACCCAGGCTTATTATGATCTTTAAAAAGAAGTATGCTTCATAACCTCCGCGATGTAATACTGGATTGGGACCATCGGCTATGGTATTGTATCAATTCACAATGGCATAATCCCTTGTTGGATTGTGTGGCTCCGTTTCTTCGCAACCAATGGTTCTGGGCTCCTCTGTATTTATTTCTGGCGCTTTTTATACCCTTCAAATTTGGTCGGAAAGGGTTAATCTGGTGTCTTTTTTTCCTGGTTGCCTTTTCCCTGTCCGACCAATTAAGTGCTCACTTGCTGAAACCAATTTTTCACCGGCTGCGCCCATGCAATAATCCCTATCTCTACGGCATAGTGCGTGTTTTGGTACCTTGTGGTGGTGGTTACAGTTTTCCTTCCTCCCATGCTTCCAATCATTTTGCAATGGGCATCTTCTCCGCAGTTACAATTGGTAAAGTAGCAAAATGGGTATGGCCTGTAGCCATTATATGGGCTTTGCTGGTATCCTTTTCACAGGTATATGTAGGCGTGCATTACCCGCTGGACGTAACATGTGGTGCATTGTTGGGAACAGCCATTGGCATCGTAGCCGGGAAAATGTTCAATAAATACTTTTTTTTCTCCGCTCAGCCGGCAACGGTATAAAGCGGCTATCGTTTATTACTTCTGTTTTTGCTGGTTTAAGAACTTATCCAGGTCGTCCTGCGAAGTTTTATAGGCGAATTTGCTTTCCAAGTCAATAAAGTATTCTGTATCCACCGTGATTTGATAGGCCCACTTGGCAAATTCAACTTTAGTGGCTTCAAACGTAAACAGGTCCATCATATCAGCTACCTGGTTGGTAGTTACTTTTTCATTTTTCAGATCCTCCTTTAGCTCATTCATTTTATCAGTATCTGTCCGCTTGGCGCCCACTGTTTTCTTGATCTCTGCAAACCTTGAATCAGTTAATGTGCCAAATTTTTGCGGTGAGATAGATGATGCCGCGCCTTCATTCGATTGATTATTATTGTCATTATTTGCATTATAGTTGTTCACATCTCCCTGCGTAGTGCCGCTAAACTTCCCTTTGTTAGAGATAGGATGCGCCGCCAGGTAAGTATCCATATCTACCGTTTGCATATCCCGCTCATCAGTCGCGGGGTCATATACCAGCAAAGTAACCATGCCACTGTATGTTTTTATGCGCCCCTGGTATATCACCTCCTCGCGTCCCCTTCCCCTGCGGTCATTCTGAATCGCATATATTTTTAGATAATGACCGCCAAAAGGCAGATCACCCACTGTAATCGAGGTGCCGGTTTTATTAAAGTGCCGGTCATCTACAGAAACGCTGATCTGTGAATTATCTTTTGTACTTATTTTTAACATAGACTGTCCGGCTGACCTCGCAAAGCCTGCAGCCATTAACACCAAAACGACAAATAATTTTTTCATAAAAAATCCTATGTATTTTTATTTACTATTCAAGACTTTCCCGGCAAGTTACCAGGCCTCAATATAAGACTTTTCTTATCAATAAATGTTTAAACCGGCAGTAATAATGCACACAATATCCCCGTCGAAACTCCTGCATTTAGCGATTCTGCCCCTCCCTTTCCTGGAATGGTTACTTTTTGGGTAGCCATAGCAATTACCGCATCGCTGATCCCTTTCGATTCATTCCCTATTATCAGTATGCCTGCAGCCAGCCGCTTCATGTTATAAATATTTTCACCATCTAATGTAGCCGCGATCTTCGGAATAGACATCTCCCCAAGGAAAGGCACAAGCTCCGATTCATAAATATCCACCCGCAAATGGCTGCCCATCGCGCTTTGCACCACCTTCGGGTTATATACATCTGTGCATTCAGGTGAACATATAATATGATGGATTCCAAACCAGTCTGCAATACGGATGATCGTTCCCATATTCCCCGGATCCTGTATATTATCTAACGCAATATACCATTCATTTATTTTAGGAATATTTTTTAGGGGAGGGATTGATACTACCAGCAGCACCTTATTGGGTGTTTGCATACCAGAGAGTGCGGCAAGTTCATGTTCTTTCACAATATGTAATTCAGTATCAGGGTGAATTGACAGTAGCTTGCTGTTGTGCGCCACCCATTCTTCCGTGGCAATGATCATTTGTATACCACTACCCCCTGAAAGCCATTCATACGCTGTTTTTTCGCCTTCCGCTATAAATACATTGTATTCATTGCGGAATTTTTGCTGCGTTAACGACCGAATGTATTTATTTTGCGCTTTCGAAAGCATACGTGCAAAACTACAATAACGAATGTTAACAAAATGTAGTTCTATACAGGATTCTCATGAGCAATAGGTTTTCCGGCAATATGCGTAGTTTATTCTCCATCCTTTTTACAGGGGTTATCTTGTTGTCCGTAAGCTGTAACCCCACCAAAAACCTGGGCGATAAACAATACCTGGTGCAAAAAAACAGGATCATACTTAAATCAAATAAACCCATATCTAACAAAGGCGAGCGGAAAGATAACCTCAGTAAAATGGTAGCCCAGAAACCCAACAGCAACGCGGTGGACATATTGCCATTCAGAACACCGCTGAAACTGTGGCGCTACAACCACCGTTATAAAAAAGTACATGCGCTACCCGATTCCCTATTACCAAAATCAGTAGAGCGGCCGGTAATACTGGATACTACATTAATACCACGGGCAATGATCAACATGAAAAACTACCTCTTTAACCAGGGATATTTTTATGCAAAGATCAGAGACACTGTTACCATTTCCCATAAAAGAGCCTACGTTAGCTACATTATTAATACTGGCAATAACTACCTGATCAGTAAGATCAATTATGATGTGGATGATAGCAATATACTGCACATGCTGCTTGCCACAACAGATATATCAAACCTGCAAAAAGAAAAACAGTTCACCTACAGTATGCTCGATGATGAAAGGAGCAGGATCACTAATCTTGTGCGGAACAACGGCTATTTTAAATTCTCACAGGAAAACGTAACATTCAAACTAGACACTTTCGACAAAACCTTATTTAAAGACCTCGAAAGCCCTTTTGAAAATGCCGTGAATTTTATAAAAACCGCAAAACATAATGCTAAACCTACGCTCGACATCAACGTAATCATCCGTCTTGCTGATGATACCAACGCCTATAAAAAATACACAGTCGTATCCGTACATGTATACCCCGACTATCAAAGCCTGGCTGATCTCAAAGACAGCTTAATGATCACAAAAAAAATAGACAATACTTTGTTTAGATACCACCATCTCTATATTCACCCCAAAATTTTATATGATCATATTTATGTCAATCCCGGCGATCTCTATTCGCAGGCTGACTATAACAAAACCAATACAAAGCTGTATGAACTGGGCATTTTCCAGTATGTGCACATAGACGTCCGTGAAAACAGGCAAAACAAGGGTACACTCGATTATAATATACTTATGGACCGCACAAAGAAACATGACCTTTCTTTTAACGTGGAAACATCCAGCGGTTCCACTTATTCTATAGGCAGCTCCGTGGGGGCCAACTTCTGGGACAAGAATTTTATGAATGGCGCAAACCTCTTGAAGATAGGCGTAAATGGCGGCATTGAAGAAGCATATAGTGAAAATTTAGGAAACCAGTTTTTTGATCACTTTACCCTTCTTACCAAGTATTATGGCGCCAACGCCAGCATTGATTTCCCTAAATTCCTCGCTCCCTTTCCCACATCCTTATTCGACAACAGCAGCGTACCCCATACCATCATAGGCGGCGGCGAAAACGTAATGGACAGGGTGAACTATTTTACACTCGTAAACACCAGTGCCAACTTCACCTATAGCTGGAAACAAACGCAAACCATTACCTGGACATTCTCCCCCTCGTTTATCAATATCATCCGCCTGCCTGTAGAGACCGATTCCTTTAAAAAAGTACTCGATAGCAATGCATACCTGCGCAACAGCTATAAAGAAAACTTTATAGAAGGCGAAAACCTTTCCTTCACCTACGACAACATTATTAAAAAACATGGCGTCAACTATTCTTACCTGAAGCTCGGCGTGGAAGAAGCAGGTGCACTGCTTGGCGCGCTCAACCAATTAGGTTATGCGTTAAACGACCTCTACAAGATACAATATGCGCAATACGTAAAATTCGACTTCGATGCCCGTCATTATTTCACCCTGCCGCATTCTGTTTTTGCGGTACATTTTTCTGGTGGCGTAGGCCTCCCTTACGGGCAAACCATTGCATTGCCATACATCAAGCAATATTTTGCGGGCGGCCCCTTTAGCTTGCGCGGATGGCGCATACGCACACTGGGCCCCGGCAGCTTTTACGACCCCAATACCAGCATCAACCAGATAGACCGCACGGGCGATATAAAGCTGGAATGGAATGGCGAATACCGTTTTCCCGTAGCAATGCTGTTTGCAGGCAACGTAAAGATGAATGGAGCTTTCTTTGCTGATGCAGGCAATATATGGCTGGCGCAAAAAGATGTAAATTATCCTGGCGGAGAGTTCCAGTTCAACACCCTGGGGCAAGACCTTGCCGCAGATATTGGTATCGGCGTTCGCTTCGATATCGTATCATTTCTTACCGCCCGCTTTGATGTAGGCATCCCAGTGAAAGAACCCTATATACATACCAACAGCGGATGGGTATTTAATCAAATAGACTTCTACAACTCCTCCTGGCGTGCCAATAACATAATACCCGTGCTCACAATTGGCTATCCGTTTTAAGCGACACCCACACACCACTAAAAAATTATAAGGCACCCAGCCTCATTAAAGCTATTGCGCACAGTGGCGTTGGCACCGTTCAGCAACAGGATTACTATTTCACAAATCCAAATCCCTAATTACCAATTCCTAATCCCCAATCCCCTAATTGAGCCATCAAGATTACCTCACCACCACCAATTTCCCTTTACTGATCACCCCTTTATCATCGCTTGCTGTATAGATGTATATCCCCGGTGTGGTATTGTCCCCGTCCCACGATTCCAGTATGCCTGCGCCGGAGGTACCTACATACATCCTGCTGGTATTGAGCGGGTTCACCGCTATATTGTTGATGCTCATAGCGCCGCCGGCTATAGGCGCATTGTCTGTCTGGCAGTTCCAGGTAGCCCCACCATCTGTGCTTTTAAAGAGGCCGCCCAGCGTGCCTGCCAGTAGATAATTGCTGTCTGCCGGGCTGGCCCAGATGGCGCTGATGTAGCCCGTGCGCTGGTAAGGCCCTATGCACTGCCATTGCCCCCCGGCGCTGCCGCCCCTGCCCGCAAGCATGGTAGTGCGCAAAGCGCTATAATACTGCTGGAACATATTAGGCCCACTGCTGCTCCCATTGGCCACCACCCGTCCCTGCCAGAAACTGTTGAACTGGTTGATCTCGTCTATAGCGCCGCCTTCGTCCGTATCATTGGGATCAGCCGCTGAGCGCATGGAGTCTATCACCTGCCCCAATGTCACCGATGGCTGGTTTACTAAAGGGAAAACCGGTGGCTGCGGCGCATTATTGTATGATTGCGCACATGCTGTCGCAACAACAATGCAGCAGGCAAAGCAAGTAGGGTACGTTTCATAAAGTGTGTGTTTATATAAGTTTAAGAAGTTGTAATGTTTAAGGCGAAGTTTTTATCAGCTTTGCTGTCATTGTATTTCCATCTGCGTCTTGCCACAATACGCAATAAATACCTGCGCTCCATTCATTCATGCTTAAGGCTATATCTTGTATGTTTTCGTATTTTCCCATATAAACCACTTGCCCTACGCCATTAATAATTGTAAGATTTCCAATATTGTCCTCAGGCAGATGTATATGTATAGTGTTTTTTGCAGGATTGGGATATATAGCAATTGCGGAGGCAGGTATGCTCATTGCGTTTATTCCTTCATGAGAATAAGTATCAATATAACTGATAAATATCCCTCCTCCATTCGGCACAATAGCGCTAGTGTCAAAATTGCCATAAGTAGTGCCTTCTGTAAAAACCTTTGACCCGCTGACACCCATAGCAGCATAACCATTCAGATATGGAACAATAGTAGATGGTCGTTCCATATCAGTACCTCCGAATATTTTACTGACTATTTCGTTGCCTGCATTATTCACGCAAATTACCCAAGCATCACTTCCGCCTATTACTCCGTTCGTGCCACCATAAGCTGCATATCCGCCATTTGATGATATACATATACTATTTCCGCTCTCTGCTGCCGGACTGCCCAAGCATTTTTCCCATACCAGCGTACCGTTTTTGTTTAATTTTAGTACCCACATATCTCCGCTACCGTGGGAATCAGTTACCATATAGTCAGCAGACGTTGTATTGCCATTTATTACTATGGTGCTGTCTCTTGCGTCAAACAACGCCTGGTAAGAGAAATCAGTACCACTGCCGCCATAGCTGCTATCCCACAATACTTTGCCCGTATCATCCAGCTTTAAAATATAATAATCATCTCCTGTATTCACATTTGCGTGCCAAACAGTATCCGTGCAGTCATGATCAGTAGAGTTAGTGCCGCTTACTATATAATAGCTGTTGTCCACAGATAGTATGGAACCCTGCTCCTGCTCATCGCCCGTACCGCCTATATCCTTGCTCCATTGCTTATTGCCTGAGCCGTCCGTTTTGATCACCAGCCAGTCAAACGTCCAAGTGCTGCCATAGTGAAAAGGCACATCACCATCGCTCCCATTGGTAGTGCCAAGCAATATGAAGCCGCTATCCGGCGTTGCGGCAATAGATATAGGGCCTTCGCTTGCAGAGCCTCCGTATGTATTTTCCCATAGTAGGTTGCCGGATGCGTCCAGTCGCAGTAGCCACAAGTCGTTTCCTCCTTTGTATCCCGTTACATCCCCATCGCTTGATGCTGTACCAGCCAGCACTGCATAGCCGCCGTCCGCTGTCTGACAAGCAGCATTAGCAGCATCATAATTACTTCCTCCAAATACTTTTATCCAGCTTATTTGGTGGTTGCTGTCTATTTTGCATATCAGTACATTATTGAAAGTAGTATCCAATGGAAAATAAGGAATAATGCCTCCGGGATTACCATAATCATATCCCACGAATAATATCCCTTTATCGGAAGTTGATATGGTATAGTTAACCCATGCACCTACCCGCAGGCCGGTAATAAACCGTGTGCTGTCTATATGCAGCTCCTGGCTGTAAGTGGTCAGTGATAGCAATACGAGAAATATGTAGAGAAGTGTTTTCATTAATTATGGGTTACTTGTATAAAGTTAAATACTTATTTTATATAATCATAAAATCGTAATGATACTTTTTAGTGGGCTGCTTATGGGTATCAATCGCGAGATGAATAGTATGTTTCATATGGCGTGATTATTAAAAAGTGCATGACTATAAAAGTTACTGTTTTAAAAATTTTGCTGTGCCTATAGCGCCATTCTCGTTAGTCCACCTGATACAATAAACGCAGCTGCTCCATAATGCTATATTGATAAGGGTTGTTTGCTGGAAAATCGGTTGTTTATAACATTCTTGTCCCAGATCATTTATTATTGTTAAAATACCTCCGGCGTTTTCCGGGATATGAATATAAACATAGCTGCTAGCGGGATTCGGATATACCATAATATCAGTAACAAATCCATTTACTACAGGAACGCTTAAATGGCCGCTGGTATCTATATAGCTCACAAATGCCCCACTATAATTTATATTGCAGCTACCTTCTGTAAATACAGAGGAACCACTGGTACCTGTGGCAACATAACTGTTTTGATAGGGAACAATAGAATTTGGATCATCATCACTTTTTCCTCCGAATATCTTATTATTAATTTCGTTTCCTGATGCATTTAAACAAAATAACCATGCATCTTCCCCCCCTAAAGGCCCATATGTTATACTCCCATATACCATATATCCACTATCCGGTTGGGCGCATAACCCAGTACCCACTTCTTCCTGTGAGCTGCCTAATGCTTTTTGCCATACCAGGGTGCCATCTTTTTTTATTTTTACCACCCACATATCCCCTCCCCCCTGGTAGCCGGTCACCATATAATCAGATGATGAGGTATAGCCGTTCATTACTATAGTGCTGTCCCTCACATCAAACAAGGCATTATAAGCACCATCGCTGCCGCTGCCGCCATAGCTGCTGTCCCATAGCACTTTGCCCGTATCGTCCAGCTTTAAAATAGAGTAGTCATAACTGGTGTTCACGCCTACATGCCATGCGGTATCTGTGCAGTCATGATCGGTGGAGTTGCTGCCGCTTACGATATAATAGCTGTTATCCACAGACAGTATGGAGCCTTGCTGATCCTCATCTCCCGTACCGCCTATATCCTTACTCCATTGTTTATTGCCTGAGCCGTCCGTTTTTATCACTAACCAGTCAAAAGTCCAGGTGCTGCCGTAATGGAAAGGCACATCCCCATCGCTTCCATTGGTGCAGCTAAGCAATATAAAACCTCCATCCAGCGTATTGGCAATAGACATAGGTATATCGCTCTGAGTGCTGCCAAAGGTTTTTTCCCATAACAGATTGCCAGAAGCATCTAAGCGCACCAGCCATATCTCTCCTCTGTAATCAGATACATCACCATCACTGGACGAGGTGCCTGCCAGTATTGCATAGCCGCCATCAGGCGTTTGGCAAGTGCCATATCCTAAGTCATTACCACTACCACCATATATTTTTATCCAGCTTATTTGATGGTTGCTGTCTATCTTACCTACCAGTAAATTATCATTAACCATATCAAGGGGAAAATAAGGAATAATGCCCCCGGGATTACCATAATCATAACCTACAAACAATATCCCTTTATCTGCAGTAGGTATGGCATAGGCAATATCCGTGCCTACCCGCAGCCCCGTAATAAACCGTGTGCTGTCTATATGCAGCTCCTGGCTGTAAGTGGTCAGTGATAGCAATACGAGAAATATGTAGAGAAGTGTTTTCATCAGTGAGATTTCTTACATAAAGCTACAAGTATATATAGTGTATTTTTAAAATAACAAATATAATACCAAATTTTTAAAATAGCACAAATTTGGGTTAATTTATTTCAGTTCTTATCACTCATTTTGAGTGTGGCAAAAACCTACTATAAAAATGAAGAGGGTATTAAGGCATTCGGCAAAAAACTCCGCGCTATCCGCAAGCAAAAAGGAATTAGCCAGGAAGCCCTTGCCTATGCTACAGAACTGCATCTTTCTCAAATAGGCCGCATAGAGCGTGGAGAGGTAAGCACCAGCATTAGTTTTGTATATCTCTTTGCAGAAGTATTGCACGTTCACCCTGGAGATTTTTTTGAATAAATTACCTTTATTTTATCTAACAGCTGCTTTTCCGCGCCATTACCTGTCTGCAGACCACCATTACCTGTCGGCAGGTAATGGCGCCGATTTCTTTTGTTCACCCCATCCATCCTGTGCAATTTTACAGTAAAAAGAAACCATAGGCAATAAACCCCCATCTATCGTGGATGTTTCTTTTTGCAGTATCTGCCTCAAAAACCTTTACGTAAAAAAACTTCAAAACCACTATTATATGTACCAGAAACCTGAAGACAAACAAAAAGCAGAATTCCTCTATCTCCATACCGATCTCTCGCAGCAGGAAATATCTGCCCTCGTAGGCGTAAGTCGCCGCACCATATACACCTGGGTTAGGGAAAGCAGTTGGAAGCGCGCAAAGTATATAGCTAAAAACGCGCCCCTCCTCCTTGTAGAGCAATACTATAATCAGCTCGGCGCCATCAATGCCGCAATAGCCGCCCGCGCGGATCGCCCATACCCTACCCGTGAAGAAGCAGAGATAATCCGCAAACTCACAATTACCATTAATCACATGGGCGGGGTAGAGAATACCATCTCAAATGTCATATCCGTGTTCATGGATTATCACAAGCACCTGGCAAGCCTCGACAATGACCTTGCTAAGCAGCATATAGGCCCCATGGACGAATATATACAAGAGATAGTGCGCCTGAGCGGTAACAAAGACAATATTTGGAGTGATTACCACCGGCACGCCGAGAAAGATCGGGAGTTGGAAGAAGAGATGCGCGAACAGCAATCCGAACAGACCGCCCGTGAAGCCGCCCGCAAAAAAGCCGCGGATGAGCAATTTGAAAATGCAGATGGGAAGACCAATGAGCAATTTGAAACAAGCAAAACAGAGCACAATAAATTGATTATCAATACAAATGAAGAAACACCTTCAAACGAAATTGCCCAACCTGCAATTTCAGAAAAAACGGGAAAATACCCTCCAGTCCATAGCCCCGGATACCACACCGGCGGCCAGCAGGCAAAGCATAATACTGGTTCAGCTTGAAAAATACACTACTCAACAATTAACTAACCATTTACCTGATTACTAATACCAATTATACTTGTAAATCACACATAGCCCACGATTTCAATCGTGGGACAAAATAATACCAAAGTTATACAACCGTTTTAACGGTTTAGCTATGAATGGTGTGTTTTAAAAGTCTACTTGGTATAACTACCAATTACCCAATTACTAACTACCAATTACCAATTACCTATTTAACCAATTAACTTATTCACCTATCTTTGAGGCATGCGCAATATCAAGATCATAGAAGTAAAATCAGAGATTGGGGCCGGAACAAGGGGCGCCAGCCTTGGTATTGATGCCATCAGGATTGCCGCTCTCGACTTTATGAGCAACCTCTTCGTAAACTTCCCGTCAGAAGTAATAGAAAATGAGAATAGGCTGCTCTATGAGCCCGTTGCATCACCTTATGCAAAACGTATACAAGGTATTCTTACCATGTACGACCGCGTATCAAAAGCTGTATATGAAACCGTAAAATCCGGTTTATTTCCATTAATGCTGGCCGGCGACCACAGCACCGCCGGTGCCACTATCGCCGGCTTGCGGATGGCAAAACCAAAACGCCGCCTCGGAGTAATATGGATAGACGCCCATGCAGACCTCCATACACCATACACCACCCCATCCGGCAATATACACGGTATGCCCCTCGCCATATCCCTTGCCGAAGATAATATCGAAAACCAGGTCCATAACCCCGATGCGCAAACACTGGAATACTGGAAAAAACTGAAAAGCATTGGTAAAATAGAACCCAAGATTTTACCGGAAGACATTGTATTCATAGCCCTTCGCGATTTTGAAAAAGAAGAAGACGCTCTTATCAAAAAAGGAAACATTAAAGTGATCCCCGTAGCAGAGATCCGCAGGAAAGGCGTGGAAAACGTAGTCCGGCAAACATTCCTCCACCTTTCTCAATGCGATGATATCTATGTATCTTTTGATGTGGATAGTCTCGATAGTTCCATATCCCGCGGCACCGGCACACCCGTAAGCAATGGCCTCAAAGAGCGCGAAGCAGAAGACCTCATAGCATCCTTCATGCAGCACCACAAAATCTGCTGCTTTGAAATAGCAGAAGTAAACCCCACCCTTGATAAAGAAAATATGATGGCCGAAATAGCCTTTAATATCCTGCAGCGCGGCGTAAACCTACTATTGCTCAACTAAGTTGACAGTCTGCAATTGGCAGTGGGCAATTGGCATTACGCCTAAAAAATATAAATTGAAAACTGAAAATTGTAAACTGTCAATTGCCAACTCACTTTACGATGATGCATTTAATCGGCCGCCCCGCAAAAGCAATAGTATCAGGTATCGATAGTAATGAATTATGCCCGCTTACCTCCAGCATAATATTATCAAAATATACAGTATCTCCCGGCTTCACACGATGATAAATACTTAACGCTACATCCCCGTTTTCCGTTGTATCTCCATCCCTCGCTATGTCCCTGCTGATAGTATCACCACGGCAGTATTCAGACGAAAAGTCCATGACCTTCATAATATTACCTATAGAGTCTTCATATATTTTCTGTTCAGAATAGCCAAAGTCAAAACCAAGTATTTTGTATTTATTCCCAACCGAATCATGTGCCGATAGTCCTTGTTGCAATAACTCAGCAAACCTTTGCTTATCTATTGGCCCACCCTTATAATCAGAGTTGCCAAAATATACCGGTGGCCTGAACGTTTTGGCATGGCCTTTTGAAGGCTGTTTACTATTTGCCTTTTGCTGGGCGTATGCAATACCTATAGCGAGGCAAAAAGTCGTTACTAAAATAAATCTGATACACCGCATCAATCAAAAATAGAAAAATAAAGAGTTAAAGCAATATATTTTCACACTTTGAATTTCTGAACGGCTTATTTTTTTAACAAAAAGTGCAGCATCACTGATACCCATATCAGGAAAGGCTGTTAACAGCGCACCACGCCATCATACCCATACCTACCTGCAGTGCATCTTCATCTATATCGAACCGGGCATTATGCACTGGCGCTATAAACTGCTTACCATCTTTGCTGGTACCTAAACGGAAAAAACAACCAGGCATGTATTGCGTATAAAAACTAAAGTCTTCGCCTGCCATACGCATATCTAGCTCCCGTACATGGTCTTCGCCCGCATATTCTTTACCCCAGTTCTTAGCCTTTGCCGTCAGTGCCGGATCATTAAACAATGAGGGGTAGCCTTCCGGTATATCCACAATAGCGGTAGCACCATAAGCAGCACATGTTTGCTCCGTAAAATCCCGGATCCACTTGTGTGCTTCATAACGCCACTTTTCATCCATTGTACGGAAAGTACCTAATATTTCTACACTATCGGGTATTACATTCGTCACAAAACCACCTTGTATCTTACCAAATGTAAGCACAGATGGTATCAGCGGGTTGCCCTTGCGGGATATAACCTGTTGCAGGCCGCTGATCACCAGTGCCGCAATGGAAATAGGATCTACAGTTTGATGTGGTAATGCTGCGTGCCCTCCTTTACCCTGTATGGTTATATAAATCTCATCAGCGCTGGCCATATATTGCCCGGCACGAAAACCTATAGTACCCGCCGGTAAATGCGGATAAACATGCAGCGCGAAAATAGCCTCTGGCTTAGGATTCTCCAATGCACCTTCTTTTATCAGTATGCTGGCGCCGCCCGGATGCTTCTCTTCACCAGGCTGGAAAATAAGTTTTACTGTTCCTTCCCATTCATTACGGAGATCCTGCAGTATATGTGCGGCTCCTAAAAGACAACTGGAGTGCACATCATGCCCGCAAGCGTGCATCACTCCTATATTTTGCGAGCGGTAGGACACATCATTTGCTTCCTGTATAGGCAATGCATCCATATCTGCGCGCAAAGCGATACAGCGCTTACCTGGGTTTTTGCCTTCTATCAATCCTACTATGCCGGTGCCTGCAAATCCTTTTTGGTGCTTTATACCCCATGAGGTTAATTTTTCTGAAATGAGCGCCGATGTTTTGTATTCCTCAAATGAAAGTTCCGGGTTAGCATGTATATGATGGCGTATCGCCTGCACTTCCGGAAAATATTCTTGCGCTTTATTACGTATGTGTGTTAATATGGTGCTCACGCCTGGTTTTTAATTTTAGACTGCATAAGATGTATAAAGTTTCATGAACAGGTGCAAGGGGTCAAATGTATATTATTAAAAGTTAAAGGCTTTGTAATATAAGGATAATTTTCACTTAGCTAATAGGTGCTGATGGTAATAATATCAGGTACGATCATACATGGACCATACATAGATTTCATCTCGCGGTACATGCCCTCCGCATCGCTACGATTGCGGTAGTTACCTACCTTTACCCTAAAACAGGGTGACATATAGGTGAGATAAGTGCGCACCCCCGGGTAGCGACGCATAAACTCCAGCTTCACATCCATTGCTTTATTCCTGTCCTGGCCATTGAATATCTGCACACGAAATCCTTTGCCTGAGTATATTATTTTACCTCTTTCAGTTGTCGTTAACCTTTCTGAATAATAGTACTTAGAAACAGGAGCGGTAGCGGGTTTAGCTGCTACGGGCATTGCAGGTGCGGGTGTTGCTGCTACAGGTGCCGCAACAGTCATGGGATGAGGCCTATTGGGTATGGATGCTGAGGCCAAAGCGGGATGGTCTTTTTCAGCTATTACCGGAGTCTTTACATTTTGACGGTTTCTTTCAGGCGTAGTATGGATTCTTTCAACAGGTTGAGGTTTTGGCGCAGGATGTGCTTTATTAAGCAGCAGGCTTAATCTCGGATCTGAATGTATGATAACTCCGCCATGCTGGTTATCCTGCGCCTGTGTACTGAACGCAAAAAACAAGACTGAAATAATAAACAATATATTGTGTAACCTATTCATTAAACCCTGATCCGAATACCCGGCAGCCTTTTACCAATTATCTTTTAAATTAGTTGCCTCATTACCCCAACACCCACCATCTGTTCCCTGAATTCTTTCATTATCTGCATTCCTGCCGAACAGCCCAACCGGGTTGCACCCGCATCTACCAGTTCTTTTGCAAATTTATATGTTTTAATACCACCGGAAGCCTTAATACCGATACCTGGATGCAAATTTGCTTTCATCAGCTTTACCGCATGTAAAGTAGCGCCAAATTCTGCATAACCGGTAGAAGTCTTCATGAAATCTATTTTAAAATTACTATACAGCCTGCAACACCCTATTAATTCGTTATCGGTCAATATCCCGCTTTCCACAATTAGCTTTATAGCCTTATCTGCCGCTATTACCGGCTTGAGGCACGCACTGATCTCATCTTCCAACTGCTGCCAGTTACCGCGCTTCAATGCACAAATATCAATCACCATATCCACCTCATCAGCACCTGCTTCCAAAGCCTCATTTATAGCCTGCACTTTTGAACCTATAGTACCGTCACCCAATGGGAAGGCAACTACTGTGGCTACTTTTACACCTGAGCCGCTCAACATGCTTTTTGCTGCTGCTACATATCGATGACGTATACACACCGCCGCAAAATTTTCAGAGGATGCTTCCAGGCATATTTTATCTACTTCATTTATTTTTACTGTTTCCTTTAGTAGTGTATGGTCTATATAAGAAGAAAGGTCTACAATCATCGTTCAGGATTTACACCTACAAATTTAGTCTAATTTATCACACATTAAACTTTATTTATTAAATATAGGAGTAAATCAAATAATAATAACCTAAGCACCTTCTCCAAAAACGTCCGCTATTTCAGATTTTTCACCAACTCCATTGCAAATTCACTTGTTTTCAGCAAGGTAGCATCATGCATCAGGTTATAAAAATCTATGGTCACTCTTTTGCGCATAATAGTTGTCGCCAGTGATTCTTCTATGCAAGTCGCAGCCTCATGCCATCCTATATACTCCAGCATCATTACCCCGCTCAACAACAGCGATGAAGGATTCATGGTATCGGTATTGGCAAAACGGGGAGCGGTGCCATGTGTAGCCTCAAATACCGCGTGACCGGACAGATAGTTGATATTGGCACCGGGCGCTATGCCTATGCCACCTACTGATGCTGCCGCCGCATCAGATATATAATCCCCATTCAGGTTAAGGGTAGCTATCACCGAATAATCTTTGGGTGAAATAAGTATCTGTTGCAGGAAGTTATCTGCTATTACGTCTTTAATAATCAGCTTGCCTTGTGATTCTGCTTTCTTCATTCTTGCATTGGCTATGTCTTCACCCTGTGTTTTACGGGCTTTCTCCCATTGCCCCCAGGTATATACCTGGTCGCCAAATTCACGTTCCGCCAATTCGTACCCCCACATCTTAAAAGCGCCTTCTGTATACTTCATAATGTTGCCTTTATGCACAATAGTCACAGATGGCAGTTTATGTTCCAATGCATATTCTATAGCTGCTCTTACCAGCCGCTCACTGCCTTCTTTAGATACGGGCTTTATACCAAAAGCGGATGATTCAGGAAAGCGGATTTTTTTGCCGGATTTCAGTTCATCTGTAAGAAAATGAAGGAGCTTTTTAGCTTCCGGGCTATCATAGGCAAACTCAATGCCTGCATATATATCTTCCGTATTCTCCCGGAATATCACCATGTTCACATCTTCCGGACGAACTACGGGGGAGGGAACGCCTTTATACCACTTTACCGGGCGCAAGCATACATAGAGGTCCAGCTCCTGGCGAAGCGCCACATTCAGAGAACGGATGCCGCCGCCCACAGGCGTAGTAAGGGGGCCTTTGATGGATACGAGGTATTCACGGGCTATATCCAGCGTTTCGGCAGGAAGCCATTCACCTGTCTGATTGAATGCTTTTTCGCCTGCCAGTATCTCTCTCCATTCTATTTTGCGTTTGCCGCCATAAGTATGTGCTATGGCGGCATCGAGCACCATTTTACTGGCCTTCCATACATCCGGCCCAATGCCGTCTCCTTCTATAAAGGGTATCACAGGATTATGAGGAACGTTCAAGCGGCCATCGTGGCCCATGGTAATTTTTCCGGAAGTCATGTATGCTGATTTTTTAAGGGTGCGAAGATAGGAAACAGTTGGCAGTTGACAATTTGCAGTTGACAGTTGGTAATTGAGTTGAATGGGGCTGTTTTTTTCCTGATGTGTTTTTTTGCTTTTTTAGCGTTTTTTTATTGATTATCAATGAA